>Ga0335080_10007529_pt1 | contig 11291 bp, 10 predicted proteins | sample Lox_Sample_34_FD_206720 | JGI IMG/M metagenome (GOLD analysis project Ga0335080, IMG submission 206720) | Soil microbial communities from Loxahatchee National Wildlife Refuge, Florida, United States - Lox_Sample_3.4 | ecosystem: Environmental > Terrestrial > Soil > Wetlands | place: USA...
ACTTGAACCTACAACCAACGGATTAAGAGTCCGCTGCTCTACCAATTGAGCTAATGGCCCGTCGCAAATACGCCCGCGAGGAGGTGGGGTGGACGATGGGACTCGAACCCACGACGGCCGGGATCACAACCCGGGGCTCTACCAACTGAGCTACGTCCACCATCGAAAACCCAAGTTCCGCAAATGGCGCGCCCGGCAGGAGTCGAACCTGCGACCCTCGGCTTAGAAGGCCGATGCTCTATCCGCCTGAGCTACGGGCGCACAGCATCCTGAACGAACCATCGCCATCGTGCTCCGCTGGTCGGGGCAGAGGGATTTGAACCCCCGACCCTCTGCTCCCAAAGCAGATGCGCTACCAGACTGCGCCATGCCCCGTCGCTTGTACCTGCGGAAGCCTCTAGCCGGACCTACCCCCTCGAAGGGCCGCGAATCATACGTAACTGGCGGGAGGAGCGTCAATTTTCGCTCCGGGGGCCGCGATCGGCTAGCCGCGCCGCCATTCGGTCTTGCCGCCCGGCCGGTCCTCCAGAATGACTCCCTGGGCAGCAAGTTCATCACGAATCCGGTCCGCGAGCGCGAAATCTCGCGCCTCTCGTGCCGCGAGGCGCGCCTGGATCTGCGCCTCCACCCGGGCGGCGAGCGCTGCATCGGCCTCGACCCCGCTTGCCTGCGGCGCCTTGCGCAGCCACTCGGCCGGCGAGAGCGAGCCCAGACCGAAAACGGCCAGGAGGCCGCGCAATTCGGCGGCGAGCCGCCCGGCCTCCTCTCCATCGCCGCGGTCCTTGGCGGAATTGAGCGCACGCGCAAGGGTCTGCAGGACCGCGAACGCCTCGGGCGTATTGAAGTCATCGTCCATCGCGGCGCGAAAGCGCTGCGTGTGCGCACTGCCTTCCCCAGACTCGGCCTCGGCAGCCGCCTGTGCCGGCACGTCGCGCAGCGCCCCGTAGAGCCGCCCGAGCGCCGCATCGGCGTGCTCGAGCTGATCGGCCGCGTAGTTGACCGGACCGCGGTAGTGGCTCGAGAGCACGAAACAGCGAATCACCTCCGGGTCGCGCACGATCTTCAGCGCATCCCGGATGGTGAAGAAGTTGCCGAGCGACTTCGACATCTTCTCGTTATCGACCGTGAGAAAGCCGTTGTGCATCCACAGCTGCGCGAAGCTGTCGCCGCTTGCGGCGCAGGACTGGGCGATCTCGTTCTCATGATGCGGAAACTTCAGATCAAGTCCGCCGCCATGAATGTCAAAGCGCGTACCCAGGAACGCCTCGGACATGGCCGAGCACTCGATGTGCCAGCCGGGCCGCCCGCGTCCCCACGGCGAGTCCCACCACGGCTCACCGGGCTTCGCCTGCTTCCACAGCACGAAGTCGAGCGGATCGCGCTTCGCCGCATCGATCTCGACGCGCTCACCCGCGCGCAGCTCGCTCAAGCGCTTGCCGGAGAGTTGCCCATACCGGGCAAACCGGCTCACTGAGTACATGACATCGCCGTCGCTCGCGACGTAGGCATAGCCCTTGTCGATCAGCTGCTGCGTCATCGCGATCATGGCGGGCACGAACTGCGTCGCGCGCGGCTCCTGATCGGGCCTGAGGATGCCGAGCGCGTCGTAATCCTTGTGCATCTCGGCGATGTAGTGCGCGGTGAACGTCGCGATGTCGCGGCCCTGCTCGGCCGCGCGCTGGATGATGCGATCGTCGATATCCGTGATGTTGCGGATGAAGGTGACTTCGAAGCCGCGGTACATGAGGTACCGCCGCACCACATCGAACACGATTTTCGAGCGCGCATGCCCCATGTGGCACAAGTCGTACACCGTGTCCCCGCACACATACATGCCGATCCGTCCGGGCACGAGCGGCTCGAGCGGCTCCTTGCGGCCGGTGAGCGAGTTGTGAACACGGATCACGCTCATGCGAAGCGCGCCAGGCGCTCACGCGCCTGCGCCGCTGGCATCGCCTTCAGAAGCGGCGCGAGCTCAGGGCCATGCGCCCGCCCGGTGAGCGCCACACGCAGTGGCATGTAGAGCGCGGCGCCCTTGCGCCCGGTGGCTGCGCGGATCGCCCCGGCAATCGAAGGCAGATCGCCACCGCTTGCGCCGATGGCATTCGCGGCAGCGGCGAAGTAAGACGCGCCGGCGCTGGTCACGACTTCGCGCTCCGCCGGTTCGAGCTCCGGCGGACCGCCGAAGACAATCTGTGCCCAGGTGCGCGCATCGCCCGGCAGCACGACATTGGGCAGGACGGCTTCAATGAACGCAGCGACCTCATCCTCGCTCACGCCTGGCGGCAACTCGTGCGCGAGCCAGGCACGCGCCTCGGACACGCTCATCCTGCGCACCGCCTCCTTCTGCCACATCGTGAGCTGCTGCTCATCGAAATGCGCCGGCGCGCGCCCGAGATGCGCCGGATCGAAAGCCTGCGCCATCGCCGGCAGGGCGAGAAAACCGTGCTCGCCTGTCGAATGTCCCAGCCGGAAGAGCAGATTGAGCAGCGCGCCCGCCGTATAGCCCTGCTCGCGAAAATGACGCACATGCGGATCGCCCAGGCGCTTGGACAGCGGCGCGCCATCGCGCCCCACGAGCAGCGCGACGTGGCCATAGCGCGGCGCGGTGAGACCCAGTGCCTCAAGTATCAAAAGCTGACGCGGCGTGTTCGCGAGGTGATCCTCGCCCCGCAGCACGTGCGTGATGCCCATCGCGGCATCATCGACGGCGTTGCTGAAGAAGAACGGCGCGGATCCGTCGGTCCGGCGCACGATGAAATCGCCGATGTCATCGGTCGGGAAACTCTGCGGCCCGAAGACGAAGTCCTCGAACTCGATCCGCCGACCGGCCGGCACGCGAAATCGGAAGCTGGGGGCGATGCCCTGCGCACGCCTGGCCGCACGCTCCCCGGCCGTGAGCTCGCGGCAGGTGCCCGCATAGCGCGGCGGCTTGCCCGCGGCGCGCTGCGCACGGCGCGACACTTCGAGCTCGAGCGGCGTGCAGTAGCACTCGTAAATGCGTCCCTGGGCCTCGAGCTGGGTGAAATAGCGCTGGTACAGCGCCGTGCGTCGCGACTGCACATAGGGCCCGCGCTCATCCTCGCGTCCCGGTCCTGCGTCCCATTCGAGTCCCAGCCAGTGCAGGTCGGCGAGCTGCGCATCGCGATATTCGTCGCGCGAGCGCTCGACATCCGTATCCTCCAGGCGCAGCACGAAGCGCCCGCCCGTGCGGTGTGCCAAAAGCCAGTTGAAGAGCGCCGTGCGCACATTGCCCAGATGCAACTCCCCGGTCGGGCTCGGCGCAAAGCGCGTCACCGCAGCCGCGTCGTGCGGGAACTTTTCCGGGTGAATCAGGGTCATGTGCGGGATGTTACGGTAGAATCCGCACCCCATGCGAACCCAACGCTCCCTCCCCATCCTGCGCGGCGCCACTGTCGCACTCGCGCTCCTGTTTGCATTTACCGCCGCGCAGGCCGAGCCGAACCCGCACGTTCGTGTCTCAACCAATATGGGCGATTTCGTGATCGAATTACTGCCGGATCGCGCGCCGATCTCCGTGGCGAACTTCCTACGCTACGTGAAGGAAGGCCACTACAACCAGACGCTCTTCCATCGCGTGATCTCCAACTTTGTGGTGCAGGGCGGCGGTCATAGCGCGACCGATTTCAAGCTGCGGCCGACGCACGAGCCGATCTTCAACGAATCGGGCAATGGCCTGCAGAACAAGCGCGGCACGGTGGGTATGGCGCGCGGCGAGGCGCCGCACTCGGCCAATAGCCAGTTCTATATCAACCTCGCCGACAACACCGAGCTTGACCCATTGCCGACGCGCTGGGGTTATGCGGTCTTCGGCCGCATCGTCGAGGGCATGGAAGTCGTGGATCGCATCGGCGTGACTCCCACCGGGGAGGCGGGCCCCTTCAAGAGTGACTCGCCGTTGAAGCCGGTCGTGATCCTGAAGATGGAGCTGGCGGATGCCTCGAGCACGACGCAGCCAAAGCCCGTCGCGGCTCCCGGCACCTCTCCCGAGGTGCTCTCGCCGAAGTAACTCGGCGGCGGCTCGCACGGTGGCAGACCTCTTCGTCTCCGACGTGCATCTGGATGCCGGCACGCCCGCCGCGAGCGCGCAGTTTCTCGATTTTCTGAGCGAGAAGGCGGCGCGCGCCGAGCGGCTCTACATCCTGGGCGACCTGTTCGAGGCCTGGATCGGCGATGACGATCCGGATGAGCACAAGGCGCGAGTGTGCGAGGGCCTCAAGGCGCTCAGCCGCTGCGGCGTGGCCTGCTTCGTTTTGCACGGCAATCGTGATTTTCTGCTGGGCGAGGGCTTCACCGCCCGCACCGGTGCGCTGGTGCTGCCCGATCCGGTGATCGCCGATTTTGCCGGGGAGCCGGTGCTGCTCACGCATGGGGACATCCTGTGCGTGGATGATCATGCCTATCAGGAGCTGCGCAGCATCGTGCGCGCACCGAAGTGGCAGCAGCGCTTCCTCGCCCTGCCCGTCGAGGATCGCTCGGCACTCGCCGATCAGGTGCGCGCCGGCAGCCGCGCACACGTCTCGCGCCAGGTCCCCTACGTCATGGATACGAATCCGGCCGCCGTGGAAGCGGCGTTTCGCGCCACCGGGGTGCGGCGGATCATCCACGGCCACACCCATCGCCCGGCGATCCACGAGACAGTCATCGACGGCGAGCCGGTCACACGGATCGTGCTCGGCGCCTGGTACGAGCAGGGCAGCTACCTGCACCACGAAGCCGGACGCTTCGAGCTGCGGGAGCTCCCCCGCTAGATACAGCTGGCGAGCAGCTGCGCGCGGCAGGCGGCGTAGGCCCGCTCGGCGCGCAGCGCGTACTCGCGCGGCAGCTCGCAGTCCCCGCGCGCATGCGGCGGCGGTGCGGCAGCCTGCACTTCACCCGCGAGCAGCAGAGCCGAGGGATCCCCGTAACCCGGCTCACCCGTGTGCGCGAAGCTTCGGTACCGCGTCGCAAGCGGACTCGAGAGCTCGAGGAACGATGCGATGCGCGCCAGCACACGCTCGGGATGGGTGAGCAGAGATTCCGCCTCGACGAAAAGCGCGCGCCGGCCCAAAGCGCGAGCCAGCATGGCGAGGCGGGCAAGGCGCGACTCGTAATACCCGGTCACCCGCTCGAAGTCCTGGTACCAGCCGACATCGATGTGCTCCCGGCCCAGGCTCACCACGCTCAAGAGCGCCGCCGGCGGCCGGCGCAGCAGCACCAGCGCGCGAGTCGTGCCGCGCGAGACGATGCTGGGCGCGAGCGGGTAGTTGTGCAGCATCTTGTCGAGCACGTAACGCCCCCGCAGCGGCTCGCCCGTGAGCCTGGCGACGCGGCGGCGCAGCCGCAGCAAGTCGGGCCGCCAGCGATACTTGATGTGAGTCTCGCAGTAGCCGTCGATCTCGGGGTGAGAGCCGAGGATGTGACACAGGAGCGAGGAGTAACAGCGCATGTGCCCGAGCACGAACAGCGCGTTCACCTTCAGGCGCGCTCGACCGCCCGCAGCCCGCTCGGCCGCATCGCCGGGGCCGAGCGACCGAACATGCGGCCCTTGAGGCCCGCCAGGTGCGAGTCGAGTCCGCGCTCGCACCAGGTGAGGCGGCGCTCGAGCGTGTCGTTGAGAACGTAGTCGTTCGGATTGAAGCCCTGCGGTGCGCGGCGCGGATGGTGCAGGTGGATCGCGAGCGCCTGGAACTTGAGATTGCGGCGCACGATGCCGCGGTGATACAGCCGCGCAGCGATCTCGTTGTCCTCCCGTCCCCAGCCGATCATCGCCTCGTTGAAGCCATTGACCGCGAGCAGATCGTGCTTCCAGTACGCCTGATTGCAGCCCCGGATCGCGCGCTGCCCGGTGCGCGGGAAGAACAGGAGCCGGCTGAGCAGGCGACTGCGCACGCAGTGGCGGCGGCGCTGCACATCCGGCGAGAAGATGCCGAGATCCAGCAGCCGACACCTGAGCATCTGATCGGCCGTTTCGCTACCGGTGATGAGGCGCACGCCCTGAATGAAGGATCTTGCCCGCGCGGCAAGCCGATGGTCGGCAATGAAATGCCGGTGCATCACCATATCGCCATCGACGATGACAAGGTACTCGCCGCTCGCGCGCGCAATCGCGCGGTTGCGCGAGCGCGCCAGCCGAAAGCCCTCATGGGGCTGCCACAGATGATGCAGCGGCACGGGAATCAACTCGCGCCAGGCATCAACTACGCGCTGTGTTTCGGGACCTGAGCCGTCGTCGGCGACGATGATCTCGTCGGGAAGAACCGACTGCCGCGCGGCGCTGCCCAATGTGAGATCGAGCGCGGCGGGCCATTCATAAGTGGTGATAACGAGTGAAGTCTTCAGTGCCTTCATCGGCTCGCAGAGTTTCCTGCGCGCGAGTTTTGAATCGCGCCGGGGAATCTTAGCGATGCGACTTCAGTCAGTGGTCGGGTAAATGAAACTAATTGTCAGTAATTGTAGGGCCGCGGCAGCGTGAGCGTCGCCTCGAGTCCGCGCACCGGAAGGTTTTTGAGAACGAGCGAGCCGCCGTGTGTTTGCGCAATGTCGCGCGCGATTGAAAGGCCGAGGCCCGTGCCGCCGGTGTCGCGATTGCGAGACGCTTCGACACGGTAGAAAGGCTCGAAAACCTGCTCCAGATCCTTCTCGCTCAGGCCCGGTCCGTCATCGCGCACGCGAATGACGAGCGCCGCTCCGTCCTCGACGATCACCTGCGCACGCGCGCCGTATTTCACGGCGTTCGAGATCAGATTCGTGAGACAGCGCTTAAGCGCCTGTGGCTTGCCGTGAAAGCTGCCGTTCGCGCGTCCGCTCACCTGCACGCTCGATTTGAGCTCGTGGAACTCCGATTGGATCGTCGCCAGGAGCTTGTTCACATCGACGGACGCGCTCGCCTCATCGTCCGTGAGGCCCGAAAGCAGTCCGAGCGAGCCGCGCACCATGCCCGTCATCTCATCGACATCGCGCGCAAAGCGCTCGCGCAACTCCTCGTCGCCGAGCTGCTCTACGCGCAAGCGCATCCGCGTCAGCGGTGTCTTCAGGTCATGCGACATGGCGGCGAGCACACGGGTGCGGCTGTCGAGGTAGCGCTGCATCCGGTCGCGCATGGTATTGAACGCCCGCGCGGCCTCGCGCAGCTCCCGTGCTCCGGACTCCTTGAGCGGAGGCCGGCGTACGTCGCGTCCCACCGCTTCCGCCGCGCGCGCCAGCTCCGACAGCGGCCGGGTGATGCTGCGCGCGACGAGGAACAGCACGAGCGCCGTCAGCACCACGAGAAGCACTAGGTTGCGCACCAGGTTGCGCGGCAGGATCTCGCGGCGCTGACCCTGCGAGACGCGGAACTGCAGCAAGTCATTGTCCGGCAGCGTCACTGTGACATCGAACACGCCGCCGCCGCTCACGAAGCCCTCCGGTGGCTGACGCGTGAGCGAGATGACACGCGCATTCGGATCGTGCGCCGGCACCACCGCGATCTTGTAGCTGGGACCCAGCGTGCTTTCGAGTTGCTTCTCGAGCGCGCGCCGGAAATCCGGCGCCGGCGGCGGCACGATCGGCGCTTGCGACAGCGCGGGCCGATCGAGGCGATCGAGCCGGTCCAGCGGCGCTGGCGGCGGGCCATCCGGCGGCAGGACTCTGTCGTCCTGCGGCGGCGGACGGCGCACGCGTGCGAGCTGCTCGGGCGGCCAGCGGTCCATGCGATCGCGCGCGGTGACGCGCGCCTCCGGGTCGAGCATCTGCAGCGCGAAGGTGATATCGACGATGCGGCGCGACAGTTCGCGCACGTTGCCCTCGACCAGAATGCGATCGCGATCGCGCGCGAACAGGATGACGCTCAGACCCTGCGCGAGCAGCACCGCCATGAGCACCGCGATGAACAGCCGCGCGAACAGCGAGCGCGGTACGAAGGAGATGCGCCGCCACCAGGGCGGCCCGGCCTCAGTAGGACTCGACGCTGACGCCGATGACATAGCCCTCACCATAGACCGTCTTGATGATCTGCGGTGCACGGGCATCGTCGCCCAGGATCTGGCGCAGCCGGCTGACACGCACGTCGATGCTGCGATCGAGGGGATCGGCCTCCCGCCCCCGCAACAGCTCGGTGAGCTCGGTGCGCGAGAGCACCCGCTGCGGCGATGCCAGCAGCACCGCGAGCAGCCGGTACTCGGCGCCGCTCAGCGATACGGCGGCGCCGGTGGGATTGGTGAGCGTGCGGCTGGTGGTGTCGAGCTCCCAGCCACCGAACTTGAAGCCGCGGACGGTAGCGGGATTCGGATCGCGCGGCGCGTACGCGGCACGCCGCAGTACCGCCTTCACGCGCCCGAGGAGCTCGCGCGGGTTGAAGGGCTTCGGCAGATAGTCGTCGGCACCGACTTCGAGCCCGACGATACGATCGACGTCCTCGCCGCGCGCCGTGAGCATGATGACGGGGAGCTGGGAGTGCTGCCGCAAGTCGCGGCACAGTGACAGTCCGTCCTCACCGGGCAGCATGAGATCGAGCACGATCAGGTCCACGTGCGATTGCTGCAGAACCTTTCGCATCGAGCGGCCTTCCGCGACGGCGGTTGCGCGATATCCCTGGTTCTCAAAATATTGACTGAGGAGCGTGCGGATCTCCCGGTCGTCATCGACGATGAGGAGGTGTGGCCGGTCGTTCATAAAGCGTCCTCGCCCGAAGAGAGTCCCGAGGAGCTTAGTGTGAAGCGACGCGTGCAAGTTCATCTGTAACCAATTGTCATTCGGGCGAGCCTGAATGAAAGCGAAACGCAGCATCGGGGCGGGTCGCGAGCTCCGCCTCGCGCTCAGCGAAGAGCGCAAGCCGCGCGTCGAGCTCGCCCGCCCCGGCCTGCGCCGACTGCGCCGTCTGTGCCGCGCGTGCAAATCCCAGGTACTCCTCGAAGTGCCGCTCCTCCGAGCGCGCGAGCTGCGTGTAGAAGCCGGCGAGCGGATCGCTCAAGAGCGGCGCGAGCAGACGGAAGCGCTCGCACGAGCGCGCCTCGATGAGCGCTGCGACGATGAGCAGATCGAGCTTGCGCTGGGGCTCCGCGCTGCGCACCGGAGCGCGCAGTCCCGCGGCATAACGGCCCGGAGTGGTACGCGCGAACGTCACACCGAGCTGCGCCATCATCGACTGCACCTGCTCGAAATGTCGCAGTTCCTCGCGTGCCAGGCGCGACAGCGCCGTGGCGAGCGCGCGATCCTCGGGATAGGTGAACATCAGCGCGAGCGCGGTTGAAGCCGCCTTCTTCTCGCAGCTCGCGTGATCGATGAGGAGTTCACGCCAGCGTTGCGCGGCAGTCTCGAGCCAGCGCTGCGGTGTCGGCGCGCGCAGAACGTTCACGCGGCCAGTTCCCGCGAACGCAACTCGGCCGCTGCCGCATCGATCGCCTCTGCGGCCGCGGCAGCGGATGCGAACCGGTCTTCGGGCTCCTTGGCGAGGAGCCTCGCCAGCAGCGGCGCGAGCGGTGCGAGCGCCTCAGGCAGCGCCGGGATCGGGGCCTTGCGATGCAGATAGATGATCGACATCGGGTTGTCGGCGACGTAGGGCTTGCGGCCGCACAGCATCTCGTAGAGCACGACACCCAGGCTGTAGATGTCACTGCGGACATCGACCGGCTCGCCATGGCCCTGCTCCGGACTCATGTAGTGCGGCGTGCCGAAGATCAGGCCCTGATCGGGTCCGTCGCTGGCAGCGTTCAGATGTTTGGCGAGCCCGAAGTCGATCAGCGCGAGCGAGCCATCCGCGCGCAACATGACGTTGCCCGGCTTCACATCCCGGTGCAGCACGCCGGCGTCATGGATCACCTGTAAGGCGCGCGCGAGCTGCGCCGCATACTGCAGCGCCGTCGCGGCGCTGATCCCGGTGCGCATGCGCCGCCGCAGATCACCGCCGGCGAAGTGCTCCATCACCAGGTACGCGTGCTCATCGCTCACACCGAGGTCGTAGAGCTGCACGACACAGGGGTCGTGCACGCGCTGCACGAACTCATGTTCCTGCAGGAAGCGGCGGAAGGAATGATCGAGCTCGTTGTCCTTGAGCCGATCGCGCGCGACCTTGATCACGACGAGCTGCGGGGCGACTTCGCGCTCGGCGAGATACAGCTGGGAGATCTGGCCCACCGCCAGACGCCGCACGCGCCGGTAGCCCGGAATGCGGGCGCCGCTGAAGCGGTGCCCATCGAAGCCGCTGACGGCGCGGCTGGCGCGGGCGTGCTCCTGGCGCTCGGCCGCATGCTGAATCGCACGCAGCAGGCCCTCGTGATCGATCTTCTCCTTGTCGAACACCGCGCTCGCGCCCAGCGCCGTGGCGCGTCGCGACAGGCTGTCGCCGGCGCGCTCGCTCAAGAAGATGATCGGCGCGAAGCCCGGACGCTGCGCCAGATCCTCGAGCCAGGTGAGACCCTGCTCACCCTCCCAGGCGTGATCGAGCACAACGGCATCGAAACCATAGGCACGCAGCTCCGGCGCGAGTGCACCATCCACGAGCGGGTCGTGCTCGACGATGCTCGCGCGCGGCCAGCGGCACGTCAGATGGTGGCGCAGCAGCCGCCGGTACTGGGGATCATCGTCGATGAGCAGCAGGCGCATCGGTTACGGCCTCGATCGCGCATTTAACCATGCCAGCGCGCTGTCCTTCCCCAATTTGAGTCCGAGCACCAGATCCCCCACGTTAGTGCCGGTGGGGCCGGTATGAACCAGATCCCCGGCCGCGGCCAGCGCCGGTGCCGAATCCGCGCGTCTCAGGCAGTCATCGACATCGAGTCCCGCGGCGGCGATGCGCCCGCAGGTGTCTCCATCCACGATCGCGCCGGCATCATCGGTCGCACCGTCCGTCCCGTCCGTTCCCACGGCCAGCAGGAAGAGTTTCTCCTCACCGGCGAGCGTCTTCGCGGCCGCGAGCGCCAGGTGCTGGTTGCGTCCGCCGCGGCCGGGATGCGCCGGCAGGCGCACCGTCGACTCCCCGCCCCAGACGTGAAGCGGCGCGCGGCTGAAATGCAGCTCATGCACGAAACGCACGGCGAGCCGTTCGGCATCGGCATTGAAGCGTTGCAGGCCTTCGGCGATGGTGAGCGCCGGCTGCGTGGGCGCGCGATGCGCGAGCAGCGCATTCACCGCACTCACCCGCTCGGCCACCGCCTGCATCGCCCCGGTGACCGAGGCGACGACGACGCGCTCGACGTGGTCACCGCCGGGTGCCGCGCCCATCAAACCGGAGCCGATGACGGCGGGGTCATCGCCGGGCACATCCGAGATGAAAAGCGCGAGCGCCTCGCGGCCCCTGAGCCGTGCGGCGAGCT
>Ga0335080_10007531_pt1 | contig 11290 bp, 9 predicted proteins | sample Lox_Sample_34_FD_206720 | JGI IMG/M metagenome (GOLD analysis project Ga0335080, IMG submission 206720) | Soil microbial communities from Loxahatchee National Wildlife Refuge, Florida, United States - Lox_Sample_3.4 | ecosystem: Environmental > Terrestrial > Soil > Wetlands | place: USA: Florida...
CCAAGTGGATCTGCGTGTCGTTCCCCATGAGAGCTACGGAGCGGCCCTTGTGTATTTCACCGGCTCCAAGGCGCACAACATCGCCATCCGCCGCATCGCTCAAGAGAAAGGGCTGAAGCTCAACGAGTACGGGGTATTCGATGGCACCACGCGGATTGCCGGCGAAACCGAGGAGTCGGTGTACGCGACGCTCGGCCTGCCTTGGATACCTCCGCAACTGCGCGAGGATCGAGGCGAAATCGAAGCTGCGCTGTCAGGACAGCCCCTGCCTGTTCCATCGCCGCAGCGGCGGAAGTGATAGGCTAGTCGCGCGGTTACACATCCCGCTCTCACTCGAGCGAAATATTCCGATGCCGAGAAAAACTCCAGAACAACTTCGCAGCCACCGCTGGTACGGACCCAAGGACCTGCGCGCGTTCGGCCATCGCTCGCGGACACTGCAGATGGGCTATTCGCGGCAGGATTACGACGGCAAGCCCGTCATCGCAGTAATCAACACTTGGAGCGAAATCAATCCGTGCCACAGTCACTTCCGCGAGCGGGCGGAGGAGGTGAAGCGCGGTATCTGGCAGGCGGGCGGGTTTCCCGTCGAGATGCCCGCAATCTCGTTGTCCGAGCCGTTCCAGAAGCCGACGACGATGCTGTACCGCAACTTCCTCGCCATGGAGACAGAGGAGTTGCTGCGCTCCTATCCAGCGGACGGCTGCGTGCTGATGGGCGGATGCGACAAGACCACGCCGGCCCTGATCATGGGCGCGGTTTCCATGAACCTACCTGCCGTCTTCATGCCTGGTGGTCCTATGTTGCGCGGCAACTGGCGCGGCAATACGTTAGGCAGCGGGAGCGACTCGTGGAAATACTGGGCGGAGTTGCGCGCGGGCAACATCGATGAGCAAGCATGGGAGGAGATAGAAGAGGGAATCGCCCGGTCCGCCGGGCACTGCATGACTATGGGCACTGCGTCGACCATGACCAGCCTGGTGGAGACGCTAGGTCTCACGCTGCCGGGCGCAGCGTCGATTCCGGCGGCCGATGCCGGGCATTCGCGCATGGCCGAGGCTTGTGGGCGGCGCAGCGTCGAGATGGTCTGGGACGATCTCAAGCCGAGCGACATCCTCACCTCGCGTTCGTTCGATAACGCGATCATGGGACTCATGGCTCTGGGTGGGTCTACCAACGCCATCATCCACCTCGTGGCCATGGCTGGCCGCGCGGGCATCAAGCTCGATCTGGATCGCTTCGACACCCTGTCGCGAAAGATCCCGTTGCTCGCCAATGTCCGTCCGTCGGGGAAGTGGTTGATGGAAGATTTTTACTATGCGGGAGGACTGCGCGCACTATTGGCCGAACTGCGGGAATATTTGAACCTGGGTGAAAAGACGATCAACGGCAAGACTCTCGGCGACAACATCGCCGGAGCCACGAGTTATGAGCGAGAAATCATTGCGTCGTTCGTCCAGCCGGTTCAAGCAGTAGGCGGTCTAGCGGTGCTCCGCGGCAATCTCGCCCCCGACGGCGCAGTGATCAAGCCCACGGCAGCCGACCCGAAGCTGCTGAAGCACTCTGGCAAAGCAGTGGTCTTCGAGGACTACGGCGATATGGCCGCCCGCATCGACACGGAGGGACTCGAAGTCGACGCCGCCTCGGTCCTGGTGCTGCGCAATGCCGGACCTCTCGGCGGCCCGGGCATGCCCGAGTGGGGGATGCTGCCTATCCCGAAGAAGCTGCTCAAGCAGGGGATCCGAGACATGGTCCGGATCTCCGATGCGCGGATGAGCGGTACCAGTTACGGATGCTGCGTTCTGCATGTCGCGCCCGAGTCGTTCGTTGGTGGGCCCCTTGCGCTGGTCCGTTCCGGAGACCTGATAGAGCTCGACGTGTCCGCGCGCCGGCTCGATCTTAAGGTAAGCGAGGACGAACTCTCACGACGTCTTGCAGCGTGGCAGCGGCCGGCGCCGAAGTATCAGCGCGGGTTCGGCGCGTTGTTCCAGGACAGTATCTCCCAGGCGAACGAAGGGTGCGACTTTCGATTCCTTGAAGGGACGGCGCCGACACCGGAGCCGGAAATCCACTGACGATGGATGTGAGCGCAGATTGGCCGGCGGCACTTGCGCCGGGCTGTGACCAAGGCATACTGGCGTTGAGACCATTCATCATAAGAAAACGCTATGCCGGGCCACCAACGTCCGCGTCTGTTCGCGGCCCTGAGCTTGGCCGCCGCGGTGGCTGGTTGCGGCAGCAGCGGCCTCAACGCTCCTCATCCTGCGGCTGGCGCGAGCTTTGCCGCGGCTTCGTCGGAGCGTCGTGTCGAGCTGCACATCGAAGACGGTGAGCTGAGGGGTGCGGGTGCAACGCCCGAGGTACGGATCTGGATCGATCAGGCTACTCGGGCGATCGATGCCTACTACGGGCACTTTCCTGTGGAACACGCCCGCTTGCTGGTGGAACGCGTTGATGGTAGCGGCGTGCGCTGGGCGCGCACTTTCGCGCAGTCGGGCGCCTTCATCCGCGTGGGGGTCGGCGGCCAAACCACTGCAACCGAATTCGCGTCGGACTGGATCCTCACGCACGAGTTCGTGCATCTGGCGCTGCCGCAACTCGCCGACGAGCATGACTGGCTCCAGGAAGGCGCCGCGACATATGTCGAACCGATTGCGCGTGCCCAAGCCGGCCAACTATCTGCTGAGAGCGTTTGGACAGAGTTCGCCCTGAACATGCCGCGCGGTCTGCCCGAGGATGATGACCGCGGACTCGATCTTACGCCGACCTGGGCCCGCACCTACTGGGGTGGTGCGCTGTTCTGCCTGGTCGCGGATGTGAAAATCCGTACCCGCACCGGCAACCGGGTCGGCCTGCAGCAAGCCCTGCGCGCGATACTCGAAGAGGGTGGAACGTTGGAGCACCGCTGGTCGATTCGGGAAGCGCTCAAGGCCGGAGATCGCGCAACCGGTGTGGATGTGTTGATGCAGATGTATGAAGAGTGGCGCGCGGCGCCGGTGCGGCCCGACCTTCCACGGCTGTGGCGCGACTTGGGCGTCGAGTTAGCTGGCCGGCGCGCCATGTTGCGGGACGATGCACCACTGGCGGAGATCCGCCGCGCCATTACCGCCGGCGGGCCGGGCCCGTTTGCACGGGCTGACGCCGTCGACTGAGCATCGGAGACCAGAGTGAAGCTGCCCACGGTGGTGCTGCTGTTCCTACTCGTTGTCGTGGCACTGTTCACGGCATTGAACTGGACGGCCTTCACTACGCCTAGTCAGCTGAGCCTGATCGTGACCACGGTACAGGCACCGATTGGCGTGCTCATGTTGATTCTGACCGGAGCGATCATCGCCGCATTTCTGGCTTTCTTCGTATATCTGCAGACCAGCACTGCGCTCGAAGCACGGCGTCTTGCCAAAGAGCTGAAGAATCAACGCGAACTGGCGGACCGGGCGGAGGCCTCGCGCTTCACCGAATTGCGCAGCTTTCTCGCTCAAGAGCTGGCGTCATTGCGGGCCCTCGCCGGCGATTCGGACGCAAGGCTCTCTGCCCGCGTGGACGCGGCCGAGCAGGCTCTGCGTACCGACATCGAGCACGCCGGCAATACACTCGCGGCTTACATCGGAGAACTCGAGCACCGCCTCGAATCACCCATCGCCGATCGCCGCTGAAGTTTCGTCAGCGGGTGGAACCGGCTGTCGGATCGGGATGGATGTTGTCGACCCAATGCACCTGCTCGGGTTGCTCTGCCACGGGAAGATCCAGGTTCACTACGACGGGATCCTGTCCGCTGCGCACCAGCACGCACGAGAGCGGCTGCTCGTCGCTCGCGTTGATCTCCTGATGCGGCACGTAGGGCGGCACGTAGATGAAATCCCCCGGCCCGGCCTCAGCGACGAATTCGAGGCTTTCCCCCCAGCGCATGCGCGCTCTGCCGCTGACGACGTAGATCACGCTTTCCAGCGGACCGTGATGATGCGCCCCGGTTTTCGCCTTGGGATGGATGACTACTGTGCCGGCCCACAACTTTTCAGCACCGGCGCGCGCGTTGGTTATTGCGGCCGCTCTATTCATACCCGGTGTCTGAGCGGTGTTCGAATCAAGCTCACTGCCTTTGACCACACGGACGCCGTGGAACTTCCATTTCGATTCTGTCGTCATGGGCACTCTCCTAACGCAGCCAGATCAGAGTCAGCATTAGCAGACTCGGCACCGTCGTGTTGATCAGCGCCACCATCAGCCAGCGCCGGCGCGCCATCAGATCGTGGGCTGGGGCCTGATCTCTGGCCAACAGCAGGAACGCAGCAGCGCATGAAAGCACGATGGCAAACCCGCCCATCGCATAAAACCACACGAAAGCGCGGAAGCTCAAGCTGCGTGCATAGGCGGGACCAGCCAGAAGATGAAAAGCCAGCCACCCGGCCATACAGGCATTGCATAGGCTTGGCAGCACCAAGCCAAAGAAGCTCTTGGCCGCCCGGCTCATCCCGCGTGTCCGGACCGCCCGCTCGGCAATGCGGCCCGCAGCACCTGCGCTACGTGCACCGCCTCACGCCTCGCTCCGTCCAGAATCTGATGTCGACAACTGGTTCCATCCGCCACGATCACTGTGTCTGGTTGTGCCGCACGCACGCTTGGAAGCAAGCTGGCCTCCGCCATCCGCATCGACATCTCGAAGTGCTCGGCCTCGTACCCGAACGCGCCAGCCATACCGCAGCAGCTCGAAACGATGGTTTCGACTTCTAGACCGGGTATGAGGCGCAGCGCCTGCTCCACCGAGGGCATGGTGCCAAAGGCCTTCTGATGGCAGTGCCCATGCAACAGCGCGCGCTTGCCCGGTTGCGCATCGAGCGGCAGTTTCAGACGACCCGCAGCCCGCTCACGCACCAGGAACTCCTCGAGCAGCAGCGCCTGCCGCGAAACCGCTTCCACCGTCTGACGCGGAAATAGGGACAAGACCTCGTCGCGGAGCGTGAACAGGCAGGAGGGTTCGAGTCCTACGAGGGCCACATCGCGCACGGCAAAGGGCTCGACTGCTTCGATCAGTCGGCGCGCCTCCGCACGCGCTTCCTCCACCAACCCCGCCGCAAGAAAGGTGCGGCCGCAGCACAGCGGGCGCGCACCGGGCCGCGCGGCAGCGATATGGACGCGGTAGCCGGCAGCCGTCAATACAGCCAGCGCTGCCTCCAGATTGGCCGGCTCGAAATAGTTGTTGAAGGTGTCGGCGAACAGAAGCACTTCGGAACCAGAATCGGCGGCCGTATGATAGTGGGCTTCTGCAGCCTTCGCATCGGACTTTGCGTATACGCCGGAGCTAGCGGCGAAGCGCGCGTCGGCTCGAGTAAAAATATCACGGCGCCATCGCGGCAGCTTTCGCCGGGATGAGATCCCCAGCAGCCGTTCGCTGACCGCTGGCAAGCCCGGAATCCAGTCGCGCGCGTTCAGGAGCGGAGCCAGGCGGGACGCCCAAGGCGCGTAGCGCGGCAGAAACGCGATCGCCTTCTGACGCGCCGTCAAGCCATGACGATGGGTGTAGTGGTGCAGCACCTCGATCTTCATCCTGGCCATGTCCACACCGGTCGGACATTCGCGCCGGCAGCCTTTGCAGCTCACGCAGAGTTCCAGCGTGTCGTGCATCGCGGCGGAAGTCAGTGCATCGGGTCCAAGCTGACCCGTCAGAGCGAGCCGCAAAGTATTCGCGCGACCGCGCGTAAGGTGCTGTTCGTCTCCCGTGGCGCGGAACGAAGGACACATGGTGCCCGCATCGAATTTACGGCAGTGACCGTTGTTGTTGCACATCTCCGCTGCGCGGTCGAATCCGCCCCACTCGCTCCAGTCCAAAACCGTCTCGAGCTCGGGGCCCGCGTGGCCCGGCTTGAAACGAAACAGCGAGCGATCGTCCATCCGGCTTGGATGGACAATCTTGCCGGGATTCATCAGCCCCTTCGGGTCGAACAGCTCCTTGATTTCGGCCAACGCGCGGGTCAGCCGCTCGCCCAGAATCGGCTCGATCCACTCGGAACGCACCAGGCCGTCGCCGTGCTCGCCCGAGTAGGCACCCTTGAACTGCCTAACCAGAGCGCATGCCTCTTCGGCAATCGCTCGCATCTTCTGGGCACCGTCGGTCTTCATGTTCAGGATCGGGCGCACGTGCAGGGTGCCGACGGAGGCATGCGCATACCAGGTACCCCGGGTGCCATGCTTTTCGAACACTTGCGTCAGCTTCGCTGTGTATTCGGCGAGATGCTCGAGCGGTACCGCACAGTCCTCGATGAACGACACCGGCTTCCCGTCGCCCTTCATCGACATCATGATGTTGAGCCCGGCTTTGCGCACCTCCCAGATATCGCGCTGGAGCGCCGCATCGGTAATCTCTACGACCGACCCCGGCAAACCCAGATCTCCCATCATCGAAGTCAGACCGGCAAGCTTGCGTAGTTGCTCGGAGCTACTCTCGCCCGCGAACTCGACCAACAGGATTGCGTCCGGCTCCCCCTTCAGGAATCGCTCCACCACAGGGCGATAGGCAGGGTTGCCGCGCGCCAGGTCGATCATCGTGCGGTCGACCAACTCTACTGCGTCGGGGTCCAGCTTCGCGATGTGCTGGGACGCGTCCATGGCCTGGTAGAAGGTGGGAAAGTGGCAAACCCCCAGCACCCTGTGTCTCGGGATCGGTGCGAGCTTGAGACGCAAGCGCTGTGAATACGCGAGCGTGCCTTCCGAGCCCACCAGCAAATGCGAAAGATTGTGCGACGCGCGTGGCACAACCATATCCAGGTTGTATCCCTGCACTCGACGCAGCACCTTCGGCCAGCGCCCGTCGATCTCCACAGCTTCACGCCTCGCGATAGCGTGAACTTTGTCGATCAACGCGCGATATGAGCTCGAGCCACGCCCGACGTCCTCGACCGGGCCGAAGGTCAGCTGATCCCCGCTCGACAACCATGCGTCGATTCCCAGGACGTTGTGCACCATGTTGCCATAGCGAATCGAGCGCGATCCGCACGAGTTGTTGCCGGCCATGCCGCCGATGGTCGCCTGCGCCGAGGTCGATACGTCCACTGGAAACCATAACCCGTGCGGTTTGAGATAAGCGTTGAGGCGATCGAGCACCATGCCCGGCTGCACAGTGATCTCGCGTGCCGCTGGGTCGAAGGCAGTGACCTGGTTGATGTACTTGGAGTCGTCAACAACGAGCGCGGCCCCTACGGTCTGACCACACTGAGAGGTCCCGGCGCCACGCGGCAGGATCGGCACGCCCTCCGCGACGGCGATCTGCATTGCGATCCGCGCCGCCTCCTCGGTGCGCGGCACGACCACACCGACCGGCTCCATCTGGTAAATGGAGGCATCGGTGCTGTAGCGTCCGCGCGAGAACGCGTCGAACAGGACCTCGCCGTCGACTTCCTTGAGTAGCCGGTTCTCGAGGGCAGTTGCGGCGCGCGCTGGCGCGCGAGGATGGAACTGAACAGCTACGGCGGGCGCATTCATGGGCTCGAATTTGCGGACATTCTCGGAATGTCCGGGGTCATCTTACCCCAGGGAGGTTCCGGATGACTTACACAACGCGCGTCCCGCGGCCGCCGGTTGAGTACCAAGGCGAGTTTCGGTACGCTGGAGCGCTATCTCACCGTCAAACTTAGATCCCATGCCTCTGCACACCGGCCGTCATTTTCTCCAGATTCCCGGTCCTACCAACGTCCCGGACCGAGTCTTGCGCGCGATCGACAACCCGACGCTCGATCACCGCAGTGCGGAGTTTGCCGCCTTGGGCATGCGCGTGCTCGAAGGCATCAAGCGGGTTTTCCAGACCTGCCATCCAGTCATCATCTATCCGGCTTCCGGGACGGGTGCGTGGGAAGCGGCGCTGGTGAATACGTTGTCGCCGGGTGACCGCGTGCTGATGTACGAAACCGGTCATTTCGCGACGCTCTGGCAGCGCATGGCCACCCGCCTTGGGCTCGAGGTGGATTTCATCCCGGGCAACTGGCGGCGTGGCGCCGATGCTCAGGCAATCGAAGCACGTCTTCAGGCGGATCGAGCACGCGAGATCAAAGCCGTGTGCGTAGTCCACAACGAGACTTCCACCGGCGCAGTGACGCGCGTTCCCGAGGTACGTCGCGCTCTCGACCACAACGCACATCCTGCGCTGCTGATGGTGGACACGATCTCGTCGCTGGCCTCTATCGACTACCGTATGGATGAATGGGGCGTCGACGTAACGGTAGGCGGATCGCAGAAGGGTCTGATGCTGCCGCCGGGACTCAGCTTCAACGCCATCGGCGAGAAGGCGCTACAGGCGGCAAAGTCTGCGCGTCTGCCCCGCGCGTACTGGAACTGGGATGAAATGCTGGCTTCGAATCAGACTGGATTTTTCCCCTACACGCCCGCAACCAATATGCTCTATGGACTGTGCGAGGCGCTCGACATGCTGCAGGAGGAGGGTCTCGACAACGTCTTTGCGCGCCACGCGCGGCACGCGGAGGCAACGCGTCGCGCGGTACGGGCTTGGGGGCTAGAGATTCTGTGTCTGGAACCTGCCGAATACAGCAATTCCCTCACCGCACTGATGATGCCAGAAGGTCACGATGCCGACCACGTGCGCAAGGTTGTCCTGGAACGATTCGACATGTCGCTCGGTGCCGGGTTGGGGAGGCTGAAGGGCCAAATTTTCCGCATTGGTCACCTCGGCCATTTCAACGATCTCATGTTGGCCGGCACACTTTGCGGTGTAGAGATGGGGCTGGGGCTGGCCGGAGTTCCGATTCGCAAAGATGGCGTGCAAGCCGCGCTTGACTACCTGGCAACACCCGTGACAGTGCAGACGGCGCGCGCCGTCGCCTGATCGCCCCCGCCCGCAGGGCCTCTGTGTCAGGACCCGTCGGGGCCAATGCCGCTTCCCGCAGCAGCACGCGTGAGCCGGTCGCGGACGCCATCCCATTCGGCGACTGCAGGTGGTGTCTCCACCACGATGAGTGTGCAGCCAGAGCGTTCGAAGGCGCGCAGTACAGCGTAGAGGTCGTGAGCGTAAGTCCGTGCATCGGCGGCGGCGACCTGCCATAGCGCTCCGCGCACGTACAACGGCTGGCGTTGGCGCGCCAGCACGGCGACCGGACCGGCGGCAGCGGACACTACGCTTTCGAGGTTCGAGGAATCGGCGAGCACGAGAGGTATCTTCGGCGCGTAGTGTGCAGCAAGCGTGCCCGACGCGCGCGGCGAAGCCGAGGTTGCGGAGAAAACCGTCTGACCTAGCGCTGCTTCTATCTCGGGCACACTGATCCGACCCGGGCGCAGGAGAACTGGAGCGCCGGTCGACAGATCCACGATGGTCGATTCGATCCCGACCTCACAGGGCCCGCCATCCAGAATCACATCGAGCGAGCGGAACTCCTCGCGCACATGCTGCGAAGTGGTAGGACTGACGTGTCCAAAGCGATTTGCGGACGGCGCAGCGATCCCGCCACCGAAAGCTAGCAGCAATCTCTGCGCGATCGGATGTGCCGGCGTACGCAACCCCACTGTATCCTGCCCGCCGGTAACCGCATCCAGAACACCGGATGCGCGGCGCAGAACGAGGGTCAGGGGCCCTGGCCAGAAGCGCTCGGCGAGTCGCTGCCCGGCCGGCGGCAGATCACGCGCCCAAAGCGAGAGTTCCTCTCCTACCCTGAGATGCACAATTACCGGATGCGCTAGCGGTCGTCCCTTGGCCGCAAACAGCCGAGCCAGGGCGGCAGGGTTGGATGCGTCGGCACCAAGCCCATATACGGTCTCGGTGGGGAACGCCACCAGGCCGCCGGCGCGTAGGATCGCGGCCGCCCCGGCGATATCGGAATCGGAGACGAGGCTCATCTAGCGCGGATGACAAAAGGCGCTGCTGTCTTGCCGCTGCTCCACTCGGCTTAGCCTGGGATCAGCAATCGCTGCGCTTCGCGATACTTCTGTGCCGTCTTGACCAGCACGTCGAGAGGCAGGGCCGGCGCTGGCGGCTTCTTGTCCCACCCTTGCGCCTCAAGCCAGTCGCGGACGAACTGCTTGTCGAAACTGGGCGGATTGGTCCCGACGACGTACTGCGAAGCTGGCCAAAAACGCGAGGAGTCGGGCGTCAGTGCTTCGTCGATCAAGTAGAGCTTCCCGTCCGCATCGGTGCCGAACTCGAACTTGGTGTCGGCGATAATGATGCCGCGCGTGCGCGCGTATTCTGCGGCTTCGGCGTAAAGCTGGATGGCCTTGTCACGTACCTGCGCGGCTACGCGCGGACCAAGTAATTGTTCCGCTCGCGCAAACGCAATGTTCTCGTCGTGAGTGCCTGCAGGCGCCTTGGTGGATGGCGTGAAGATCGCTTGCGCCAGCTTGTCCGCCTCCCGCAGCCCTGTTGGCAACGCGATCCCGCAGATGGCACCGGAGCTTTTGTACTCCTTCCAGCCAGACCCAGCGAGATAGCCGCGCACGATAGCTTCGATCGGTAATGGCCGCAAACGCCGAACCACAGAGGCGCGCCGCGCGACTTGATTGCGCTCGTCCGCCGCGACCACCGACTCGGCTGCGACGTCGAGCAGATGGTTGGGAATAACGTGCCGAAGCCGGCGGAACCAGAAATTGGACAGCGCAGTCAGAACCTCGCCCTTGCCAGGCACTGGGCTGGCGAGAACCACATCGAATGCGGACAGCCGATCGGTCTGGATGATCAGCAGGCGCTGGTCGTCCACCGCATAAATGTCGCGAACTTTTCCACGGTGGAGCAGCCGCAGAGAGCGAATGGTCGATTCAAACAGGCTTTTGGTCATCGAGGAGAATCCGTTGCAGCTCCGGGCCAGATGTTCCGGCTCGACATTCTCGCCGCTCGTCCTGGCTTCACGCGCTCTTGAGTCTGCCTGCCTGCGCCTCTGAGAGCAACAGCGACTTGGCCTGAAGCGCCAGCGCCAGAGCCGCTTCGCCGCTCGAGGCCAGCACGGTGAAGTGGCCCATCTTGCGGCCGGGCCGCGCCTCAGCCTTGCCGTATAAATGCAGCTTGGCACTCGCGTGACGCAGCACATGTTCCCAGCGCGGCTCACCGCCAGCCCACAACTCGCCGAGCAAATTGACCATTGCCGCAGGGCAATGCAGGTCGGTTGCACCCAACGGCACACCGCACAGGACGCGCGCCTGCTGCTCGAACTGGGAGGTTATGCACGCGTCAATGGTGTAATGACCGCTGTTGTGCGGCCGCGGTGCGATCTCGTTTACCAGCATGCGCCCATCGCGAAGTACGAAGAATTCCACGCACAGCACGCCGTTGTAGTTGAGGGACGCGGCGACAGTCATGGTCACG
>Ga0335080_10007532_pt1 | contig 11289 bp, 11 predicted proteins | sample Lox_Sample_34_FD_206720 | JGI IMG/M metagenome (GOLD analysis project Ga0335080, IMG submission 206720) | Soil microbial communities from Loxahatchee National Wildlife Refuge, Florida, United States - Lox_Sample_3.4 | ecosystem: Environmental > Terrestrial > Soil > Wetlands | place: USA...
CTAAAACCATCGCCGTAGTGGGCCTCTCCGATAATGCTCTGCGCCCCAGCCATGGGGTTTCCGCATACATGCAAACCCAGGGTTATCGCATTATTCCGGTGAACCCCAACATCGACGAAGCGCTGGGCGAGAAGTCGTACGATTCACTGCTCGATGTCCCCGGGAAGATCGACATCGTGAACATCTTCCGCCGCCCGGAATATGTCGAGGATATTGTGGATCAGGCGATCCGGCTTAGAGTGCCTGCGATCTGGATGCAGGAAGGGGTAATCCACGACGAGGCTGCCCAAAAGGCGCGCCAGGCAGGGGTTTTCGTGATCATGGACCGCTGTATCTTAAAGGAACACCGGGCCCGCTTCCGCTAAGCGCGTGCAGGAGCCCGGCGGGGACCTTGCACGATCCTTACGCCTTCACCAAAATCACGGTCGCATCGTCGTGCAGTCCTTCGCCATTGGCAAAACTGCGTACGTCTCCCAGAATCGTTTCCGGGCAGGCGTCCGCCCGCACAACATGGTCCCGCAGCCGCTCAGCGCCGTACTCTTCGTCGTTCGGACCTTCCGCTTCGGTGATTCCGTCGCTGTAGAAAACCAGGCGGGAGCCGGGAGCAAGCTTCACCTCGGTCTCCGAAAATCCACCCAATCCCAGACCCAAAGGCAGGCCTCGTTCACTGTCGAGAAAGCGTGCGCCTTCTTGATTCACCAGCAGCGGCCGCAGATGACCCGCGCTGGCAAAAGTCAGCGTACGCTCGCCAGGGTTGAGCACTGCATAAATCATGGTCACGAACTTGCCCGAGGGAAAGTCTTCCACCAGCAGGCGATTCAGGCGGTTCAGCACTTCGCCCGGACCGCCGCACGCGGTGGCCAGAGAACGAAGCATGCCGCGCGTTGCAGACATCAGCAGCGCCGCCGCGGTTCCTTTGCCGGAAACATCCGCCAGCACCAGTCCCCAGCAGCCGTCGTCGAAAGGAATGTAGTCATACCAGTCGCCGCCGACTTCGCCCGCGGATATGCTCAGTCCCGAGACCGCGAATCCCGGTACATATGGAGAACTCTTGGGCAGCAAGGCTTGCTGAATGACGCGCGCCTCCTGCTGTTCGCGGCTCATTCGCTGGCGTTCCTGCCGCTCGTGCTGAAAACGCTGCGCGTTATGCACCGCCGCGGCGACATGATTGCAGAGTCCCTGCAAGAGGCGCAGTTGAGCCGGGGGAAACGCATCCAGTTCGTGATGAGAAGCCGTGAACACTCCTACCAGCCGCCCATCCACGGTCAAAGGAATGGCCACCTCAGAGAGTGTGGATTTTTCACAGCCGATGTAGTACGGATCGCGGCGCACATCGGGCGCGTAACGCATCTGGCCAGTGGCAGCGACATAACCCACCATGCCGTCCTTGCCAATCTTCAGGCTGTGGCCTTTGCCGTGGATCTCGCAGTCGGTGCAACCGTGCGCGTGGGCCAGTACTAGGGTGCCGCGCTCTTCATCGTGCAGATAGACGTCGGCATCGATACACCCGAAGGAACAGGCGATATCATTCACTACTTTGTCAATCAGCTGGTCGAGATCGAGAATCGAGTTGATCTTCTGGGCCGCTTTCTGCAATTTGAGCAGATCTTCCACCTGCTCAATAGGCATTCCGCGGACCACCGCCGGATCGGGGCTGATGGTTCTTGGGCTTGCCGCCATAATTACACTCCCTTTACCGGAACGCCGAGTACGCCGCCAATGCCTATCAGATGCCCAGCCCTATTCGGCGGATTCTGTTTTCTGTGATGAGGTGGGGCCACGGCGGGGCCCGGATCGCGCGCGCCTGATCTCTTGCAAGCGCTCGCGAATACGTTTTTCAACTCCCTCATTCGTCGGCTGGTAGTAAAGTCGGTCGCGCAGATTGTCAGGCAGGCATTCCATATCCGCTACCTTGCTTTCGAGATCGTGGGCATACTGATAACCCTCGCCGTAACCCAGACCTTTCATCAGTCCGGTGGGCGCGTTGCGCAGGTGCAAGGGGACCGGTTCGGCCGCGGTTCGCTCCACGTCTCCAACCACCTCGCTATAGGCCGTATACAGGGCATTGGACTTGGGAGCGACTGACAAATAGACCACAGCTTGTGCGAGCGCCAGATTGCCTTCGGGCATGCCGATAAAATCCACCGCGTCGCGCGCCGCCATGCACAAACCGAGCGCGTTAGGGTCGGCCAATCCAATATCTTCCACAGCCATGCGCACCACCCGCCTCGCAACGTAAAGCGGGTCTTCCCCAGCCTCAAGCATACGGCCGAGCCAGTAAAGCGCCGCGTCCGGATCGCTGTTGCGTACGGACTTGTGCAGTGCCGAGATCAGGTTGTAGTGTTCTTCGCCGGCTTTGTCATAAAGCAGGATGCGTTTTTGCAATGCTGACTGGACGATCTCGTCGGTGATCAGGCGCCCAGTCTCTTGCTCCTTGCCTTGGGCGAGCGACGCGGCTACTTCCAGCACGTTGTAGGCGCTGCGCGCATCACCGCTGGAATAAGCAGCAATTTTCTGCAGCACCTCGTCCGGCGCTTTCAGTTTCATCGCTCCCAGGCCCCGCTCTTCATCCGCGAGCGCCCGCTTGAGAAGAGTTACGATCTGTTCTTCGGTCAACGGCTTCAACACATAGACGCGCGAGCGCGAAAGCAGCGCCGAGATGATTTCAAACGACGGATTTTCCGTGGTGGCGCCGATCAGCCGGATGTTGCCTTTTTCCACGTGCGGGAGGAACGCATCCTGCTGGGCTTTGTTGAAGCGATGAATTTCGTCGATGAATACGATGGTCCGCGTGCCGTATTGTTTGGCCCGCTCAGCGTCGGCCATCACCTGCTTGATTTCTTTGATCCCTACCAGCACCGCCGAAAACTCGATGAACTCCGCCTTCGTCATCCGGGCAATAATTTGCGCCAGTGTGGTTTTCCCCGTGCCCGGCGGGCCCCAGAAAATCAGCGAACCAAGATCGTCGCGCTCAATCTGTGCCCGTAGCGGTTTTCCCGGCCCGATCAGATGCTCTTGTCCGACAAATTCCTCAAGCGTGCGCGGACGCATCCGGTCAGCAAGGGGGCGGGTGCGATCCCCCGGATCGTCAGCGCTCGGAATGGGTTGAAACAGGCCCATAGATTCTTATGCACCACGGAGACACGGAGTCACAGAGAAAAACCAAAGCAATTCAAGAACCTTGAGTTTCTGTTTTTTCCGTTTTCGCTGCGTCTCCGTGACTCCGTGGTGAGCTGGTTGCCTGCCGGGCAGCTTCATACAGCACAATGCTTGCGGCCACGCCGGCGTTCAGCGACTCAACCTGCGGCGAGTGGGGAATCGAGACCAATTCATCCACCGATCCCACCAGCTTCTTCGGAAGCCCCGCGCCCTCATTACCGATGAAAATGGCCAACGGTCCGGCCAGTTCTGCCTGGGGCAACGGCGTGCCCTTGTGTGACGAGGTTGCGATCAACTTGATGCCCGCCTTGCGGAGCTTCTCAATCGCTGCTTCCAGCTTTACCTGTGCCACAGACAAACGAAACACCGATCCCGCCGAGGCGCGTACTGCCTTGGAGTTGAAAATGCTGACCGTTCCTTCCCCCGAAAGCAGGCCTCCTGCGCCAAAGGCCTCGGCCGAACGCAGAATCGTGCCCAGGTTCCCGGGGTCCTGTACGCCCGCAATTACCAGCAGGGGTCCAGCCCGGGCGCGCGCCAGAACGTCCTCGAGCGAAGACCTTTTCCAGTACACCAGGGCCGCCACGCCCTGCGGGGTCTCACTCGGGACAACACCGGCAAACAGGGCATCCGGCAGCACGACCGTCTCCACCTGTGCCCCGATTTGCGGCAACAACCTTTCGGTCTTATCTTTCGCCGAGGCGCTGAACAAGACTGCCCGAAACCGCAGCCCACTGCGGATCGCCTCTTCCACAATCCGCAAGCCTTCAATGGCGCAGCAGCCATCTTCGGTGAGTTCGGCTGTCGCAAAGGCTCGCCGCAACTCTTTCACCAGTGCGTTGTGCTTCCCTTCGATGTGACGCAAACGCGTCCGAGAATCAGGAGCCGTTGTTTTCTTCGTAGGGAAGGCCATTGGTCGAAATCATACGCGATCACAATCCGGCAGGCGATTTGCGCCTCCCAGGTCGGTTTGCGCCTTTCTCTCGGTTTTCAGCACCCCTCATGTTATGTTAAATGTCACTTTTTCAGCCCAGACAGCTTAAGGACGTCCCTCGTGCACCCGGAAATTCTGAAGATCAACAGTGAAAAACCGGAAGCCTCGCTCATCCGCTACGCGGCCGACCAGATTCGTGCCGGCGAAGTGCTCGGCATGCCAACCGACACGTTCTACGGGCTGGCTGCCGATCCGTTCAACCTGCGCGCCGTGGACAAGGTCTACGACATCAAGTCGCGCTCGCGCCACAAGCCGCTGTCGCTGCTGATCGAAAGCGTGGACCAGGCGGAAGAGCTGAGCCAGGGCTTGCCGGAAGAGTTTGCCGTTCTGGCTCGCCGTTACTGGCCGGGCCCGCTAACGATCATCGTCAAAGCCTCATCGCGGCTTCCGCTCAAGGTAACTGCCAACACCGGTCATGTGGCGCTGCGAGTTCCAAACGCCAAAATTCCTCTCGCAGTTGTTCAGGCGGCGCAGATTCCAATTACAGCGACATCGGCCAACCTCAGCGGCGAGTCCGAATGCACCACGGCCGTCGCGGTGCGCGACCAGCTGAAAGACCGTATTTCCATCATCGTCGATGGCGGCACTTCGCCGCGGGATATTGCCTCTACCATTGTTGACCTCACCGATCAGGAGGCCCGTTGGCGCATCCTGCGGGAGGGCGCGATTCCCGCCCGGGACATCTCGGAATTTTTCGCGAAGGGATGAACGCAACGCAAGCCAACCGGCACAGGCCGCGCCGCTACTTCTGGTGGCTGCTGGCTGCGGTTGTAATTGCCGGCGGAGCCGTTGTCGGCTATACCTGCTTGGAAATTGTCCATGAAGCCTCCTTGCAGCAAACCCCGCATTCGGATGCGATTGTTGTCTTTGGCGCGGCAGAGTATTCCGGCCGCCCTTCGCCTGTCTACAAGGCGCGACTCGATCACGCGTTCAATCTCTTCAAGCAAGGCGTGGCCCCGGTGGTCATCACTACTGGAGGTTCCGGCGCCGACCCCAGCTTCAGTGAAGGCGGCGTAGGCCGCGACTACTTGATGTCCCGCGGCATTCCCGAATCCAGCCTGATTGCGGAGACGCAAGGCGCGGACACAGCACAGTCAGCCAAGCGCGTGGGAGTGATCATGCGCGCCAACCACATGAACAGTTGTGTGGCCGTCAGCGACGCCTACCATGTGTTTCGCATTCGCCGCCTGCTCGAGCATGAAGGAGTGCAAGTGCGCATAGCGCCCCGTCCCGATTCGCTTCCGCGTAGCCAATGGCAGCGAGTGGAAGCCGTACTGCGGGAGGCCACAAGCTACCTGCTGTGGCGGGCGGACATCCCCGCGTAGCTTGCGTAGCGCGGGCGCCCTGGCCCGCGGCTTTTACCACCCCATCCTCTTCCTCAACTCCGTAACATGCGCCAAGTGGTGCCGTCCATGCCACGAGTACAGCGCCAGGTTCTTCTCCAGCGTCACCACTCCCAGCTCCGGATGGCGAAATGTCCGCTTCCATTCCTCCGGCTTGATGGCCCGCAATACCCGTACCCAGCGATCATGCAAAGAATCGAGCAGCGAGAGAGAGACTTCGACCGGCGTGGATTTCGCGTCCGGCAGTTCCGCCCAGAGTCCTTGCTCGTAGGGTTTAATAGTCGGCTCATCCTCCGTCAAGGCCAGCTTAAAACGAATGTAGGCGTTCATGTGGCTCTCCGGAACGTGATGAGCCACCTGCCGCACCGTCCAGCCGCCGTCGCGATAAGGTGTGTCGAGTTGCTGGAGCGAAAGGCCCTGCACCGCGGCGCGCATTCGCGTAGGGAGCTGCTCGATTTCGTCAATCATTTGTTGGCGCTGTGCGTCCGTGGGCGGGTCGTTATAAGTGAATTTGCCGACAGGATATTGCGGATCGCTCATATGGCCTCCGTCGCGAGAAAAACTGCCGATGTGATGACCGTGCGACGCGAAAAGCTGCAGAAATGTGGGGGATGCGGGACGGCTGGAGCCAGCTAGGGTACCAACGCCATCAATCGAACCGGGCCTTCAGCCGCGCCAGCCAGTTTCGTTGGCGCAACCATGGCGATGGCGCCACTCGCGGGAACATGATCCAGGTTGGCGACGTTCTTCAGGAGATAGACGCCGTGGGCGAGGGCATACTGATAAGTTGCAGATTGCTTCGAGGTCCCCGATTCCAGCAAGAGAGTATCGATTCCGAGCCCGATGGCGTTCCGCCCTTCCACCAGAAACTTCGCCGCATCAGCGGAAAAACCCGGCAGGTGCAATGCGTTTTTCCAGCGCGATTCCCATCCCGTGTGGGCCATGATTACCGCGCCGATCGGAATTTGCCCGTGAGAACGCTCCCAGTTGGAAACATCCTGCACCGAGATCAGATAGTCAGGGTCGTTGGTTGCGTTGCTGCTCACATCCAGCACTACAAGAGGCGCAACCAGCCGTTCCGGCGGAATTTGGTCGACGGTCCAAAGACCGGGTATGAGCCGCCCCGGGGCGTCAATGCGAGTTGCATCCTTGGGATCCGCCGAAGCGGTCAGGTCGACGATAGCGTGAAAAGAGGCGAGCGGCGCAACCTCGGTGTGGCGTTGGGCGAACAGGAATAGTGCCAGCGCCAGACCCACCCCAATCACAAAAGTCCAGATTTTCATGCGATCCCGGCTTGCTTTCGTCGCGGCTTGGCTTGAACGCTGCAAAAGGGAAATGCTCACCAAGGCATTTAGATGCAAGCTGTTACGTGAAGGCAGTTTCGCACTTAGTTTCCTGGGACAGCAAGGAACTTCAGGACATGCACCGTGGGAAAACCGCGCTTGGACACGCTTCAAGATCCAAGAAGAAAGGCTGCGGCAGCCGCGACCGCAGTGCCCAGGAAGTTCACCGAATCGTTGTTCAATAGCCGCCGCCGCTCGAAAGAGGCCCCAAATAAACTGTCCGCCACCATCCCCAAAACGCCGGCGCCGGTCGAAATGATCATCCACTTCCATTCCAGCAGGCCAGTCACCACGCAGGTCCAGCTCACCAGCGCCGCTGCAAGAACGCCGGCAAGCGTTACACCACCATCTGTCCCAGCCGGAACCGGCTCCCAGGTGGTGATCAGGCGCGGAGTTCGGCCAAGGGCCTGCCCCAATTCGCTCGAGACTGTATCCGCGGCTGCTTCCGAGAGAGCAGCGGCCATCGCCAGCAAGAACGCCGGGTTTGCCCCAACCCTATAGAGCGCGCTGCACGCCGCGGCCACTCCCAGGTTAGCCACGACCTGCGAAGCTCTTCGGCCCTCGCGCCGTTCCGCAGTCCCGAGCTTTTGCTTTCGCCGATAACCGATGCGCGTGGTGACCCACGCGAGCACAAATACCAGAACCAGAGCAGCGAACGCACCAGGTCCCGCGCCCGCGTACAACAAGAAGCTGATTACCGCACCCGCAACTGCGCCTGAGGTCGTGACACCCCGCATTATCCTGGCCAGAACAGCAAATGCGACCGTCACGGCCAAGGCGATTCCAATCTGGCCCGCGCAGAGAGAAGCCAGAGAAGCCAGGCTCGATGAAAACAGGGTTAAGTGGCGCATGCTCAAAAAAATCGAAGTAGAACTTCCCACCCGGGGGTTCCGCATTGGATACTACAACCCGTTGTGCCTGGTGCAGAATTGCACCATTTGTGGTGCTTTAATCTTCGGTTACCTGAGATCTCTTCCTGCATCAAATGCCTCAATGTAGTCTAAACTCACAGACTTGGCACAGCTCTGGTGCCGGCGAAAAGTTGCGGGGTGAACTATGGCGGCGTCGGTTTGGTCTGGCTATCTCACGTTTGGATTGATTTCCATGCCGGTGCGCCTGTTTTCCGGCGCGCGCAGCAGCGGCATATCCTTCAATATGTTGCATCGCGACGACCTTTCCCGCCTGAAGCAGCAATATGTTTGCCTGGCGGACGGAAAAGTAGTCGAGCGCAGCGATATCGTGAAGGGCTACGAATATCGCAAGGATGAATACGTAGTGATCGAGCCCGAAGAAATCAAGAAGATCGAACCGCAGACCGCCAAGACCATGGAAATTCTGGAATTCGTCAAAGAGTCGGAGGTCGACCCGGTGTACTTCGAATCTTCCTATTACATGTTGCCGGAAGAAGCTGGCCGCCGCCCCTATGCCTTGCTCACGAAAGCGCTCGAGGAGAGCGAATACGTCGCCATCGCCAAGCTCACCATGCACAATCGCGAATACACCGTGTTCTTGCGTCCCACCCAGGGCGGGCTGATGCTGCATACCATGTACTACGAAGAAGAAGTGCGCAAGGTAGAGGGATTTGGCGCGCCCGATGTCGAACTCAAAGACGCCGAAGTGAAAGTGGCCCATCAGTTGATTGAGGCCTTGGCGGCTGAGTGGGACCCGGAAAAATACCACGACGACTTTCAGGATAATCTGAAGAAGCTCATCGAGACTAAACTGGAAGGTGGCCAGATCGCCGAAGTAGAGAAGCCCAAGAAACTTGCTCCGGTGGTCGATCTGATGGCCGCGCTCAAACAAAGCCTCGCCGAAATGGAAGGCAAGAAGAAGCCGGTGGCTCCAGCCCGGGAAGCGGCCTCAGGGAGACGGACCCGCGGCCGAGGATGAGGGCGGCGGTCGCCGAACTTCCGCTGGTAGAAAATCGATTTTCCACAGCTGCAACCCAATCCGTCGCTTCGCGCATCCAGTTCGGTAAAGGCTGCGGCGGAAAAATCCCCTGCCGCGGTGTACCTCTGTGGCGCATATCGGTGCGAGCCGTTAAAATAGAAAATTCTGCCCGCTAACGTGAAGGGATCTACCAGGTGCTGATGACCATGCGTCCCGCATTCCGGTTGAAGTTTGTGCTGTTGCTCCTACTGGTTTGCGTGAGTTGCGGAGACACTTTCCGGCCCGTGGCGACGCCCTTGATCCCGTCGCCGCCCAGCCCTGCGGCCTTCCATACGGTTTTGATGCTGACCAGGAACGGTCCCAACAACCGCGGGGCGAGCAGCGATATCGATGTGTCGGGCGATTCAAACGTGGCTGTCGCCCCTCTGGGACTCGGGCCTGCCCACGCCACCCTGATACCTAACAGCTCGCGTCTTTTCGTGGCCAACAACCTGGAAGATACGGTCTCTTCATTTAGCCCCAACACTACCGGGCCGGTGATCACGACCAGTCTGCCGCCCGGTTCGATGCCTGTATACGTCCACACGACCGAGAACGCGAATGTTTACGTGGCCAATTTCTGCACCAATTTCTGCACCGACCCCTCCAACCCCAACGGCACGGTGGCCGCCATTGCCACGGCCAGCGACGCGGTGGTGAACCCTCTTATTCCTGTTGGCAAACAGCCGGTTGCCTTGGCTGAGACCTCCGATGGAACCAAGCTGTACGCGGTCAATGAGGGGGACGGAACTGTAACCAGCATTCATACCGCGACTCTGGCCGCCACAACGACAATTGCCACGGGAAGCGCGCCCGTCTGGGCTCTGGCCCGCCCTGACGCGGTGCAGGTCCAACCGCTTGGGTTCAGGGTCTATGTCCTTAATAGCGGCAGTGGTACGCTGTCCACCATCGACACCGCTACCGACACAAAAATCTTGCCCGACGTTTCAGTCGGCGTGGGCGCCAATTTCATGGTCTACGATAAAACGCGGACCCGGCTCTACGTTGTCAACCCGAATTCAACCAGCGTGATGGTGCTGGACGCTTCGAAAGACCCACCCGCCACCGTGAATCCGCCCATCGATTTAACGCAAGCCTCCGCCGGTACTGCCTCGCTGTGCGCCACAGCCTGCCATCCCGTCTCGATCGCGGTTCTACCCAATGGCACACGAGCCTATGTGGTGAGCTATGCGGTGGCGAGCAATACCATCGAGTGGCAGGTGTCGGTCGTCAACCTCCAAGACAACACGATTCGCACCCAGGTTCCCGCGGATCCAACGGCTACGCTTACCAGCATAGACACGGTCAACCCGACGGGGTGCGGCGCCTCGCCTTTCGGGGCATCTCCTTTGCCCTTCCGGATGTCTGTGGTCGCGGCGGCAGATAGTTCCAAGGTCTACATTGCGAGTTGCGATAGCGGGATGATCGAAGCCATTACTACCTTCGACGATACTCTGATCTCCAGCCTTGACGGCGAGACAATTCTGAGCCTCCCAGCTCCGCCCAGCACCTTTCAGTCGCCCCCAGTCAACATAACGGCCGCGTCACAAAACGGTTCAATTGTCACTTACACGTACACGCCGGTTACCGGCCCGGTCCTTCGCGTCGGCGAGTTCATCGCTGTCACCGGGATGGGAAGCTGCCCGAGTTCTGCATCATCTTTCCTTTCGGATAACGGAACGTTTACGATTTCCGCCCTGGGCCCAGGGACGATCACGGTAGGAAATTCCGCCGGCTGTACGCTCAGCCAACAGAACGGAACTGGCGTTCCAACTGTGGCGCAGAACCCGGTTTTCCTGTTGGCAGGACCGTAAGGAATGGACGCTTCTTAAGAAAGTTGCCTTCTGAGCTAGCTTCCAGAATCGACAAACGAGCAATCGCGCCCGGGCAACCGGTTCTTCACCGGCCCGCGGCCACAGCCAGTTCGTCATGGCCCTGCCGACGGCGCAGCGCGATATTCATGAAAACGCTACCCACTTCGGTGTCGAAACAAATCACCAGTGCCTCGGTATCTTCGCTGCTCCGGATGCCGTCGCAAGTGTGAAACGCAGGTGGATGAACGCGGAAATGGAATCCCTGATCGTTGAGCGTGGTGATCGCGTTGCCGATGACCTGGTTAGCGAGTTCACAAACCGTTTCCCGCACCAGCGCATCCGATTCCGGCAATTCCGCGCCGGCAAACTTGCTCGCCACACGCACCGCGGTTTGCGGCTCCAGATCGAGAATGACCCGGCCTTCAATGTCGCCCGAGACCCAGATGAGGGCGGCCACACCCTTTCTCCGGTAGGCCTCTTCCTCCATGGAAAGGCTGCCGATCGAGGTGGGACAGTGCAGACCCTCGGCCAGCACGGCGTCCGCCGCGTTGATGAAGGGTTGGATCAGCTCCATCTTCATAGATCAGGCTCCTGCGCCGGTGGCGCTGGCCACCACGGCTGCATCTCCCAGAACGTACTTGATCACTTCGTAGAGTACTTCCGGCTTCACCGGCTTCTGTACGAAATGACGCGCCCCACGTTGCAGCGCG
>Ga0335080_10007533_pt1 | contig 11288 bp, 9 predicted proteins | sample Lox_Sample_34_FD_206720 | JGI IMG/M metagenome (GOLD analysis project Ga0335080, IMG submission 206720) | Soil microbial communities from Loxahatchee National Wildlife Refuge, Florida, United States - Lox_Sample_3.4 | ecosystem: Environmental > Terrestrial > Soil > Wetlands | place: USA: Florida...
ATGAAAGATCGACCAGGCATGATCGCACTGCTGGTGGCGGTAATTTTCATTCCCGCCAGCGGTTGTTACCGCTCGGGCGTACGCCAGTCGCTCGACCAGAATATCCACACCGCCGATAATGCGCCCAGGGTCCTGGCAGACTACCAGCCCTGGTTTGGAGATCCCCAGCACATCAACGTCGGATATTCGACGCAGGATCCGGAAACCCTGCGTAAACAGGTGCAGGCGGCGAAGGATATGGGCATTTACGCCTTTGCGGTGGACTGGTATGGGCCGCGCCGGCCGTTCCTGGACCGCAGCTATGCCCTGCTGCAACAGGTCGCGAGCCAGCACCACTTCCACGTCTGCCTGATGTATGACGAAACCGAAGAGGACAACGGCCACGCCACCGATGACGCCCTGGCGGCGCTCGACCTTGCCTATAAGAACTACATCGGCCCAAGCGCTCCCGGCCGGGACGCCTACGTTTTCGAGGGCGATCGCCCAGTCATTTTCATCTTCCCCAAGCGCGGACACACGGACTGGAACCGGGTGCGCGAAGTGGTCAATGGCTGGGACAAGCCGCCGCTTTTCATCTACAAAGACGAACCTCCGCAGCAGTACGCGAATGATTTCGATGGGCTCTACGCCTGGGTGCACCCGGGTCCGAACGGCTGGTCCGCAGATGGCCGCGAGTGGGGCGAACAATACCTCGAGGCGTTCTACCGCAAAATGAAAAACCGGTATCGGGACAAGATCGCCGTGGGCGGCGTCTGGCCCGGTTTCGACGACACCAAAGCTTCGTGGAGCCTGAACCGGCACATGGATCGGCAATGCGGAAAGACATTCGAAAACACGCTTGGACTGTTTCGCCAGAACAACGATGGAACGGTTCGCATGCCGTTCGTGCTGATCGCCACCTGGAACGACTACGAAGAAGGCACTCAGATTGAAGATGGCGTCGCCCACTGCAACGCCCAATCTCCGGTAACCAACGCCGGACGGCAGTAAGGAACGCCCCCTGTTCTGCGGCGAACCCTTGGCGAAAAGCCGCCCTACCGATTACATGATGTTCCCGATGGTTCGTCGGCCCTTAAGTCCTTAGACTTTTCTTGTGTGGAACTCACGACCAGACCGGTCGACCTAATTCAATGTCTCGGCGTCGGACCCATTCGGCCCGGCCAACCACCAACGCAGCACTGCCGACGAAAAAAGGAGAAACGTGTCCGCAAAACTCGCGGGGAAAGCCAAACAATGAGAATTGCTCAGGTCGCGCCACTCTACGAAAGTGTTCCTCCGGCTCTGTACGGTGGAACCGAGCGCGTGGTCTCATGGCTCACCGAGGAGCTGGTGGAGCAGGGTCACGACGTGACGCTTTTCGCCAGCGGCGACTCGATGACCCGGGCCCGGCTGGTGGCGGCATGCCCGCAGTCCCTGCGTCTCAGTCCACGGTGCGTCGATCCGCTGGCCCACCATATCAACATGCTGGAGCAGGTCTTCCGGCAAAAAGATGACTTCGATCTCATTCATTTTCATATCGACTACATGCACTTTCCGCTGAGCCGCCGGGAACAGGCCGTACAACTCACGACTTTGCACGGGCGCCTCGACATCCCTGACCTGGCGCCGCTTTACAGCACCTTCTGCGATATGCCGGTAGTTTCCATCTCCGACGCGCAGCGCCGCCCACTGCCGTCAATCAACTGGCAGGCAACGATTTATCACGGCCTGCCGGAGAAAAGTCTCTCCTACCATCCTGGCCCGGGTGGGTATCTGGCGTTTCTCGGACGTACTTCCCCGGAAAAAGGTCTGGACGAAGCGATTCGCATTGCCAAGCTGGTAGGAATGCCGCTGAAAATCGCGGCCAAAATCGATCGCGCCGACCGCGAATACTTCAACGCGATTATTAAACCGTTGCTGGATCATCCTCTGATCGAGTTCATTGGCGAGATCGGATCCGGGGAAAAGAACGAGTTCCTGGGAAATGCCGCGGCGCTGCTTTGCCCGATTCAATGGCCAGAGCCATTCGGCATCGTCACTATCGAGGCGCTGGCCTGCGGCACTCCGGTGATAGGCTACCCGTTTGGCTCGGTGCCCGAATTGATCCGCGATGGCGTCACAGGATTTGTGGTCCCTGATGCACATCATGCCGGTTTGTCCGTTAACAACCTGTCGACGATCGACCGCAAGGCATGCCGGCGGGAATTTGAAGCGCGATTCAGCGCAACCAGAATGGCGCAAGATTATCTCGCAGTTTACGATCGCCTGGCGCGGGGAGAACTTGCGCCTGTCGAATTCGCCGGCGGAGATACAAGTTGGACGAGACTGGAGTTACCCAGCAGTACTACATAAGCACGCCTTCCTCGCCCTCGGACCGCTCCCGGGTATTGAAGTATGGGGAGACGTTCGCGGTGTTCGACCGTTATGGCGACATCGAACCTCTTGGACTCGGCGAACAGGGTTTGTTCTATCAGGGCACGCGATTCCTGTCGGAATTCGTGCTGTTCATGTGGAATTCCCGGCCGCTCCTGCTCAGCTCGACGGTGAAAGCCGACAATTTCATATTTTCCGCCGATCTGGCCAATGTGGATGTTTCCCGGGACCACGAGCCGCTCGTAGCCCGCGGGGTGGTTTACCTGCTGCGCACCAAGTTTCTATGGCAGAGCGTCTGTTATGAAGAGATACGAGTCTTCAACTACGGACTGACGCCGCTCGACATTCCTTTTCGCATCGCGATCGGAGCCGATTTCGCCGACATCTTCGAGGTTCGCGGCAGCCAGCGCGAACGTCGCGGCCAGCGCCTGGACGACCGTATCCGCGAGAACTCGATTGCTTTTGCCTACCGGGGTCTGGATCGCGAAGTACGGGAGACGCTGATCCAATGCGAGCCGGCTGCCACTCGAATCACCTCATCCGAATTACATTTTGAAACGTCGCTGCGTCCGCGCCAATCGGCCTTCTTTCACATCTCGGTTTCCTGCAATCCTCAATCGCATCGCCGGCCTATCAGTTATCCCAGGGCCATGACCGCTGCCCAGAGCGAGCGCCGGGCCTGCTCGGACAACATCTGCCGCATCAGCAGCTCCAATGACCGGTTGAACCGCTGGGTGCAGCGGTCGCTGGCGGATATTGAAATGATGACGCTGGGAAATCCGGAGCCCGACTATCCATACGCCGGCGTGCCCTGGTTCAGCACCGTCTTCGGACGGGACGGCATCATCACCGCGCTCGAAACCTTGTGGGCCAGTCCGTGGATCGGCAAAGGGGTTCTGCAATACCTGGCAGCCACCCAAGCCACCGAACTCGACCCGGACGTGGACGCCGAGCCGGGCAAAATTCTGCACGAAATGCGCCGGGGGGAGATGGCAGCGCTGGGAGAAGTGCCGTTCGGACGTTACTACGGATCGGTCGATGCCACGCCTTTGTTCATCATTCTGGCCGAGGCTTACTTCGAGGTAACCGGCGATCGCGAGCTGCTGCAGAGCCTGTGGCCGCACATCGATCTGGCCTTGCAGTGGATTGGCCGCTACGGCGATGTCGATGGCGACGGGTTTGTCGAGTACGCGCGTCGCGGAAGCACGGGCCTGGTGCAACAGGGATGGAAGGATTCCAACGATTCCATCTTCCATGCCGATGGACGAATCGCCGAAGCTCCTATCGCGCTCTGCGAGGTACAGGCATACGTGTACGCGGCGAAGCTGGCGGCTGCCAGAATCTGTGAGCTACTGGGTGACAAAGAGAGCGGAGAACGGCTGCAACGGGAGGCCTACGATCTGCAACGGCGATTCGAAGAGGCGTTCTGGTGCGAAAATCTTTCCACTTACGCGCTGGCGCTCGATGGAGCAAAGAAGCCCTGCCAGGTTCGCGCTTCCAACGCCGGGCACTGTTTGTTCGCCGGAATCGCCAGCCCGGAAAGAGCCCGTCTGGTGGCCCATACGCTGATGGGGCCTGACTTCTTCAGCGGGTGGGGAATCAGGACGGTGGCCACGGAAGAGGCGCGCTACAATCCGCTTTCCTATCACAATGGCTCCGTCTGGCCGCACGACAATGCCCTGATTGCCAGTGGCCTGGCGCGATACGGATTTCAAGAGCTGGCCGGGCGTGTGATGCTGGGCCTTCTCGATGTCAGCAGCACCGTGGACCTTCATCGGCTGCCGGAGCTGTTCTGCGGCCTGGATCGCCGCGCAGGGCAGGGTCCAACCCTCTATCCCGTTGCCTGCTCACCTCAGTCGTGGGCGGCCGCGGCCGTCTTTATGCTGCTGCAATCCTGCCTGGGAATTTCCGTGCATGGAAGCGAGCAAAAAGTCGTTTTCCATCGCCCGTATCTGCCGGAAGGAGTCCCGCAGCTGTGGATTCGCCGTCTGCGAATCGGCGACAGTTGGGCGGACGTTCTGCTGGAGCGTCGCGCAGGCATGGTGCGAACGGAAGTTCTACAGAAGCAGGGCAAGATGGAAATTGTGGTGACTTAGCCTGGCTTCGAAAAGCCGGGGCGTCGCTTGGTTCCTCGCGAGACACTGACCTTAAGAAACTGCTGCAGGCAAAGCATTTTCCCCTTAACTCTAAGGCGCGCCCGCCGGTCTTTTACAGACTCGACCGGATGGAAGCGCGCCCGTGGCGACGATAGTCTGATCACCGTACGCGATCGTAATTTCCTGGTGCTCAGAGGGGCACAGAAGAAGGGTGGAGATGAGACCGAGTTTAGCTTCGAAATTCATGCATGGCCTCCTGGCGCTTAGCGTAGCGGCGTTGATTTTGTGCAGCCAGGGCTGGGCCGCAGACGACAAGGAACAGACTGACATCGCAAAGCGCATCGACAACGCCGCCGGCGTGCTCAACGAAATCATGGCGACTCCCGACAAAGCGATCCCTAATAACGTATTGAGCGACGCCCGCTGCATCGTGGTCATTCCATCGATGGTGAAGATCGCCGTGGGCTTCGGGGGCAGCCACGGAAAAGGTGTTGCCACCTGCCGTACGCAGACCACCTGGAGCGCTCCCGCGCCCGTTACCGTCACCGGGGGCAGCTGGGGATTGCAACTGGGGGGGCAGGCGATTGACCTGGTTATGCTGGTCATGAATCAGAAAGGAATGGAGGCGCTACTCTCCAGCAAGTTCAAGCTAGGAGCAGATGCTTCCGCCGCCGCCGGACCGGTAGGACGGGACGCCGCGGCCGACACCGATTGGAAAATGAAGGCCGAGGTGCTGAGCTATTCCCGGGCCCGGGGAATTTTCGCCGGCATCGATTTGAACGGCTCGGCCATCACCCAGGACAAGGACGAAACCGCTGTACTCTACGGCAAGTACATTCCCTTTCCCGAAATTCTGCGTGGGGCGGTGGCGGCTCCACAAGCCAGCCATGAGTTCCTGGCCACGTTGGCCAAGTATGCGCCCAATACGCCTTCGAGACAGGGCGAGTTAAAGAAATCCACCCCCACTACGACTGCTAGTGGAGGGGGCAAGTAGACGAACTACCGAGTCCGCCACCGACCTGGACATGTAGGCCAGCTGCAACAAGGCTGGCCTACGTCTTTTTGGGCCAACTGCAGGCAATGGAGAGACATCCAATCCGCGTCATGGCTGACCTCGCGCATGCAGTGCCACCGCCGCCGGTTACGACCTCCGTCCCTCCGGAAATTCCTGCGGAGCAGGAAGCCTTATTTCGCGAAGTCCTGAGCGTGCTGGAGAAGGCCGGGCTGCCCTACGCGATCTCCGGCGCCTTCGCCTTGCAGCTCCACACCGGAATCTTCCGCTTCACCAAGGATCTCGACATTTTTCTGACCGCCGAGAATGCCAGCCGGGCGCTGGCTGAACTGGCGCAGCATGGATTCTCCTGCGAGGTCACGGACCCGGTGTGGCTGGCCAAGGCCTTCCGCGACGACTTCTTCGTGGATCTGATCAGCGGCATGAGCAACGCCGCACTGGTAGTCGAAGATTCCTGGATCAAACGCGCTCATCCCACGGTGGTGTATGGCGTCCCATCGAGAATTCTGGCGCCGGAGGAACTGCTGGCGTCGAAACTGTTCGTCACCCGGCGCGAGCGGTTCGATGGAGCCGACATCGCCCACGTGATTTACGGGACCCAGGGCAAGATGGACTGGGACCGGGTGCTTGAACTGATCGGCGAACACTGGGAAATCCTGTTCTGGGCGCTGGTTCTGTTTCACTACGTCTACCCTTCGAAGACGCACTACGTCCCGCGAAGTCTATGGAAAGAGCTAGTGACGCGGTTTACCTCCGCCATCTCCGAGGCATCGCCCGGCGCGCAGTTCCGCGGCAGCCTGGTGGACGAAAACATGTTCGCCATCGATGTCAAGGAGTGGGGACTGGCCAACGTGCTGGAGGAGTACCGCAAGCGACGGTCGGCCCACATTCAGCCTTGTCCTCCCCGGGCCGGCCGCCGCAAGCCCAGGCCAGCCGCGTCGTGAGGGCGTCGAATGAGAATCGCCGCCACCGCTGATCTGCACTTCGCCGCCCAACCGAACACCATCCTGCACGACCAGCTCGGCCGCGTTCGTGACGAGGCCGACGTCTTCGTCCTGGCAGGGGATCTGACCAACTATGGGCGGCCCGAAGAGATGAGGCTTCTGCTCGACAATATCGTGCGGGTGCGAGTGCCCACCGTTGCGGTTCTCGGCAACCACGACTATGAAAGCGGCCAACAAAGCGAACTCATGCGCATGATGAGCGACGGAGGCATCAAGGTGCTGGACGGGAGCGCCTATGAGCGTGACGGCGTCGGCTTTGCCGGAACCAAGGGTTTTCCTGGAGGCTTTGGCCGCGGCGTCCTCACGGCTTTCGGAGAGCCAGAAGTAAAAGAATTTGTGCGCGCCTCCATCGACGAAGCGCTCAAACTGGAACGAGCTATGTCGCAACTGCGCACTCCGAAGCGTGTGGTCGTCCTTCATTACTCGCCTATCGCCGCCACGGTGCAGGGTGAGGCGCCGGAAATTTTTCCTTTTCTTGGGACCTCACGTCTGGCGGAGGTCATCGACCGCCATGGCGCCGACCTGGTGGTGCACGGCCACGCCCATCATGGCAGCCTCGAAGGACGCACGACGGGAGGGGTCCCAGTTCACAACATCGCGATCACCCTGCTGCAGGCTCAGGCTCCTCCCGCCGCCTACAAAGTCTTCGAGGTCTGACGGCGCAGTCCGCTTTCGAACAATTCGTCCCGCATGTGAACACAATGACCGATCGGCGACGAGTTTCCTTTCTTGAAATGAAAGCAGTTAGGCGGTGCGGCCTCTGGCGGGAGCCCTGCTCGGCGCTCTTACCACATTGAGGGAGGCGCCTATGTCCATCATCGAGCGCATGCGGCAGTCGGTGCAGGGTTTGGTCAACCTGGATGAAATCCGCAAACTGCAGGAGCAAGGCTGGAAACTGGTGGCGGTGGAATGGGAGCGAGAGCGGCCCGAAGCAGGAGTTCGGCCCTCGGCGTCGGAGGGGCCGCCGTTCGGTCTCCATATCAAGGACTCGTCCACATTGGAAGAGGATCCACGCGAAACCGAGACCCTGGCAGCGATGATGGACCTCATCATTCAGGATGGACCTTATTCTTTTGTTGCTCAGGAACTGAACCGAAAAGGATACCGGACGCGAGAAGGCCTGAAGTGGTCGCCGGTATCGGTTTTTCAGATGTTGCCCCGGCTCATCGATGCCGGCCCGAGAATCTTTTCGACCGACGACTGGCGCCATAGACAGGAAGCCCGCCGGCGAACAGCCTCGACCACGCTGGAACAGTTGAAATGAACAGCTCGTCCGGGCGGTCGAGTGGTTGACCTCACCGCACGTCCGGCGGACGAGCCAATGGCTTCAGGACGCTACGGACTCAAATCCGCGGCGCACCCCGGCGACCCAGTCCTGTGATCAGCGCGATCAGAAAAAGCACGAGAAAGAGGAAGAACAGAAGCTTCGCAATACCCGCCGCGGCTACTGCAATTCCGGTAAAGCCGAAGACAGCCGCCACAATCGCGACAACCAGGAACACCAGCGCCCAATAAAGCATATTTCCTCCTTTGATTAATAAATCCAGTAATGAGGCTGCAGGCTCATGGCACGCTCAAGCCGCCTTTGAGTTGGTGCGCTTTCTGGTGGCCGCGGCTTTCTTGGCGGCCACTACGCGGCTGGTTTTACCGCGTTGCCGGGCACTGCTGCGGGCGTGTTTCTCCAGTGCGGCGCGCGAGGCCCCTGACTTACCTTCGCGCTTCAGGGCATTCGTCGTCGCCCGCGAGCGTTTGGGCGAAGCTTTGCCGCCTGTCGAACCGCTGGCGGCCTTGCTTGCGCTTCGCGAAGCCGAGCTTCCTTTCGGCGGGGGCCCTAGTTTCACTCCGGCCCGCCGGGCCTTGGAGAGTCCAATCGCGATCGCCTGTTTCGAATTGCGCACTCCATGCTTGCCTTCGCGAACATGGTGGATCTCCTCGCGAACAAACTCTCCCGCTTGCGTGCTGGGCGATTTGCCCTCACGAGCGTCCTCGCGGGCTCTTTCCAGGGTCTCTTGTTCCGGCATTACGTCCTCCTGTTACCGAACCGGCTACTTAGATGGCAGGGGTGCAGGTTGCGTTCGTGTGGCGGGGCATTTTGTCGTTGCCGGCGAGGCGGTATATGGCGGGGCAACAGCACCTTAGATGTTCCAACCTGCGGGGTATACGCGCCATCCAAGCTTTCACTAGGTGCGGTGGACCGTCCCCGGGCCTGTTCGATGGCGCCCGAAGCCGTCAAAGGGGCTTGGGGACGGCGTTTTCTTACACTCGGACAAGCCCTTAGCACTTCCGGGCCAGCGCGCTCCACCGACGGGCTATTGCAGCTTTAGTCTTGAGTGACGATAATCCAAAGCATCGCTCGACCCGCAAACGGAGGTTTCAAGCCCAATTTCCGATTGCGTTGCGCGCCCCTGCGTCTCTGTAACTCCAAGGGGAAAGCACCACAAATTCTGGCCTGTGCTCGCGTGTGGGCGTAAATGTTGGACGTGACGTTTTTCTTTTCCGGCGCCTGCACCAAGAAAACGCTGACGACTTGCTATCATGAACACTGCGGTGCAAAAAACTTCGGTTGAAAAGAGCCTGGCGCCGGTGAGAATCCTGGTCGCTGACGACCACGAAGTCATGCGACTCGGAATCCGAAACCTTCTCGAGACCCGTTCCAACTGGAGCGTCTGTGCCGAGGCCAGCAATGGCTGTGAAGCGATCGAGAAGACAGCGCAGTTTCATCCCGACGTCATCATCCTCGATATCACCATGCCGACGATGAATGGGCTGGAAGCCGCCGAACATATCTTCCAATCCCAGCCGGACATCCCCATCATCCTTTTCTCGTTGCATCTGTCCGAACAAGTCGCGACCCACTTCGGCCGTTCCGGGATCCGGGGAGCGGTCAGCAAGGGCGAGGCAGGGCGCGACCTGGTGGAGGCAGTCGATACCGTGCTGCGAGGCGGGACGTTTTTTCCTAGTCGCGCCGTCAGCGCGAAAGCGCAGTAAGGGAGATCGTCGCGCCCGCGACGCTAGTGCCGTTCTGCAATCAGCAGGGACAAAGGAAACTCCGCGAGCAGCCTGGATGCTGGAAGTATCAGCCTGTCTCCGACCGTATCTGCAGTCGCGCTCTCCCGGGTAAAGACGTTCTGCCAGGAGAGTTCTTGGCTGGAGGATGGCAGTTCGACTTGGGTGTCTTTCCATGCCTGTCCGGTCGGCAATTTTGTGCCGTCGCTCAGCAACTGGGCGAAAAGGCGTGGGGCCACGACCACGGCCGCAGCGCCAGCCAGCCTTCTGGAAAAGGCGATCAGATGATTGGCCTTCGGGCCTTCAACCCTCAAGGGAACATACTCGCCCTCCTGAAAGAGCGCCGCGTACCGATTTCGCGCGCTGAGGGTCTTCCATATCACGTAAAGCTTGATGCGGCCGTCGCTCATTGAGCCCAGAAGTTCGCCTATATGCTGCACAGTCCGCTCCGGGCTCAGGTCTGTCCAAGCCTGAAGCTCCGCCAGCAGTCGCCGGCGCCGGGCATAGTCCACGGGTCGCCGATTGTCGGGATCGACCAGGCTGAAGTCCCACACTTCGTTTCCCTGGTAGATATCGGGCAGGCCCGGCACGGTGAGCTTAATCAAGGTCTGCGAGAGGCTGTTGAACGTGCCCAGGTAGGCCACGTATTCCTGGAACGGCAGAAAGTCTTGCAGAAAAGCGTTCGCGCTGCCCGGCGCCAGCGCGCCCTGGACAAACGCGGTCACTGCCTCCTCATACTCCTTGTTTCGCCTGGCCCAACTGGTTTTTTCTTTGGCTTCGCGGATCGCCTTCAGCATGTAGTCTTTGATCCGGCAACAAAACGGGGGATCACCGGGCGGATCGCCCCGGCCGGGCCAGACGCCGAGCAGGGTCTGGTAGAACAAATATTCATCGTTGGGCGAAGGCGCTTCGGCTCCCTGCAACATGCGCTTGTGGGCGTGATTCAAGTCCCGCCAATGACGCACGCGCCGACGCCATTGATCGGGAATCTCCGACAGCACGTTGATGCGCGCCCGGACATCCTCCGAGCGCTTGCTGTCGTGGGTCGAAGTGCTCAACATACTGTGAGGCCAAATGGCCGCGCGCTCTCCGACCTCCTGGTGGAAAGTTTCGGGCGTCACTCCGAAGCGTTTCGGATCGCTGCCCACTTCGTTCAACGACACCAGCCGGTTGTAACGGTAAAAACATGTGTCTTCCAGCCCTTTGGCCATTACAGCGCCAGTGAATTGCTGGAATTTCATGGCAAAGCGGACGACATCCGCGCGGTAGGCTTTGCCTCTTCCGTCCGCCAGATGGGTCAAGAGTGCATCGCGAACAAAGTCGAGGACGGTCGCATCTGCGGCGGCGCTGCGCGCTTTGGCACAGGCCACCGCCTGCTCGATGTAGGCGGCATCGGTTTCGGAGACATGATTTTCCGTGATGTAGGTGCGGTAAACCGGGAAGCAGGCGACGGTTTCGCTGAGAGCCTCGCGCAGACTGTTCAGGGTAAAGTCGCAGGTGTGGCGGTTGGAGAGAGCGATCTTGCTCAGCAAATTGGCCAGCACGTTGAGCTCGCTGGTCAGGGCACCGTGCATCACCAGTTTCTTGCAGCGATAGACCAGATTTTCAAAGCTCACGCGCCGGCCGGTGAAGGCGCGGTAAATTTTTTCCATCTTGCCACCAGCCGTGGAATCGACAAACAGGCCGTTGACTAGGTTCGAGAACTCGTAGCCCGTGGTTCCGTCAATCGGCCACTCCAGCGGTAACTTTTCGTCCGCTGTGAGGATCTTCTCGACCACCACATAGAGGGGGCGCGATTGCGGATTCTCCTGTCCCCGA
>Ga0335080_10007535_pt1 | contig 11288 bp, 9 predicted proteins | sample Lox_Sample_34_FD_206720 | JGI IMG/M metagenome (GOLD analysis project Ga0335080, IMG submission 206720) | Soil microbial communities from Loxahatchee National Wildlife Refuge, Florida, United States - Lox_Sample_3.4 | ecosystem: Environmental > Terrestrial > Soil > Wetlands | place: USA: Florida...
GCGCTGTCCCGTGACTGGCGTCATCATTATGCCTCGGCAGCCTATGGCCGTCAGCGTTTAGCTCTGCGCGTTTCTCATGGCAGGCCCGTTCGCGCCGCCTTTCGGGGTCATGGCCGCCACGTCGCTCATACCGCAGCGCACCAAGAGTCCGGCGGGCGCTTCCTGTCCCCGCCGGGCTTCGCGGCGATCGTCGTCGACGCCAATAGCGGACGCACGCTTTTTTCGCTCAAGGAGGATCAGCAGCGCCATCCGGCCTCTATCACCAAGGTGATGACGCTCTATCTGCTCTTCGAACAGCTCGAAAATGGCCGGATGAACCGGCATTCGCCGCTGCGGATCTCCCAGCACGCGGCCGCGCAGGCTCCGTGCAAACTCAATCTCGAGCCCGGCGAGACGATCGAGGTCGAGGATGCGATCAAGGCGGTCGTCACGAAATCCGCCAACGACATCGCAGTCGCCATCGCCGAGTCGGTCGGCGGCGACGAGGAGCATTTCGCTCAGATGATGACCGCGAAGGCGCATGCGCTCGGGATGCGCGACACGCATTTCGCCAACGCTTCGGGGCTCCCTAATCCGGCGCAGATCACCACGGCGCATGACCTCGCGGTCCTCGGCCGGGCGATTCAGGAGCGCTTCCCCAAATACTACCGCTACTTTTCGACGCACGCCTTCGCCTACAACGGCGAGGTGATGCGCAACCACAACCATCTCCTCGACCGCGTCGAGGGAATGGACGGCATCAAGACCGGCTACACCAACGCTTCGGGCTTCAATCTCCTGACTTCGGTGCGGCGCGGCGGTCGCCACATCGTGGCGGTCGTGCTCGGCGGCCGGACCGCCGCCGCGCGGGACGCCTATATGGCCTCCCTGATCCAGCGCCACATCGGCGCAGGCGGAACGCAGAAGACCGCGCAACCGATTTCGGAGGAGGGCGAGGACGGCGTCGAGACGACGGAGCCGACGGCCTCGATCCCGCCCGCGCGCTTGCAGGAAGCGGCGCGTCCACAACAAGAAAGCATGGCCTATGCGCGGGCCCCGGAGGACGACGAGCCCACGCCCGCGCCGGAGCGGAGCATCGCGACACAAGTTCAGCCGGCGTCGGCGCCCGAGGCGGCCCCCTCGAAGGTGCGCCCGGCTTTCGTCTCCGGCGGACAGAGGCGTCCCGCAGCGGAGGCCGGAGGCCAGCCGCACGCGCTCGGCGGCTCAACGACGACAAGCGCCTTAGGAAAGAGCGTCGCCCGCGTGGCCGCCGCGCCGACAACGCCCTCGGCCTTGAAGGCGGCCAACGACAACAAACCACAGAGCATCAAAGCCGACCAGTCGCGCCCCGCGCACCCCGGCTGGATGATCCAGCTCGGCGCGACGGAGGAGTTGGAGAAGGCGCAGGAGCTGCTGGCGCGAGCGCGCAGCGAGGCGCACGCCCTGCCCGCGAGCGCCAAAGCCTTCACCGAAAAGGTCCGCAAGGGCTCCGAGACGCTTTATCGCGCCCGCTTCGCGGGTCTCGGGGAGGATAGCGCCGGGGCGGCTTGCCGCGAATTGAAGCGCTCCGGCTTTTCCTGCTTCGCGACGAAGAACTAGGGAGCCGCCCGATGTCCTTCGCGACGCAGCCCAAGAGCCAAAGGGCCTTCCGCCGCCCAAAAAGTCTCGAGCGCCTGGCCGAGCTAGCCCTGACGCCCGCGCATCAGGACCTCTTTGGCTTCGTTGACCCGGGCCGCGAGATCCGTCGTCCCTCCATGGTCTGGATGAAGCTTCTTCATCAGATCGCGGTGCGCCCGCGCTATTTCGCTCGCCGGCGCGCCCTTCTTAAGTCCCAGTATCTCGTAAGCCTCATCCTCGGAGATCGACTGTCGGCGGCGCGCGCCGCCCCGCGCGTCTCCGCCTCGCTCCTGTGCCTGACGCCATCCGGCAAACCGGCGGTCGAAATACGCTTCTAGCAGCCGCGCGCCCTGAGGATCGTCGGTCAAGCAGAAATCATAAAGCGACATGAGCTGGCTGCGCGTCAGCTGATCGAAAGGCATGCCCTCCTGTGGACCGGCGAGCACCGTTCCCCGGATCGCGCCTGTGGCTCGGTCGAGCTCCATCTCGACGATGGCGGTGCGAACCCGCGAAACCCCCGCGCCGCCCCGCCCCGCGGGACGAAATCCCCTCGCCGTCAGGCTCGAAAAGTCGATGAGCCAGAGGCCGAAGCCGAGAATCGCAAGACCCGGCGCGATCACGCCGCGCAAGACGAGGAGGCCGCCGACGAGCGCGGCGAACATGCCGCCGCCGAAACGAATCATCTTGGCCAAGGCGCGCGGCGTCGCCTGCGCGTAAGCGCGCAGCAGAAAATAGGTGAGCGCCGCCGCAAGAACTCCAAGGAGAATGGGCATTCCCAAGCTTCCTTCTTCCGCCTAGCCTTTCAAATCTGCGACAGCAGCAAGGTCGCCGCCGCCTCTCCCTCCCGCGCGCGCCGCTCCAACGCCGCCCGCCCGCCGGAGGCGTAGGCCGCAACGGCCTTCAACAGCGCCGCGAGGCGCTGCGCCGCCGATGCGTCGAAAGTCGCGTAAGCGCCGCCCGAGAGCCGGGCGATCTCGCGAAAGACGCGTTCCGTCGCCGGGTCCGAACCCTCTTGGAACATGAAGGCCTTCACGCCGAGCAGTCCCAGCTCGCCGGCCGCCGAGGCCAGCCGATCCGGATTTTCTTCCATCGCGTCGCCGATGTAGATCAGCGCCGCGACGGGCCGCGCCCGCGCCTCGTCGAGCGTGTGGCGCAGCACCTTGTTGAGCTGCGTGAGGCCGGCGTGACAGGAAATGCCGGACATCAGCGCCGACAGCCCCTTGCCGTCCGAGACGAATCGCGACGCGCGGCATTCCGCAAGGCCGCGAAAATAGACGAGTTGGACGTCGAGCCCGCCCTGCGCCGCCGCGGCGACGAACATCTCGCTTTGGATCGACTGCGCAAGATCCCAAGTCGGCTGCCGACTCATCGTCGCGTCAAGTGCGAAGACGAGACGGCCCCGCCCCTGGCCCTGCGCCGGCGCGAGGGTCTTCATCTCATCGAGGAAAGCGTCGACGGCGCCGCTGGCGCTCGCCGCTTTCTGCGCTATGTTGGGCTTGTCGTTCAAGGGCCGCTCCCGGCTGCGTCCTGGTTCCTATAGCAAATCGGGCGGAGAGCCCGCCAATGCAAGTGCCTCTTGAGCGCGCTGCGGAAAAGTGGGAACCGGTTTTGCGCGCGAAAGCGCTCTAGCTTTTTTGCGCGGATCGCGTTTTCTGTGTTTGAACGATCCTGCTTGAACGCGGCGCGATCTCGCGCGGCAGACGAGGGCCAAGTGGCAGAAAACACGCCCGTCGGAAAAGCCCCGGTCATTGCGGCTCTGCGGTATGAGGATAGCGCGGCGACTCAGGCCTTGATCGAGGCTTTCGCCGCGTCGCTGCGCGAAAGGGGCTTTTCGATCGCGGGCGTCGTGCAGACGCGTCTGGGAGAGGAAGGGGCGAGCCGGCCGCGAATTGTCCTGCGCGACCTCGAAAGCGGCGCGATCTATCCGATCTCCCAGGATCTGGGACCGGGCTCCACGGCCTGCAACCTCGATGCGGGCGAGCTGGCGCAGGCCTGCGGCGCGGTCGAGCGCGCGGCGCGGCGCGGCGTCGACCTCATCGCCATCAGCAAATTTTCCAAGCAGGAGGCCGAGCGCGGCGGGTTATGCGACGCCTTCAGGATCGCCATGGCGACGAAGACGCCGGTCGTGGCCGGCGTCTCTCCGCACTATCTGGCCGAATGGGCCGAATTCGCCGGGGCTGTCGCGACTTTCGTTTCGCCCGAACGCGCCGCGCTGGAAAAGTGGTGGGAAGGCTTGAAACGCGGCCCGCGTTAGCGCGCTTTGGTATTGTTCGAGCGATAAGAAATCGCGCCAGTTTAGCCAGTTTAGAAACCGGAGCGAATTCCGCCTGCCGACTTTTGCGGAATATGCGCTTGATAGCGCCGGGCGTCTGACGCGACTAGCGAGGGTTCAAGCGCCCTTCTCCCCCCTCGCTGCTTTCGGCGCGACGCCGAAGCGCCGGCGGTAGCTCGCGTCGAAACTCTCCGGATCGCTGAATCCGACTCGAAGCGCGATATCCGGCACGGCGAGATGCGCCGCGGCGGGATCGCCCAGCAGATCGCGCGCACGCTCGAGCCTGCGTCTCAACTTATGATCGGAGAAGCTCTTTCCGGTCTTCTTAAGCAGCCGGCGGACTTCCCTCTCGGTCACGCCGTATTTTTCCGCGATGCTCATCGCGCTGAAGCCGGGCTCGCAGGCGTGCTCGGCGATCTCCGCGAGCACCGTGCGCAGCTTCAAAGGCGTTTGCGCCAGCACCGTCGCCTGCGCTTCGCCATTCCCCGATAAGTCGTTCATGATCGCCTTCCCCATCAATAGCATGAGGCGACGTTAAGCTTCCCGGCGCGCGTTGGGCGTTTGCCAGCGCACAGAACGAGCGGCGTCCGCCGCGCGTCCTCGTGCGTCGGACGCCGCGCCCCATGGGGCGTCGAGAGAACCGCTGCTTAATGGAAGCGTCGAAATCCATGGGAGAACGAGCCAGAGTCGAAACGAGGCCGGAGGACTAGTTTTGAGAGCGCGGATGATGTCCTTCTCATCCGCCATAGCGGACTTCTTACAATCTATGTTTTTAATCGACAGAAGACAATCTCCGCCGCTGAGCGCTCAGCCACTGGTCCAAACCGCGTTCATGAACTGACCTTCAGTCCGGACCGCTCACTCGTATCGGCAGGCGCTTTATCGTAACGGCGCAGGCATGCCCAAGCCGAGGCGCGCCATCCTGCGCAGCGTAGACCAGCCGAAAACGAGAAACGGCCTCGCGTCGGGGGCGTCAGCGCACCGGCGGCGCGTACATGAGCCCGCCATTCGTCCAAAGCGCGTTCTGGCGGCGCTCCATCGCGAAGGGGGAGGACATGCCGAGATTGCGATCGAAGATTTCCGCGTAATTGCCAACTTCGTGAATGACGCGATAGGCCCAGTCGGGGCGCAGGCCCAGACCCTCGCCGAAATCGCCGTCGATCCCGACGAGGCGACGCAGATCGGGATTATCCGAGTTGAGCGCGGCGTCGACGGTCTTCGCCCCCACGTTGAGCTCTTCGGCGTCGACCATAGCAAAATGCGTCCAGCGTACGACGTTGAACCATTGATCGTCGCCCTGACGCACGATGGGTCCGACTGGAGATTTCGACAAAAGCTGCGCTGCGACGAGGTGATCCTGCGGCTTTTGCAAGCGCGCGCGCCATTCGTGCAGTTCGACGATATCCGCCGAGAGAAGATCGCAGGCCCCCGCGTCATAGGCGCGCGCAGCCTCTTCGAGCGTGCCGAAGGGAACGGAACGATAGACGAGGCCGCGCTGCCGATAGAATTCAGCGAGCTCGGAGGCTGCGCCTTGCTGAACGCAGACGCGCGACGGCGCTTCGCCTGCAACGTCAGCGCCTGCCGAGCGATGCGCCAACAGTCCCTGCCCGCCATAAAAGGTGATGGCGCCGTAAAGCAGTTGATGGCCGACTTCGCGTGCCTCAGTCCAGGGCGCGCCCGAGAGAAGCACGTCCACCTCGCCGGCGTGCAGGGCTGGCAGTCGCTGCTTTTGCTGCAGCGGCTCGATGCGGAATCGCCCCGGATCGTCGAGCACCGCGACCGCCAGGGCCCGGCAAAAGTCGACGTCGAACCCGGTCCAGTTTCCCGCTCCATCCATGACGGCGAAGCCCGGCGCCAGGGCGCTCGCCCCGCAGACGACCGCGCCGCGTCGGCGGATCTCCTGGAGGGTCGACGACGCCTTTGATTCCGGCTGAGACGCGACGCGCGGAGGCCCGGCGACGAGCGCCAAGGCCGCGAGCGAGAAGAGCAGGATTCGGAATTTCATCGTCGACTCGGCATAAGATGCGCGAACCCGGGCGCGCCGAGCCCGGGCGGGGAGCGGGAGGAAGCGATGACGGAGCGTAGCGGGGAATCAGGGCGAAAAAAGTCTCGCCGCACGCTCCTCGCCCAAGCGGGCCGCCACCCCTTCGCGCATGAGGGCTTCGTCAATACGCCGGTTTTCCGCGGCTCGACCGTGCTCTTTCCGACAGTGGAGGCTTTCGAGCGCCACCGCCAGCCTTACACCTATGGGACCAAGGGCACGCCGACGACGCGCGCGCTCGAGGAAGCCTGGAGCGAGCTTTGCGGCGCGAAGACGACCGTGCTCGCGCCCTCAGGGCTCGCGGCGATGGCGCTGGCGCTGATGACGGCGACGAAAACCGGCGATCACCTGCTCGTCGCCGACTCCGCCTATGGCCCGACGCGCACATTTTGCGATGGGGTGCTCAAGCGCTTCGGCGTCGAGACGCAATATTACGATCCCCGCCTCGGCGCGGGCGTCGCGGCGCTGATGCGCGAGAACACGAGCGCGATCCTCACCGAGTCCCCGGGATCGTTGACGATGGAGGTGCAGGACGTTCCCGCGATCGCGCAAGCCGCGGCGGCGCGCGGCGCCTGCGTCATTCTCGACAACACCTGGGCGACGCCGCTTCACTTTCCGCCCTTCGAGCGCGGCGTCGACATCAATGTCGAAGCCGGCACCAAATATCTTTCCGGCCACGCCGACCTGCTTCTCGGCCTCGTCTCCGCCAACGCGAAATGGGCGACGCGCCTGCGCAACACTTACGACGCTTTCGCGATGGTCTCGGGGGGCGACGACGCCTTCCTCGCGCTGCGCGGCCTGCGCACGATGGAGCTGCGCCTTCGCGAGCAGCAGCGCGCCGGACTCGAGGTCGCGCAATGGCTCGAGGGCCGGCCCGAGGTGTTGCGCCTGCTGCATCCCGCGCTCCCCGGCCATCCCGACCACGCCTTGTGGAAACGGGATTTCTCGGGCGCTGCGGGCGTCTTCTCGGTCGTTCTCAGCCCCGCGCCCAAGCCTTGCGTCGACGCCTTCCTGAACGCGCTGACGCTCTATGGGATCGGCTACTCCTGGGGCGGCTTCGAGAGCCTCGTCATCCCCTTCGACTGCGCCAAGACGCGCACAGCGACGCGCTTTGCGCCGGAAGGCCCTTGCCTGCGCTTCTCGATCGGGCTCGAGGACGTCGAGGATTTGAAGGCGGATCTTGCGGGAGGCTTTGAAAAGATGCGAGCGGCGGCGAGGACGCGTTAAGCGCGGGCGGTCGGCAAGCTCCGACTTGAACGCGCTCTACATCCTCTTGCTCGCGCAGGGTCTCATTCAAGAACTGCTTCGCCCTTTTAGGGAGGCTGAGTTAACGCTCGAATCCTGGGTAGCGGACGCGATCTCCGACGGAGAGCCCGATCGCGTCGGCCGCGCCCGCCGCAAGCTCAATGACCGCATAGACGGGGCCGCCGGAGGGAATGATCGCCTCCGACAGCGGGACCGCGCCGCGAGCAATCGACCTCACGCGGCCATTGCGCGAAACGAACACCATGTCGAGCGAAATATAGGTGTTCTTCATCCACATCGCGATGGGCCGCTCGGACTCGAAGAGAAAGAGCATGCCGTGATCTTGCGGCAGAGAGCGGCGAAACATCAGGCCTTGCGCGCGCTCCTTTTCGCTGCGCGCCACCTCGACGTCGAAGGCGTGCGCTCCCGTGGCCGTGACGATTTCGAGCCGTTCGAGCGGAACTCGCCCGGCTTGCTCTTCGGCGGCCGCGGGCGAGAAGGCCGGGCTCAGGATCAGCACGGAGGCGGCGAGAGCCGCCGCTATCGGCATCACGAGTCTCGCAAGGGATTTCATCATGAGCACGCTCGGCGGCGACGCTTAGAGCTCCGAATTCGGCCCCGCCGGACGATCCGCCGCCACGCGCTCAATGCGAAATCGGGCCCTTGGCGTCAAGGGCGCGCACTTCGGCCGCCATGAGGCCCTTCGGGCCGTCGCCGTAACGCACGAGCACGCTGTCGCCCGGCTTCAACTCGGCCAAGCCGAAGCGCCGAACGGTCTCCATGTGCAGGAAGATGTCGTCCGTGCCCTCGCCGCGCGTGAGAAAGCCGAAACCCTTCACGCGATTGAACCATTTGACGATCGCGATCTCATAGCCGCCGACCGGCGTCACCTGCACATGCGTTCGCCCGGCCGAGGATTGCGAGGGATGAATGGCCGTGGAGTCGTCCATCGAGATCACGCGAAAGACCTGCAGTCCCTTGGGGCCTCTCTGCGCCTCGCAGACGACCCGCGCGCCCTCGTGGGCCGTCTGAAAACCGCTGCGCCGCAAGGTCGTCACATGCAGCAGCACGTCGCCCGCGCCGCCGTCGGGCACGATGAAGCCGTAACCCTTCGATATGTCGAACCATTTAATCGCGCCCGCGACCTCGAAGAGCTCAATGTCGCGCTCATCGACTTCCGCGACTGTGGAAGCTGAATCCAGCCCTTCAATCAATTCGGATTTTGCGCCCAACTCACGAACTCCCTGCCCTGCGGAACGCGATCCCCGCCTCGACGGCGTCCTCGCGCCGGATGCTGCGAATCGTTGTCGCGCCTAAGAATCAACTAAGGGCAAGATAGCATCTGCGCCGCACTGTCCAACGCGGGATTTCCTCCATTTCGGCGTTTTGTTGTGGATAGGCCGTTCGGAAAGCCTCGCGCAAGCGCCTCAGCGCAGGCGAGCTCAGCCGCGCCTTTTGCCCTCGACCCGCGGCGGAACATGGGCTAAAGCGGCTTTTGCGGCGTTTCGCAGCGCGCCTCTTCTCCGCTGCGCCGACGCCCTTGCGGAGCCTCGAGATGACAAACGCGCCCATCGCCGTCAATCCGCGCCGAGAGCCGGCGCAGAAGGGCGAAGCGCCGAGGGAGAGCCTCGCCGAGCTTGCGCGACGACGCGAGGGAGAGCGCTATGCTCTTCATTCGAAGCACCTCAACGAAATGTGGGTGCGCGTGTTGAAGACGATTGGCTGGGACGTCGGGTTCGTCCGCGGCGAAGGGGCCTATCTCTACGACCGCTCGGGCGCGCGTTACCTCGATTTGATGAGCGGCTACGGCGTGTTTGCAATTGGCCGCAACCATCCCAAGGTGCGCGACGCGCTTATTGACGTTCTCAACTCCCAATCGCCCAATCTCGCCCAGTTCGACGTCTCCGTGCTCGCAGGCGTTCTGGCCGAGCGCCTGCTCGCGCACACCCCCTGGCTCGAAAAGGCCTTTTTCTCCAATTCCGGCGCGGAGGCGGTCGAGGCGGCGATCAAATTCGCGCGCTACGCCACCAGACGCAGCGGGATCGTGCATTGCGCGCATTCCTTCCACGGCCTCACCTACGGCGCGCTGTCGCTGAACGGCGACCCGATTTTCAGAAAAGGCTTCGGCCCGCTGCTGCCCGACACGCACGAAATTCCCTTCGACGATCTGAGCGCGCTGGAGGCGGCGCTACACGACCGGGATGTCGCGGCCTTCGTCGTGGAGCCCATTCAAGGCAAGGGCGTCAACATCCCGAAAGACGACTATCTCTCGGGCGCCGCGGCGCTGTGCAAGAATTACGGGACGCTCTTCGTCGCGGACGAAATTCAAACCGGCGTCGGCCGCACCGGCAAGTTTCTGGCGATCGAGCATTTCGGCGTCGAGCCCGACATCGTCGTGCTCGCCAAGGCGCTCTCGGGCGGGCATGCGCCGATCGGCGTCACGCTCACGCGCGAATGGATTTTCAACAAGGTCTTCGACCGAATGGATCGCTCCGTCGTGCACGGCTCGACCTTCTCCAAGAACGACATGGCGATGGCTGCGGCGCTTGCGACGCTCGAGGTGCTCGAGGACGAAAATGTGATCGAGAACGCCGCCGCGAAGGGCGACAGACTCCTCGCGTCGCTGAGCAAGATGGCTGAGCGCTACGAGCTCGTCTCCGCGGTGCGCGGGAAGGGGATGATGATCGGCGTCGAGTTCGGGCCGCCGAAATCACTGATGCTGAAGGCCACTTGGAATCTGCTGGAGGCCGCGAGCTCCGGCCTTTTCGGCCAGCTCATCTGCATCCCGCTATTCAAGGACCACAAGATCCTCACTCAGGTTGCGGGCCACGGCAATCCGACGATCAAGCTCCTGCCGTCGCTGACCCTGACCGACGAGGATTGCGCCTGGATCGAGCGCTCCTTCGACCAGGTGATCGCCGAGGCGCATCGCGCGCCCTCGGCGGTGCTGTCGCTCGGCAAGACGCTCGCCGAACATGCGATCAAGGCGCGCGTGAGCGGCTGAGCGCCGCGCGCGACGTCCTCTCGATTCAGTGTCGCCTCGCCCTGCGCCAGCGCGCCTCTCGGAACGCCGACCGCCAGGACGGCGGACTTTTCAAAGAAAGTGGAAAGCTTGTGGTGAAGACCCTTTTCGCCATTCTTCTGTCTTGCGTGCTTTTCTGCGGCCAGGCCCTCGCACTCAGCAAGGAGGAGCGCAGTCGCCTCGACGCGTTTGCGCAAAAAGCGCTCGAAAAGGGCCGGACGATCGGCGGCTATCCCGTGAATCAGGACACGTCGCTCGACGAGTTCTACGCCTGGTACGCGAAGCACAAGCTCTTTCGCGCTCCGCTGAACAACGTCGGCAATCCGAGATCGAAAAGTCTCTATAGCTTGAACACGCATGAATTTGAAAACGAGGTCGTTGACTATTTCGCGAGGCTCTATGGCTTCGCAGACAATGATTACTGGGGCTTCGTGACCATGAGCGGCACGGACGGCAACAATCATGGCATGTATTTCGGCAGAAAATATCTCCTGTCGAAATCGCCGCTTCCGCCGATCGTTTATGTCTCGGAAGAGGCGCATTATTCGATCAAGAAGCTCGCGGACGTGCAGAATTTAGAGCTTCGGCAGATCAGGGCGACGGACATGGGCCAGATGGACGTCGCCGATTTTGAGAGCAAGCTCGATCCCTCGCGGCCGGCGCTCATCGTCATCGCGCTCGGCACGACGTTCAAGGGCGCGATCGACGACCAGGCGGCGATCCGCAGGGTTTTGGAGGCGAAACACAAGGGGCCGCATTACATCCACCTCGACGCGGCGCTGTTTGGCGGCTATCTGGTGTTCGTTGACGGCGAGGCCGCGAAGCTCGTCAATCGGCAATTCGAGAAATTCGACTCCATCGCCGTGTCGGGGCACAAATTCTTCGGCTCTGACGAGCCCATGGGCATTTTCATCTCCACGAAGGAAGCCTTCGACAATCTCAATCCGTTCCACGTGCCCTATCTCAACGACGCGGTCCCGACCATCACCTGCTCGCGCAGCGGTCTCGCCCCGCTGAAATTCTGGTGGAAGATCAAATCGACTCCGCTGGCGACCTTCAGGGCGATCGCCAACGAGATGATGAGCAACTCGTCCTATCTCGTCGAAAAGCTC
>Ga0335080_10007537_pt1 | contig 11285 bp, 8 predicted proteins | sample Lox_Sample_34_FD_206720 | JGI IMG/M metagenome (GOLD analysis project Ga0335080, IMG submission 206720) | Soil microbial communities from Loxahatchee National Wildlife Refuge, Florida, United States - Lox_Sample_3.4 | ecosystem: Environmental > Terrestrial > Soil > Wetlands | place: USA: Florida...
ACGCGCAACCACTTGCTGGTTTCCTCGTCTTCGAGCGGCGCAAGACCTTCGAAATAGCGGCGGACAATCGAAGTGAGGTGAACGGGTGCGGTGTAATTTCCGATTTTGTCCACGGCGGCGGCAACGTGAACGACAGGATTATCTTTCGTAGGCGTGGAAGAATGGCCGCCCTTGCCCGTGGCGGTGAGTTCGACGTTGACGGAAACCTTTTCGCTGACCTGTACGGCAACGTACTGGACTTTGCCACCTTTGACCACGACCTGGCCGCCCTCGTTAATGGCGAAGCCGGAGGCGATTTTGTCCCAATATTTGGCGATGACCATTTTCATGCTGGCGTCGCCGAACTGCTCTTCGTCGGCAGTGCCGAGAAAAATGATGTCGCGATTGATGTGAACGCCGCCACGCTTGAGAGCGATGAACGCGGCGAGATTCGCGGCCAGCATGCTCTTGTCGTCAATCGAACCGCGGCCCCAGATGCAGCCATCCTTGACGACGCCGCCAAACGGATCCACGGACCACTTGCTACGGTCCACGCCGACGACATCCATGTGCGCCACCAGTAGAAGTGCGCGCGCGGGATCGGCAACGGCGCTGCTGCGCAGGCGGGCGACAACCGCGCTCCGCCCGGGCGTGAGATCGAGCAGCTCCGCCTGAATACCTTCTTTCGCGAGAACTCCGGCAATGTACTTGGCGGCGGCCTGCTCATTACCCGGAGGATTCGTGGTATTGATCTTGATCAGGTCCACGAGCCAGTTCTGGGCTTCAAGCGCAAGAGCGGTGGTGTCTCCAACGAGCGGAGGAGCCTGCGGGATCCCGAAAGCAGCGGGCTTTTGCGAAATTTGCGCGTTGAGGGAGTGTGGAATCAAACTAAAGAGCAGGACGAGAGTCACGACTGCCAGGCGAAGGTGCGTTCGCAGCACGAAAATACCCCCATGGAAATGCGTTTTGCCACACGTAAATTTCATACTAACATGCAGAGTTTGGGGGACCTGAGCGGCGTGAGCCGGCGTTACCAATGGCACACGGGAGACGTCCAACGCCAAGGCAGACGCGGGAACCAATTCCGGCATCTAAGGAAACCATAGGGATAGAGGGGAAGAACCGAATGAATCAAGGCCTTTCGAAAACGATTCTGGCGGGCATACTGTTGGCGGCACTGCTGACGGGCGCTGCGGCAGCTTGGGCACAGGCCCCCGCGGGCCCCGAGCCAACTTCACCGCCACCGGCAAACCCTGCACCGGCCCAGAAACCCGCCACACCGCCGCAGCAGCGGCCTCCGGAAGGCGGAGTGACGATCGCTGTAGAAGTGCCGGTGGTGACGCTGGATGTGGTGGCGGCGACACAGAATGGCGACATCATTCCCGGCCTTAAGAAAGAAAACTTCCGCGTCCTGGAAGACGGCCAGCCGCAACAGATTACCAACTTCGCGCCCACGGAAGCCCCGATCACGATGGTGATCCTGATGGAATTCAGCAATGTGTACGGCGGATGGTTCTCAGCGTATTCGAAATATTGGACCGAAGCGCTGTTCCCGAATTTGACCCAGAAGGATTGGGTGGCGCTGGTTACTTTTGACATGCGAGCGCGCACCGAGGTCGATTTCACCCAGAACAAACAGGAAGTGGAGGCTGCCGTCTACCACTTGTTCGTGCCGGGCTTCAGCGAATCCAACCTGTTTGACGCGATTCTGGACACCACGGACCGCCTGAAGGACGTGAAGGGAAAGAAATCGATCCTCGTGCTCGCCTCGGGGATCGACACATTTTCGAAACATACGCTGGACCAGACCATCAAGCAACTCCGGGGAACCGATACCACCATTTTTGCCGTTGGCCTGGACAAGCCCATCAGCAACTGGATGGAGATGCAAGGAAGGCTCGGCGGGCGCCGAAATCTGGATTTCCTGCAGGCGGAAAATCAATTGAAGACCTTCACCAAAATGACGGGAGGCCTGGCCTGGTTCCCTCAATTTGACGGGGAGATTCCCGGCATCATGCGCGAGGTGGCGGCGTTCTTGCGCCATCAGTACAGTTTGTCCTACACGCCGACGAATCCGGGCCAGGATGGAAAATACCGCAAGATCAAGGTGGAACTGGTGGCGCCGGACGGAAGTCCGCTGGTGGTGACAGATCAGAGGGGGAAAAAGCAAAAGATTGTGGTGTACACCCGGGAAGGGTATGAACCCGTGAAGGGTGGCGTCGGGGATTGAGCCACTGCCAGCCGGACTAATAGCCGCGGCGCAGATCGACCAGGTTGAACAGCTCGCGGCCTTCGAACCAGCGTTGCAATAGGTCTAACAACAGGGAGGTTTCCCTGGACCAGAGACGGTCGCTGATGGCACTGGTATGCGGCGTCAGCAGGAGATTCGGCGCGTGCCACAAGGGATCTTCGGCCGGGAGCGGCTCCGGATCCGTGACGTCCAGCGCGGCGCCAGCGAGTTTCTCAGCTTGCAGCGCGGCAATAAGCGCAGATGGATCGAGCAAGGAGCCCCGCGCAACATTCAACAAATAGGCCGTGGGCTTCAAAAATCCGATTTCCCGCGCTCCGATCAGGTGCCGCGTCTGCGGAGTCTCCGGAGCGCAGAGAACAACGTAATCGGCGTGCGGGAGCACGTCGTGCAGTTGAGAGACGGGAACAATTCTCTCGGCGAGCGTCGCATCGCCCCTACCAGTCCGGGAAACGCCCCAGACCCGCATGTCGAAGGCTTTTGCGCGGCGCGCGAGTTCGTGGCCGATCGAGCCGTAGCCTACGATCAACAGCAGCTTGCCGTTCAGCTCCGTGAGCGGGCGTTTGTCCCAAAGCAGCTGTTGCGACCAGACTCCCCGGTCCTGGTGGCGGACGGAATCCGGAAAATTGCGGGCGAGCGCGATTAGCAGCCCCATGGTGTGCTCGGCCATCGGCGCCGAGAAGATCCCGCTGGGATTGGTCACAACGATACCGGAGTCGCGGAGTTCGAGATACATCAGCTGCGCCACGCCGGCGGCGGTGGAATGGATCCACCGGAGTTTCCTCGCGCCGGCAAGTTGCTCGGCGCGGAGTGAGTAACCAACAAAAATGTCCGTGTCTGGGAGTTCCCGGGCAAGGCGCTCGTAATCGGGAAGATGGACGACGCGCATGCCGGGCCAGCGCGAACGGATGGCGTCGGCCAGCGATGCAGGCGGACGCCATTCGCTGAAGGGATGCCACACGCAGATGGTCAGCTTGGTTTGTTCGGGCGCAGTGCGTTCCATTTTACGGTTTTGGTTTAAGGCGAAGATCGCGGCCGGTCATATCCTTGGGCGCGGACTCGCCGAGGATCCCGAGCATGGTTGGCGCGATGTCGCGAAGGGCGCCGCCGGGAGCGAGTTGCAGCGCGTCATTGTCGGTAACGCACACGAACGGAACAGGATTCGTCGTGTGATAGGTGTGCGGGCCTCCGGTGATGGGATCGATCATGGTTTCGGCGTTGCCGTGATCGGCGGTGATGATCCAGGCGCCGCCGCGCGGCTTCAGAGCCTGGTAGATGCGGCCAAGCCCCACGTCCACGGCTTCCACCGCTTTGATGGCGGCTTCGAGTTTGCCGGAGTGGCCCACCATGTCCGCATTGGCGTAATTCATGATGATGGCGTCGAATTCACCTTTCTCGATGGCCTTGACAACCGTATCGGTGATGCCCTCGGCGGACATTTCGGGCTTGAGATCATAAGTGGCCACTTTCGGCGAGGGCACCAGAATGCGCTCTTCTCCGACGAACGGCTTTTCGATGCCCCCGTTGAAGAAATAGGTGACGTGTGCGTATTTTTCGGTTTCCGCGGTGCGGAGATTCTTGTAATTCAGATCCTGGAAAACCTGCGCCAGGATGTGCTCGAGTTTTTCGGGAGTGATCACGCACTTTAGCCACGGCCAGTTTTTGTCGTATTTGGTCATGGCCACGTAGAAAAGATTCTTCGGGCGCTTGGGATCCTGGAATTTGTCGAAGTCCGGCGCTTCGAGAGCGTACGTGATCTGGCGGGCGCGATCGGCCCTAAAGTTGTAGAAGATCACCGCATCGTCATCGCGGATAAGGCCAACCGGAAGCGCGGCGGGGCCGGCGCCGTTGGTGATGACGATGGGCTTGACGAACTCGTCGGTCACCCCCTGCTCGTAGCTGCGCTCCAGGGCGGCCACCGGATCGTCAGATTTGGTATCGGCTTCGCCGTGAACCAGAGCGCGATACGCAAGTTCGACGCGTTCCCAGCGGTTATCTCGGTCCATGGCGTAATAGCGGCCCACCACCGTGGCAATCTTGCCGACGCCCAGCTCGCGCATCTTCTGCTGGAGCCGCCGGAGGTAATCGCGGCCGCTGTTCGGGGGCGTGTCTCGGCCGTCCATGAAGCAGTGGACAAAAACGTTTTCGACTTTGTTGCGTTTGGCCATTTCCAGCAGCGCGAAAAGATGATGGATGTGGGAGTGCACGCCGCCGTCGCTGAGCAAACCGAGGAAATGGAGTTGGCGCTGGCGGCCGCGCTCCATGGCCTGCTGGAAGAGCGGGACCTGTTCGAGCTGATTGTTGGCAATAAGAAGATCGATGCGGGTGATGTCCATGTGGACGATGCGGCCCGCGCCGATGTTGAGATGGCCGACTTCGCTGTTGCCCATCTGGCCTTCGGGCAAGCCAACCGCGGGCCCTGAGGTTTGGATCAGCGTATTGGGAAATTTGCGAAGAAGTTCATCGTAAATGGGTTTGCGTGCCAGGGCGATGGCGTTGCCTTTGGTTTCGGCGCGGTACCCCCAGCCGTCGAGCACGGTAAGTACAATGGGTTTCGGTCGCTTAGGCATTGGAATTTCAGGTGTCCTTGATTGGTAGAAAGTATCCAGTTCTAAGTTCCAGGTCTTTAGTTTATCGCCTCGAGCTACTTATTTGAAAAACGCTGCTTCGGAAGTTGGCAGCTACGCTTTTGCGAATTCGCGGAGGGCGGCGAGGAGGCGGTCGACTTCATCGGCGGTGTTGTAGTGGACGAGGCCGATGCGGAGCATGCCGCCCTCGGATTCGACACCGAGGCGTTCGCTGAGATTCAGCGCGTAGTAATTGCCATCCCAGGTGAAGATGCCGCGATCGCCGAGGAATTTGGCCATAGCGGTGGGATGGTGATTGCCGAGGCGCAGCGAGAGCGTGGAGCACCGCTCGGCGGAACGCTGCGGATCGTTGATGCCATAAATGCGGCAACCGGGAACCGACTTCAAACCGTCAATGAGCCGCCAGATCAAACCGGTTTCATGGGCGACAGTCGAGCGATAGGCGGCGGCCAGAGCTTCTCGGCGCGTTTTTGTGGAGGCGTCGCACCGGCGGCCAAGTTCGGCGAGATATTCGACGGCGGCGCCAATTCCGGAGATCAACTCGTGGATTTGCGTGCCGCTTTCCCAGCGATCGGGAATTTGCTCGGTGCAGGGACGGACCTTGTAGGGACGGAAGTGCTCCAGATGCTGGCGCTTGCCATATAGCGTGCCCATGTGCGGACCGAAGAATTTATAGGGTGAACAGACCAGGAAGTCACAGTCCAGGGCTTTCACATCGATCAGGCCGTGCGGGGCATAGTGGACTGCGTCGATATAGATCATCGCGCCCGCGGCGTGCGCGAGTTTCGTGATTTCCGCGACGGGATTGATGGTGCCCACAGAGTTGGAGGCATAGCCGACGGCGACGAGACGCGTTTTCTCGCTGAGCTTGCTTTTTAGATCGTCGAGATTAAGCGTGCAATCGTCTTCGCGAATCTCGGCGGTACGGATAACGATTCCCTTCTCTTCCAGGGCCTTCCATGGAGAGTAGTTAGCGTCGTGATCGAGCGTGGTAAGAAGAATTTCGTCGCCGGGGTTCAGTTCGCGGGCGATAGCGCGGGAAATGGCGTAGGTAATCGTGGTCATGTTCTGACCAAAAATGACTTCGTCTCGCTCGCAGTGGAAGAAATCGGCCATCGCCGCTCGGGCGTTGGAGATGATCTCTTCGGTGCGGCGGCTGGTGAGAAAAGCCCCGCCAGTGTTGGCGTTGGCGGTGAGCAGATAGTTCTGAATGGCGTGGATCACTTGCGTGGGGACTTGCGTGCCGGCAGGACCATCGAGAAATGCGGCGGGCTGCCCGTTGATTTGGGTTTGCAGAGACGGAAACTGCGAACGAACCCAGGCGCTATCGAAGGCGGCATTGCGAACGGGCGTGCTCATGGGTAGACAGGCTCCCTGATTGGCAGTTCTCTAAGAGAGGTAGTTTCTCACAGCGGGGGTGGCAGGTGTAGTGCAGGTAGAAGGAGCGGGCGGCCAATCTGAAGCCCGGCCACGACAGGGGGAGCGGCCCGCTTCAGAACGCGGGCCCTGCAGGAAGAGGCGCCAATCGGGGGTTGACGTTCCGAGGGCATGCTACTATCGAGGGAGTTGTGACCCACTCATGCCGCGGCGGCGCCGGCTATCAACTCCGCGCTGCGCTTCTTTCTGAGGTCTCCCATGCCTGAATTGTTTCCCGTAACGGAGCGCACGCGCGTGGTGCGCGAGGCGAACCGCGCCGTCTATGACCGCGAGGCGATTTACAAGATTCTCGATGAGGCATTCGTGTGCCACGTCGGGTTTGCCGTGGAGGGACAGCCGTACGTAATACCTACCCTGTTTGCGCGCGTGGCGGATGCGATCTATTTCCACGGCTCGGCAGCCAGCCGGATGCTCCGGGGAGCGGGCAGCGGCATACCGGTGTGCGTGACGGTAACGCTGATGGATGGACTCATACTGGCGCGGTCGGTGTTCAACCACTCGATGAATTACCGGTCCGTTGTCGCGCTCGGAACGGCGACCCTTGTCAGCGAGGCGAAGGAAAAATGGGAGGCCCTGCACGCATTCACGGAAAAGCTGATTCCGGGACGCTGGCAGGACGCGCGGCAGCCGAACGAACGCGAACTGAAGGCAACCAGCATTCTGAGGTTGCCTCTGACGGAAGTATCGGCGAAGGTGCGAACGGGCGGCGTGGAGGACGACGCGGACGACTACGCGCTCTCTGTGTGGGCGGGCGTGATCCCGGTGCGACTGGTGGCGGACCCGGCGATCCGCGATGAACGCTGCGACCCGGGAATCCCGATGCCGGACTATGCAGCGAATTACCACCGGTGACCCATGAGCGAATTCACACCCGCACCCGTTAAAGCAACAGTGGCGTTTTCGCCTCTGGAAGCGCTGGACATTCGCGTCGGTACGATCCAGAGGGTGGAGGAAGTGGCGAACTCGGAAAAGCTGATGAAACTGACGGTGAGCTTCGGCGATCACACGCGCTGCATTCTGGCGGGGATGAAGAAAGAGAGAAGTAATCCAAAAGAGATTGAGAACAAACAGGCGCTTTTTGTGTTGAATCTGGAACTGCGGAAGATGGCTGGGGAGATTTCGGAAGGAATGCTCTTCGACATCGGGTATGCCGATGGAGTGACGCCAGTGCTGGCGATGCCGGAGCGCCCCGTGCCGGATGGCACGCGGGCTGGCTAGCCCTCAGAATTTGGTAGCCCGGATAAAGTCGGCGAGCAGGCCGTAGCCGGTGGCTTCGATGCCGGGGTTGTGTTCAACGATCGAAATTCCAAAGACATCGAGATCGAAACGAATAGCGGAGCTGGAGCCTTCCAGGCCCGCCATGGGGTCGGTCATCAACAGAAGTTCCGGCCCGACCCGGGCATCCACGCCGTCGCCGCGGCGTTCGGCGCGGCAGACGAGTTTGTAACGCATGCCCGCGGCCCGCACGGAACGGATTTTCTCTTCACTCAGGTCGCGAATGCCGGTGCGCTGCACCTGTTCGACGCGCAGTGGTACACCCATCAGCACATTCACGAGGGCGGTGATTTTCACGGCCGCGTCCCAGCCGTCGATATCCTGCGAAGGATCGGTTTCCGCGATGCCCAGCGCCTGCGCGCGCCGGACGGCATCGTCGAGCGACCTGCCTTTTTCCATGTCGGTAAGGACGACATTGGTGGTGGAGTTCAGCACTCCGGAAAAACCGCGCAGATCGGTGGCGGGCAGACCAAGCGGAAACAGCGAGAAGATGGGCACCCCATCCATGACGGTGGACTCAAATAGGAATTGGCGGCCCTTTTCCTTGGCCAGGGCGGCCAGCCGCTGGTAGTCGTGAACAAGCGGTCCTTTGTTGGCCGTGATGACATGAGCCCCGGCATCGAGCGCGGCCACGATGTGTTCAATCGCGGGCTGCCCGGCCTGCACATTGAGCGAACTGGTTTCAAACAGCACATCGGCTTTGGAACGCTCCAGCCACTCGCGGACGTTTTGTGGCGGATGCGGGATTTGCGGAAAATGGCCGCTGAGCGCGGAGATGGGATTCAGGCCCTCCGGATCGGCAATCCAGCCGATGCGGCGGGAAGCGATCCCGGTAAGGCGCCACCGGAGATCGTACTTGCGGCGGAGCTCGCTCTCTTTGGAGATGAGCAGGCGCAGCAGCGAGCGTCCGACGTGTCCGAAGCCGACAATGGAAAGGTTGTAGGAAGGAATGAGAGGTCTCCCTGAGCGGGTTTGAGCGGCGAACGCGAATTCTATTCGGCAAACAAATTATAGACGAAGTCGAGGATGAGTTCCGTTACGGGGAACGGGATACCCCACGAGGGGAATCCCCAGTCGGGAGATTCATCCCGCAAAATTCGCGGGATGGAGAAGGGTTGGCGTTCCAAAGAGGCGGGCCGCCTCAGAAGGCGGGCCATTCGTCAATGAAGTGCGGCTAGTTTGGCCGTGGCTTCGTTGATGAGTTGCGTCTCCTGCTGCAGAGTCTTTGCGGCAACGGGCACCTGCTCTTCCGCTTCTTTCCAGCGCTTAAGCTCGAGGGCTTCGCGCACGCCAGGAATCGTTTTGGCTTCGTAGCCGGTGTACTGGCCTGGGGCGTAGATTTCGTGCTTGAACCAGGGGCGTCCGGGAAGGCCGTCGGGATTCATGAGCCTCCGTTCGCTTTCGATTAGCAGGTGGTTAAGCTCTTGCGCGGAGCCGGCTGCCTTGGCAAGTTGGCCGCTGGCGCTGGCCTGATCGTAGGCTTTTTTATAGGCGTCGGCGGCCTTGGCAAGCTCCGTAACGGCATTCTCCAGCGGCGCGAAGTTGATGAACGGAGGGACCTGCTCAAATTTCGGCGGGAATGTAGGGCGTTTGGGATCGTTGGTGGCCGTGAAGACGCCTTCTTCGAGTTCGCGGTTGCGTTCGCGGATATCGTCCTGCCTCTGCTGCAGAAGACTTTTGAGTTCCTTTACGTAAGACTGCATCGTGTCGGCAAAATCCGTGAAATCAAAGGGCAAAACGTCGGCGTCGGCAAGGCGTATGACGGCGGTCGCCGAAGTCTGCGCGAGGGCTCGGCCGTAAACAAAGGTAGTGTCGCTGAAGTGCGTGAACCAGTAGAAGTCGTCGTAAATGGAGTGATAGATGCCGCCGCCGTCTTCTCCCCCGTAGCCCAGATTGAGGGAGGCGATGCCATCGTGCTGGATGAATGCGCCGTAATCAGAACCGGAACCCAGTGCGCCGATACGCAGATCCGCGCGGTTGCGGGCTTCCTGGCGGTCGTCGGCACCGTTGGCGAAAGCAATGCTGGCGAGCTGCGCGCGTTTCCAGACGGAAAGCTTGGTTTCGGGATCGGGGATGTCGCGAGCGACGTCGTTGATGAATTTCTCAAGCGTGTGGGAGCCCTCGGCGTCGAAGTAGCCGCGGCCATTGGTGTCCGAATTGATGTAGGCGACGGCGTGCTTCATCAATTCGTCGCCATGATCTTCTACCCATTCGGTGGAACCGATCAGCCCGGGCTCTTCGCCGTCCCAAGCGCAGTAGATGATGGTGCGCTTCGGCCTCCAGCCGCCTTTCAGAAGCTCTCCGAAAGCACGGGCTTCCTCGAGTTCCGCGACAAGTCCGGAGATGGGGTCTTCGGCGCCGTTGACCCAGGCATCGTGATGGTTGCCGCGGATGACCCACTGATCCGGATAGGTGCTGCCGGGAATTTTGGCGATGACATCGTAGATGGGTTTGAGGTCCCAGTTGGATTTCACTTTCAGGTGGACTTTGAGCGTGCTGGGGCCGACGTGGTAGGTGATGGGAAGATGGCCGCGCCATTCCGAGGGCACAACCGCGCCAGCGAGGGCGGAGAGGAGAGGCTGCGCGTCGCCGTAAGAAATGGGAAGGGTGGGAATTTTGGTGATGACCGGGGAATCTTCGATCTTGAGGCGCTTGGCATCTTTTTTGGCGGCAACGCCGGGAGTGAGCGCGTCACCGGGATAGATCGGATCATCGGCGATGCTGCCGCGCTGCACGCCGTCTTTCGGGCGATAGCCGCCTTCGGGAAACGTTTCGCCCTGGTAGAAGCCGTCGCCTTCCGGATCGGAATAGATGATGCAGCCAACCGCGCCATGTTCGGCGGCGACTTTCGGCTTGATGCCGCGCCAGGAATGCCCGTAGCGCGCAATGGCGATCGCACCCTTAACCGAGACCCCGAGGCGTTCGAGCCTCTCGTAGTCTTCTGGAATGCCGTAATTGACGTAGACCAGCGGCGCAGTCACATCGCCGTCCCTGGAGTAAGCGTTGTAGGTGGGGAGTTGCTCGGATTTCTGGCCGGAGGTGGGATCAATGGCGAGCGTGGGCTCTTCGAGTTTTGCGGTGAATTTCACGCCGCAGTCCGAGGTGGAATCGCCCTTGCATTCCAGAAGCTCGACCTGGCGCTCTTTCGGAGTGGGAAACAAGACGTCGTAGGATTCGATCTGCGCATCGAAGCCGAACTCCTTGAATTTCGCCAGGAGCCAATCGGCATTGTCTTTGTCGTAAGGAGAGCCAACATGATGCGGGCGCGCGGAGAGGCGCTGCATGTAAGTGCGCATATTGTCCGGGCTTGGGACGGCTCGCAGTTTTTCCTCCCACTGGCGTTCCGCTCGCGAAGCCTCCGCGGAAAAGCCGTAGAGCGGCGATTCATCCGCGGTCACCGAAGCGGTTAGCGAGAACCAGGCGACCCCGGCACACACCACGCCCGCGCATGCATGCAGTTTTTTGCGATTCAACACGATTCCTCCCCAGGCCAAACGCGGAGAAGATTATTGACTGAACCAGCAAGCATGGCAAGTTCGGTGCCACAGGCCAATTTGGGATAACATCGGGAAAATTGCGAGAGAAAGGTCCTCAGTGAACCAAGCGAAGTCGGCACTGAAACGCGCCGGGCTCTTTTATTTTGTGTTCGTCATGTTCGCTTACACCACCGGCGGCCCGTTCGGCATGGAAGAGATGGTGACGACCAGCGGCCCGGGACTCACGCTGGTGTATCTGCTGGTGATTCCGTTTTTCTGGTG
>Ga0335080_10007539_pt1 | contig 11282 bp, 7 predicted proteins | sample Lox_Sample_34_FD_206720 | JGI IMG/M metagenome (GOLD analysis project Ga0335080, IMG submission 206720) | Soil microbial communities from Loxahatchee National Wildlife Refuge, Florida, United States - Lox_Sample_3.4 | ecosystem: Environmental > Terrestrial > Soil > Wetlands | place: USA: Florida...
CTGGGAGGTGCTGAACACCACCACCGGAATCTTGCGCAGAATGGGATCGCCCTTGATCTCCGCCAGCACCGCGCGCCCATCCTTGCGCGGCAGGCTCAGGTCCAGCAGCACCAGATCGGGGGTAAGCTCATTGGCATACTTTCCCTGCCGCTGCAGATAGGCCAGGGCTTCGTCGCCGTCCATCACCGTACATACGCGATTGGGGCGCCCGCTCTGCTCCAAGGCTTCACTAGCCAGGTTCAGGTCAGCCGGATTGTCGTCAACCAACAAGACTTGTGGCGTGGTTTTCATCCTTGCTCTCTTGGTTTTTGTGGACCGCAGCAGCCGTTTCCTCCCCAAGTGCGGGCAGAGTGAAGTGGAAAGTGGTTCCCGGCCCCTCCTGCCGCTCCACCCAGATTTTGCCGCCGTGGTATTCGATAATTTTCTTGCAGATCGAAAGCCCAATGCCGTTGCCGGAATATTCAGTGCGGGTATGCAGGCGCTTGAAGATCACGAAAACCTCGTCGGCAAACTCCGGCGGAATGCCGATTCCGTTGTCGCTCAGGGTTAACCACCAGTCCCGCTCCCGGCGTTCCGCGCCGATCTGAATCAAAGGCGCATCGCCGCCGCGGAACTTGATGCCGTTCCCGATCAGATTTTGAAATACCTGCTGCAGCTGTGGCGCGTTGCCCAGCACATGCGGGAGATCCTTGTACACAACCAGCGCTCCGCTTTCGCTCACCGCCGCCTGCAGGTTCCGCAGCGCGCCTTCCACCACGAAATTGCAGTCCGTGTCCTTCATCTCCGTGCCAGGCCGCCCGGCGCGCGAAAAAGCCAACAGGTCCTGAATCAGGGTCTGCATTCGCACCGCGCCTTCCACCGCGTATCCGATATATTTGTCGGCCTGCTGATCGAGCTTGCCCTTGTACTTTTCCGCCAGCAACTGGGTGTAAGAAGCCACCATGCGCAGCGGCTCCTGCAGATCGTGCGAGGCCACGTAGGCAAATTGCTCCAGCTCCTGGTTAGAGATGGTCAGAGCCTCCGCCTTCTTTGCCAGAGCTTCGAGCGCCAGCTTGCGTTCCTCGCGCAGGCGCTTTTCCTCCAGAGCGCGGCGGATGGAAATCGGCAGCCGCGCCAGCGCGTCTTTCAGCACATAATCGGTGGCGCCGAGCTTGATGCACTCCACCGCGGTCACGTCTCCCAACGCGCCCGATACCAGAATCAAGGGCGCCTCGACGCCTTCCTGCCGCATGATCTCCAGTGTTTCCATGCCTCGCCATTGCCCCAGGTTGTAGTCCGCCAGCACTACCTCGGGAACGCTCTTGCGGATCGCCCGCCGGAACTGCTCCGCCGTTTGCGCCTCCTCGCTGCTCACCTGGAATCCGCTGCGCCGCAGCTCCCGCAACACCAGTTCCGCGTCCGCCGAGTTGTCTTCCACAATCACCACCCGCAGAGGAGTCTTCTCCGCCGCCGTTTGTGTTCCGCTCCCGGTCATTTCCCCTGCTTCGCGCCCCGCACGCTCATGGGGCGATGATTGATCACCAGCCAGTACAAGCCCAGGCTCTTCACCACCTGGCGGAACTGGTCGAAATCCACCGGCTTCTGGATATAGCTGTTGGCGCCCAGGTTGTAGCTGTTCACCAGGTCGCGCTCCTCCCGCGAGGAAGTCAGAATCACCACCGGAATGATTTTGGTGCGCCGGTCGGCCTTGATCTGGGCCAGCACCTCGATCCCGTCGACTTTCGGCAGTTTCAAATCCAGCAGCACCAGCCGCGGCAGCTGTTCCGGAGCGCGCTGGGCATAAGCTCCCCGGCAGAACAGGAAATCCAGGGCCTCTTCGCCGTCGCGCGCGATGGAAATATTGTTCGCCAGATTCTCCCGCCGCAGCGTGTGCATGGTGAGATCGATATCGTCCTGACTATCCTCCACCAGCAGAATTTCGCCGTTTTCCGCATTCATGCCTGTGCCCCCAGAGCTGCCCCCGCCGCTTCCCTTCCTTCTTTCCGTTCGGCGCCCGGCAAGGTGAAATAGAAAGTCGCGCCGCGGTCAAGTTCGGCTTGCGCCCACACCCGCCCGCCGTGTTTCTGAACGATGCGCTGCACCGTGGCCAGTCCCACGCCTGTGCCCTCGAAGTCCTCCGCCCGGTGCAGCCGCTGGAAGACCCCGAACAACTTGTCCGCATATTTCATGCTGAAGCCCACGCCGTTGTCGCGCACGAAGATGGCGCTTTTCCCGCCCTCCACCTCGGTTTGACCGATTTCGATGATCGCTTCCGCACGCGGGCGGGAGTACTTCAAGGCATTGGAGATCAGGTTTTGGAATACCTGCTTGAGCAGCGTCGGGTCGCACTCCACAAACGGCAGGGGAGCGATTTTCCATTCCACCCGGCGCCCTTCGTAATCGGGTTTCAGCAGTGCGACAACTTCCGTGACGATCGAACTGAGCCCGGCCACCTGCAGGCTCGGGGTCTGGCGGCCCACGCGCGCCAGGGTTAGAAGCTCATCCACCAGAACCCCCATCTTGCGCGTGCCCTCGGTGATGCGCTGCAGATAATGCTGCGCCTGGGGCTCGAGCTTTGGGCCAAACTCCTCCATCAGGATTCCGGCGAAACCGGCGATGTGCCGCAGCGGCGCCCGCAGGTCATGCGAAACCGAGTAGGTGAAGGCTTCCAGTTCCTGGTTGGCGGCTTCCAGCTGGGCGGTGCGTTCCACCACGCGCTGCTCGAGCTCCTCATTCAGCTTTCGGATTTCCTGCTCCGCCGCCTTTTTCTGGGTCACGTCGCGAAAGGCCACGACCCCGCCGTGCTGCACCCCGTTGGCGTCTCTCAGGGAACGGCCGCTGATTTCGATCCATACTCCCTGCTCGAGCTCGGGATTGCGCACAAACATGTCGGCTGTGCTGGCCACGCCCTGGATGGCAAGCACCAGGGGAAGCTTATCGGCCGGGAAAGGCGTCACCGTGTCGGGCAGATAGAGACCGTAGTGCTCGCTCCATTCCGCGCTCGGCACGTTGGCCGCGCCCAGGCCAAGGATCTTTTCCGCAGCCGCGTTCCAGATGACGAACTTCCCGTTCTCATCCGCCGCCACCAGGCCCTCGGCCATGCTGTCCAGCACCGACCGCAGCATCAGACTCTGCGCCTCGAGAGCCTGCCGGGAACGCGTCAACTCTGCCGCCTGCCGCGCCAGTTCGTCGGCCTGCAGGGCCAGCTTCTCCCTCGCCTGCTTGCGTTCGCTGATATCGGTGTTGGCCTCGATAATGCGAATCGGCCTGCCTTGCTCGTCCCGGGACAGCACCCATACGCTCGCCACCGCCACTTGTCCGCCGTCTTTCTTGCAGTGGATGAGTTCTCCTTCCCAACGTCCCCTATTCAGAATCTCGGCTTCGATCTCGGAAAGCGGCTGGGGGAAAATCGTATGCAGAAGCTGGTGGGAAGCGCGTCCTACCGCCTCGTCACGGGAGTACCCATACAGCTGCTCGCAGCCGTGAGTCCACACCACAATTCGGCCGTCCATGTCGCGCGCCATCACCTGCGCCAGGTCCAGCACCTGGGCCTGCTGGTGCAGTGCCGCTTCTGCCCGTTTGCGCTCCGTGATGTCCTGCGCAATCGAGGAAATGGCAACGACTTTTCCGCTCGCATCCCGCATCGGTGAGACGATCAGGGCGACGGAGACCAGCGTTCCGTCCTTCCTCTGCCGCACAGTTTCGTTGTGCACCACCATTCCCGCCCCGGCCACTTGCCGCAGAATTCTCTGCTCCTCGATTCGCAGCTCCGGCGGAATGACCAGATCGATGGGTTTTCCCACCGCTTCCGCTTCGAGATAGCCATAGAGCCGCTCTGCCGCCTTGTTCCAGCTGGTAATGACCCCGCTCAGGTCCTTGCTGAGGATGGCGCTGTCGGTGGACTCGATGATGGCCGCCAGGCGCCCCCGGTTGGCATCGGCGCGTTGCCGCTCGGTGATGTCGCGGATAATGACTGTGAACAGTTTCTTGCCGCCGGCTTCCATCTGCGAAATGGAGGCTTCGATGGGAAATTCTTCGCCGCCGGCGCGCAGCCCCCAGAGCGAGCCCAGCGCTCCCATGGCCCGCCCGGTCACGCCGGTTGAGCTGAATTGGCGGATGTGGCCGCTATGCTGAGCGTGGAAGCGTTGCGGGATAAAGCGGTCGATGGCCTGCCCCATCGCCTCTTGGGACGAGCATCCAAACATTCTTTCTGCCGCCGCATTGAACAGCACGACACGCTGCTCGCCGTCCACCGTGATGATGGCATCCATCGCAGAATCGATAATGCCGGCCAGCCTCTTCTCGCTCTCGCGCAGCGCGTCTTCCGCACGCCGGCGCTCGTCGATCTCGGCCTGCAGCGCCCCGGTGCGCTGCTCGATGCGATTCTCCATCCGCGGAATCAGCGGCACCAGCATTACCGCGGTGAGTACAGACACGCCTGCGGTCAGCGCCTTAACCACTCCGGCAAGCAGATAAGTCGGATGCCAAACCGTCCATATTTCCATGAGGTGCGTGGTCCCACAACCCAGGATGAAGGCTCCGAACATCCAGAACATCCAGCCGAAGGGAATGTCGCGGCGCCGGCGGGCAAAATAGATCAGCGCCACGGGAATACAGTAGTACGAAATAGTGATCAGGGCGTCAGAGACGACATGCAGCCAGACGATTCGCGGGTTCCACAAATAGCAGTAGCCGTGCGGCATGAAGTCGGACGAGAACAACGGCTGCAGGAATCCCAAGGCATTCCCTCGTTTTGGCCTGACTTCCGCTCGCCTTCGCGGGCTCGATGATCCGAAACCCGCAGTCCCGCCCGGACTCTGGTTCTGAGTTCCGAGTCCTGGCGGGGGCGGACCGGATCAGGCGAAGTAGTGCGCTGAACTGCATAGTCCATCGGCCCGAATCCGTACGCCTTTAGCCCTCTGCAGCTCCGTAGGAGCGAAATAGCTCAGCCCCGGGCAAGGCCCGGGGTCGGAGTAGGACAAGATCATGCGCCGGAAGGGCGCAACACCACTTCTCGCGCACACCCGGCGAGCAGAGTACGAAAGTCACCTTCGAATGGGGTGTTCAAAATCAGGATTGGGACCCTGCGCGGCTATAACGCCATGAACGTAAGCAGCCGTGAAGTGAGGAAAACGTAACGTTAGGAGAACGAAAAAGCTAAAAATACAGTATGTCCGGTATCGAACAAATAACTTCGCTATGCCACTCTACGGATATGCCTGCGTATACCGAAGCCCGTATCCAACATCTCTGTAAGAAGGTTATCGACGCCCGGTCTCCCCTGCAGGCTGAGAAAATTCTAAGAGAGCTGCGCGCCGCCCTCGAAGAGCACATCCGGCTGGCGAACGAAAGCCTCGCGGCGCAGGCATCTGTAATTCCAGTGATCAGCGGCGACCTCAAGAGACGTATCGTCCGCAAGCCCAAAGCCGACTGCTGAGAGCTGGCCTCCCGAGGAATGCTCCTTCCCCTGTCATCCCGAGGAATCCTCTTGCCCCTGTCATCCTGAGGAATCCTCTTTCCCCTGTCATCCTGAGGAAGCGGAGTCGCGCGCGCAGCGCGCGACTCCCGACGAAGGATCTATGCTTTTCTGACTCTACCGGTAGCGACGCCTTTTATGCGATTCCCTAACTTCCAGGCGGCCAGAAATGCACAGGTCCTTCCTTGATTCGGCCCGGCTCCGCCGGGCCGAACGCTGCGTCAGGATGACAATCAGGATCTATGCTTTTTTGACTTGCGGCCCGGCCCCGCCGGGCCGAATGCCGCGTCAGGATGACAATCTAGGACCGGCCGTGGTTTCTGACGTCGCGCTCGATCACTCCATCTTTGATGTGAATCACGCGATGGGCGTATCCCGCGATGTCATGTTCGTGGGTCACCAGCACGATGGTGTTGCCCTGTTGCTGCAGGCGATCGAACAGAGCCATGATCTCGTTGCCGGTCTGGGAATCAAGGTTGCCGGTGGGTTCATCGGCCAGAATGATGGATGGGCGGTTGACCAGCGCGCGCGCGATGGCGACTCTCTGCCGCTGTCCGCCGGAGAGCTCGTTGGGCTTGTGCATCATGCGCGATTCCATCCCGACCGACGCCAGAGCCTCTTTGGCCCGGCGCAGCCGCTCCTCGGCTGCGATGCCGGCATAGATCAGGGGCAGCTCGACATTATGCAGAGCCGTGGCGCGGGCCAGCAGGTTGAAGGTCTGGAACACGAAGCCAATTTCTTTGTTGCGGATGCGCGCCAGCTCATCATCGTCCAGCTCGCTGACCAGTTGCTGATTGAGCCAGTATTGCCCTTTGCTGGGAGAGTCCAGGCAGCCGATCAGGTTCATCAGCGTGGATTTGCCCGATCCCGAAGGCCCCATGATGGCGACATATTCGTTGCGCTGGATGCGGAGGTTCACACCGCGCAGCGCTTGCACCTGCTGCTCCGATCCCATGTCATAGGTCTTCCACAAATCTTTGGTGGCGATCATGCAGGAGTCGGGAGCTGCCGACACCTCAGGCTCGGTAAGGCTGATTACTTCTGCGGTTGCCATGTTCTTCTCCTGGTACTCTGGGGGCACTCCCCGCTCCAGTCTGCTATTGGACGTATCACTGGCCCGAAGGTCACAGCTGTTGGTCGTTGGTCGTTGGCCTTTCGCCGGTAGCCGTTGGCCGCTGGCGTTAGCCCCTGGCATTCCGACGGCGTTTGGCTAAGGGCTAACGGCCGACGGCGCCCTTCGTCCTACGAACTCTCCTCTTCCGCCTTCTTGGGCGCCGAGTTATCTATTTTTACGCCCGCGCCCGGACGCAAGGTTCGCAATACTTTGTAGCTGCCGATGACGATTTCGTCACCCTCCCGCAAGCCGCTCAGCACTTCGATGTCGGTGGTTCCGGCGATGCCGGTGTCGACCGGAACGAATTCCGCTTTGTGATTGCGGATTACGAAGACGCCCTGAATCTCTTCTTTATCTTTGTCTTTGCCCTTGTTTTTCGATGCGTCGACCTGTGGCGCCGCCGCCTGCACCGATCCTTTTTCGTCGCGCGGTTGCAAATCGGCCCTCTGCCGCACGGTGAGCGCCTGGATGGGAATGGCCAACGCGTTACCGCGCGTGGCGGTGGTAATTTTCGCGGTGGATGACAAGCCCGGGCGAATCTCGACCGGCGGATCCAGCAACGTCACCACGACCTTGAAGTCCTTGGCTTCCTGGCTGGCCGTGGTTTGCTGGGAAGTCGACACGCCGGTGGACCGCACGATCGCGTTGTCGCCAATTTCGGTGACGACCGCCTTGAACGTTTTTCTGGGAATGGCATCGATGCTCACTTCCGCCGGCTGGCCCATTTTCACGCTCACGATATCGGTTTCATCGACCTGCACTTCGGCGGTGATGACCGACATGTCCGCAATGGTCATCAGGGTGCTGCCGGGAGAATTCTGAATGCCGATGACCACAGTCTCGCCTTCACGCACCGGCAGGTTGGTGATGATGCCATCAAATGGAGCGGCATAAGTAGTCTTACGCAGAACGTCGGCAGCATGCGTCAGATTGGCGCGATTCAGGGCGATGTGGCGCTCGGCGGAATCTTTTTGCGCTTTGGCCTGGGCTACCCTGGCTTCGGCCTGCGCCAGGCCGGCTTGGGCTGTCTGCCAGGCCGCCTTCTGGCTGTCATACTCCGACTTGGCGATGAGCGCGTCTTTGTACAGGCCCTGCGCGCGCGTCCAGTCAAGCTGCGATTTTTCAGCGTCGGACTTGGCGCGATTCAAATCGGCCATGGAGGTGTTCTGCGCCGCCTCGGCGGCTAACGTGTCGGTCTGCGCGGCTTCCAGAGAGGCCTGCGTCGCGTTGAGGTCGGCCGAAGGCTGCACGTTTTCCAACTGCGCCAGCATCTGGCCCTTCTTCACGCGGTCGCCTTCCTTCACGTAAAGCTTGGTGATTTTTCCAAAAGCGTTGGCGCCGATGTTCACGTAAACCTTGGGCTTGATTTCACCGGAGGCGCTGACTATGGATGCCAGGTCCAGGCGCTGAACCTTGCCGGTCTGCACCTGCACCACGTTCTTATGGCTCTGATGAACCGTGAATCCGACGATGGCGGCGAGCAGCACCAGGGCGGCGGCGCCGATCGCGATTTTCTTTCCCGTGCTCATCTGTTTCTTAGACACTCCTGCCACTTGCAGTTCTCGGCTCTCGCCGGTCAGAACGAACCCAGACACAGCATTTTGCTGAGCGGACCAGCTGGGCACATCGGTGTCTGGGCACACGGGGCTCACGACAATAGATACGGCCACCACAACAGGAAAGTTCCTCGCCCCGGAGGAAAACACGGCCGTTCAGATTATAACTTGCCGCAGAACTCAGAGGCGGACGGCGGTTCGATTGTTCGCGACAAACCGACGGCGCTTCGGGTAGAGCAGCGTCGGCCGGGCGGCGACGGAACAAAGCATTTGTATCGTGCGGTTTAGCGATGTCCCGGAGCGGCGGACGAAGTTTTCTGATTCTTGCCTTTACTCCCATGAAAGCATTAAAATGCTCGTACTTGTTGTTAGGTAGTGAGGTGCCCCTCATGTTCCCGGGAAAATTACCCCTTCGCGCTGCGATAGGTTTTGTGCTGACCGTGTTTCTGGCCTGTGGCGCTTACGCGTCAGGACAACAGGACGCCGCTAAGACTTCCGATCAAGCTGAATCTTCCCAGGGGCAGGGAGCTTCGGGAGCGGATCCTTTAAAGCGTCCACTGACCGAGAAGCAGAAGAAGGCCAACGCCAAATCGCTGCATCAGGAAATCAGCAAAACTTACAAGAAGTGGCTGGATGAAGATGTCGTCTACATCATCAGCCCGGAAGAGCGCTCGGCCTTCAAGCAGCTCTCCAACGACGAAGAGCGCGACAACTTCATTGAAGCCTTCTGGCAGCGGCGCGATCCTACGCCGGACACGCCGGAAAATGAATTCAAGGAAGATCACTACCGCCGCATTGCCTACGCCAACGAGCATTTTGCCGCCGGCATTCCGGGCTGGAAGAGCGACCGCGGGCGTATGTACATCATGTACGGCCAGCCTGATGAAATTGAGTCGCATCCTTCGGGGGGAACCTATGAGCGGCCGTTCGACGAGGGCGGCGGCGAGACCTCGACCTATCCTTTCGAGGACTGGCGCTACCGTTACATCGAAGGCATTGGCGACCAGATTATTATCGAGTTTGTAGATACGTGCATGTGCGGCGACTATCACATGACGCTCGATCGCGGCGAGAAAGACGCGCTGGCCAAAGTGCCCGGCGCCGGCCTGACGCTGAACGAGCAGATGGGACTCTCGACCAAAGCCGACCGCTTCACCAACGGCCTGGAGACCCTGGGCGGCGGGCAGGACATGCAGATACAGATGCAGACCAAGGAATTTGACCGGCTGGAGCAGTTTGCCAAGCTGAACCGGCCGCCGCCGGTAAAGTTCAAGGATCTGGAAGAAGAAATCGTCAGCCACAAGATCATCACGAACCTGATGCCGTTTGACGTGCGCGCTGATTTCGTGAAGGTGACGAGCGACACGGTGCTGGTTCCGATCACCATCCAGATCAAGAATCGTGACATCACTTTCACCAATAAAGAGGGTGTGGAGCGCGGCGTGGTGAACATTCTAGGCCGCGTGTCCACCCTGACTGGGCATATCGCGCAGACCTTTGAGGATACGGTTACAGCCGATATCCCGGCGGAGCTGCTGCCGAAAGCTACGGACAACTCGCAGGTCTACTGGAAAGCGCTGCCCTTGAAGCCCGGGCGCTACAAAGTTGACGTTGTGGTAAAGGACGTCAACGGCGACCGTGTGGGCCGCTGGAGCAAGGGCGTGGTGGTTCCCGACTTCGCCGACGACAAGCTGGATGCGTCTTCGCTGATCCTGGCGGGGACGATGGAACCAGTGCCGGCTAAGAACGTGGGCACCGGCATGTTCGTCATCGGCACCACCAAAGTCGTACCGCGAGTGCCTTCGGCCGACGGTAAACCCGTAGTTTTCAAACGCGGCCAGAAGGTGAATTTCTGGATGCAGGTCTACAACCTGAGCGTGGACGACAAGACTCACAAGGCGTCCGCCACGTTCGAATATGACGTAGTTGAGGCGACCACCAACAAAGCGATTGTGCATACGATAGAATCCACGGACAAGATGGGCAACATCGGCGACCAGGTGACGTTGCAGAAGACGCTGGCCGCCGCCAATCTGAATCCCGGGATCTATCGCATCGAGATCAAAGTGAATGACAACATCTCCAAGCAATCGGTTGGTCCGACGGCGACATTCGCGGTCGAATAAACCTGGCTTGGCTCCCTCGAGGTGAGTGGTCATGCTGCGCAAGCTCGGCTGCTTCGTGATGGCGATGGGCCTCGCCGTTCCCCTGTGGGCAGGGGAAGGGGCGGGCTCGATCTCGGGACATGTGCGCACCCCTGATGGCATGCCGCAGATGGGTGCGATGGTCGAGGTGTTGGGTTCGGCGGCTCGCACCCTGAAAGCTTTTACGGACGCACAGGGCTTCTACTCGATTTCCGGCCTGCTGCCGGGAATGTACAGCCTCAAGATCTCCGCTCCGTACTTTCTTCCGGTTATCCGTCAGCATGTAGGCCTGCACCCGGGCAGCGGAGTGCTGGTGAATGTAACCCTCAACACTCTTTTCCAGGCAGTCCAGATCGCGCCTTCCCGCAGTTCGGGCGACGATGACGATTGGAAGTGGGTGCTGCGTTCGGCTTCGAATCGTCCGATTTTGCGGGCGCTGGACGATGACGCCGCCCTGGGCACTCCCGAGGACGAGAAACCGAGCCATAACCTGACGGGCAGGCTGTCATTTCTCGCGGGCTCGCCCTCTACGGGCTTCGGCAGCGCTTCCGATATGAGCACCGGCTTCGCGGTGGAGAGATCCATTTTCTCCTCCGGCACGGTAGGGCTGCGCGGCAGCCTGGGATACGGGGACGGTTCACCGGCGGCGATTGTGCGCGCCTCATACCGGCACAAGCTGGGTAACGGATCAGAGCCGGAGGTGGCGTTCACCATGCGCAACCTTCCCGCCCCCGCGGTAAACCTGCGCAATTCCTCGCTGCAGGCCCTGGCCCTAACCACCTCTGACGGTTTTACCCTGGGCGATGTCGTCGAGCTGAAATTCGGGAGCGAACTGCAAACCCTGCAATTCATGGGAAGGGTGACGGCGTTTCGTCCCTTTGGTTCCGTGGGAGTGCATCTGTCGCCCAATACGGTTGTGCAGTACCGTTACTCCAGCGCGGAGCCGGACAGCCGCCTGGAAAAGGGATTTGAATCGGCGCCAGGGGACTTCAGCGAGGCTCAGCCCCGCGTCA
>Ga0335080_10007540_pt1 | contig 11281 bp, 11 predicted proteins | sample Lox_Sample_34_FD_206720 | JGI IMG/M metagenome (GOLD analysis project Ga0335080, IMG submission 206720) | Soil microbial communities from Loxahatchee National Wildlife Refuge, Florida, United States - Lox_Sample_3.4 | ecosystem: Environmental > Terrestrial > Soil > Wetlands | place: USA...
TCGTGGCCGGCGACCTGGAGCAGGCCAAGCGGCTCGTCCTCGAACGGCTGCCCGAGGGCGCCGAGGTCCACGAGGGCGCCTCGGTCACGATGGAGACCCTCGGCGTGACCGCCGAGATCGAGCGATCAGGTCGTTACGACGCCGTGCGGCCGCGCATCTGGGCCATGGACCGGGAGACGCAGATGCGTGAGATGCGCAAGCTCGGAGCCGGACCCGACTACGTCACCGGCAGCGCCCACGCCGTGACCGAGGACGGCCACCTGGTGTTCGCCTCGAAGACGGGCAGCCAGCTCGCCGCGTACGCCTACGGCGCCGGGCACGTCGTGCTCGCCGCGGGTTCGCAGAAGATCGTGCGCGACGTCGACGAGGGCCTGCGACGCATCCGCGAGTACGTGTATCCCCTCGAGGATCAGCACATGCTCGACCTCTACGGCATGCACAGCGCCATGAACAAGCTCCTCGTCGTCATGGCCGAGGAGGCGCCCCGGATCAGCATCGTGCTCATCGACCAGCCCGTCGGGTTCTAGAAGCGAGACGGCGGCGACACGCTCCCGCGACCGGCCGCGGACACGGCGAGCGACGAGCTCTCACCATCAGCGAAAGGACAGCGCCATGAAGATCGCCATCATCGGGGCAGGTAACGTCGGGAAGGCGCTCGCGGGATCGTTCGCGCGCGCCGGCCACGAGGTCACCCTGAGCTCCGCGCACCCCGACACCGCTCGTGCCGTCGCGGCCGAGGCCGGTGTCAAGGCTGCCGCCGGCAACCGCGAAGCCGCCTCCGACGCCGACCTGATCGTCCTGGCGGTGCCGTACGGCGCCCTGGCGGATGTGGTCGACGAGGTCGGCGATCGGCTCACCGGCAAGGTCGTGATCGACGCCACCAACCCGCTCCGGCCCGACCACCAGGGCCTCGCGGTCGAGGGCACCTCGGCCGCCGAGCAGGTGCAGGCGCGCGCGAAGGGCGCCCGTGTGGTGAAGGCCTTCAACTCGGTCCTGGCCGCCCGCCAGACCGATCCCACGATCGACGGCACCCAGCTCGACGGCTTCGTCGCCGGCGACGACCCGGAGGCCAAGCGGGTCGTGCTCGACCTCGTGCGCGACATCGGCCTCAATCCGATCGACGCCGGTCCACTCGAAGTGGCCCGCGCCCTCGAGGCGCTGGCGCTGCTCAACATCATGCTGCAGCTGCGCACCAACGGCTCGTGGCAGACCGGCTGGAAGCTGGTCGGTCCGCTGACCGCCTAGCTCGTCCGGCGCCGGCGCCCGGCGACCGCCTGGGCGTGGTTGAGCGCGGCGACGAACGCGACCCCGCCCAGCGTGTTGCCGAGCAGGGTCGGCAGCGCGAAATGGCCCAGCCAGGTGACCCAGGCGAGGCGGCCGGTCGTCACGAGAAAGAGGGTCTCGACCGACCCGGCGACGATGTGGCTCAGGTTGGCGAGGCCGACGAGGTACGTCAGCACGGCGATCACGGCGACGCGCGCGCTGCCCGCTACCGGCTGCAGCCAGACCACGGTGGCCACGATCCAGCCGGCGAACACGCCGCGTACGACCGTGCCCCCGAAATCGGGGCTGACAGCCGCGTAGCCGAGCTGGGCGAACTGCTGTTTGACGACGGGACCGTAGGCGTCGGTGGCGCCCAGGATCCAGGCGAAGAGCAGGGCCCCGGCGAGGTTGGCCACGAGCACGACGGTCCAGAACTGCAGCACGCGCCAGAAGACCGCGGGCGAGCGTCGCGAGAGCAGCGGCAGCACGACGGTCACGGTGGTCTCGGTGAACAGCTGCTGGCGCCCCAGGATGACGATGAGAAACCCGACCGGGTAGCCGAGCTTGATGACGAGCGGCGCCCACTGCGCGGCCGGCAGGTACGCGTTGAGCAGGCCTTCCGCGACGAACGAGAAGCCCATCGAGAGGCCCGCCGCGAGACCCGAGAAGGCGACCGCCTCGAGCGGCCGGCGCAGCTCTTCCTCGCCTTCGAGCCTGATCGCCTCGTGCACCACGAGCGCGCTCACCGCCGCGCGCCGGCGTGCCTCCAGAAGCTCGTCCGACGCGTCGACAGACCCTGCCGGCGACCCAGCGCCGGCGACCGGCTCGTTGTGCAGCGGGGCGGCCATGCTGCCACGATTCCCTGCGCGGGCCGGCGCCGGGCGACGTGCCGTTGGCCTTAGAGAGCTCCGCGCGCTGTTTCGCGCCGCGCCGTCGGTGGAACGGTCGCAGATGTCAGGGGGGCGGTCGCGACCGTCCGACGGTGAAGGGAGTGGCTCATGGCAACGCCCATGCCAAGACCAGTCAGAGCCTCGGTCGGCTTCGAACCGCAGACCCCGCGCCTGATAAGCGGCCTCTCGATCGAACCCAGCCCACGCCGGGTCCGCGCCTTCTTCGGCGGCGTGCCCGTCGCCGACACCACGCGGGCCCTGCTCGCCTTCGAGCCACGTCGCATGCCCGTCTACTGGTTCCCGCGCAAGGACGTGCACGCCGATCTCCTGCGCCCGTCGGGGCGCGACGAGAAGGCGCGACCGGTGATCGAGCGCTGGACCCTGCAGGTCGGCGAGCGGGTGTCCGAGAGAGCTGCCTGGAGCTATCCCGATCCCGGCCCCGAGCACGCCCCCCTCGGAGACCACATCGCGTTCTTCTGGGACAAGCTCGACGCCTGGTTCGAAGAGGACGACGAGGTGTTCGTGCATCCCCGCGACCCGTACCACCGGGTCGACGTGCTGCGCAGCTCCCGCAGGGTGCGCGTCGAGGTCGAGGGGCAGGTCGTGGCCGAGACCGACCGGCCCTGCCTGCTGTTCGAGACGGGGTTGCCGGTGCGCTACTACATCCCCAAGCTCGACGTGCGCCTGGAGCTCCTCGAGCCCTCCGACAAGATCACGCGCAGTCCCTACAAGGGCGTCGCGACGTACTGGTCCCTGCGTCTGAACGGACGGCTCTTCGAGGATCTCGTCTGGAGCTACCCGCAGCCCATCGCGGAGTGTCCCAAGATCGAGGACCTGCTCTGTTTCTGGAACGAGCGCACCGACACGATCGTCGACGGCGAGCTGCAGGAGCGGCCGGTCACGCCCTGGTCCTAGGACCCCGGGCCCGTCGCGGCGGCGGCGGAAGAGCGCACGTGTGCTGCAGCGGCGGAACGGCGCACCTGTGCGGCCTCGGCGTCGAGCAGCCAACGTTTGATCGCAAGGCCGCCGAGGCCAAAGCCCCGTAGCTCTCCGCCGGCGCCGATCACCCGATGGCAGGGCACGACCAGGGGCAGCGGGTTACGCCCGCAGGCGGCGCCCACGGCCCGCGCCGCGTGCGGCTTGCCGATCGAACGCGCCAGCTCCGAGTACGTCGTGGTCTGCCCGTAGCCGATGCCGGCCAGCGCCCGCCACACGGTCACCTGAAACGGCGTGCCGGCGACGGCGGTCGGCAGCTCGAACGCCTGCCGCCGCCCGGCGAAGTACTCGGCAAGTTGCCGCTGCGCCTCCGCGAGCACGCCGTCGGCCGGGCCGGTCGGCGCCGGCTTGTGAGCCGGGTCCGGGTCGCGGGGCAGTCTGGTCGGCGCTGGGTTGTGAGCCGGGTCGCGGTCCGGCTTGGCCGGCCCGACGAGACGGATCTCGCAGATCGACCCCGCCCGCGCCGCGAGCTCGAGCTCGCCGATCGGACTGTTCATCGTGACCGTCGTTGCGACGGTCGCCGTGTCGAGGGACATCGTCTCCTCCGTGGTCGCCTCTCGTTCCATGATGTCGATGATGCCACCGCGAGCGGCCTATGCTGGCGGTTTTCGGCCACGGCCGGCGGCGCGTGGGCGGCCTGGCCGAAAACCGCTACTCGGCCGCCGGCGAGGCGGGTACAGTGCCGCCATGCTGCCCGATTTCGAGATCGCCTATCGCACCCTGCAGAGCCGCGACGCGCGCTTCGACGGCTGGTTCTTCGTCGCCGTCACGACGACCGGCATCTACTGCCGGCCGAGCTGCCCGGCCATGACGCCGCACCGCGACCACGTGCGCATCTACCCGACGGCGGCGGCGGCTCAGGCGGCCGGCTTTCGCGCCTGCCTGCGTTGCCGGCCCGACGCCGTGCCGGGTTCGCCGCAATGGAACCTGCGTTCCGACGTGGCCGGACGCGCCATGCGCCTGATCGCCGACGGCGTGGTCGACCGCGAGGGCGTCGACGGGCTTGCCCGGCGCCTTGCCTACAGCCCGCGTCACCTGCGCCGCGTGCTGATCGAGGAGCTCGGCGCGGGTCCGCTCGACCTCGCCCGGGCACAGCGCGCCCATACCGCGCGGCTGCTGATCGAGACGACCGCGGTGCCCTTCAACGAGGTCGCCTTCGCGGCCGGGTTCTCGAGCCTGCGCCAGTTCAACGACACGGTGCGCACGGTCTACGCGCTGACGCCCACCGAGATCCGGCGGCGGGCGCGCGGGCGCCGGCACGCCGGCGGGCGCGCGCCCGGCGCCCCGCTCGAGCCCGGCAGCCTGCCGCTGCGCCTGCCCCGCCGCGAACCCTTCGATGCCGCCGGCCTGCTGCGGTTCCTCGCGGCCCGCGCCGTGCCCGGCCTCGAAGAGGTCTCCGGCGAGACCTACCGGCGCACCCTGCTGCTGCCTCACGGCGACGGAGTGGTGGAGCTCACGCCGCGCGCCGACCATGTCGAGTGCCGCCTGCGCCTGGCCGACCTGCGCGACCTCGCCACGGCGGTCGGTCGCTGCCGGGCGCTCCTCGACCTGGATGCCGACCCGCGGGCCGTCGACGACGCGCTTGCGCGCGATCCGCTGCTTGCCCCGCTCGTCGCCGCCGCGCCCGGCCGGCGTGTGCCCGGTACGGTCGACGGCGCCGAGCTCGCCGTGCGCACCGTCGTCGGCCAGCAGGTCTCGGTCGCCGGTGCGCGGCGCGTGGTCGCGCGCCTGGCCGCGTCGCTCGGCCGGCCGCTGGCCCAGCCGAGCGGCACGTTGAGCGTGGTGTTTCCCACGACGGCGGCCCTGGCCGACGCTGATCCGGCTCTGCTGCCGCTGACCGAAGCGCGGCGGCGCACCGTACTGGCACTGGCCCGCGAGATCGACGACGGACGGCTCGTGGTGAGCGGCACCGCCGACCGCGACGAGCTGCGGGCGCGGCTGCTTGCGACCCCCGGCATCGGCGAGTGGACCGTCGAGTGCATCCTCATGCGGCTCGGCGACACCGACGCGTTTCCGGCCACCGACCTGGGTGTGCGGCGCGCCCTGCGGGGCCTCGCTCTGCCCGACAACGCCGCGGCGGCGGGCCGGCGGGCCGAACCATGGCGACCGTGGCGCGCCTACGCCGTGCAGCACCTCTGGGCGATGGACTCCTAGGCCGCGGCCGCCTGGGCCATGGTGGTCGCAAGACCGTCGCGCCACGAGCGAAAACACGGCTCGAAGCCGAGCAGGGCCTTGGCCTTGGCATTGGCCGCGCCCGGGCGCTGGGTGGCGCGATAGATGAAGGCCTCGCGGCCGAGCACCCGCACCACGAAGGCCGGCACGCGACGTGGCGCCGGCGCCCCCAGGAGCGACGCGTAGTACGGCACCCACTCGAACTGCGGCGCGGGATCGTCGTCGCAGATGTTGTAGACGCCGGTGCGGCTGGTCAGCGTGAGCAGCGTGGCCGCGGCGGCGTCGTCGACGTAGACGAACGAGGTGAGGCCGGCGCCGTCACCGACGACGGGGAGGTGCCGGCGACGCACGAGCGCGGCGAGCGAGCCATCGCTCGCGTAGGCGGTGCCCGGACCGTAGAAGGCGCCGTATCGCAGGGCGACGCCCTCGATGCCCGGCGTGGCGAGCACGGTCTTCTCGAGAGCACGCACCGCCTCGGCGTTGCGCCGCCGCCAGGCCGGCGCCTGGGGCTCCAGATCGAGCGGTTCGTCTTCGCCCTTCACGAGCGAGCCGCCGGGCTCGTAGACGTGGGCGTAGCTCTGAGCGACGATGCGGCGCGCGCCCGCGGCGCGCGCCGCGTCGACCAGGTTGCGGGTGCCGACCGTGCGGATGCGCACGTTGCCGTCGAACTGGGTGTCGCCGCTGGGCGCGAGCTCGCGCGGCAGGTCGCTCAGCTCGTCGATCACGACCTCGGGCCTCTCGGCGGCGAGCACGTCGTGCAGGCGGTCGCGGTCGAACACGTCGACCACGGCGCCGCGGCCGCCGCCGCGTGTCAGGCTTGCCGCCCGTTCGGGGGAGCGGCTCAGGCCGACCACGTCGTGACCGGCCGCCGCCAGCAGCGGCAGAAGCCGGCGCCCGATGACGCCCGACGCCCCCGCGAGAACGATCTTCATGCGGCCTCCTTGGGCCAGCCTGCGCGTGTCCTTGCGGTGCCTAGTGTTCCCCGCGGCTACGCCGCGTTCTCCTCGAGACCGCCGATCAGCGCGAGATCGTCGTGCGTGAGCGCGATGCCGGCGGCGGCGAGGTTCTCTTCGAGGTGGGCGACCGAGCCGGTGCCCGGGATCGGCAGCATCGCCGGCGAACGGGCGAGCAGCCAGGCGATGACGATCTGGTAGGGCGTCGCCCGGTGGCGCCGCGCAACGCGCTCGAGGACCTCGTCGTCGAGGTCGCCCGCGCCCATCGGCGCCCAGGGCAGGAACGCGAGTCCTTCGCGGGCGCACAGACCGACCATCGCCTCTGAGCGCCGGTCGAGGGGGTTGTAGCGGTTCTGCACCGAGACGATCGCGGTGACGCCACGGGCCCGGCGCAAGAGGTCGCGGCCGACGTTGGAGACGCCGATATGGCGGATCTTGCCCTCGCCCTTCATGTCGGCCAGCGCGCCGACAGACTCCTCGTAGGGGACGTTCGGATCGGGCCGGTGGAGCTGATAGAGATCGATGCGCTCCAGACGCAGCGCTCGCAAGCTGCCCTCGAGCGCCCGCCGCAGGTGCTCGGGCCGGCCGTCGTGGGGCCAGCCTCCGGCGGGGGAACGCAGCAGTCCGCCCTTGGTGGCGATCACCAGGCCGGGCGGGTAGGGATACAACGCTTCGGCGATCAGCTCCTCGCTCACCCGCGGTCCGTAGCTGTCGGCGGTGTCGATGAGATCGACGCCGAGCTCGAGGGCCCGCTGCAGCACCCGACGGGCCTCGGCCCGGTCGGGCGGGTCGCCCATGATGCCGCGGCCGGTGATGCGCATGGCGCCGAAGCCGAGCCGGTTCACGGTCATGTCGCCGCCGATCGTGATCGTGCCGGCGGCGCTCGCTGGCTGCGACATCTCAGGGCCATCCTTTCGGGTCGGTACGCTGCAGCGTCACCTCTGTATCTGCCCGGGGTGCGCCGGGACGAACGCCCAGCCGTGATCGCGCGCGAACTGATCGAAGGCGATGGCCGGCCGGCCGGTGAGCCTCTCCACGTCGCTCGTGACCGTCGCGAGGCGTCCCGCGCGCATCTCCTCGCCGAACTCGCGCAGGGCGGCGCCCACCACGCTCTCGACCTCGTCGCCTGGCGCCCGGCCGGCGTCTTCGGGCTCGTCGGCGTAGGCGATCGGGCGGCCGGTGACATCCGAAAGGACGGCCGCCATCTCGGCCCCGGTCAGCGCACTCGGTCCGGTCAGGGTGAACACGTCGCCGTCCACCTCGTCGATCAGCGCGGCGGTCGCCGCGGCGGCCACGTCGCGCACGTCGACGCTGCTCATGGCGGCGGCGCCCAGCGGCAGTCGAAAGCGGTCCTGTCCGCGGATGGAGGGTCCGTAGATCGTGACGAAGTTCTGCATGAAGGAGTTCGGCCGCAGGATGGTGCAGGCCAGGCCTGAGCCGGCGACGATCGCCTCAGCCTCGCGATGCCAGCGGCTCAGCGTGTCGCGACCCCTGTCGGCCAGGCACATCGAGTGGCGCACGATGCGCCGCACGCCGCAGGTGCGGGCGGCCGCGACGGCCGCCCGCACCTGCGATGGCGCCTGCGGCGCCTGCGGCGTGAGCAGGTAGAGCGCCTCGACGTCGTCCATGGCCGCGAGCAGCGTGTCGGGTGCCGCGAAATCGAGGACGACGCGGTCGATGTCGAGGTCCTCTTCGGGCACCAGGTCGTCGCGCCGATGCACGCCGGCGCGCACCAGGGCACCGGCGGCGACGAGCATGGCGACGAGCTCGCGACCGACGGTGCCGGCGGCGCCGGTCACCAGCACGCGACCGGAAAGCGCCGGCGCGCTCGCGCCGGCGGCCTCGCGGGGTCCACTCATGGGCGGGTTGTACCCGCCGCGCCCTACCCCTTGGCGAAGAGCGTCGTTCGGCTCAGACGGACGCGCGGCGCGCCCACCCGGCGCAGGCCGGCCGCCTCGGCCAGCGAGACGGTGGCCGCGAAGGCGCCGGCCGAGACGTGGCCCCGCGGCTCGACCAGCAGGAACCGCCCGCCGGGCCGCAGCGCCCCGCTCACCTCGCCGAGGAACCGGGCCACGTCGGGCACCTCGTGGACCATATAGAAGGCCAGGGCGGCATGGGCCGGCGGCAGCTCGCCGAGGCCGTCGACGGAGCAGGCGTGCAAGATGATGCTCCCGGCCAGTCCGGCTTTCTCGGCACGCGACCGCAGCCGCTCGAGCATGGCCGGTTGCAGGTCGACCGCCACGACACGGCCCTCCGGTCCCACCATCTCGGCCAGCGGCAGGGTGAAGAACCCCGGTCCGCAGCCGAGATCGACGACCGTCTCGCCGGGCGCGGCCAGCCCTGCCAGGATGCGCCGCGGGTCGTGCAGCAGGCGCCGCAGCGGCGTGGCGAGCCAGCCGGCGTGCTCCGCCGAGCAGAGGCTGCCGCCGCCCGGCGTCGCGGGACCCGCGCCCGATGCGGTGGGGCCGGCGACAGTCGGTTCGGGCCGGGGACCTTCGTCGGCGCCGGACGGCACCGGCCTTGGGTCATCGACGGCGCCCGGCGTCATGAGCCGGCCTCGACGGCCTCGGGCGGCACCGTCGGGTCTGTCTCGGCTCCGGCCGCCGATCGCCGGGCGACCTCCTCACGGGCCGCTACGTGGTGCGGCGCCGTGCGGCGGATGGTGACGAAGGCGATCGGGGCCGCCACGAAGAGCATCATGCTGCTGACCCACAGCGTGCGATGCAGGCCGGTGGCAAATCCGGTCTGGAAGGCCACGTGCACCGGCTGTCTGATCGCCGCCGGCATCTTCGTGAGCGCGGCGTCGCCGCCGGCCTTGACGGTGGCCACGATGGCGCCCGTCGTGGAGGCCGGCAGGCGCAGCGCGTGCAGCGTGAGCAGGACGCGATCGGTGACCGGCCGCCACAGGAGGTTGCCGAGCACGGCCACGCCGAACACACTGCCCACCTGGCGCATGGTGTTCGAGGTCGCCGAAGCCATGCCGGCGCGCGCCGCCGGCACGGTGCCCATGATCGCCGTGGTCATGGGGCTCATGATCAGACCGCAGCCGATGCCCATGAGGAGCAGCCAGTACCAGAACGAGTGGTAGCCCGTGTCGGGCTGGACCGACGTCAGGGCGAGCAGTGCCGTGCCCGTCAGCAGAAGGCCGACGGTGATCGGCAGCCGGGCGCCGATGCGACCGACGATACGTCCCGAGAGGATCGCCGCCGTCATGATGCCGAGCGTGGCCGGCAACTGCAGCGCGCCTGCCTGGGTCGGCGAATAGCCCTGCACCTCCTGCATGAACAGCGAGAAGAAGAAGATCACGCCGAAGAACGCGAAGCTCATGATCACGCCGACCATGTTGGCGCCGCTGAACGTGCCGCTGCGGAAGAACTTGAGCTGCAGCAGCGGTGTGCGGGCGCGCAGCTCGACCACGATGAACAGGCCCAGGCCGATCGCGGCGATGGCGAAGCTCGAGAGGATGCGGGCCGAGGTCCAGCCGTAGGTGTTGGCCTCGATGAACGCGTACGTGAGGGCGACGAGGCCGACCACGGCGGTGACCTGGCCGGGAAGGTCGAGGTTGCGCCCGCCGCGGTCCGACGACTCGGGGACGTACAGGAGGGCCATGGTCAGCGCGACCACGCCGACCGGCACGTTGATCCAGAAGATGCTCTGCCAGTGGAAGCGGTCGACCAGCGTGCCGCCGATGAGCGGCCCGATGGCCAGGGCCAGCCCCGAGATGCCGGACCAGAGGCCGATCGCCCGGGCGCGATCGCGCGGGTCGGGGAAGGTGTTGGTCAGGATCGACAGCGTGCTCGGCAGCATGAACGCGCCGCCGACGCCCTGCACGGTGCGCGCGGCGATCAGGAACGACGTCGACGGCGCCAGCGCGCAGAGGACCGAACCCCCCGTGAACAGGGCAAGGCCGCCGATGAACGCCTTGCGCCGGCCGAACAGGTCGCCCAGCGTGCCGCCGGTGAGCAGCAGGCTGGCCAGCGCCAGCACGAAGGCATCGACGATCCACTGCAGGCCCGTGAGGCCCGCGCCGAGCCCGACGGGCGGCGGCTTCTGGATGGTGGGCAGCGCCAGGTTCACGACGGTGCTGTCGAGCATCACCATGAACAGGGCGAAGCACATGCACGCCAGGGTGAGGCGCTTCTTCCTGCGGTCCTGGTCGGTCATGAGTCCCCTCCTGCGTGTCGCGCTTCGGTGCGCGGAGCCGGCCGCGTCGCGGGCGGCGGAGTCTCGCTCTTCAATCCGTTGACGAACGCCCAGAGCAGGCGGCGCTGCTGCTTGCGCAGGCGAGCGGCCGTCGCCGGGCGCTGACGCTGCTCGAGCGTGGCGAGGCCCTGGGCCAGCGCCCAGGCTCCGTAGGTCATGAACTCGGCGTCTTCGGGGTCGGGCATGCTGAAGAGGCCGCTCGCGGCGCCCTCGCGAAAGACGCTGAGCACCGTCTGCTCGAGCTGCTCGTGCTCGGTCGAATGGGGCCCGACCGCGACCGATTCGTGCATGGTGACGACGGCCACGTCTTCGGGGTTGTGGCGGGCGAACTCGAGGTAGGCCAGGGCGATCTCGACGGCGCGTTCGTCGGGCGGCAGCTCGGCGGGCACGGCGGCGAGCGCCTCGAGCAGGGCGCCCATGGCCCGGTCGGCCAGCGCCTTGACCATGTCGTCCTTGCTGTCGAAGTACTTGTAGAGCGCCCCCGGCGAGAAGCCCGCGCGACGCGCGATCTCGCGCAGCGACAGGTCGGTCGCGCCGCGCTCGAGCAACACCTCGCGCGCCGCCAGCAGGATCTCGTCTCGTGTCTCGCGGTGGCGCCGCGCACGGCGCTCGACGAAGTGATCGGCGAGCGCGTCGCGCAGCTCGGCCGGCTGGTCGCCGGCGTGCCGCAGCCGGCGCGCACGGTGGCGTTCGGGTCGCATGGCGTCCTCGTCTTCTTCTTTCCGTGAAACGCCGATCTACGCTGTGACCGATGTGAACGGCGCTTTTCCGCGCAAACGGCGTTTATGCTAGTGAACGGCGTTC
>Ga0335080_10007541_pt1 | contig 11281 bp, 7 predicted proteins | sample Lox_Sample_34_FD_206720 | JGI IMG/M metagenome (GOLD analysis project Ga0335080, IMG submission 206720) | Soil microbial communities from Loxahatchee National Wildlife Refuge, Florida, United States - Lox_Sample_3.4 | ecosystem: Environmental > Terrestrial > Soil > Wetlands | place: USA: Florida...
ATCCAATAATTGATGACATTAAATTCGTCCTGCGTGTTGAGGGTCAGCCAGACGCATTGGTGGTGGCCGTACCAGGCGACCGCCCACGGGACGTCGCTCATCATCAATTCGTTTTCCTTCATCCAACCGGCGGTTCTCTGGATGTCCGGCGGAAAATACGGCGGGTAAGTTATGGGCAAGGCCCGCGAGGAAAGCAGGGTAAAAACCATCGGCAGGCAGGCGACCAGCACAAAGAGCGCGATGACGGCGTAATGCAGTTGTGCCATTGGCAATTTCATTTGCCGCAAAAGAGTCAGGAAGAACACTCCCCCGTAAATGAACACCAACGGCACCGTCAATACGATCAGGTTCTCGGAATTCACCTCCGGCGACTCAAGGGAAAGCTGCGTCTGGCCCAGGGCTTGAAAGACGACGAACGTTCCCAGACACATCAGCAGAAAATAGCGCAGCCGGCGCGCCGCCATGTTGCGAAATCCCAGCAGCAAACCCGCCAGGAACAACATCCCGGCCCAGCTCCCACCCAGTTTCGGCAGGTCATTCTCAAGAATGCCGCGCAAATTTGCCAGGAACTTGTGGAGGATTGGCTTCAGGGAAAAGACGTAAGTCAAATCCGGATGCGCCGATCGTTCCAGACCCGCCGCCGGGAAAGTGGCTCCCGCCGCGATCGCATAACCTGCTGTGCCGAACGGCGTGCCGCTCACCGTCCAGTTCCGAATCACCCACGGTATGAGTACAACGGCGAACGCGCCCAATGCCACCAGCGCCTGCCACACGCGCCGTTGATTGCCGAACAATGCGAGGAACACCATGACCGGAATGATGACCCAACCAAAGGCATACCGCGTCAACGCGCCCACACCGGTCAGCGCGCCCGCCACCGCTGACAGGATGAACAGCCAATCCGTTCGCGGTTGAGGCTCGCGCGCCACTTCTTCCACTTTCACCATGCACCACGTCAACCCCAGAAAAATGATCATCAGCAGCAGCGTGGACAGGCCTGATACGCTGAACCGCCAGAGCAGGGCGCAGCCCAGCACCAGCAGCGCCGACAACCAGGCCGCGGCCGGGTCAAACAATTTCCGCGCCAGCAGAAACGTCAACGCCATCACCGCGAGCAGGAGTATTTCATTGAACACCGCGATTAAAAAATCAGGTTGATAACGCAGAAAATGGCCCTGTTCGGACCAAAACGGCTTTTTGGTTTCCACTTCGAAGTGAAATGGCAGTACTTTCATCAGCCCGGCCAGCACTGTTGGATAGACCGGCGGATTGGCCAGATCCGGATGTGCGGTCTGGATTTGCGCGAAATCCGCGCCGGCGGTCACCGGCGCGCCCGCCTGTTTCGCCTGGTTGTTTTTTTGCACCAGATAAAGACTGAATGGGCGGATAAACAACGTCGTGTAACCCTTGCCATCGGCGATGTTCCGCGCCAATTGCGCGGTGTCCATCGCCTCCGGCGCCGAAAAATTCCGATAGGCGCGCAAATTGTACCAAACCACCAGCCCGACCACGACCAGACCCAGCACGGTGATCCGTAAAACGCGCTGCCCCGCGCCAACTTCCAGTTTGTGAATCAGGTGCTGGACCCATTCGCCGATGTACATGGCTCAAAATCCTTCCAGATGATATGCGTGCAATTTGCGATGGAACGTCCGCCGGCTCATGCCGATTTTCTCGGCAGCCATTGTGCGGTTGCCTCCGGTTTCTTTCAAGGCCCGAATAATCAATTGCTTCTCCGCTTCCTTCACTGTCAGGTCGTTGCGTTGCAACAAGGGTGTCTCACCCCGACCGCCGCCGCTGCGCACCGACGGCGGCAAATCGCGCGCCCCGATCTTTTCACCCCGGCAAAGCACCACCGCGTGCTCGATGGCCGTGCGCAATTCACGCACGTTGCCCGGCCATGAATAATTCATCAGCTCTTCGAGCGCGTCGGCCGTGAAATCGTTCACCGGTTTGCCATTTTCGCGCGCGAATTCGCGCAAAAAGCTTTGCGCCAGCAGCGGAATGTCGCCCGTGCGTTCGCGCAGCGGCGGCAGGTGAATTTCCACCACGCGCAGCCGGAAAAACAAATCTTCGCGGAACGTCCCGGCTTTGACGAGTTCCTCCAGGTTTTTGTTGGTCGCTGCCACAAGCCGGGCGTCGGCGGTGAGCGTTTTGTTGGAGCCGACCCGTTCAAAAGTGCGTTCGCCCAGGAAACGCAGAAGTTTCACCTGAATGGTCGCGTCAATTTCTCCAATTTCGTCCAGGAACAACGTCCCGCCCTGCGCCTGTTCAAACCGGCCGATGCGCCGCTCGTGCGCGCCGGTGAACGCCCCCTTTTCATGGCCGAACAGCTCGCTCTCCAGCAACGTCGGCGCCAGCGCCGCGCAATGCACCGCCACGAACGGCTGTTTGGCGCGCGGACTCAACTGGTGGACCGCCTTCGCCACGAGCTCCTTGCCGGTGCCGCTTTCGCCCGAGAGCAGCACCGTGGCCCGCGTTGGCGCCACTTGCCGGACCACCTCAAAAATTTCCTGCATCGCCGGCGATTGGCCGATGATGCTCTCGAGGCCGAATTTGGAATCAAGCTGCTGGCGCAACGAAACATTTTCCGACTCGAGATTTTGCCGGCGCAACGCCCGCGCAATGCGCATCTCCAGCTCATCAATTTGCAACCGGCCCTTGGCGATGTAATCGTCGGCGCCGCGCTTCATCGCGTCCACGGCCAGTTCTTCCGAGCCGTAGGCCGTCATCAAAATGCAGACCGGTGGTTTGGCCAGCGATTTGGCCCGCGCAATCAGCTTCATGCCGTCCTCGCTCGGCAGGCGAAAGTCCGTGAGCAGCGCGTCAAAATTTTCGCGTTCGAGCAATTCCATCGCCGCCTTGGCGTCCTCGGCCACGTAAACGTCGTACCGGTCTTCGAGTGCCGCGCGCAACCCGTCGCGCGTCGGTTTCTCGTCGTCCACAATGAGCAAGGTCGGTTTCATTGTTCGTTAAATTGTTCAATGAGTAACTGGTTAAATCGGTTAAATGAGTTCAGGCACCGCGCAAACCACTTATTTAACGGATCACTCATTTAACCAGTCACTTTCTGGCTCTCTGCCGGCGCTTCCAACAATCGCGGCCTCCGCTCGTGTAGCGGCAACCAGATGCGAAACGTCGTCCCCCGGCCGACATGGCTTTCCAGTTCTATCCGCCCGCCATGCGCCCGCACGATGCGTTGCACAATCATCAAACCAAGCCCGGTTCCCCGTTTCTTGGTGGTGAAGAACGGCTCGAAAATGCGGTTAATCTGTTCCGGTGGAATGCCGCCGCCCGTATCGGTGACGCTCACCCAGACGCCGTCGCTGCCTTCACCGGTTTGCAGCGTGAGGGTCCCGCCCTTGGTCATTGCGTGCATCGCGTTTTTGACCAGGTTCACCAGGACCTGTTGCATCTGCGTCGCGTCAATCGGCGTGGATGTCAACTGTCGCGCCAGTTTTGTCTTCACCGTCAAATCGCGGTTGTCCAGTTCCGGTCGCAGCAGATCCAGGGTCTTTTCCACGACGTCATTGAGCGAGGCGATTTTCAATTGCGGCGGCGCGGGACGAATGGCCTGCAAAAATTGCGTGATGATGTAATCCAGCCGGGCGATTTCACCCTTGGCCACGCCGAGGTATTGCTCAAGGCGTCGAAGGTCGAGGACCGAAAGTCGAGGGCCGGAATCTGCCGCATGCGCACCTGGTCCTCGACTCTCGATCCTCGTCTCGCGACTGATTTTCCTCAATTCGCGTTCCATGAGTTGCAAATGAATGTGCAGCGCGTTGAGCGGATTGCCGATTTCGTGGGCGACACTGGCGGCGAGCAACGTGAGCGCCTGGATGCGCTCGCTTTCGATGGCTTCGTAGGTTTTCTGCCGCGCTTCAGTCGCGTCGTGCAGAATCAGCGCGACGCCAGAGCTGCCGGTGGCCTCGCCGTCCAGAGGCGCTGAGTAGAGTCGGAGAAAACGCGGACGCGGATATTGCACTTCAAATTCATGACGTACGACGCGCTCGCCGCCCGCGTGATCGGCTTTGGAAATCTCGTCCCAATCCAATTCCGGCAGAATGTCCGCGACGAGCTGGCCCTCGGTGCCGGGTTGCAGGCCGATGAGCCGCGTGACGGCCTGGTTGAAATAAATGATGCGCCCCTGTTCGTCCGCGACCAACACGCCGTCCTCGATGATGTTGAACAGCGTTTCGAGAAAACTGCGTTCGCGCGCGAGCCGCTGGACGACGGTTTGCAGACCTTCTGTGTCCAACCGCCCGATACGGCCGAGGACTTTGTCGAGAAAACTGGATTTAGGCACAGCCATTGAACAAAATCAAGATTTCAGCGTGACAATCTGGCACAACTGGCGGATTCGTCAACTCAAAAATGGGCGCAGTGGCACAATAGAATATTGAGTAGCAGCGGAGGTGAGTCGGCTCATTTCGTGCGGGAAAGTTTGAGCCGACTGGCGTCGGGTGATACTCGAAAATTTGCCGGAACTTCCTCTGGAAAACCTGATTTGCCCGGCATAAAGTTCAATCTGTAAAGTGGAGCGACCGGAAAATTAGCAGCCTAATCTTAGATTTGTCTAAGGTTGAGCGATTTGACGTTATGAAAAACTCTCTAGCATTCAATCTCATGCTGCTCACATGCGTGGTCGGATTCGGCGGGGGCCTTTGGTTTTCGAGACATTTCTCAGACCCGATTGTACATAAATTGCAGATTGATGGGCAGACTGACAGGATTGACACCGATTTGCGTGCGCTTCGTTTCATCCGAGAAGGTAGCACGAATACGGTACCATTCTTGGAAGGCCAGCTCGATGACGCCATAGTTTCGCTTGGCGACGTGGTTGTGAGTCCCCCGACGTCGGAGCCAGACCGACTGGCGTTGGCGATGCTTCAGAAGGGGAGAGATTACCGGACCAAATTCCCACACGTGTCAGGGCAACCCGGACTTGACGAAAAGATCGCCCGCACATTCGCTATTCTCAGCGAGAAGCAGTGAACAAACCTGACGATTGATTAGGCCTTATTACTCCTCCGCCGTCAGCGCCAGAAACACGTCTTCCAGCGGACCGGATGCACCGCTGAGTTTGCGGAGTTCGTCGCGCGTGCCCACCGCAATCAGTTTCCCGCCATTGATGATGCCGATGCGGTCGGCCATTTCTTCGGCCACGCTGAGTTCGTGCGTGGACATCAGCACGGTCACACCGGCCCGGGTGCGTTCCTTGAGTACGTCCTTCACGATGCGCGCGTGTTGCGGGTCGAGGCCGACCATCGGCTCGTCAATCACAAACACCTCCGGGTCGTGCAGCAACGCGGACACGATAGCTACGCGCTGGCGCGTGCCGTGAGAGAGGCTTTCCAGCGGGAGATCGGCATAGCCGTCCAGATGGAACCGGCCAATTAGCGCCTCCCCGCTCGTGGCAATCCGCGCGTCATCCATCTGGAACAATTGGCCGATAAACCGGAAAAATTCGCGTACCGTCAGCTTTTCGTAGAGGAACGGAAAATCGGGAACGTAGGCGACACGTCGGCGCGCCTCGAGCGGTTGCGTTTGCACGTCAAATCCGCATACCCGCGCGCTGCCGGCCGTCGGCTTCATCAGGCCGGCGAGAATTTTCAGCGTGGTTGTTTTCCCCGCGGCGTTCGGCCCGAGCATCGCGAAAAATTCACCGCGCGGGATGGTTAAAGTCACGTCGTTTACCGCGACGAGGTCGCCGAACTTTTTGACAAGATGGACGAGTTCAATCACGACTTGCTCCATTCGTCGAGCACGGCCGTCATGCCGCCGGGCAATTCCACCCGCAAAATTTCGCCCAGCGTACTGACGTACAGGACAATGGGGTGATCGAGCACCTGCGCCTCCAGCTGGTAGGCAGTCATCGGCTCATGGCCAATAATCACGCGATCCCGGTGCGCTTCCCATTTGATGCTGGCGGCCACGGCCGTCGGCGATGACGGCGCCAAAGGCAAGTCCAATGCGTCAGCCAACCCGCCACCCAAGCCGCCGCTCAGCACGCGCAGCAGTGCATCGGGATTCTGCAAGTCGGTGAAACTCAGGACGCGGTCGAAGTTCATGCCTTCGCTGGTGATTTTGAGGCGCACCGTTTGTTCCGCGGCGACGGAGTGAATGTCCACGACCGCATCCGCGGTGGACACCTTCAAATTCAACTCGCGCCAGGCGCGGGTGGATGAAAATTGCATACGCCCGTCAAATCGCATCCGATTGGTGACGGCGCCGAAGCTCAGGTTGCCATTGAAGTGGATTTGATAGCCGCCTTGCGCCGCCAGCCCTTCCGGCGGAACATTGTTTTCGTCCAGCGCTGCCATGGCCTGTTCGACGCTCGTAGAGAACTGGCAGAACCCGGCCCGGCGCCCTTCCTGGTAAATGGTCAAAGCCGAAACATCCGGTGCCGTCAGGATTTTGCGCCAGACCAGGTCCACCGGCACGGAAATTTGACCGCCCTGCGGACCGTATTCGGCGCGCCACAGCAGCACGTTCATCGTGACCCAGAACGCGGCAATCAGCAAAAACGTCACGCGCGGAATCATGCCGAGACCTCAGGTAGATGGGATGTTCAAAACCTGGCCGACCCGGATCCGGGCGGGATTCATGTCCGGATTGGCCGCTTCGAGCGCGCTCAGTTTCACGCCGTACTTGCGCGCGATGCCCACCGCGGTTTCACCCGCGGCAACGGTGTGCGTGCGCGACCTGGCCGTGGTGACGGGGCCGCCAGGGCGGGTTGGATTGGCACTCCCGGATGTGGCCGAAACATTTTGCGTCGTTTGAACTTGAGTTGGCAGGAAAGTAGCGGTGCCGGGGGACGGCGCATTGGTTCTGGCTGCCGCCAACTGGCTGGCGTAGTACGCGCGCCATTTGTTCACCTCGTCCTGCAATTGCCGGTTCTGCTCGACCAGCTGTTCCAACTGTTGTTGCGCCGCGGGCGTGCTCGGCAGCGGCATGATAGCCGTTGCCAGTTGTTCCTTGCAGACTTTGATGCGTCCGAGCACCACATCTGCGTTTTGCGCCGTGGGGTTTAACTTCAGATATTGTTGGTAATGATAAATGGCCGCGGCGGGGTCGGGTACCTTCTCGTCATAAAGCCAGCCAAGTTCAAAATGCGCCGCCGCCGAATGCGGGTTTACCTCCAGCGATTGTTCGAAGGCCTCAACTGCGCCCTCATAATCCATCGCGTTCACACGTCCCTTGCCGAGCACAAAATGCGGCTCCTTCTCCTCATCCAACTGATTCTGGTCCGATGACGAGCAGCCATTGAGCGCGACCCCGGCGGCCAGGACGCACACGCCGAGCGCAAAACGCATCCAACGCAACATGCCCGCGAACGTACTCGAATCGAGTGGCGCGTGCAATCGCGCGCTGCAACGGATAAAATCGCGCCGCGTGCCGGCAGGCAAAACCGGGCTTGAGATTTCGAGGCGCCGGACGCAGGTTGTTACCGGATGCGCGCGTGGCGGAACGGCAGACGCGCCGGACTTAGGATCCGGTCCCGCAAGGGGTGGAGGTTCAACTCCTCTCGCGCGCACCAGTTGGCCGGCTGGTAAAAAAGCGCGCGCGGTCCGGCATCCGCATTTTTATGCGGGTTTGCGCGCACCCGTCGTGACTGCTAAACAGTGCGGATGAATTTGACCTTGCGCATCCGCTTTGCCACGCGGACCGGCCAATCCCTCTGGCTGATCGGCGGCAAACCCTTCCCCGACCGGTTGCCGCTTCAATTTCTTGATTCGGAATCCTGGCAGGCAAAGATTCCGCTGGCGGCCGGCACAGAAAAAACGCCGCTGAACTATTCCTACCTGCTGCACAATGCCGACGGCGCGCAAACAACTGACTGGGGGCGCGACCGCGTTCTGGTGCCGGCCGATTTCGACTGCGATGAGCTGCACGTCATTGACTCGTGGAACGACGCCGGTTTTTTCGAAAACGCATTTTACACCGCGCCGTTCAAAAATGTCCTGCTGGCAGAGAATTTCACTGAAGTCAAAACCGTTGCACCCCGGACCCCCACGCACACCTTGCGCGTCAAATCGCCGCTGCTTGCCAAAGGCCAGACCATTTGTCTGCTTGGCGAAGCCGCCGCGCTTGGCCATTGGAACACGCAATCGCCGGTTTTACTGGGACGCAAGCCGGGCGAAGATTATTTTTCCGTGCAACTGGATTTGCGCGGCCTTGCCTTTCCATTCGCCTACAAATACGGCATCTATGATGTTGCAAAGAAGACCTTTGTTCGATACGAGGACGGCGCAAACCGGATTTTGAAGGACGAAATTGCACCGGGAAAACACACTGTCATCCACGACGGCTTCGTGGTGCTGCCCCCGCAGCATTGGAGCGGTGCGGGTGTGGCCATTCCGGTTTTCAGTTTGCGCAGTGAAACCGGCTTTGGCGTCGGCGAATTTGCGGATTTAAAACTGCTCGCGGACTGGGCCAAAAAAGTCGGGTTGAAACTCATCCAACTACTGCCCATCAATGACACCAGCGCGACGCATTGCTGGAAAGATTCGTATCCGTATGCAGCAATTTCCGCGTTTGCGCTGCACCCGATTTATCTCAATCTCGCCGCGGTCGCTGGCGCGAAAAAGCAGAAACTGCTCGCGACCCTCGAACCGGAACGCCGTCGGCTCAACGCCCTCGAAACCGTGGATTATGAAGCGGTCATGTCGGCCAAGCTTGGTTTTCTGAAAACGATTTTCCCTTTGCAGAAGACCGCGACGTTTCGCCGGCGGGACTACAAGGTTTTCTTTGCCGAGAACCGGCATTGGCTCGTGCCCTACGCTGCCTTCTGCTTTTTGCGGGACAAATTCGGCACGGCGGACTTCAACCAGTGGCCGGAACACGAGAAGTTCGACGCTCAACAAATCGCCGCGCTGGCCGAAGGCAACGATAAAATCGCCTTCCACTTTTTCGTGCAATATCACCTGCACTTGCAGCTCAAGGCCGCGACGGCGCACGTGCATTCCGCCGGACTCGTTTTGAAGGGCGACATCGCGATTGGCGTCAACCGGCACGGGGCGGATGCGTGGCAACAGCCGGAATTGTTTCACATGGATATGCAGGCCGGCGCGCCGCCGGATGCGTTCGCCGTGAAAGGCCAGAACTGGGGCTTCCCGACTTATAACTGGTCGCGAATGGCCGAAGACGGTTTTGCGTGGTGGAAGCAGCGGTTCGCGCAGATGGGAAATTACTTCGATGCGTTTCGCATTGACCACATTCTCGGGTTTTTCCGCATCTTGAGCAGCCCGGCGCACGCGGTGGAGGGCATCCTCGGCCATTTTGTCCCGGCAATTCCGGTGGAGCAAAGCGAATTTGCGGCACGCGGCATCGCATTTGACCGCGAGCGATTCACCAAGCCGTTCATCACTGATGCGGTATTGCAGGAAATCTTCGGGAGTGGCAGTCGAATGGTGCACCACGATTTTTTAGATGCAAGGGCAGGTGGCATTTACACGCTGAAGCCACACTATCGCAATTTTTTAGAAGCAAGCCCCGGCGGTATCTACTCACTGAAACCCGAATTCGCCACACAACGGCAGGTGGAAAACTATTTCGCGGCGCGGCCACAATTTCCGCACAATGTGGAAATCAAAATCGGTTTGTTCGATTTGATCAGCAACGTGATTTTGCTGGAAGCGGACGGGAAATTTCATTTCCGATTCGCGATGGAACAGACCTCGTCCTTCGAAAACCTTCCGCCGGACACGCAAACGAAACTGCGCGATTTGTACGTGGATTATTTCTTCCGGCGGCAGGACCATTTTTGGCGGCGCGAGGCCATGCAGAAGTTGCCTGCGCTCAAGCGGGTGACGAACATGCTCATCTGCGGCGAAGACCTGGGTTTTGTGCCTGCGTGTGTGCCGGAAGTGATGCGCGAGCTTGGATTTTTGGGCCTCGAAATTCAGCGGATGCCGAAAAATCCGGGCCAGGAATTTTCGCGCCCGGCGGAAGCGCCGTATTTGAGCGTGGTGACGCCGTCCACGCACGACATGAGCACGATTCGCGGCTGGTGGGCGGAAGACCGCGCGTTGACGCAGAAATTTTTTAACCGCGATCTGGGCCTGCCTGGCGAAGCGCCGCTGGAATGCGAACCCCGAATGGTCGAAGCGGTCGTGCGGCAACATCTGGCGTCACCGGCGATGTGGAGCATTTTCCAGTTGCAGGATTTGCTGGGGCTGGACGGGCATCTACGCCGCGCCGATGTGGACGCCGAGCGCATCAACGTGCCGGCCATTCCGAATTATTACTGGCGCTACCGGCTGCACCTGACACTGGAAGAATTGCTGCGGGAGGAGAGATTCAATTCACATCTGGCGCAGTTGTTGCGCGAAAACGGGCGTTGAGTTTCAAAATGAAAAAGCCCCGCTTCCGCGGGGCTTGATAAAATCCTGAAAGGTTTACTGCCGGCGACGAACCAGGCGCAACGTCATCAAACCAGACAAACCGAACAGCGCCAGGGTGGCCGGCTCGGGAATCGCTTCCGGGCTGATGTTCGGATTATTGGCATACCCGTTTTGTGCAGTGTTCAAATCATCCCAGGTGAAGCTGGAAGTGTTATAGACCGAGCTATCAAATGTGCCGCTCGTGCTGTAATACGCCGGGCCTCCGGCAAAGGGGCTTATGGTAAGCGCGTAGCCTTCGCTGGTGCTGTTCAACGGACCACTCACCGACAATGAAACCAGGAGGCCGGCGTTTAAGTTGGCAAAGGTCACCGGTACCACGCCCTGGGCGCCACCGTCCACACTCAGCAACATATTGTCGGAACCGCCTCCGGCATAGCTTAAAGCGAAAGCGTTGCCGACGCTCAGAGTTACACTTTGGCCCGCGTTGCCGATACCGCTTGAGCCGATACCAATGGAGAAAGTCTGATTAAAAAGAGAAGTCGAACCACTGGGGCCGGCCAGGAACGAACGGGTCATGACAAGTTCCGGGTTGACAGTGGTGGCAGAATTGGCGTACGTGCCCCAAGCGCCGCCGCCGGAGCCGCTCGGAGACAACACCCCATCACTATTCCCGTACGACGCCAGGTCAAGATAGGTGCCTGAATAGGGCGGGTTGAGGTTATTGAGTGCCTGAACGTTCCACGCGCCAAAACCGCTGCCGAGATTGGGTGTGGTCCCGACACTCCAACCGCCGGAGTAGTTCAGGGCCGTGTCCGTGGCTGTCGCAGCGGCAAATGCGCCGGAAATGGATAATCCCATCGCGAGCGCGATGGCCAAAGTTTTAATGGTCGAGTTCATGATTCGATAATACTGCTTATTCCTGCTGATTTGTTTGC
>Ga0335080_10007542_pt1 | contig 11281 bp, 13 predicted proteins | sample Lox_Sample_34_FD_206720 | JGI IMG/M metagenome (GOLD analysis project Ga0335080, IMG submission 206720) | Soil microbial communities from Loxahatchee National Wildlife Refuge, Florida, United States - Lox_Sample_3.4 | ecosystem: Environmental > Terrestrial > Soil > Wetlands | place: USA...
GAGGTTGAACAACGTCAGCCAGTTCGACTCGACGAGGTCGATCAGGCCCATCACCACCTCGCCGTGCTGCAGCAGTGCGAACAGGGCGTATACCACCAGCGCCGTCAGCGCCATCGACGAACGCAGGCGCAGCGCCCCGGCCGGCCCCAACAGCCACGCGGCGAGCCTGCCGGGCACGGTGCTTGTCTCCATCCGCCCTCGTATCGACGCGATGCAGCTCGACCTTGAGGCGCACAGCCGCCGCGCAACGGCTTCCACGCGTGCATTTGTGCAGCGCCAGGGCTGCCCGCCCCGACGCAACCCCGCAGCTCAAGCGCTCAGGTGCGACAGCGGCAGCGCGGCGCCGGACTTGACCTCGCCCAGCGAAAAGCTGGTGTGGATGTCCTTGACGTCGGGCAGCTTGAACAGCGTGTCGCGCGCCCAGCGCGAATAGGCGTCGAGATCGGTGACCACCACCTGCAGCTCGAAGGTGCCGGCGCCGCTGATGTAGTGGCAGGTCACCACCTCGGGGAGCGCGCGGATCGCCTCTTCGAGCGCGCGCGTGGCGCTGGCGTTGTTGCGCTCGGCGTCGACGCGCACGAACGCGAGCACTCCGAGGCCGACGCGGCGGCGGTCGAGCTCGGCCCGGTAGCCGGTGATGTAGCGCTGCTGCTCGAGCCGCTTGACACGCCGCCAGGTCGGCGCGGCCGACAGCCCGATGCGCGAGGCGAGTTCGGCGTTGGACAGTCGGGCGTCGCGCTGCAGCTCGGCGAGGATCGCGATGTCGTAGCGATCGAGGCCGGGGCCGTGCGCCGGGTCGTCGCCGGGGACAGCGCCGCGCGCGGCGTCGCCCGACCCGGGGCGGACGCTCGAACGGCGCTTCGCAGCGCCGGCATTGCGCGTATTTCTTTCTTTGTTGTGCATGGTCGGAGAAAGATCGTTGCGCAAAGTATCGCCCCGCGGGCATCAAAAGAAAAGACTTCCGCGCGCGCGGCGCCTACACTGCCGCTTTGGCCCTGCCGCCCGCCGCACCGAAGGAGACGCGCCCCGTGAACGCCCCGTTGCCCGAGTCGATCCGCAAGGCTTTGGAGACCGTGAGCCTCGACGACAAGTACGCGCTCGAGAGCGGCCGCGCCTTCATGAGCGGCATCCAGGCACTGGTGCGGTTGCCGATGCTGCAGCGGCTGCGCGACGCCAGGGGCGGGCTCAACACGGCGGGCTTCGTCAGCGGCTATCGCGGCTCGCCGCTCGGCGGCTACGACCAGGCCCTGTGGTCGGCCAAGAAGCATCTGGCGGCCAACCACGTGGTGTTCCAACCTGGCGTCAACGAGGAGCTCGCGGCCACGGCGCTGTGGGGCACGCAGCAGCTCGAGTTCGACAAGGCCAACAACAAGTACGACGGCGTGTTTGGCATCTGGTACGGCAAGGGCCCGGGCGTCGACCGCTGCTCCGACGTGTTCAAGCACGCCAACCTCGCGGGCACCGCGCCGCACGGCGGCGTGATCGCGGTGGCCGGTGACGACCACGTCGCCAAGAGCAGCACCGCTGCGCACCAGAGCGACCACATCTTCAAGGCCTGCGGGCTGCCGGTGTTCTTTCCGTCGAGCGCGCAGGACATCCTCGACCTGGGGCTGCACGCATTCGCGATGAGCCGCTTCGCCGGCGTGTGGACGTCGATGAAGACGATCCAGGAGGTGGTGGAGTCCGCCGCCAGCATCGACGTCAGCCCCGACCGCGTGAACATCGTGCTGCCGGGCGACTTCGTGATGCCGCCGGGCGGTGTGCACATCCGCTGGCCCGACAACGCGCTCGTCCAGGAGGCGCGGCTGTTCGACTACAAGTGGTACGCGGCGCTGGCCTACGTGCGCGCCAACCGGTTGAATCACAACGTGATCGCCGGGCCGAACGACCGCTTCGGCATCATCGCCAGCGGCAAGGCGTTCAACGACACGCGGCAGGCGCTGGCCGACCTGGGGCTGGACGACGACACCTGCCGCACGCTCGGCATCCGGCTGCACAAGGTGAACGTGGTGTGGCCGCTCGAGGCGACGATCACGCGCGACTTCGCGCAGGGCCTGCACGAGATCCTCGTGGTCGAGGAGAAGCGCCAGGTCATCGAGTACCAGCTGAAGGAAGAGCTCTACAACTGGCGCCCCGACGTGCGGCCCAACGTGCTGGGCAAGTTCGACCAGCCCGACGGCGACGAGGGCGGCGAGTGGAGCCAGCCCAACCCGAGCGGCAACTGGCTGCTGCGCGCCAACGCCGACCTGACGCCGGCGATCATCGCGCAGGCGATTGCCAAGCGGCTGAAGAAGCTCGGCGTGCCGGCCGACATCGCGGCGCGCATGGATGCGCGCCTCAGCGTCCTCTCGGCCAAGGAGCGCGCGCTGGCCACCGGCATCACCGGCGGCGCCGAGCGCCAGCCGTGGTTCTGCTCGGGCTGCCCGCACAACACCAGCACCCGCGTGCCCGAAGGCTCGCTGGCCATGGCCGGCATCGGCTGCCACTTCATGGCGGTGTGGATGGACCGCGCCACCGTGGGCTTCACGCAGATGGGCGGCGAGGGCGTGCCGTGGGTCGGCCAGGCGCCGTTCACGAAGCGGCCGCACATGTTCGCCAACTTGGGCGATGGCACCTACTACCACTCGGGCTTCCTGGCGGTGCGACAGGCGATCGCCTCGGGCGTCAACATCACCTACAAGATCCTCTACAACGACGCGGTGGCGATGACCGGCGGCCAGCCGATCGACGGCGTGCTGACGGTGCCGCAGATCACCCGCGAGCTCGAGGCCGAAGGCGCCAAGCGCATCGTGGTGGTGACCGACCAGCCCGAGAAGTACAAGGCGCCGCTGAACCTGGCGCCCGGCGTCACCGTGCGCCACCGCGACGAGCTCGACGCGGTGCAGCGCGAGCTGCGCGAGGTCGAAGGCTGCACGATCCTCGTCTACGACCAGACCTGCGCCACCGAGAAGCGCCGCCGCCGCAAGCGCGGCAAGATGGAGGACCCGCCCAAGCGCGTGGTGATCAACGAGCTGGTGTGCGAAGGCTGCGGCGACTGTTCCGTCCAGAGCAACTGCCTGAGCGTGGAGCCGGTGGAAACCGAGTTCGGCCGCAAGCGCCGCATCAACCAGAACACCTGCAACAAGGACTACTCCTGCCTGAAGGGCTTCTGCCCCAGCTTCGTCACCGTCGAAGGCGGCCAGCTGAAGAAGCCGAAGAAGGAGGCCAGCCGCACCGACCCGAGCACGCTGCCCGAGATTCCGGAGCCGGCGCTGCCGCTGGCCGAAACGGCGTGGGGCATCGTAGTGGCCGGCATCGGCGGCACCGGCGTGATCACCATCGGCCAGCTGCTCGGCATGGCGGCGCACATCGAAGGCAAGGGCGTGGTCACGCAGGACAGCGCCGGGCTGGCGCAGAAGGGCGGCGCCACCTGGAGCCACATCCAGATCGCCAACCGGCCCGAGGCGATCTACACCACCAAGGTCGACACCGCGAAGGCGAACCTGGTGATCGCCTGCGATGGCATCGTCGCCGCCGGCAAGAGCACGCTCTCGCTGATGCGCGAGGGCCACACCTACGTGGCGCTGAACTCGCATGCCACGCCGACCGCGGCGTTCGTCGGCAACCCGAATTGGGAGTTCCCGACCGGCGGCTGCGAGGCCGCGCTGCAGGCCGCCGTGGGCAAGGACAAGCTCGGCCTGCTCGACGCCGACCAGGTGGCCGTGCAGCTGCTCGGCGACTCGATCTACAGCAACCCGCTGTTGCTGGGCTATGCGTGGCAGCAGGGCCAGGTGCCGGTGAGCCGCGCCGCGCTGCTGCGCGCGATAGAGCTCAACGGCGTGCAGGTGGAGAACAACAAGGCTGCCTTCGAGTGGGGCCGGCGTTGCGCGCACGACTTCGCTGCCGTGAGTGCGCTGTTCAAGACCGCGCAGGTGATCGAGTTCATCAAGCGGCCGTCGCTTGACGAGATGATCACCCGGCGCGTGGAGTTCCTCACCGCGTACCAGGACACCGACTACGCCGCGCAGTACCGCGCCTACGTGGCCAAGGTGCGCGCGGCCGAGGCCGGTGCGAGCGCGGACGGCACCAAGCTCACCGAGGCGGTGGCGCGCTATCTGTTCAAGCTGATGGCGTACAAGGACGAGTACGAGGTCGCGCGGCTGCACACCGACGCGGCGTTCGTCGCCAAGATCGAATCGATGTTCGAAGGCGACTACAAGCTGGTGCATCACCTGGCGCCGCCGCTCACGGCCAAGCGCAATGCCAAGGGCGAGCTGATCAAGCGGCCGTTCGGTCCGTGGATGCGCAAGGGCTTCGAACGGCTGGCCAAGATGAAGGGCTTGCGCGGCACGCCGCTGGACATCTTCGGCTACAGCACGGAGCGCAGGACCGAGCGCAGGCTGATCGACGAATACAAGGCCAGCATCGACGAACTGCTGCGCAGCGGCATCGCCTCGCCGGAGCGGCTGGCGCTGGCCACCGAGATCGCGCGCATCCCGGAAGACATCCGCGGCTATGGGCATGTGAAGGAGCGCCACCTCGCCGCGGCACGCGCCAAGTGGGAGCGCCTGATGATGCAGTGGCGGACGGGCAGCGCGACACCGGCGGCGTCGAGAGCCGACGCAGCGGCTGCAAGGACGGCCGCCTGAGCGTCGAGCCCGCCGGCCGACCACCGAACGGGGTCGACGCAACGACAGGATAGGAGCGGCGATGCAGATCGATGGCACTTGCCACTGTGGACGGGTGTCGTTCACCGCGCAGGTCGACCCTGCGCGCGTGATGGTGTGCCACTGCACCGACTGCCAGGTGCTGTCGGGAGCACCGCTGCGCGCGGTGGTCGCGGCGCCGATCGACCAGTTCGAGGTGCGCGGCCCGACCAAGAGCTACGTCAAGGTCGCGCAAAGCGGCAACCGGCGCGCCCAGGTGTTCTGTCCGGAATGCGGCACCCCGTTGTACGCCACGGCACCGGAGAACCCGACCTCGGTGGTCATCCGTCTGGGCTGCGTGCGGCAGCGCGCGCAGCTGCGGCCATCGGTGCAGATCTGGCAACACTCCGCCCTGCCATGGCTGCATGAGTTGCCGCACGTGGCGGGATCGCCCGAGCAACAGGGCTTCCTGCCGCCTCGAGCCTAGGCCGCCTCGCGCGACGCCGGTCGGCGGACAGCCACCTCGCCTCGATTGGGAGCCTGCATGCTCGTTGCCACCTGTCACTGCGGAGCCGTTCGCGTCGAGTTGCCCCGGCGCCCGGGCAGCCTGACCAACTGCAATTGCTCGATCTGCCGCCGCTACGGCGCGCTGTGGGCGTACTACAAGGCCGACACCGTGCGCGTCAGCACGCCACCGGACGGCCTGCACGACTATGCCTGGGGCGACCGCAACCTCAGGTTCGTGCGCTGCGCCACCTGCGGCTGCGTGATGTACTGGGAGCCGATTCGGCGCACACCGGCCAGCCGCATGGGCGTCAACGCGCGCAACGTCGCACCCGAGGCGCTCGGCCCGGTGAAGATCCGCCGCCTCGACGGCGCGTCGACCTGGAAATACCTCGACGATTGACCCTGGCCCGGCGCGGCGCCCCTTGACCGCGCGCCACGGGCTCGACAGGATCGCCGCCATGGAACTGCACACGTGGCTCATCTACCTGCTGGCTGCCACCGGCCTGTCGCTGTCACCCGGGCCCAACGGGATGCTGGCGTTGACCCACGGCGCGCTGCACGGGCGGCGCAAGGCGCTGTACACGGTGGCCGGCGGCGCCTGCGGCTTCGTGATCGTGATCGCGCTGTCGATGTTCGGCATCGGCGCGCTGCTGCAGGCTTCGCTGACGTGGCTGACGGTGATGAAGTGGGTCGGCGGGCTGTACCTGGTGTGGCTCGGCATCCAGGTCTGGCGCTCGCCGCCGATCGGCTTCGACGTGCGTGGCGCGCCGGCTCCGCGGGCGCCGTGGTCGCTGTTTCGCCAGGGTGCGCTGTCTGCGCTGACCAACCCCAAGGGGCTGCTGTTCTTCGCCGCATTCCTGCCGCAGTTCATCGACCCGCACCGCAGCCTGTGGCTGCAGTTCGTGATCATGGCGTCGACGTTCGCGGCGATCGAAATCGCCACCGAGCTGTTCATCGCCAGCATGGCGCACCGCATCAGCCCATGGCTCAAGCGCGTGGGCCGGCGCTTCAACCAGGCGTGCGGCGGTGTGTTCGTGGCCATCGGCGCGGCACTGCCCTTGCGCGGCTGAGGCCACGCTGCGCATCACAGCTGAAACGCCGCCGTTGCAGGCGTGCGCCGCGAGGCGGGTCGGTCACACGTTGGCATCACGCGGCGACAGCAGCATCGCAACCGCATCGCCCGAAGGAGCCCGCCATGCCGATCGTCACCCTCACCGTCCGCAAGCCCAAGACCCGCGCATTCAAGACGCTGGTGCTCGACGCCGTGCATGCTGCGCTGGTGTCGTCGGGCGTCCCCGCGACCGACAAGTTCCAGCGCGTCATCGAGCTCGATGGCGACGACTTCCGCTTCGATGCCAGCTACCCCGACCTGAAGTCGCTGCGCAACGACGACTTCGTGCTGATCGAGATCGTGTGGTCGGCCGGCCGCAGCGTGAAGGTCAAGCGCAAGCTGCTGGAGGAGCTGATGGGCACGCTGCAGCGTGGTGGGCTCGACCCCGAGAACGTGATGGTCTGCTTCAAGGAGACCACCTGGGAGAACTGGGCGTTCGGCGGCGGCCGCCTGATCCACGCCTGAACACGCCCGCCGCGGCCCGCACCCCAGCATCCGGCCCATGAGCACCCACATCGCAATCCTCACCTTTGATGGCTTCAACGAGCTCGACTCGCTGATCGCGTTTGCGCTGCTGCAGCGCGTCCGGCAACCCGGCTGGCGCGTGACGCTGTGCAGCCCGACGCCGAGCGTCACCTCGATGAACGGGCTCACGGTGGGCGCGCAATCGGGCCTCGCCGACGCGTGCGACGCCGACGCCGTCATCGTCGGCAGCGGCGTGCGCACGCGCGAGATCGCCAACGACGCCTCGATTCTCGGCGCGTTGCGGCTCGACCCGGCGCGCCAGTTGATCGCCGCGCAGTGTTCGGGAACGCTGCTGCTGGCCAGGCTCGGCCTGCTCGGCAACGCGCCGGCCTGCACCGACCTGACCACCAAGCCCTGGGTCCTCGAAGCCGGCGTGCGCGTACTCGACCAGCCGATCCACGCCAGCGGCAACGTCGCCACCGCCGGTGGCTGCATGGCGTCCGCCTATCTCGCCGGGTGGGTCATCGCCCGTCTGGCCGGCAAGGCGGCGGCGATCGGGGCGCTGCACTACGTGGCGCCGGTCGGCGAGAAGGACGACTACGTCGCGCGCGCCATGGGTCACATCGCGCCGCTCCTGCCAGCCGCCCATGCCAGCCCCTAGGCAACCCGGGCGGCACGTCGCGTTCGTGCACACGTCGCCGGCTCACGTGGCGACGTTCGATCGCCTGGTCAAGGTGGCGGACCCGTCGGCGCGCGTCGATCACGTCGTCGCCGAGCCGTTGCTCGCCGAGGCGCGCCGCCTCGGCGTCGACCACCCGGCACTCGTTCGCCAGGTGCAGCAGACGATGTTCCAGGCCGCCGGAGACGGCGCCACCGTCGTGGCCTGCACCTGCTCGACCATCGGCGGCATCGCCGAGCGCACGCCGCCGCGTGCGGGGCAGCGCTTCGCCCGCATCGACCGCGCCATGGCCGACCGCGCGGTGCGGCAAGGGCCGCGGGTGCTGGTGGTCGCCGCGCTGCGCAGCACGCTGCAGCCAACCGCGCGGCTGATCGCCGAGTCCGCGGTCGCGCTGGGCAGTCCGGCTACCCTCGACACCCTGTGCGTCGACGACGCGTGGCCGCACTTCGAGCGCGGCGACCATGACGCCTACATCGCCGCCATCGTGGCGGCCGTGCGCGCCGCTCCGCGCGCCGCCGACGTGGTGGTGCTCGCCCAGGCGTCGATGGCCGACGCCGCCGATGCGCTGGGCGACCTCGGCGTCGACGTGCTCAGCAGCCCGGCGCTCGGCGTGCAGGCGATGCTGCTGACGAACTGACGGCCGCCCGACCCGTGGACCGTACTGCAACGGCTGCGCATCGACAGCGTCATCCCCGGTAGATCTTGCTGGTGCGCGCCGCCGCCTCGGCGCAGCGCAAGGCCTGACGGTCAGTGCTCGCGCAGACGCTGCAGCAGCGCCATCGCGGCCGCCGGTGCCTTCTCCTTGTCGGCGCTGATGAAGAACAGGAACACGTCGCGCGGCGGCGAACGCGTCGCCGGAACAGCTTCGATGCGCGGCAATGCCGCCGGCTCACCGCCGTCGCGCCACGCCCGCGCACACGCCGCCAGTTGCGCCAGTGCCTGCGGCGCGACGCCGTCGGGCAGCGACTTGTCCGCGCGCATCGTGCGCACGTAGACGAAGTCACCGGTGAGGTCGGCGAACGACGGGTAGTCGGGCGAGTCGGTGAACACGGTGGCCACCCGGTGCCGTCGCGCCAGCGCCAGGTAGTCGGCGCTCTCGAAGCTCTGGTGGCGCACCTCGACGGCGTGGCGCAGCGGCACGCCGTCGACGGCCGCGGGCAGCTGCTGCAGGAAGGCGCCGAAATCGAGGGCGTCGAAGCGCTTGGTCGGCGCGAACTGCCAGACGATCGGCCCGAGCTTCGAACCCAGCTCGACGATGCCGCTGCGCACGAAGCGCTCGATCGACTCGCCGGCCTCGGCCAGCACGCGGCGATGGGTCGCGTAGCGGGTGGCCTTCAACGTGAAGACGAAGTCCTCCGGTGTCTGCTCGCGCCACTTGGCGAACGTGGCCGCGCTCTGCAGGCTGTAGTAGGTGCCGTTGACCTCGATCACCGTGAGCTTGCGACTCGCATACTCGAGCTCGCGCGCGATCGGCCAGTCGGCCGGATAGAAATTGTTGCGCCAGGGCTCGAACGTCCAGCCGCCGACGCCGACGCGGATCGCCGCCGCTGCATTGGCATTCATCGCTGCGATGCTATCAATGCCGCGCAGCGACCGCCCCGGTTGCCGCAACATCGTGATGCACACGGCCCGTCGCGCAAGGCGCCGAGGCATCCGACAATTGTCACGCGGCCCCGCGGCAGCATGCTGTGCGCGCACGCTACGATGGGCTCGCTGATCGACGAGGAACGACGATGCGGATCGCGAAATCCCTGCTGAGCGGCGCCGTGCTGGCAGCCTGGGCCTGCCTGGCCACCGCGGGTGTCAACGAGGTGGTTCACAGCGCGGCGTCCGGAGCATCGTCGGTGGCCACCAAGGCCGAGCGCGCGGTCAAGCGCGGCGTCAGCGCAGGCATCTCCGGCGTCGAGCGCGGCACCAAGGCGGCCGGACACGCGGTCGAAGGCGGCGCCAGGAAGATGGGCATCCCGAGCAACGCACCGCCGACGGGCGCTACCGCCCCGCGCGGCGAACTGCCCCCCGCCCGCTGACGCATCCGGCCGCGCGGCAAGGCGTCACGCAACGCGCCGCGTGCGACGCAGCAGTCACGTTCGCTACGACTAAGATGCCGGCTCCGGCAGCAGGGTCAACGAGCGAGTGAGTGCATCCCAATACACGGCCAGTTGCCTGTGCGGCGGCGTCAAGCTCGCGTTGAACGCCGAACCCGGCCCGATCCAGATCTGCCACTGCGCGATGTGCCGCAAGGCGCAAGGCGGGCCGTTCGCAACGCATGCGAGCATGCCGGCCTCGGCGCTCGACGTGACCGAAGGCACCGAGCTGCTCGGCAACTACGAGTCGTCGCCGGGTGTCCACCGCATGTTCTGCAAGCGCTGCGGCTCGCCGCTGTTCAGCACCAACGCCGACCACCCGGAGGTGGTGCGCATCCGCGTCGGCATCGTCGACGGCGCGCTGCGCACGCGGCCGAGCGCGCATTACTACGTCGGCCAGATGGCCAACTGGTGGCGCATCGACGACCAGTTGCTGCGCTTCGAAACCGAATAGGCGCGCCTGCCGCGGGCCCTTCACGCAGCGCCGCTCTGGCGTGCTCCGCTGCGGGCACAATCGGCGCTCGATCGACGAGGGGCCGCCGCATGCTCGACCTGCCTGCCTTGCAGAAGATCCTCGATCCGCTGTTCCCGGGGCTGTTGGGGTTGCGCCTGCGCGAGGTCGCGCCGGAACGCGTGCTCGCCGAGCTCACCGTGCGGCCCGACCTGTGCACCACCGGCGGCGTGATGCACGGTGGCGCGATCATGGCGTTCGCCGACACGCTGGGCGCGGTCGGCACCGTGCTCAACATGGCGGCGGGCAAGCGCACGACGACCACCGATTCGAGCACCAAGTTCATCGCCGGCGCGCGCGTCGACACGGTGGTCACTGCCGAGTGCTTGGCGTTGCACCGCGGCCGCACCACGCAGGTGTGGCAGACGTCGATCCGCAACGCCGACGGCAAGCTCTGCGCCGTGGTCACGCAGACGCAGCTGGTGATGGACGCCGCTTGAGTTCGGTGACGACGCTGCAGTTGGCGCTGGTGGGGGATCGCGACGAGCGCATCGTTGCGCATCGCGCGATCGAGCGCACCGACCATTCCTTGTTCGTCGCTACGCTGCTTCAGCCCGAGCGCGCGGGGTTGCGTGGCGAGGTGCCGCAGCTGCTGCTGGCGTTCGCACCGGCCGCGCACGCCGCGGCGCGTTGACGGCGATGCCGCCCGGCTGGCCGGCGATCGCCGCGGCACGGGCGCACGATGCCGCGACCCGGGTGCCGTTCTTCGTGGCGCAGCCCGGCTCGCCGCCGCTGCACGTGGGCTCGGTGGCGCCCGGCCATCTGCGCGCGCTGCAACGTTGGCCGCATTGGGTGCACGTCGACGCGCACGCCGTCACGCTGAGCTGCGCGCCGCATGCGCGCGCCGATGCGCTGGCCGCGATGCACGCGGTGCTGCGTTCCGACGGACTCATCGTGGCCTGGCGCGATGAGGCATTCCCGCTCTTCACGACGAAGGGCGAACCGGTCGGCGTGTCGATCGAGCGCGCGGCGTCGCGCTTCTGGGGATCGTTGACACTCGGCGCGCACTGCAACGGCTACGTCGCCGACGCCCGCGGGCAACCGGCCCGGCTGTGGATCGCACGCCGTTCGTTCACCAAGGCCACCGACCCCGGCAAGCTCGACAACCTGGTCGGCGGTGGCGTGCCGGCCGGACAGTCGCCGCGCGACACCGTGATCCGCGAGGCGTGGGAGGAAGCCGGGCTCGCGCCACCACAGCTGCAAGGGCTGGCGCGCGGGCGCGTGATCGCACTGCTGCGCGACATTCCGGAAGGCCTGCAGCGCGAGTGGATCCACGTCTACGACCTCGCGCTGCCCGCG
>Ga0335080_10007543_pt1 | contig 11280 bp, 8 predicted proteins | sample Lox_Sample_34_FD_206720 | JGI IMG/M metagenome (GOLD analysis project Ga0335080, IMG submission 206720) | Soil microbial communities from Loxahatchee National Wildlife Refuge, Florida, United States - Lox_Sample_3.4 | ecosystem: Environmental > Terrestrial > Soil > Wetlands | place: USA: Florida...
GAGCGACGTCAGGTTCGCCACGCCGCCCGCCGGCTCGAGCTTCGGGCTGTTGGCCGCGATCACTTCCCGTGTGCCGGCCGCAAGCTGCGCGGGCGTTGGGGCGGGGAAGCGCTCCAGCGTGCCCTGGTACTGTTTCGAATTGAAGCTGCCGCGGTTGTTAGCTGTGTTGCCGACGCCCTTCAGGTTCAGCACACGCAGCGAGCCGTCGGGGGCCACTGCTACCGAGGTAGGGAACCAGGCCGTAGGGATCGCGCCGGCCACCTTCCATTGGCCCGCGCTTTCGCGCAAAATGGCGACCGCATTGTTGCCGCCGCAAGCTGTGTATAGCGTCGCCCCGTCGGCGGAAAACGCCAGTGCCACCGGCTGGCTGCCGAGTGCCGCATCGGGATAGGTGGGAATCTTGACGTCGGTGCGCGCCAGAGTCTTCGTATCGACGAGCGAGACCGTGTCCGAGTGGCTGTTCGCCACCGCGATCAGCGTACCCTTTGGGTGAACCGCCATGAGTGAGGGCGCCAGTCCCACCAGGATCTCTTTCACGGCGCCAGTTCGTGTGTCAACGGCACTTAGCGTCCCTGTGATCGAGGAGCCGGTAACGACATCGGTGACAATGTTTGTACCGGAAGACGGAGCCACAGTGTCATCCGAGCCTGCGCGCCGCCCGCCACGGTTGGTGACGAACACCCGATCGCCCGCGACGGCCACACCGAAGGGAGCGATCCCCACCTCGATCTCCTTCACGAGCTCCAGGGTCTCCGCATCGATCACGGCGAGCATGTTCGATCGGCTGAACGCCACGTACGCGATCTTCCCGCCCGCGGAGAACGCGATCCCGGTGGGCAGCGGATGACCATTCAGCCCGATGCGGCTGGTCTTCCCGGGCTTGCCAGTCTCGGACAACTCAGCGATCAGGATGCTGTCCGGCCCGTTGCGCGCGGTCTCGCTGGCCCAAAGCTGCCGGTCGCCGGGACGAAACGCGATGCCGGCGTAAGAGGTCTGGCGGGTCTCGATATCGGCCAGCTTGGTGCCGGTCGAGCCATCCAGCAGCACGATGCCGCGGGTATTGAGTACCGCCAGGAAACGCCGGGCGCTGTCCCACGCCATGTCGACCGGCCGGCCCGGTATCACGGTCTGCTCGCCCCAGGGCGCCAGCAACTGGTTGGTAGAGACGAGATACATGCCGTCGGGCTGTTTGCCGAGCTGCACCACGCTTTTCAGGATGGAGAAGATCCGGCCTTGCTGCGCGGCGAGCGTGAGGGCCAGAAGCAGGCCCAGCGCGAGAAGTAGTTTCTTCCTCATGAAACGTTCAGCATAACTGGTTGCGATGGCCTCCGTATTACAATAGGAAGGTAATGCGCAATTTTTCGGGTGTCGTACTCTTGGTGTGCGCGAGCTGTGTTTTCGCGCAATCCGCGGATCCTCCCGAAGTCGCGCGAGCCAAGGCGGAAGTGGAGAAGCTCCGGGCGCTGGTGCAAACCGGCGCGATTGCCAGGGCCCAATTGGAAAAAGCCGAGGCAGCCGTCGCAGACGCCGAGGACGCCGCGACTTTGCGGCGGACATTGTACGGCACCGAACTCACAGAGGAGCAGGCCGGCGAGATGCTGGCCGCGGCGCAGCGCCGCGTCGACCGCCGGCGCCAGGCCTACGAGGATGGCAAGAAGCTGGTGGACAACGGCGTGGCGTCCCTGCTCTCGTTGTCAGACTACCTTTCGGAGCTGGACCTGGCGCGCAAGGAATTCGACCTGGCCGAATCGCGCGCTCGCCTGACCCATCAGCTCGCCCAGATGGCTCAGGCCGAGGAACTGCTGGACCGCAAACTCGCTGAGCAACCCGACGAAGCCCGCGATCTCGCCGACCACTATGAAGGCGACGGCGTGTTCAATATGGTCAAGTTCGCTCGTGTGGAGACGGATTTTGAGGAGCATTTCGGCAAGCCCATGCCGATCAGCGCCATGGGCGACACCGCGGTGCACCGCGCCCTGGGTTTCGATCACCGCGGGCGCGTGGATGTGGCGATTCATCCGGATCAGCCGGAAGGCCACTGGCTGTTGGAATACCTGGTCGATCACCACATTCCCTACTTCGCCTTTCGCCACGCCGTCCCGGGCAAGGCTACCGGCGCCCACATTCACATCGGTCCCATGAGCACGCGGGTCAAACTCGGTGGATAATAAGTAGCTTCGATGACCGATCCCAATCTGAAAGTCCTCATTTCCTCCGAGCGCATTCAGGCTCGGATCAAGGAACTCGGCGATAAGATTTCGGCCGATTATCCCACCGGCAATCTCCACATGATCTGCATTCTCAAAGGGGCGGTGTTTTTCATGACCGACCTCGTGCGAGCTATGAAGCGCGACGTTTTCGTCGATTTCATGGGTATCTCGACCTACGGGAAGGGAAAGACGTCCTCGGGCGAGGTCAAGGTGACCAAGGACCTGGACATCTCGCTGGAAGGCGCGGACGTGCTGATCGTGGAGGACATCGTCGATAGCGGCGTGACGCTCAACTACCTGATGCACGTGCTGGATCAGCGCCGGCCGCACTCGATCCGCATCGCCGCTCTTCTCGACAAACCCGAGCGGCGGCTTCGCCCCGTGCACGTCAGCTATGTCGGCTTCCCGATCCCGGACCAGTTCGTGGTGGGATACGGTCTGGATTACGCCGAGAAGTACCGCAACCTCGACGATATCTGCGTTCTGGAAGACGAGCAAGCGAAAGTCTGAAGGCTATTTGGCGGCTTGCGCGTCGGTCGGCTTCTTTTGGAAATGACGCTTGACGTCCGGCCAGAATTCCTTGAGTATGTTCGAGAATGCGTCGGTTGAACACTGGATCAGCAGCTTGGTGACGTTGTCTGTCACGTTGCGGGTGTCGGGATAGTACGCATTGGAGATCGCGACCGCGGCCGCGTTGCCGCCCCATTCGGAGAAGTTGAAGGAGTTCTTTCCCGAGTCCATGCGTGCCACGAAAATTCGCGTGACCGCATAACCCGTCCGGTGCCACTTGGTGCCCTCTCCCAAACGAAAGTAGCGCGGGTCCTGATGGCCCAACGCCGGTACAAGGCCTTCGGTCATCAGGTTACCGATCATCTGGTCACCGTAGGCCGCCGCGAATCGCTTGGCGTATCCCGCCATCCCCTGGCCGAAGGAAGGATTCTGATCCTCCAATTGGTATAGCAGAGCAAAGGCTGCCGCCGTGGGGTAAACCGGCCAGTCAAAGGAGTCCTTGAAGGCGATCGTGAATTTTCGTTTGGCTGTAATCGGCGCGAACGGGATCGAGGCTTCGGTGGTGCGGTTATTCGGTACGACTCCGAAGATGCGCTTGTCCTCCTTAGGAGGCGCGGGAGCCTGAACTTGCGCGGGGTCGGGTGGTGGAGGAACCGGAGATGTGGGTGAGCCGGGCTGATCCTGCGCCGCACAGCAGATAGCCCCAATGAGCCACAGATACAATCCTCCCCCTTGAAGCCGCCTTGGCATATGGCCTTTCGATGCGATTCTACCTGCCCGGGTTTCACTTTAATTGAACCTCACGGTTCATCACTGTAACCGTTCGGTTCACAAAACCTCGGCGGGATGCGCAACTGCCGTCCCGGTCACGCCGCCCGCCGCACCATTTATCAATTACTTACGGGAGCACGGCAGGCTCCGGCACGGGTGCCACGCCATTTGGCCCGCGGGCTGCATTCTACAGTCGCGTTCCCGGCAGCTCGGCCCAAAGGAGGGTACGACGATGAAAAGCTTGACTACGAAAGTGATGATCACCGCGGCTGCGGTGGCGATCGCCGCCAGCGTGGCTTCCGCGCAATCGCTCAAAGCAGAGATCCCGTTCGCCTTCCGGGCGGGCGGCAAGGTAATGGCTCCCGGCACATACGCCGTGAAGACAGACGCATCGAGGCACTATGTGGTTCTGTCCAACTACGATGCCAAGGATTCCGTGATCGCGATGCCGGCGTCGCTCGGGAATCCTCCGAAGAATTGGACGGCCGATGGCAATCCCGTAGTCGCTTTCGAATGCGGAGCCGGCCCGTGCGAGCTCGCCCGGCTCTGGACGGCATCCGGCTACCCGGCGCTGACGTTTGCGCACGGCAAGTCCGGATCGGTCGAGCAGGCATCCCTCACCGAGATTCGCCTCGTGAAAACGAACGGCGATTGAGTGCCCGCCCCGAACCCCCGCTAGCACCCCGCCAAAACCCCACCTCAACTGCGGTCCATACTCCCGGCGCTGCTATCCCCCTGGCAGCGCCGGCCCGCTTTTTGGCCGGCATCAACTTCCCAGATCGATCTCGACTCCCAGCCCTTGCTCCCTGGCCCTCCGATAAACCGCCGCGGCGGCCGCCGCGTCCTGCAGTGCAGTCCCGGTCGAATCGTAGATGGTGATCTCGTCCGCGCGCGTGCGCCCCCGTGTCCTGCCGGTAATCAGCGCGCACAGTTCTCCGCGGAAATCTTCCCGCCGCATCAGTCCGTGGGCGATCCCATGATGAAACTCACCCACCTCCGCACACTGGTCGAGCAGATCGCCGAACACCGACGCCATCGGTAACAGCCGTTCGTCCAGCTCCTGCTTGTCGGGGCTATCGGCGCCAATCGCTGCGAGGAATGTTCCCGGCCGCACGTCCGCCGCCGCGAACAGCGGCCGCCGGGACGGCGTGCACGTGATGCAGACGTCGCTCTTTGCCAGCGCCTCGTGCAGCCCGCTCCCCGCGATCACCTCGATGTCCAATTCGTCCGTCATGGATGCAGCGAAAGCCTCGGCCTCCGCGAGGCTCGCAGCGAATGCAAATACCCGCCGGATCGGCCGCGCGTGGCAGATGGCGCGGAGCTGGATGCGCCCCTGGTTGCCGCAGCCGCAGATGGTGCACACCGATGAATCGGGCCGGGCGAGGAACCGGGCCGCGATCGCCGTGGCCGCGCCGGTGCGCTGAATGGTGATCTCCATCGAGTCCATCACGGCCAGCGGCCGGCCGTTCGCCGCGCTGGCCAGAAGGATCATCCCCTGAATGTTCGGCAGACCGAAACGCTCTCGATTGCGAAAGAAACCGCCGTTGGCTTTAAGTGCGAAGTGCGGCTCCGGCTCGAGCAGCCCGCCGGCCTTCACATGGAATTCGCCGTCGGGGGCGCACACGTGCATCAGCGCAGGTGCCAGTGCCCGCCCTTCGGCGTACGCGCGAAAGCCCTGTTCCACGGCGTCAACGTACTCGGCGAAGGTCAGCATCCCGGCGATCTCGCGCCGCGTCAGGATGAGCATCGTTACCTCGCAGCAACCACTGGAGCATCCGGCGGCGCCGCAAGCTCGTTCCCGTTCAGGTAGCGGTCGAACCAGTAGACCTGCCATTTCAGGCTTTCCACCAGGTGTTTGGGCTCGCCGTTCCGTGTCAGGTCGTGGTTCTCGCGCGGAAAGATCACGAACTCGCTCGGCACGTGGAAATGCTGCAACGCGCGGAACCACTGCTCGCCCTGCTCCAGCGGCACGCGCTGATCGTCGTCCGAATGGAGAATAAGGGTCGGCGTCTTCACGTCCTTTGCGTACCTCAGCGGCGAGGTCTTCCAGTAGACCTCGTAATTCTCGAAAATATCGCCGCCGAAATCGCGCTTGTGCCCGTAGGCGCCGTCGCGCGTGCCGTCGTCGCTGATGAAATTCGAAATGCTGCGCAGCGTGACCGCGGCCTTGAATCGATTGGTGTGGCTCACGATCCAGTTGGTCATGAACCCGCCGTAGCTGCCGCCGGTCACACCCAGCCGGTCGCGGTCGATCCACGGATATTTCGCCAGCGCCGCATCCACGCCGTTCATCAAATCCTGGTAGGCCTTGCCCCCCCACTCCAGCTTCACGCCGCGCTGGAACTCGATGCCATATCCCGTCGATCCGCGCGGATTGGCAAAGAACACAGCCCATCCGCGCGACGTGTACACTTGAAACTCGTGATACCAGCCCATCCCGTACTGCCCCGCCGGGCCGCCGTGGATGCTGAGGACCATCGGGTATGTGCGGCCCTCCTGCCATCCCACCGGCTTCATGAAGAATCCATCCACCTGCCAGCCATCTGCACTCCTGTAGGGCACGCGTTCGATCGCTGTCAAGTCGAGCCGGCCCAGCAGTTCGTCATTGGTGTGCGTCAGCCGCCGCTCGCCTGAACCATCGAGCGATGCGGCATAGAGCTCGTCAAGCTGCCGGATATCGTTCGCCGCGTACACCATTAACTTCGAAGCATAGTCAAACGCCGGCGCGTTCACGTAGCGCGAGCCGCCGGTGACCGCCTTCACCTCGCCCGAACGCACGTCCAGCGTGAAGAGGTGCTGCTCGCCCTTCCAGCCGGAGACGAACAGCAGTGCGCCGCCATCGTCGCGCCATGCCAGGCTGCTCGGAACGTAATCCAGCCGCCGTGCCGCCTGCTTCGACGCTCCGCCTTCGGCGCTCGCGATCCAAATGGCCTGGGACTCGTCCTCGACCGACGCTGCCAGGTACGCGATCGACTTGCCATCCGGCGACCAGCGCGGGCTGCGGTCGCCCTCATGACGGTCGGCAATCGGTTTCGGCTCGCCTCCCGATGCCGCGATCACCTGGATATCGTCAACCGCGCCGGGTTCCTTGTCGGTGCGCTCGCTGGCGAAAGCGATGCGCGTTCCGTCCGGTGACCATTGCGGGTCGAGGTCGTTCCGCTGGTCTCCCGAAGTGATCTGCCGTGCATCGCGCCCTTCGGCCGCGACTACCCAAAGATGAGAGCGCATCGTGTCGAAGAAACTTCTCCCGTTGAACTTGTAATAGGACGCCAGATAATGCCGCGTGTCCGTCGGCCTCTCGGAGGGCGCAAGGCCCGATCGGCCAACGCAGACCAGCCGGTTTCCATCCGGCGACCACGCAAAAGCCGTGATGCCATTCTTGAACGACGTGAGCCGGCGTGCCTCGCCCCCGTCCATCGGCAGAAGCTGCACCTGCGCCGGACGCCCGCTCAGAAAGGCCAGTGCCTTGCCGTCGGGTCTCCAGCGCGGAGAGGTTGCACTGGCGGTCGTGGTCAACTGCCGCGAATGGGCGCTGCCGTCCGCCGGCACCAGCCAAATCTCCGAGTTGCGCCGGTTTTGCTCCGCATCCGCCCGGGTAACCGTGTAGGCCACGAGCCGCCCGTCCGGCGAGATCTGGGGGTCGCCCACATTGGCAAACAGAAAATAATCCTCCGGAGTGACGCCGCGCTTTTCGGCTGCGCACAAGGCGCCGGCCAACCAAAGATAAAGAAGCAGCCGCATGGCCGTCCATCTTATCGCACCGGGGTAACCAGCCGCCTCACAAAGGCGCCTTCTCCAGTTTGAGTTACAATGCGGTTTCCCCACGATCACTCTGAGGGTTCTATGCGTCGTATTGTTCTGACCTGCACCGCGGCATCCGTGCTCGCCATCGGCGTGCTTTCGCATGCGCAAACCAAAGGAAAGGCGGCCAAGGCCGCGCCGCCTCCAAGCTACGGCAACACCGAAGCGATCAGCGAGGACGAGCTGAAGGTCTACGATTATTTCCTCGCCTCCGATCCGCTCGAGGGCCGCAATTTTCCGTCGCGCGGATTCGACACCGCTGCGCTCTACGTAGCCAGCCACCTGGCGGAGTGGGGGCTGAAGCCCGGTGGCAGCGCCACCGGGACCACCGGCCCGCTGCAGCCGTACCTGATGCCCATCGAGCTGGTGGCGCGCCAGGTGGTTCCCGAAGAGAGCAAGCTGACCTTGACGGCTCCTCCCGCTGCAGGCGGCGGCGGACGCGGCAACGTCTCGAGCGAACCGCGCAATACCAGCTACGAATACAACAAGGACTGGGTGGTCGGCACGCCCGGTGGATTCGGTGGCCGCGGCGCCGGACCGGAGGCCCTCGATGTCTCCGCCAATCTCGTCTTTGCCGGCAACGGCTACGTCATCAACAAAACCAAAATCGACCCGTACGAAGGCCTCGATGTCAAAGGCAAGATCATTGTCGTTGCAGGCCTGCCTGCCGAGATCGCCGCGCTTCAGCAGGGTGGCGGCGGTGCCCGCGGCGGCCGCGGACGCGGCGCCGACAATCCGCCTCCTGCGGATGCGACGGCACAGCCCGGGGCGGGTGCGGGGCGCGGAGCCAATCCGCTCGGCGAGGCTTGCACCGATTTCCTCACGCCGGAGCAGTATGCCGCCAAGAACGGCGCGCTTGCGGTGGTGACAATCGCCAACTACCAGCAACTAAGCGCCATGGCCAATCCCAACGCCGGCCGTGGCGGCCGGGGTGCCGGCCTCAACGGCCCCAACTACCAGGTCTTGAAATTCCACCCAGGCGGCGCCTGCCCCAGCTCGCCGTCGATCACAGTTGGTCTCGAGCCTACCACAGCGCTCTTCCAGGGCGAAAAGCTGAGCGGCCAACAGATCTTCTATGGCGCCGGCTCCCATGCGAAGCAGGAGTCATTCGAGCTCAGCTCCCGCAAGAAGCTGAGCCTGCACATCGGTGTCAAGAGCAGTCCGGGGCACGGCGAAAACGTGGTCGCCATGCTCGAAGGCAGCGACCCGGTTTTGAAAAACGAGTACGTGGTGATGAGCGCCCACCTCGATCACATCGGCTTGAGTCAGCCGCTCCCCAACGGCCACAACGTCAATAACGGCGCGGACGACGATGGCTCCGGGTCTACCGGCCTGCTCGGCATTGCGCACGCCTACGCGGCCGGCGCTGCCAAGGGAATCCGGCCCAAACGCTCCATCATCTTTCTGTGGGTCGGTGGCGAGGAGAAGGGACTGCTCGGCTCGCAATATTTCACCGAGTTCCCGCCCATCGACCTGACAAAGGTGGTTGCGGATCTCAATATGGACATGATCGGCCGCACCAAGACCCCGGCATCCGTCGATCCGAATACGACCCATGTGCTCGTGGACCCAGGCGAGGTGCTGCTCATCGGTCCGAACATCTCCAGCGACGAATTAGGCAAGACCATCGAGACCGTCAATGCCGGCTACCAGAAGCTCAAGTTGAACCACTTTTATGATGTGACCAAGCCCGACGAAACGCACGACAATCTCGGGCCCGCCGGTCGCGGCCAGCGCATCTTCTACCGCAGTGATCACTACAACTTCGCGAAGGTGGGGATTCCGATCGCCTTCTTCACTACCGGCCTGCACGTCGATTATCACCAGCCCACCGACACGCCGGACAAGATCGATTACAAGGCCCTCCGCCAAATTGCCACGACGGTGAGTGCCATAGGCTGGGAACTCGCGAATCAACCGGGTCGTCCGAAGCTCAACGAAAAACTGCCCGATGACCTGCTGAAGGACATGAAGACGGTGCAATCCGAAGGCTGGGGCAAGCTGACCCCGGTCCTGGCGCCGCTGCCGGGGCAGTGATGTGGGACAGGCTTCGGCCTGTCCAGGCGCTACGCGCAGTACTCCAGGGCCGCTTCCGCGAGGATTTCCGCGAGCAAGATCACGCTCTCCACATCCACCCACTCCACGTCCGCGTGCGCCCCCGTCCCGGCCGTGCCGATCACCACCGTCTCGATTCCAGCGGCCTGCAACAGCGCCGCGTCCATCCACGGCGTGTCTCCGATGTGCGCCGGCTGACCCCGGCGAACCTTCGCCGCCGCGCAATCCACGGCGCGGACAATCGCCGCATCCTCCGCAACCTCGAATGGATCCCGGACAAAATACGGCCGAACCGTGGCGCGAAAGTCCATATCCGAGTCGGCCAGTTCATCCACGATCGTCTGGATCTCCGCCACTGCCTGTGACTCGGTCTCGCCCGGCACCGTGCGGCGTTCGAGCTGCAGTGTGCACGACGGCGCGTATGTGCTTAAGCCAACTCCGCCGTTCAACATGGCGGCATGCAACGAAGGCGGCCCCACAAGCCGATGCGGCGTGCGCTCACGCAGCTTGCTTTCCAGTTCGCTGAGTCTTGCCAGGAACATACCCATTTTCATATTGGCGTCGATCCCCAACTCGAACCTGCTCCCGTGCGCCGCCCGCCCCTCCACCACCACCTCGATCCATAGGTAGCCTTTATGTGCCAGGCACACCTCGAGCGCCGTCGGTTCGGTGACGATGGCGCCGTCCACCTTCACGCGCGTGATCAGATCGCGGGTTCCCAGGCTGCCGTACTCTTCATCCGCCACCGCCGCCACCAGCATGTCGCCGCGCAGTCGCGTCCCGGCATCCTTGAGCGCTTTCGCCGCCGCCATGCAGGCCGCCAGCGATCCCTTCATGTCATACGACCCGCGCCCGTACAGCCTGCCCTCGCGAATCGCGCCTGAGAACGGCTCGGCCATGCCGCGCACGTCGACCGTGTCGCAGTGTGCGTTGAGCATCAGGCTACGCCCGCCACCCGTGCCCGCAAGCCGACCGACGGCGGAAGCCCGGCCGGCCTCGGGTTCGAAGATCTCCACATCCAGCCCGCAGTCGCACAGCGAGTGCGCGATGAACCCGGCGATTTCCTTCTCTCCCGGCGCTCCCGGCGCCAGGGTGGGGTTGATGGAATTGATCTGCACGAGCCGCGCGAGAGTGTCTATGGTGTAGCTTCGGTCGATCCGCACGCTACCACTGTACTCCGCTGCCGCCGCCGCCCAAAGTAAATGCCCAGCCCGATCACCAGCCATCCCACAAGCCGGGCCCAGTTCGAGACTCCCAGTCCGAGCATTAGTGCCACATTCATGACGATCCCGGCCACCGGCACCACCGGCACCCACGGCGTGCGGAACGGCCGTGCCGCGTCTGGCCGCCGGCGTCGGAGCACGATCACGCCGCCGCACACGATCACAAACGCGAACATGGTTCCGATGCTGGTCATCTTCCCCACCACCTCGATCGGCGCGAACGCCGAGAACAGCGAGACGAACACCATCAGCAGCAGGTTGCTCCGCCAGGGCGTGCGGAACTTCGGATGCACCTCCGCGAAAGCCTGCGGCAGCAGGCCGTCGCGCGCCATCGAATAGAACACCCTGCTCTGCCCCATCAGCATCACCAGCATCACGCTGGTGAGGCCTGCCAGTACCGCCAGGTTCATGGCTACGTTCAACCAGTGATAAGGAATCCTTTCCAGAGCCAATGCCAGCGGCGCCGCGACGTTCAATCGCCGGTAGTCGACCACCCCGGTCAGCACCCACGAGTACAGGATGAACAACAACGTACAGACGGCGAGCGATCCGAAAATTCCCACCGGCAGGTCGCGCCGCGGAGTTTTGGCCTCTTGCGCGGCTGTCGAGACGGCGTCGAACCCGATGTAGGCGAAAAACATCACGCCCGCTCCCGCCAGGATGCCGCTCCACCCGAAGTGTCCGAACTGCCCTTGGTTTGGCGGGATCAG
>Ga0335080_10007544_pt1 | contig 11280 bp, 8 predicted proteins | sample Lox_Sample_34_FD_206720 | JGI IMG/M metagenome (GOLD analysis project Ga0335080, IMG submission 206720) | Soil microbial communities from Loxahatchee National Wildlife Refuge, Florida, United States - Lox_Sample_3.4 | ecosystem: Environmental > Terrestrial > Soil > Wetlands | place: USA: Florida...
GAGCACGGCCGACAGCGCCGCCGCCGACTGCTCGGAGCCGTTCTCGATGTCGGCGTAGATCACGAGCGAGGCGATCTGCACCTTGCCGGCGATCAGCGCCAGCGAGCCGAACTCGCCGATCGAGCGCGCGAACGCGAGCGCGGCTCCCGAGAGGATCGCGGGCCGGAGCGCCGGCAGCACGATCCGCCGGAACGTGGTCGCGTTCGACGCCCCGAGCGACGCCGCCGCCTCCTCGACCTCGCGGTCGAGCTCGAGCAGCACCGGCTGCACCGAGCGCACCACGAACGGGAGCGTGACGAACAGCAACGCGACCACCACCGCGCCCCGGGTGTAGGCGAGGTGGATTCCGACGGGGCTGTCGGGGCCGTAGAGCGCGATCAGGGTCAGCCCGGCGACGATCGTCGGGAGCGCGAACGGCAGATCGATCAGCGCGTTGACGAACCGTTTGCCGGGGAACGAGTCCCGGACCAGCACCCACGCCACGAGCGTGCCCATCACCGCCCCGATCGCCGCCACGAGCAGCGATGCCACCAGCGTGATCACAAGCGCGCGCACCGCCAGCGTGTTGTCGACCGAGCTCCACAGCGTCCCGAGCCCCGACGAGAACGCCTTGACGACCACCGCGGCCAGCGGGATCAGCACGAACACGCCCATATAGAGCATGCACAGCCCGAGCCCGAGGTCGCCGGCCCGCACGGCGCTGTACCGCGCCCCCGCCCGAGCGCGGGGACGCGGCGAGACCGGCGCCGTCAATGACGCGGTCTGGGTCTCAGCTGGCAGTGGGCACCCCCGCGGCCTCTTCGATCTTGGTGATCGAGCCGGTCGACGGCGCGAAGAACTCTGCCGTCACCTTGGTCCAGCCGCCCAGGTAATCGATCGTGAACAGATCGGGCGGTGTCGGGAACTTGCTCGCGAACTGCTTGGCGACCGACGCGAGCACCGGGCGGTAGCCCTGCTGCGCCCAGATCGTCTGCCCGGCCGTCGACCACTGCCAGTTCACGAACGCCTTGGCCTGAGCCGGATGCGAGCTCTTTGTGGTGACCGCGATCGGCGTCTGGATCAGGAGCGTCTGCTTGGGGATCACGACCTGGATCGCGTCCCCGGCCTTCTCGGCCGCCAGCGCGTCCGACTCGTAGTCGAGCAGCACATCGCCCTTGCCGCCGGTGAACGTCTGCAAGGCGGCGGCGGCGCTCGAGTCCTGCACGCTGACGTTCTTGGTCAGCAGCGTGTTGAGGTACGCGAGGGCCTGGTCCGCGGTCTTGCCCTCCTTGAGCTGAGCGCCGTAGCCGGCGAGGATGTTCCAGCGCGCGCTGCCCGAGGTCGAGGGGTTCGGGGTGATCACGTCGACGCCCGACTTGATCAGGTCGTCCCAGCCGGCGATGTGCTTGGGGTTGCGCTTGCGCACCACGAACACCACCACCGAGTCGCTCGAGAAGCCCTGCTCGGGGTTCGCGTTCCAGTTCTTGGACACGATCCCGTCCTTGACCAGCCGGGTCATGTCGGGCGTCGTCGAGAACGCGACCACGTCGGCCGGCTGGCCGGTGTCGACCGCGCGGCTCTGCGAGCCCGAGGCCCCGAACGACTGACCGAACGACACCCCCTTGCCAGCGCTGGTCTGCGTGAACGCCGCGGTCAGCGCGTCGTAGGCCTTCTTGGGCGTCGAGTACCCGACCAGATTGAGCTTCGTGCTCCCGCCTCCGCTGGTCGCGGCGGCGTTGCTCGTTGCGCCGGAGCCCGCGGAGCTCGACGTCGAGTCCGAGGAGCCGCCGCAACCGGAGAGCACGGCCCCGCCGCCGATCGCGACGATGGCGGCGGTCAGAATGCTGGCGTTCGTCCGGTGTGTTCTTGCTCTCATACAGGGCTCCCCTGGTGGCGACGTGTTTCTCTGGGATCAGGCCGCCGGCGCGTGAACCGCAAGATGCCGATCGGCTACTTCAGTTAGTGCATCGACATTACCAGATTGATCGCCTTACTCAGCTTGTTCGAGGACCTTCGGGGAACTACGTGACCGTAGGTACGGCGCCATTTTGGCGCCGGCTCCGCTACCCTCCGGCCCCCCATGCGGTTCTTCGAATACGAGTCGCGGGCGATCGTCGCCAAGGCCGGGATACCCGTAACCAAGCATGGATTCGCCAAGACGGCCGACGAGGCGCGCCGGATCGCCGAGCAGATCGGCGGCCCCGTGGTGATCAAGTCGCAGGTGCTCAGCGGCGGCCGGATGAAGGCGGGCGGCGTCAAGTTCGCCGACACCCCGGATGAGGCCGCGCGCTACGCCGAACACATCCTCGACCTCGAGATCGGCGGCCATATGCCCCGCGGCGTTCTCGTCGACTCGCGCGCCGCGGTCAAGCACGAGTACTACGCGGGCGTGGTCTGGGACGGGCTCCGCAAGCGGCCGGTGATGCTGTTCTCGGACATGGGCGGCATCGACATCGAGCAAGTCGCCGAGGAGCACCCCGACCACGTCGCCCGCCGCCATTTCTCGACCCGCGCTCCGTTCTCCGAGTGGGAGGCCAAGCAGCTGATCGCGTCGCTGGGCATCAGCGGGAGCGCGCTGAATCGTCTGACGCCGATCGTCGCCCGGCTCGCCCGTCTTTTCCTCGAGTACGACATGACGCTGGCCGAGATCAACCCGCTCGGCGAGCTCGAGGACGGGTCGTTCGTCGCGCTCGACGCCCACATGGACATGGAGAACGAGGCCCGGCCCCGCCAGCAGGCCCTGCTGCACGAGCTCGGGGTCGGCGACGAGGAGACGCGGCTGGCGCGCGAGCCGACACCGTTCGAGCTCGCGGGCGAGCAGGTCGATTCTCAGGATCACCGCGGCGTGGCCGGCAACGTCACCGAATTCGACGGCAATCTCGGCCTGGTGATCGGCGCCGGCGGCGGTTCGCTGACGCTGTTCGACGCCGTCCGCGCCCACGGCGGCGACCCGGCCAACTACTGCGAGATCGGCGGCAACCCCTCGGTGCGCAAGGCGTGCGGTCTGGCCAAGCTCGTGCTCCAGAAGCCCGGGGTCGACAAGATCGCGGTGATGATGTCGATCGTCTCGAACACCCGGGTGGACATCGTCGCGCGCGGAGTGATCAAGGCGTGCGTCGAGCTCGGCTACGACCCGGCCGAGAAGATCGCCATCTTCCGGATCCCGGGAGCGTGGGAGGAAGAGGGCTTCAAGATCCTCGATAAGTACGGTGTCGAGTACGCCGACCGGAGCGTGTCGCTGCACGAGGCGGCGCACCGTGCGGTGGTTAAGATCCAAGGAGCCGCTGCCTAGTCATGTCCATCCTGATCGACGCGAGCACGACGTTCATCGTCCAGGGCATCACCGGCCGCGAGGCCGTGAACCTCACGCGTGAGTGCCTGGACTACGGCGAGGGCGCGAAGATCGTCGGGGGCGTCACGCCGGGTCGCCTCGGCCGCGACGTGCACGGCGTGCCGGTGTTCGACACGGTGGCGCAGGCGGTCGAGCACCATGGCTCGCCGATCGACGGCTCCGTGGTAACGGTCCCCCCCGCGTTCACCAAGGACGCGGTGTTCGAGGCGCTCGAGAACGGCGTCAAGCTCGTCGTGATCGTGACCGAGCGGATTCCGCGCGGCGACGTCGCGCAGATGGTCGAGCTCGCCGGCCAGCGCGGGGCCCGCATCATCGGGCCGAACTGCCTCGGCATCATCGTCCCCGACGTGATCAAGATGGGCGGCATCGGCGGCCCCGCGCGCGACGCCGCCAAGTCCTACACGCCGGGACCGGTCGGGGTGATCTCGCGCTCCGGGGGGATGACCACCGAGATGTCCTCCACGCTGACCGCCGCCGGCCTCGGTCAGTCGACCGCGGTGTCGATCGGCGGCGACGCGATCATCGGCTCGACGTACGCGGAGCTGATGCCGCTGTTCGAAGCCGATCCCGACACCGAGGCGATCGTGATCTACACCGAGCCGGGTGGCCGGATGGAGGCCGAACTGGCCCGCTGGGTGACCGACAACGACTCGCGGCTGCCGATCGTCGCGTTTATGGCCGGACGGTTCATGGACGAGATGCCGGGGATGAGTTTCGGCCACGCCGGCACGATCGTCGAGGGCAAGGAGGACACCGCGGCCGAGAAGATCGCCCGCCTCGCGGAGGCCGGAATCGTCGTCGCCGAGGAGATCTCGGAGATCCCCCGGATCGTCAAGGACCGGATCGGGGCGAAGGTATGAGCCCGCTTCGGTTCACGGGAGCAGCGCGATGACCGAGGGGCTGTTCATCGCGGTCGAGGTGGACGAACCGGTCGCGAGCGACCCCGGGCTCGCCGCCAAGCTCGAGGAGGTCTGCCCCGTCGACATCTTCCGCGCCGGACCGGACGGCGTCGAGATCGTCCAGGAGAACCTCGACGAATGCGTCCTGTGCGAGCTGTGCATCAACGCGGTGCCGGCGGGCACAGTGCACGTCGTCAAGCTGTACTCGGGCGAGACGCTTCCGGCGTCGGCGTAGCTTCACGCGTCGGCATCGCCGAGCGCATCAGCCGCTGCCTCGCCGTCGAGGTCAGCGGCCGGTAGGTCTCTCCGGAAGCGTCGAGGTACCAGGACTGGTTACCGTCGTCGGGCTCGGGGATTCCGGCCTCGCGGAGCCCCCCGGTCTCGGGCCTGAACCATGTCGTGACGGGGATTCGATCGACGGCGCGGACGACCGCGGGCCGCTGCTCGGGCGGCAGCGTCGCCAGCGCCCGGCTGAGATCGCGTGAGGCGATCGTATGGCCGCTGCGGAGGGTGAACGCGGCCACAGCGATATCCCGCGTGCCCTCGGGCGACGTGACCCCATAGGCCAGCGCCAGCCCGACCGCGGGGATGTCCCCGAGGGCGTCGCGGATCGGAGTCGTGTAAACCGGGCCCTCGGCGGTGTGGATCACGTCGGCGACGCCGTCCACGCGCCAGTAGTCGCCGTCTGCGTCCTGCCGGAACAGATCGCCGGTGGCGGCCCAGGCATCGTCGCGCGAGAACAGCGAGCGCAACGGCGTGACGGTGAGGGGCTCCTTGGGGCTGACGCGCGCCATCAGCATCCCGACCTCGTCCACCCCGCAGCGCTTGGCGAACCCGTCGCGATCGAGTACCAGACCCTGTGCGTCGAGGTCATAGGCGGCGATGCGAACCTCGGCGCTCCCGGGGAGCGGGCGACCCATCGAACCGGGCTTGGCGTCCCGGATGTTGACGAGGATCGCGCCGGCCTCGGTCGAGGCGTAGAACTCGAGCACGCGAGCCGGTCGCAGGCGCTCCTCGATCCGCTTCCACAGCCCCCTCGGCATGCCGGAGCCGATGAACAGCCGCAACGGATGGTGTCGCTCCGCCGGCTGCGGCGGAGCCTCGACCAGTGCGTCGAGCAGCGTCCACGTGTAGGACGCGACGGTGACGCCGTAGCGCCGGACCTCCTCCCAGAACGTCGAGACGTCGAAGCCCCGAGCCATGGCTAGCCGCGACCCGCCCACGATCGCGCCACCGGTGCTCATCATCAGGCCGGACGGATGGTGGACCGGGGTGACGCTGTACAGCGTGTCGGCGGACGTGAGCGCGGCCGACGAGGCGGTGCCGAACGCGGACTGCGCCCACCGGCGGTTGGTGATCCGGCTCGCCCGCGTGCTCTCGCCCTCGCCGCTGAACACGATGAAGGCGAGATCGCCGGCCCTCCCCGGGTTCGGGCGGTACCACCGCGGCAGCTTCACCGTGGCGGGATCGATCTGCTCCATGTCGGTGACCTCGTCGGTCCCGAGGTCGCGGGAACCGCCGCCGCCACCGAGCACGAACGTGTGCACTCGACCCAGGCCGGCGGCCAGCTCCGCGCGCTCGGGGTCGGCGATGATCCGCTCCATCTGGCCGAGCCGCGCCTCGCGCGCGAGGTCGCCGTCCGGGCGCATCAGCACCGACACCGCGCCGATCCGACTGATCGCGATGACGAGCGCGAGCGCGCTCGGCCGCGGTCCCATCAAAACGCCGACGTGCTCGCCCTGCCGCACACCGATCGAGATCAGGCCGCGGACCACGTTGTCGATCCGCTCTCCGACCGCCGCGGCATCGTAGGCGCGGTCCTCGTACAGGAAGAAGGCGTCGTCAGGCGTCCGGCGCCGGCGCTCCTCGACGAGGAGCCCGATCGAGATCCGCGTGCTCGGCTGGATCTGGTCGAGACGGATCAGCCGAGGCAGCTGCGCGGCGGCCTCGCGCGTCAGCTCGCGCACACCGCCGACCGTTCGTACGGCGGTCCCGGCGATCGAGCGGGCGATGCCGGCGCCCACGCCCGCCGCCAGCTCGACGCCATAGCCGACGCGGCTGCGCACCGGCGGCGCCGGGTGGGCTGCGCCGTCTTCCGGGATGCGGGTGACGTTCGACGGCGGCTCTCCGTCGCCCGCGCGCCAGTGGGCCCAGGCGGCGACGGTCGGCCAGGTGAGCGTTCGCGAGGTCGTCCCCACGACGAGGCCGAAGTGGCCGGCCTCCACCGCCAGCTCGTACACGTCGGCGCGCGGCGCAGCCTGCCGGATCGCACGCACCCCCGGCGCCGGCGCGATCTCGTCGACGGTGCCGACCACCGAAAGGATCGGACACGCCAGATCGGCCAGGCTGAGCGTCCGATCCTCGATCACGAACCCGCCTTCGAGCATCCGGTTGCTGGCCACGAACTGGTTCACGAACTCGGCCAGCGCCGGCCCGGGCCACGCCACCCACCCCTCGCTCTCGAGGAACCGTCGCTGGCCCTCGCGCGGCAGCAGCGCCTCGCGGTCGTGGAGCTGGAGCAGGAACTCGAGCCGGCTGCGCGCTGACTTGACGGGGTCGAGCAGGCGAAAGCCGGTGCGGCTGAACCACGCCGGCACTCCCCCGCCACCGAACGCGGCCGCGAGCGCTTCGGCCACTTCGACCGCCAGCTGCTCGGGCAAGCCGAACGGCATCCCGAGTCGCGTGTCGACCGGGCTCCCGAACGTGATCAGCGACGCCAGCCCGTCGTTCCGGCGGTAGGCCGCGGCCTGGTAGCAGAACATGCCGCCCTGGGAATAGCCGGCCAGGTGAACGTCGCTGCCGGTCTCCGCGCGCACCCGATCGACGGCCTCGGACACCGCCACCACGTGGTCGGTGAGCGTGCGCTCGAGGCCGCCGCGCTCGCGCTCGGGCGCGCCGAAGTCGACCACCCACGGGTCGATCCCGTGCTCGTGCAGCAGGGTGACCGCGCTGCTCGACGGCGACACGTCATAGATCTCGGCCGCGAGCATCAGCGGCGGCACGAGCACGACCGGTGGCGCGTGCGTCTTCGCCTCGGGGGCTCTGCTCGGGTGCCCGTCGGCGTTGCTTGGACGCGCGTCCGCGCCGGCGGTCGCGTAGTAGCGCCGGAGCCTGAACACTCGGTGCTCGAACGTCACCTCGTAGGGCGACGGCTGCTCGTCGGTAGCCAGGCCGCCGAACCGGGCAACCTCGAGCGCGTTCTGCGCCGCCGCGCCGACGCGGCTTACGGGCGTGGAGATCGTCTTGGGCACCAGAGACATCGGCGTGCACATGTTCCCCGAACTGTCCGCGGGGCGCCACCGGCCACCGGGCCACGCTGACCGCATGGAGGCACGGGACCTCGCCGAACCGGGCAGGACCGACCATGCGCCCAGCACCCGGCTAACCTGAGGGTTCGTTGACCGTGGCCGTCCGGATCCGAGATGCACGGCGCGACGACGTCGCGCTGATCTTCGGCTGGATCGTCGAGCTGGCCGAATACGAGCGCGCTCCGGAGCAGGTCAGCGGCACCCCGGAGCTGCTCGAGGACGCGCTGTTCGGGCCGGCGCCGTCGGCCGAGGCCGTGATCGCCGAGACGCGGGATGAGGCCGTCCCGGACGCCGCGACGACCGCGGCGGACGCCACCACGCGCACCGTCGACGCCACCACGACCACCGCAGGCGCCACCACGCGCACCGTCGACGCCACCACGACCACCGCGGACGCCAACCACTGGCAACCGGCGGGCTTCGCGCTGTTCCATTCGACCTTCTCGACCTGGGAATCCCGCCCCGGGATTTGGCTCGAGGACCTGTACGTCCCGCCCGTCCACCGCCGCTCAGGCGTCGGGGCGGCCCTGCTGGCCCGCCTCGCCCAGATCGCCGTCGCGCGTGGGTATGCCCGCCTCGAGTGGGCAGCGCTCGACTGGAACGAGCCCGCCCTGAACTTCTACGACAAGATCGGCGCGCGCCGGCTGGACGACTGGATCCTCCACCGGCTCGACGGCGGCGGCCTCGAGCGCATCGCGGGAACGACGGGGACGGCCGGCTGATGGCGGGGCAGCCGCCGTCAGACGGCACCGCCGGCCCGGGTCACGGCGCGCCCGCGCCCATCACCCAGGCCGGTCCGGTCCGGTTTGCCGGGATGGCGGGCTCCTCGATCGCCTCCCGCGATGCGGCCCTGTGGGTAACCGACTTCCTCAACGCCGCCTACTACCGCCGGCCGATCCTCGACCGGGACGTCGACGATCTGCGGCTGGCGTTCTCGATCCTGACGACGTACTGGTACCGGCGCCAATCGTCCCGGCGGTTGCGCGTCACCGATCTACGAGCGTTTCACTCGGCGTACGGACGCTACCGCTTCGACACCCAGACGGCCGACCGCGGACTGCTGACCCGCGAGCAGTTGCTGGATGGGGCCGCGGATCTAATCGGCGACTGGTTCCCGTATGCGTACGCGGACGAGGCCAGGCGCGGCTGGGGTATCGCTTTCCCCACGATCGAGGAGCGCGCCGCCTACGACCCGGCGCGCCGGATGGCGGTCGCCAAGCTCGGACCGCTGACGCCGGAGTCGGCGCCGCCCGAGCGCCAGACCTGGCATACCTACCCGCCGGTCGAGATGCCGTCGGTCGAGGGGGTGGTGGCGGCGCTCAGCCGACCCGAGACGTGGCCCGATTACGCCAGCGAGATCGGCCGCTTCACGCCTCTCCGCGCCGGCGGGCTGGCCGGGCAGACGTTCGAGATCGACGTCGCCGCGGGCACCGAGGCCGGGTTGCCGGTGTTCGTCCGCGGCTACGTCACGATCACGCTCCTGGTCACCGGGGAGGATCGAGCCGCTCGGGACCTGTACTTCGACGAGCTCGAGTCGGGACTCGCCCGCTACGGGGAGGACGAGCCGCGCGCGGTCCCCGAGGGCGGCGAGCCGGTGCTCGGGTTCGACCTGACCACGCACAGGGGCCATTTCATGGGGGCCGGGCACAACCGCCTGATCCTCTATACGCACGACGGCCGCGCCTGGGTGCGAGCGGCCGGCACCTGGGATCCGATGCCCTGGCACCTCGAGCGGTCCTACCGCGTGGCGGGCCGCGACGCCCAGCATGCGTTCTGGGGCGAGGGCGGCGTGCCTCGACTCAGCATGCTCCACCAGGTGGCGCTGAGAGCCGCATGACCGCCGTCGTCATCGGCGCGGGGCCGAACGGCCTCGCCGCCGCGATCCGTCTCGCCGAGGCGGGACGGCCGGTCACCGTGCTCGAGGCCGCCGATCGTCCGGGTGGCGCGGTGCGTACCGAGCAGCTGACGCTTCCGGGCTTCCACCACGACGTCTTCTCCTCGGTGTATCCCGCGGGGGCGGCCTCGCCCGTGTTCGCGCGTATGCCACTGGAGCGCCACGGGCTGCGCTGGATACATCCGGGAGCCTGCTACGCGCACCCGCTCCCCGGCGGGCGGGCGGTGGCGCTCTACCGCGACCTCGACCGGACCGAGGCGAGCCTCGATGCCGTACATACCGGTGACGGCAGACGGTGGCGCGCGTTCGTCGGCCCGATGCTCGAGGAGTTCGAAGCGATCCGGGCGACGATGCTCGGCGGCTTCCCGCCCGTTGCCGCCGCGCTCCGGCTACCCGTGGCTCTCGGGCCGTGGGGGACGGCCAAGTTCGCGGCGCTGTTGCCGGGCTCGGCCAGAGGGCTGGGGTCGCGACTGTTCGGCGGCGCCGGATCGCGGGCATGGCTGTACGGCTCGGCCGGTCACGGGGACGTACCGCCGACCGGCGCCGGCAGCGCGATCGCGGCCGTCTATCTGAACCTGATGGGTCACGCGGTCGGGTGGCCGAGCCCGGCCGGTGGCGCGGAGCGGCTGGCCGAGGCGCTCGTCGCCTATCTTCGCGAGCTCGGCGGCAGGGTCCGCACCGCAGCGCGTGTCGAGGCGATTGAGGCCCCCCACGGTCGGGTCACCGGGGTGCGCGTCGCCGGCGGGGAGCGGGTCGCGGCCGAGGTGGTGGTCGCCGACGTGATGCCGCATGCCCTCGCTGCCCTTGCCGGCGAGGCACTGTCCTCCCGGTACCGGTCGCTGCTTCGGCGCTATCGGTACGGGCCGGCGACCGTCAAGGTCGACTGGGCGCTCGACGGGCCGATCCCGTGGGAGGCGACCGAGCCGCGCGCCGCCGGGACCGTCCACGTCGCGGGTGAGGAGGCTGAGATCATGGACGCGGTCGCAGTCAGTCAGAGCGGGCTGCCCGAACGGCCGTTCCTGCTCCTCGGGCAGCAGTCGCTGGCCGATCCGTCCCGCGCGCCGGCCGGCAAGCACACGGCGTGGGCCTACACGCACGGGCCACGCACCGGGATCGACTGGGGCGCCGAAGTCCCGTCGCTCATCGACCGCGTCGAGGCTCAGATCGAGCGGTTCGCGCCCGGGTTCCGGAAGCTGATCCTCGCCCGCCACGTCCTCGCCCCCGGTGATCTCCAGCGCCGCGACGCGAACCTGGTGCATGGGGACGTCGGCGGCGGCAGCTACCGCCTCCGCCAGGTCGTCTTTCGGCCGGTTCCTGCCCTGTCTCCCTACCGGACGCCGCTGCGGGGTGTCTACCTCGGGAGCGCCGCGGCCTTCCCCGGTGGCGCCGTCCACGGGGTCCCGGGTGACGCCGCCGCGCTGGCGGCGCTCGCCGACACGCGCTCGTGACGTGGCCACCAGACACGTCGCGCCACCCGGACCCACGCGCCACGCCACCGAACCCAAGTGCGCAGGCTGGTCGGCGGTCTAGCCACCCTGGCCCAGCGCGTCCGTCCGTGGCACCATCCAGGCCGTGAAACGCCATCCCGCGCTCGCTCCGCTCTCGCGCGATCACCACCACGCGCTCATGATCGCGCGGCGTCTGCGCAGGGCGGACGACGGCGACGGCGAGGAGGCCGCGCGAGCGTTCCTCGCGCATTGGGACGAAGAGGAGAGCCTTCATTTCCGCCTCGAGGAGGAACTCCTCCTTCCGGCGTATGCGGCGCACGGAGACCCCGACCACGCGGCGGTCGTCCGCACGCTGCTCGATCACATGCTGATCCGCCGCGACGTCGCGCGGCTGCGGGAC
>Ga0335080_10007547_pt1 | contig 11278 bp, 10 predicted proteins | sample Lox_Sample_34_FD_206720 | JGI IMG/M metagenome (GOLD analysis project Ga0335080, IMG submission 206720) | Soil microbial communities from Loxahatchee National Wildlife Refuge, Florida, United States - Lox_Sample_3.4 | ecosystem: Environmental > Terrestrial > Soil > Wetlands | place: USA...
TGGCGTCTGCGTTCGGCGCAACATCCGTCGCGACAACCTGCAATCCCTTGGCGAGAAACAGCGCGGTCCAGCTCGCGCCGATCACGCCGGTGCCGACGACCGCGATGCTGCGAACGGGCTTGGTGTCGGTCATGTCGTTTCTCCGATGCATCCGTCAGACTTCGGCATAGGCAATGCCGGTGAGATTTCCCTGGGCGCCGAGAAGCATGCGCTCGTTCTTTCCATCGAGGTCGGCGGAATAGATCGAGCCGGCGAAATCGGTGACGAACATCCGGTTGCCCGGAATGTCGAGCGCGATGCCGATTCCCTCCATCAGGTGCTTGACCAGGATCTCCGGCGTCGCCGTCGTGTCGATCGGCACGCGATTGACGGTGTTGCCGCGCGGAGGATCGCCGCGATCGGTCCAGTAGAGAAGACGGTTCGTCAGGTCGAGCTCGAGGTCGATGGGTTCCGGCAATCGATCGAACAGCACCTCGATGTCGGAACGCGTCGCCGCGGTCTCGCCCTCGGTAATGTCGATATGGGCGCGCCGGAGACTGCCCAGTCCGCCCTTCGTCGGGCCTTTCTGCGTCCAGTAGATCTTTCCGCGCTTCGGATCGACGGTGATCCCGACGCACCATCGCATCTCGTCGCGCCGATCCGCGTCGCCGCGGCCGGTCTCGACCAGCGTTTCGACCTGCGAGCCGTCGAGGTTCGCGCGCATCACGCGCATGCCTTCGCGGTCGCTCCAATAAAGCTTGCCGCCGGCCTTCTCGAGGTGCAGCTGCTTCGGCGTGTATGTTACGCCCTGCGGAATGATGACCTTGCGATGTCCGCCGTCGAGGTCGGCGCGCTCGATCGAGCCGTCGTCGCGGCTCGGGATGCCCATGTTGGTCCAATAGATATGACCCGCCGCGGTATCCACGGCGATGCCGTCCGGGTGGCGGCAATTGGCGACGATGACCTTGCGGTCGGAGCCGTCGGGATTCATCGAATGAATGCGGTCCCCGCTCAGCTCGAGGACGAACAATCGGCCGCGCCGCGTCGCTCCTGACGGAGCCTTCGTCCCTGGGTCCGTCGGCGCACTCATTTGCGGCCACGCGATCTGTCGAGGAATTCCTCGACCTGCTTGCCGGTCATGGATTCAGCGGCGCCTTTTTCGGGAACGGCGCTCTCAGTCGTCTCGGAGGAGAAGTCGCTCGCAAGCAGATCGGGGTTGACACCCTCGATGAGCCATTCGAGGAGTTGGTAATCTGCGAACACGCCCTCAACGGCGAATGGATCCTGCTGGAGGCAGGACAGCGCTTCCTCTCTGTCGGCCGCGCGGTAGACAAACAGCCCGCCCGCGTCGTTCGCGAAGGGGCCTGCCAGGGCCAATCTGCCGGTGCTCTTGAGGGCCTGATCATATGTCCAATGCGCCGGGCGAGCGGTGGTGAGCCTCGATTTGTCGCCGCCGTATTTCGCGTAGTTCGCGAACAACCTGATGTGCGTATTTTCGCCGCCGCTCCGGTCGGCAGATCGATTTGCCTTGATGAGAAGATCGAGATTCACGCCGCGAAGATGCCATTCTGTGATCTCGTAACTGCTCAGTGCATTTGCGAGAGTGAAGGGGTCCTCTTGCGCGAGTGTCAGCGCTGCGTCGCTCGATACGGCTTCGTAGATGAAGAGCAACCCGAAACGCCGGCCCTGATCGTCCAGGAGGGGTCCGCCGATCGCCAGCTCGCCTTGTTCCCGCAGCCGATCCGCGTAGGCAAAATGGGCCGCACGCGCACCGGCGATCCTATCCAGGTCTCTGTACTTGACGAAGTTGATGAACTTCACCGCGAACCATCCGGCTGCCGGACTTCCCTCGCGCAGGATGTGGCGCTTCGATCGGGCGGTATTGTCGAAACCTGCCGTTCCTTGACGGCGGCCGCCCTGGAGCGCCGGCGCGACCGGAGGACCCGGCTGTCGCGTCGATGGCCGATTAAGCTTGGCGCAAGCGGGTCATGGCAAAATCGACGCACGCAGGGACGGGTCTTGGATCCATCCCGGCGACGAAGCTGCGCGCGTGTGATCGGATCCGAGACAATGATCGGCGAAGCCAAATTGACAAAACGAAGCCAACGCCAAAAGCGCAATGAATTCCGTCACGCCGATGTAGGACTTGGCAGAACCTAAGCAAATTATCGAGCAATTCCAATGGCGGAAAATATCTTAATACCGCATGACTTCCCTAATACCACTGCGACGCTCGTTGCCGTCGACAAGCATCCTCGCGCAGGATCACGATTGCGTCGCGCACGACAACCGGCGTCGAGCGCGCACGAAACATCAATCCGGTGCACGGACGTACAATCGCGCGTCGTCGCCGCTGCGCAGACTGGGTCGGGATGCGCGACGTGCATCCTCGGTCCGACGCAAGGAGATGCGACATGGCTTTCGAGATCGAGGTCAACGGCGAAAAGCGATCCGCCGATGTCGACGGCGACACGCCCCTGCTGTGGGTGCTGCGCGACGTGCTCGGCATGACGGGCACCAAGTTCGGCTGCGGCAAGGCGCTGTGCGGCGCCTGCACGGTGCATGTCGACGGGAACGCCACGCGCTCCTGCATCACGCCGATCGACTCGATCGGCACGTCGAAGGTCACCACCATCGAGGCGATCGGCGCGACGGCGATCGGCGCCGCCGTGCAGAAGGCTTGGCTCGAGCACGAGGTCCCGCAGTGCGGCTACTGCCAGTCCGGCCAGATCATGTCGGCGACGGCGCTGCTCGCCGAGAATCCGCATCCGACCGACGCCGACATCGACGGCGCCATGTCCGGCAACGTCTGCCGCTGCGGGACCTACCTGCGGATCCGCGAGGCCATCAAGCAGGCCGCGCAATCGAGCCGGCAGGGAGGCTGACATGACCGTCGCACACCTCACGAGCCCCGCTTCACGTGACTCCTCCACGACCGCTCTCTCCCGGCGCGGCTTCCTGCAGGCCGGGGCAGCCGCGGGCGGCGGCCTGATGCTGAGCCTGCGGCTGCCGCTGGCGGGCCACGAGGCACAGGCCGGCGAGAGCACTTTCTCGCCAAATGCTTTCGTCCACATCGGCAGCGACGGCAGCATCACGTTGACCATGTCCTATGTCGAGATGGGGCAGGGCACCTACACCTCGATCTCGATGCTGATCGCCGAGGAGCTCGAGATCGACCTCGCCCAGGTGCGGGTCGAGCACGCGCCGCCCGACGCGAAACGCTACGGCAATCCGGCCCTCGGCGGCATCCAGGCGACCGGCAACTCGTGCGCCATTCGCGGCGCGTGGCAGCCGCTGCGCCAGGCCGGTGCCGTCGCCCGCACCATGCTGGTGGCTGCGGCCGCGCAGCGCTGGAATGTCGATCCGACCACCTGCCGGGCGGAGCGCGGCACGGTGGTGCATGCGGCGACGCAGCGCAGTCTGGGCTACGGCGAGCTCGCCGCCGATGCGGCGCGCATGCCCGTCCCCGACAAGGTGGCGCTCAAGCCGCCGGAACAATTCCGGCTGATCGGCACGCCCGCGAAGCGAATTGATTCACCCGCCAAGGTCAATGGCACGGCGATGTACGGCATCGACGCGCGTCCGCCCGGCGTCAAGATCGCGACGTTGGCGCAGTCGCCGGTATTCGGCGGCCGGCTCAAGAGCGTCGACGACTCCGCCGCCAAGGCCGTCAAAGGCGTGCGCCAGGTCGTACGGCTCGACGACGCGGTCGCGGTGGTGGCCGACCACATGGGCGCCGCCAAGAAGGGGCTGGCAGCGCTGAAGATCGAATGGGACGACGGTCCGCACGCCAAGCTCTCGACCGCCGACATCGCGCGCGAGCTCGCGCAGGCGACGCTGTCGCCCGGCGCGGTCGCGCAGAGCGTCGGCGATGCGGCCGCGGCGCTCGCCGGCGCCGCCACCAAGGTCGAGGCGATGTACGAGCTGCCGTTCCTCGCCCACGCCACCATGGAGCCGATGAACTGCACGGTGCATGTGCGCCCGGACGGCTGCGAGATCTGGGTCGGCACCCAGGCGATCGTGCGTGCGCAGGGCTCGGCCGCCAAGGTGACCGGCCTGCCGGCCGACAAGATCGTGGTGCACAACCACCTGATCGGCGGCGGCTTCGGCCGGCGGCTCGACACCGACGGCGTCGAGCGCGCGGTCGAGATCGCCACCCATGTCGACGGTCCGGTGAAGGTCGTGTGGACCCGCGAGGAGGATATCCAGCACGACATGTACCGGCCGTATTGGGTCGACCGGCTCTCCGCCGGGCTCGACGCCAAGGGCGTGCCGGTCGCCTGGATCAATCGTTTCGCCGGCTCGTCGGTGATCGCCCGCTGGCTGCCGGCGGGCCACAAGAATGGCCTTGACCACGACAGCACCGAGGGCGCGATCGACCTGACCTATGGGTTCCCGAACTTCCACGTCGAGTACCGGCGGGTCGAGCCGCCGGGCATTCCGACCGCGTTCTGGCGCAGCGTCGGGCCGTCGCACAACGTGTTCGTCACGGAAAGCTTCGTTGACGAGCTGGCGGCCGCCGCCAAGCAGGATCCGGTCGCGTTCCGGGCGGCGCTGCTCGACAAATCGCCGCGCGCCAAGGCGGTACTCGCGCTCGCTGCCGCCAAGGCGGGCTGGGGACAGCCGCTGCCGGCGGGCGTCGGACGCGGCGTCTCGCTGCAGTTCGTGTTCGGGAGCTATCTGGCGGCCGTCGCCGAGGTCGCGGTGGCGGCGAGCGGCGCGGTGCGGGTGCGACGGGTCGTCTGCGCGATGGACTGCGGCACCGTGGTCAACCCCGACACCGTGCAGGCGCAGATTCAGAGCGCCGTTCTGTTCGGCGTCACCGCGGCGCTCTACGGCGAGATCACGCTGAAGAACGGCCGCGTCGAGCAGGCTAACTTCGATACCTACCAGCCGCTGCGCCTCGACGCGGCGCCGGCGATCGAGGTCCATATCGTCGCCAGCCGCGAGCCGCCCGGCGGCATGGGCGAGTGCGGCACTTCGGTCGTGCCGGCCGCGGTCACCAACGCGATCTTCGCGGCGACCGGAACGCGCTTGCGCAAGCTGCCGGTCGATGCCGCCGCGCTTCGGCGGGCGTAAGCTCGCCGCGAAACGGAACGATGTAACGCAGTGGGCGCGCGCTTGCGCGGCGCCCACTGGCAATCCGATTCGCCATGACATAGCATCCGGCGGCTTCACCAGCGAAGGGGACCCCCGCCCTGGCTCTGCTCGTGGACGTGACGGCGCGCTGGCGCATCGGCCCGAAGGGCCGTCCCAGGCTGCGATACTTGGCTTGGCTGTGGGCCATCGGAACGGTGGCGATTGCGCTCGTCACGTGGGTGTGCGTCCGGCTCGACGTTCCGTTCACCGCGGCCATCAGCATCTATCTGGTCTTGATCGTTCTGCTGTCGCTCATGGACAGCTTGATCACGTCGCTCGTTTTCTCGGTGATCCTCGCCGGCTTCCTCGATTTCTTCTTCACCGAGCCGAAATACACCTTCTACGTCGACTCACCGCAGGACATCCTCGCGTTGATCACGTTTGCCGTCACATCCATCGTGATCACGAGCCTTGTGCGGCGATTGCGCGTGTCCGCCGAGACCATGCGGGCGCAGGGCGAACTCCTCGACCTGACCCACGACACGGTGATGACGCGCGACCAGAACGACGCGATCACCTACTGGAACCGGGGCGCCGAGCAGCTGTACGGCTTCGGCCGCGAGGAGGTCCTCGGCAGGAGCTCGCGCGCGGTCCTGCAGACGGTCTATCCCGTCCCCCTTCCAGACATCACCGGGATGATGCTGCGGGAAGGTTATTGGGAAGGGGAACTCCTCAACACGCGCAAGGACGGCACGCGCGTCACCGTGGCGAGCCGCTGGTCGGCACAGGTCGACGAAGCCGGACACCGCGTCGGAACGCTGGAGACCAACAACGACATCACCGAGCGCAGACGCGCCGAGGAGACCTTGCGGCGCAGCCAGGCCGCCTACCTGGCGGAGGCGCAGAGGCTCAGCCGGACTGGCAGCTTCGGCTGGAACACGTCGACCGGCGACGTCTTCTGGTCCAATCAGAGCTTCAGGATCTTCGAATACGACACGAGCGCGACGCCGTCGATCGAGCTGATGCTGCAGCGGGTACACCCCGATGACGCGGCGGCCGTGCAACGCGCGTTCGACGGCGCGCGGCTCGATCATCTCGATTTTGACATCGAGTTCCGCCTGCTCCTCGCGGGCGACGCGATCAAGCATATCCATGCAGTCGCGCATGCGCTGGCCAACGGGAACGGCAACGGCAGCGGCAGGCATCAATTCGTCGGCGCCGTGATGGACGTGACGGCGACCCGGCAGGCCGAGGCGCAGCTGCAGAAGACGCAAGGCGAGCTCGCCTATTTCGCGCGCGTGACCAGCCTCGGGGCGTTGAGCTCATCGATCGCCCACGAGGTCAACCAGCCGCTCGCCGCGATCGTCACCAGCGGGGAAGCCTGTCTGCGCTGGCTGGTGCGCGGGGCCGAGGGGCTTGAGCGGGCGACCGCGGCGGTCAACCGCATGATCGCCGACGGCCGCCGCGCCAGCGAGATCATTCAGCGCATCCGCGCTCTCAGCAAAAGGACGGAGCTCAAGAAGGCGCAGCTCGGCCTGAACAATGTGATCGACGAGGTCGCCTCGCTGGTTGCCCGAGAGGTCGTCAATCATCGCGCGACGCTCACGCTCGAGCTCGGACGCGATCTTCCGCCGGTGCTTGCCGACCGCGTGCAGCTGCAGCAGGTGCTCATCAATCTCGTCCTCAACGGCGTCCAGGCGATGGCCGCCGTCACCGACCGCCCGCGGCGGCTGACGATCCTGTCAAGCCCGACTGAGCCGAGCGGCGTGCTGGTGACGGTACGCGACACGGGCGTAGGTCTCACCGCCGAGGACAGCGAGCGCCTCTTCCAGACATTCTTCACGACCAAGCCGGACGGAATGGGCATGGGACTGTCGATATGTCGTTCGATCATCGAGGCCCACGGCGGGCGGATATGGGCCAAGACCAACGGCGCCGAGCCCGGGGCGGCGTTCAGCTTCAGCCTGCCGGCGGCCGCGCAAGGCGAAACGTGGCGTGAGACTGCGGACTTGTGACCAATCGTCCATCGTTTTCGCGGCGGAGGATGGCGCTGTGACGGACCGAAAGGATGTTGCACCGGATGACGAGCCGGTGGTGCTCGTGGTCGATGATGATCCCTCGATGCGCGCGGCGCTGGTCGATCTTCTGTTGTCCGTCCGCCGGCGGGTCGAGACCTATCAGTCGGCGCAGGCATTCCTGCAAGCCGACCTCCCGACCGCGCCATGCTGCCTCGTCCTCGACGTGCGCATGCCCGGGCAGAGTGGCCTCGACCTGCAGGCCGAGCTCGTGCGCGAGGATGTCCATATCCCAATCATCTTCATGACCGGGCACGCCGACGTGCCGATGAGCGTCCAGGCGTTCAAGGCGGGTGCGGTCGACTTCCTGACCAAGCCGTTCCGCGATCAGGATCTACTCGATTCGGTCGCCTCGGCGCTCAACCGTGCGGTCAGGCAGCGCAGCGAGGAGAAGAAGCGGTCGGATCTGCGCGCGTGTTTCGAAGCGCTCACCCCGCGCGAGAAGGAGATCCTGCGGTGCGTCGCGCAGGGCGCGATGAACAAGCAGATCGCCCACGAGCTCGGCATCGCCGAGATCACAGTGAAGATCCACCGCAGCAACATGATGCGAAAGATGACCGCGAAATCCCTCCCCGACCTGATCCGGATGGCCGAGTTGCTCGGGCTGCCGCGGAGCTCTGACGATGCGCAGGAGATACGGACAAATACGTAGCGATGGGGCGCCGCAGGCCGTCCGGCCGACGCGCCGGGGCACGATAACCCACGGAACCGTCAAGGGAAATTTGCCGAGCTCAGCCCGCCGCGTGAAACTCCGCCAAACACGAGTTCATCGCGATAAACGCGAGTATGATTACGCGCCGTACGAATATGGCGCATATGGTGCCTCACGCTATTGGTCCACGGCTCTGCTGCGCCGAAGTGTCGAAGGCATTCATGACCGACTCTGCTGAAAAAGTTCTCGTCATATCGATCGTCGACGACGATCCGTCCATCCGTTCCGCCATGGTGGACCTCGTCATGTCGCACGGTTTCGAGGTCCACGAGTTCGACTCGGCGGAGCAGTTTCTGAGCTCGTCGCAACGGCGCGAGACGGCCTGCATCGTCTCGGACATCCAGATGCCGGGAACCACGGGGATCGACCTCAAGAATCACCTGATCGCGCAGAACGATCACACCCCGATCATCTTCGTCACCGCGTTTCCCCAGCCGGCGATTCAAAAGCAGGCGCTTGACGCCGGGGCGATCTGCTTCCTCGCCAAGCCGTTCGATGGCGCCACCCTGATGGGCTGCATTGCGCACGCGCTCGGCGGCGGGCGCGGCGGGCATTCGCACGGCTGACGGGCAAGGGCCCGCTGCCTGACGATCTGAGCCGGCGTTTCTCGCTTATGCAGCGCCGTGGTCGCTCGGCCCGTGCGCGAGGGCGCACGCTCGCGGCTCACCCCTTGCCCATGGTGCTCGATCACGGTGTGGGAACGAGCGGTTTATCCCAAACAGGGGGTGATCTTTCAAGCAACTAGTGGCGGCGTGCGGAAGATTGCACGTGTCGGGCGACGTGGCGTTCTGCGGCGGGATCCGCCCTGACGATTGGCGTCTATCGACAGGATGAGCACCATGAAGCAGCGGCTGTTCGGGTTGATTACAATCATCTGCTCACAGGATTCCAAGTTATGGCCGAGGACGGATTGATCACTGTGCGAAGCAACCATGACCCCAAGGAGACGATGAGCCGGCTCGAAGCCGAGGTGAAGGCCAAGGGCCTGACCGTGTTTGCGCATGTGGACCATGCGGCGGGAGCGGCCGAGGTGGGGTTGCGGCTGCGGGCAACCGACCTCTTGATATTCGGGAATGCCAAGGGTGGAACTCCCCTGATGCAGCTGGATCAGACGATGGGGATCGATCTCCCGCTCAAGGTCCTGGTCTGGCAGGATCAAGCGGGCGCGACGTGGCTCTCCTACAACGATCCAAACTGGCTCGCTGAACGGCACGGGCTCGCCAAGGGCGCCGAGCCGACGGTCAATGCGCTGGCCGGCGCGGTGCGCGCGATAGCCGAAGCCGCCGCCGGCGCGCATTAGAGGCCGCCAATTTTCGACTTGCCGTCGCGCTGCGAGCTTCCTTGAGGCTTTGGTGTCGGTTCCGGAGGTGTCGAGGACGGCAATTGCGTGCCACCCACGGCACGAGCGTTCAAGCGCGACGGCCGGCCTGAAGGCATCCTGCGTGCAGCGAACAGGAGGCCCATCATGGCGGCGATCACCACCAAAGACGGCACGCAACTCTACTATCGTGACTGGGGCAAGGGACAACCCGTCGTTTTCAGCCACGGCTGGCCGCTGACCGGCGACGCGTTCGAGGACCAGATGTTCTTCCTCGCCTCGCGCGGCTACCGCTGCATCGCCCACGACCGCCGGGGCCATGGTCGCTCGAGCCAGCCATGGGAGGGTAACGATCTCGACACCTATGCGGACGATCTTGCCGAACTCACCGCTGCGCTGGACCTCCGCAACGCCATTCATGTCGGCCATTCCACCGGCGGCGGCGAGGTGGCCCGCTACATCGGCCGCCACGGCACCAGCCGCGTCGCCAAGGCGGTGCTGATCGGGGCGATTCCGCCGCTGATGCTCAAGACGCCCGGCAACCCCGGCGGCCTGCCGATCGAGGTATTCGACCAGCTGCGCGCCGGCGTGCAGGCCGATCGCTCGCAGTTCTTCAAGGACCTCACCATGCCGTTCTACGGCTACAACCGTCCGGGCGCCAAAGTCTCCGAGGGCGTGCGCAACTCGTTCTTGCTGCAGGGAATGATGGCGGGCTTTCCGGCGAGCTACTTCTGCATCAAGGCGTTCTCCGAGACGGACACGACCGAGGACCTGAAGAAGTTCGACGTGCCGACCCTGATCATGCACGGCGACGACGACCAGATCGTGCCGATCGGCGCTTCCGCGATGCTCTCGTGCAATCTCGTCAAAGGCGCCAGGCTCAAGGTCTACAAGGGCGCGCCGCACGGCATGTGCACCACTCTGAAGGATCAGGTTAACGAGGACCTGCTGGCGTTCTTCAAGGAGTCGACTGCCGCCAAGGCGGCGTAGGGGCATAAGTGGCCGGCGCGCATCGATCGAAACGCGGCTGGCCCACCGGTTTCACGTTTTGCGAAAGGAACTCCCATGATCATTGGCATGTCAGTAGCGGCGTTCACGGTACTGCACGTCATCATCAGCCTCGTCGCCATCGTGGCGGGAGTGATCGCGCTTGTTGCGATGCTCAAGGGCAGGGCACCGGCGGGCTGGACTGCGCTGTTTCTCGTCACCACCATTCTCACCAGTGCGACCGGCTTCATGTTCCCCGCCACGGGCTTCACGCCCGCACAGGGGGTCGGCATCCTTTCGCTGGCCCTGCTCGCGGTCGCGCTCGTCGCAATCTACGTACGGCAGCTCACGGGCGCTTGGCGCTGGGTCTATGTCGTAACTGCGGTGCCGGCCCTCTATCTCAACTGCTTCGTGCTCGTGGCGCAGTCGTTCCAGAAGCTGCCGGTCCACAACGCCCTTGCGCCGACGCAGTCGGAGCTGCCGTTCCAGCTCGCTCAGCTCGCCGTGCTGGCGGCCTTCGTCCTGGCCGCAGTCTTTGCGGTGAGGAACTTCCATCCCGAGCGGCGGCCGAGTGTCGCCTTCACGGCGTCGACGCCTTGACCGAGATCTTGCCGAGCCTCGTGAGCTCGATCCTTTAGGAGCGCTCCACCATGACCCACGCTGATGTCAAATCCCGCCGCGTGACGGCGCTTGCTTCGCCGACCGGTCTCGGCCGCGACGCTACGCGCGACATCTCCGCCGCCCTCAATTTGCTGCTCGCCGACGTCTTCGCGCTCTACGTCAAGACGAAGAACTTCCACTGGCACGTCTCGGGCCCGCATTTCCGCGACTACCATCTCCTGCTCGACGAGCAGGCCGAGCAGATCTTCGCCATGACCGACGACGTCGCCGAGCGGGTGCGCAAGATCGGCGGCACGACGCTGCGCTCGATCGGCGAGATCGCCCGGCTGCAGCGCGTGCTCGACAATGACGCTGACTACGTGACGCCGCTCGACATGCTGGCAGAGCTGCGCGACGACAACCTGCAGCTCGCCGCGCGGATGCGCGAGGTGCACGAGGTGTGCGACACACACGGAGATGTGGCGAGCGCGAGCCTGCTCGAGAACTGGATCGACGAGGCCGAGCGGC
>Ga0335080_10007554_pt1 | contig 11272 bp, 10 predicted proteins | sample Lox_Sample_34_FD_206720 | JGI IMG/M metagenome (GOLD analysis project Ga0335080, IMG submission 206720) | Soil microbial communities from Loxahatchee National Wildlife Refuge, Florida, United States - Lox_Sample_3.4 | ecosystem: Environmental > Terrestrial > Soil > Wetlands | place: USA...
TTGGCCGGGAGCGTGATCTCAAGCTTGCGCAAGCTGCACGTACTGGTTGACTGCGCCAATGGCGCCGCCACCGCTGAGGCCCCCGAATTGTTCCGCGGCCTTGGCATCGATGCGACGTTCACTCACATCTCCCCGGACGGCCGGAACATTAATGAGGGCTGCGGAGCGCTGCATCCTGAAACTCTCGGCAAGACCGTCGCGGCTTCTGCGGGAAGATTCGATCTGGGAGTGACCTTTGACGGCGACGCCGACCGCGCCCTGTTCTGCGACGCCAGAGGGCGCGTCGTCAACGGCGATGGTGTGCTGCTCGCCGCCGCCCGCGACCTGCATGCGCACGGAAAGTTGAAGGGCGACACTGTGGTCTCAACCACCATGTCGAACATGGGCCTCGAGATCGCGCTCAAGAACTCAGGCATCCGCATGCTGCGCGCCAACGTCGGCGACAAATATGTCCTCGAGGAGATGCTGAAGACCGGCGCCACTCTCGGCGGTGAACAATCGGGCCACATCATCTTCCGTGACGGAGACTCCACCACCGGCGACGGCCTGCTGACCGCACTGCGCTTGATGGACATCATCGTGCGTAGCGGCAAACCCCTGGCTGAACTGGTCGGCGACCTGAAAGTATTCCCGCAGAAGATTCAGAACGTGCGGGTGCGGGAGAAGACTCCGTTCGCCCAGGTGCCCCCCGTACAAGCCGCCATTGAAGCTGCTGAACGCGAGCTCGACGGCAACGGCCGCGTGGTCGTCCGCTACTCGGGTACCGAGGCGCTGGCGCGGGTGATGGTCGAAGCCGAATCAGAAGAGAAGATGCGTTCCTTGACCGCCGCGATCGCAGGTGAAATCCAGAAGGCGCTCGGCGTTTAGGAGGAGTGTCCCCTTTTCGCGTGCCTTTTGTGCTATCCGCGCCTCTTCCGCTTCCCGGTCGGCCGCACCGGCTCTTCCTCGAACACCGCGAACTGAATCTTCTTCTCCACCGGATCGATCCGGTCGACCAGCACGCGAATCTTCTGTCCCAGACTGTAAATCTTGCGCGACCTTTGCCCGATGATCTCGCGCGTGTTCTCGTGATAGGTGTAGCGATCGTCGATCAGCGTGTTCAGCGGAACCAGGCCTTCGACGAACAGATCCGTGAGTTCGACGAAGAATCCAAACTTGGTGACGCTGGTGATGAGCCCGTCGAAATCCTCGCCTACGCGCTCCTGCATGAACTTCACTTTCTTCCACTCCATGAGTTCACGCTCGGCATCGTCGGCCCGCCGTTCAGCTTGGCTCGATTCTTCGGCGATGTCATGCAGTTCCTCGAGCGTGATGGGCCCACCCAGTTCGTGTGGAGTGGGCACTCCTGCCCGCTCTCTCCGCTTCGACCAGGGCGACGCCTCATTCTCAAAAGTGGGGTGCCCCACGTCTCGCCGTTGTTGCGAGACGTGAGAACTCGCGCCGTCGGACGACTCGCGCAGCACCTGCTTCAGAATCCGGTGCACAATCAAATCCGGATACCTCCGGATCGGCGAAGTAAAGTGCGTATACGAAGTCGCCGCCAGCGCAAAGTGCCCGAGATTTGCCTCGGAATACCGCGCCTGCTTCAGCGACCGCAGCATCAGGTAGCTCAGAATCCGTTCCTCTGGCTTGCCAGCAATCTTTTCGGTGAGCTTCTGATACATGCGCGGCGTAATGTGTACTTCCTTCGGCACCTCGATGTCGCGCACGCGCTTTCCGGTGCCATACGCCGCTCGCCGGTCGGCCTTCATCTGCACGCGATGAATGGGCAGAGCGCCCACGCCGAGCGAATATCCGAACGTCGCAGCGATGACCTCAAAGTCGTAAACCCGCTTCGCATCCGGCTTCTCGTGGATGCGATACAACGACGCAATCCGCTTCGACTCCAGATGCCCCGCCACGCATTCGTTCGCCGACAGCATGAATTCCTCAATCAGCCGGTGCGCGACGTTGCGCTCTGAGCGCGCGATGCTCTTCATGAGCCCGAACTCGTCAAACTCGATGACCGGTTCCGGCAGATCGAAATCAATCGATCCTCGTTTCTGCCGCTTGCGCCGGAGAATCACCGCCAGATCTCTCATCAGCTCGAACGTCGCCACCAGCGCAGCATAGCGCTCGCGCGCGGCGGCATCGCCTTCCAGTACCGCATTCACCGCCGTGTATGTCATGCGCTCCGCCGACCGGATCACGCCCTCGCTCAGGTCGTAACCGACGATCTCGCCGCGATGGTCCAATTCCATCACGCACGACAGCACCAGCCGCTCCACCTGCGGACGCAGACTGCAGATGTCGGTCGAAAGCTCCAGCGGCAGCATGGGCACGGCGCGGTCGGGAAAATAAACACTGGTGCCGCGCAGCCGCGCTTCCTGATCGAGGGCCGACCCGGGCGTCACATACTGGGCCACGTCGGCAATATGCACCTGCAGCTCGAAATTTCCGTTCGGCAACATCCGCACCAGCACGGCGTCGTCAAAGTCGCGCGCCGTCTCGCCGTCAATCGTCACAATCGGCAGCGCCCGAAAATCGCGCCTTCGTTGAAGCTCTTGCCCCGTAATGATCGACGGGGTCTCCTGCGCTTCCTGCAACGCCGCGGCCGGAAAATGATGCGGCAAATGAAACTTGCGGATCGTGATTTCGACATCGACGCCGAAGTCATCTTCGCGCCCGAGAATCTCGGTCACGCGCCCCCGCGGATTCTGCGTCGGCGAAGGCCAGTCGGTAATCTCGACGTCAACGACGACGCCCTCCAGATCGTTCCACTCGGTGCGCCGCGCCGCCTCCTCGCCCAACACGCGGTCCACCGACGTCTTCTTCCTCTGTGTTCTCTGTGTCCCCCGTGGTTGAGTGTCTTCCCCGGCGGTCACCACCGGTGATACAGAGTCTCGCGGCACTTCCATCCCCGGAGCAATCACGATCTCTTGCGTGATCTTCGAATCCATCGGCGTAACGTAGTTGCGCTGTTTGCCGTAGTGAAACACTCCGACCACCGTCGGATTCGCGCGCATGACCGGCCGCACAATGCGTCCCTCGGCTCGCCCATCCGGACGCACGTTGACGATGTCGACCAGCACCAGATCTCCGTGCATGGCGCTGCCAATCAAGTGCGGGGCGATGAAGATGTCGCCTGTCAGTCGCGACTTGAGCGGCGCGGGCAGTGACTTGGAATCGGGAATGACGAACCCGAACCCATCGCGGTGCATGGTGAGCCGCCCCACGATCTGGTTCTTGTCGGCCGCAGCCTGCGGCAGGGCATAGCGGTCGGATTCCATTTGAATCAGCGTCCCGCTCCCCACCAACTTCCGCAGCCGTTCATCGAGTTCGCGGCGCTCCTCGCCGTGGAGTCCGAGTTCGCGCACGAGTTGCTTGAACCCGGCCGCCCGCTTGGGCTGGCGTGCAATGTGTTTCAGGATGGTGGAGTCGGAGAGCATGAAGCGGTCAGGCATGAGTCCCTCCGGCGTCCGCCTCGGGGCAACTCAAGCAAGCTCCAGCATACGCGCCCCGGCGATTTCCTGCGCCCGGTCGCTCGTCCTTCCTGTGGCAGCTCGCTTACTGCGCGGGGTAAATGCCCTGCAGTGCAATGATGCAAGTCATGCCCAAAAACGGTTGCATGTTTTCATGAGGCTGGTTTTGCCCCACCGAGCTGGCGGCCTTCGACGACAGTTGCACGCCGGGCGCCTGATTGCTATAGATCGCCGCCGAAGAGCTATTCGCGAGCGAGTTGCCGGCCGGAGCTTTTGAGTTGGCGGTCGCGCTGGAGGCGTGAATGGGATGCCGGTGCGCGGGTAGTTGCGCGACGGTAAGGGCGACGCTTTCCTGTCCACCCTGTTCCCCGAGGACGCGGTTCGACAATCCGGAACCCTGACCGGTGGCCACCGGCACGCGGCCGCGCATGTCGGGCAATGCGAAAGTCGAGACGCCGTCCCCACCAAAGGTCGTCCCCAGCAGGTTGAAGAGGGCTTGATTCTGGCTGATCTGGAGCAATTGCCCGTTGCATTGTGCCCATCCCTGCGGGGCAAAATTGAACGCCACGTAGCGAATCTCGCCGAGGTAAGGATTCTGAGCACTTGCTAGCACCGGTGCCAACACTGCCAGCAAAATGACAACAAAGACCGGAACAGCGTGACGTGAAACCATAGTTTCCCCCATTTGGAAAGCTGCGAGAAATGCGTTCCTCGCCGAGTGAGTTACATCAGGGCAGGCATCCTACTTCAACGTACGGTGTGCCACAAGGACGAAATCGCCGCGGGGACCGCGAGTGTGCAAGGGCTTGCGTCCATGAGAGAAGCAGACCGGCGGCTCGCACCTACCAGGTATCCCCGCCCGCGCGCGGCGGCCACGCTCCCAGCGCGCGCCGAATCATCGCAATCTGCCCTACGTGATAGCTGGTGTGCGCCACCATCTGCCAGAGCACGGCTTCGAGGGTGCCGGCGACTTTTGTGTCTCCTTCATGCACGGTTTCGATCTGGCGATCGAGCTCCGCCCGTGAAGACTGTGCCAGCCGGGCGTACTCGGCGAGCAAAGTAGCCAGTTGCGCCCTGAGCTGATCCCACTCTTGCTCATCGCCAGGCGATGGTGCTGCCGGAAAACTCTCCGCGTTGTGCTCGGGATATTCCGGTCTCTGCCCGCGAATGCGGCGGAGCTCGTAGTCCATCCAGTAATTCATGTGGAAGACGAGTTGCCCGATCGAGTGCGGAAATCCCGCAAGCTGCCGTGCCGCCAGCTCTGCGGAAATATCCTCCACACACGCGAGCGGATCGGCGTGCGCACCTTTGCCGCGAAGCAGTTCGGTCAGCGCGCGTTGCGACATGTCAGGAAGCCGGTGTTTTTGTTCGTGCTACCGCCCCGCAAAATACTTCTCCTCCAGAATCCGGCGATGATGCAGTTCATGCCCCGCGGTGGTGTAGGCCAGCGCTCGCACGGTGACTTCATTTTTATTGGCCACACCGCGCCGTGTCCATGCCGCTGCGTCCAGACTCCGTAACAGCGACAGCGTGGCCCGCCGCACCGCGATGTAATCCTCAATCACTTCCGCCAGCGGCGCGCGCGCGAACGGACCATTATTCACGTAGTCGTCCTGCTCAAAGCCTTCGAGGGGCGTCCGGTCGCCGCGCGAAATCCGCAGCGCCCGGTACGCAAAAATGCGCTCCGTGTCGCAGATGTGCCCCAGCACTTCTTTGGCGCTCCATTTATCAGGCTCGTAGCGGAAGTCGCCATCGGCCTCATCGCGGCCCGAGAGCAGCAGCATCATCTCCCGGCGCTGCGCGTCGAGTGTCCCCAGAATGTCGGTCCCCGGTATCAGAGAAATGTAACGGTCATAGTAAGGCGCATATTCGCCCGGCTCCGGCCGGGCGATCACAAATGCAGGAGTGACCACGGTCGATTCTGACATGCTGACTCCAGATCGGATGAAATTGCTTCGAACAACTGGCCCCGGATCATGATTCCCCGGACCGCCCAGGGCCTGGATGCTTGAACCTTTAGACGCCCATCCCCGGCTTCCGTTTTCGATAAATCTTCGATTCTGAGAGCATAACTCCCCAGCCCTGTGGAAGGGCACGGTCGCGCAATTTTTTCCCGGAAGCGTTACACGGGAGAGAGAAAAAAGGACTCAACCTGGAACCCGTCGGCGGATTGGCGAACGGAGCTTATCCCGTATCATGGGAGGAACTCCCGATTGAAAATAAAGGCTTTTCCACAGGGCTCACTTTGAGACGCGGGAGTACAATTCGCTTTGGTCACGAAAGTGCGGCCAGTGACCCCTAATCCCAACTAGGAAAGGAACTTTTGATCCCATGTGGAAGCCCACGAATCAGCCTCAGACCCCTGCCCGGCCCGCCGAGCCGGAGCGCCCGACTACGTCTGCCCCCAGCGCGCCAGTAATGGCCGCTGCGGAACCTGCACCCCGGCCGGTAACGACCACCACCGCCGACCAGGCCACCATCGGCAAGTCGCTCGTGATCAAGGGAGAGGTGACCGGGTCCGAATCGCTTTACATTGACGGCCGAGTCGAGGGTTCCATCAATCTCTCCGGCAACCGCGTGACCGTGGGCCGCAACGGAGTCGTTGCCGCCAACATCAATGCCCGCGAGATCGTCGTGCTGGGCAAAGTCCGCGGCAATCTCACCGCCAGCGACCGCGTCGACATTCGCAGCGACGGCTCGCTCACCGGCGACGTCATCGCCGCCCGCATCTCGATCGAAGACGGCGCCTTCTTCAAGGGCGGCATCGACATCCGCAAAGGCGGACAGCCGCAACAGCAGAAAGCCAACGGCGAGGACAAGGTCGTTTCGTCGAACGAGCCGGCCGCCGTCGGAGCGCGCGCGTAAGCGTTCCGCACCGGCGAAGCTTCCGCCACCGACAATCCTGGCTAGACTTCAGCAGCGGGCATCCGCAAGGATGCCCGTTTTGCTTTTTGTGCTTCGAACGACTCCTGTCTTTTCCTGCGAGTGATCCTCGCGGAGCGTGTCGCCGTCTATGGCGAGGAACTTCTTAAGTCCGGGCTCCGTACCGGTTTTCATGCTGCGAAGTCTTCCGGTACTGGTGTTCGTTGCGATTCTGGCGTCCTGTAGTGCGCCAGGAGTGGACACCCGTGCTTTGGGCGACCGAACTCCGGAGATCGACAGGCTGATGGCGACCTTGCATGAACGGGGTCAATTCAACGGTGCCATCCTCGTGGCCCGCCAGGGGGAGATCCTTTACCGAAAGGCGTTTGGAAAGGCGAACTTTGAGACTGGCGTTGATTTTGCTCCTGACACTCCCTCCGACATCGGTTCCGTCACGAAACAATTCACCGCCATGGCGATCATGATCCTGGCAGAGCGAAAGACGCTTAGCTATGACGATTCCGTCTCAAAATACATTCCGGAGTTTTCCCACTCGGCGCACTTCAGCAAGATTACTCTGAGACATTTATTGACCCACACGTCTGGAATCCCTGACTACGGTGATTTGGGGATTGATGACTCCGGCCTTGATCAAAAGCAACTCATCGCAGCACTCCTGAAGAAGGAAGATGCTTTTGCCAGACCCGGTTTGAAATACAGATACAGCAATCCCGGATATGCGCTGTTGGGAATTGTGGTCGAAACAGTCTCCGGCAAGCGGTTTGGCGATTTTCTGGCGCACGAGATTTTCGAGCCTTCCGGCATGAGCCACACTTTTGTTTATGACAGTCGTGGCCGGAAAAACGAGCGGACTGCGGTCGGGTATGGCCAGTTTGGACAAGTGGACGACGGCGGCCCGACTGCGATCCCCGGCGATGGCGGCATGTATTCGACCGTGGATGACCTGTTGGAGTGGGACCGGGCGCTGTACACAGACAAGCTCGTGCATCAGTCCGCGTTAGTCGAAGCCTTTTCGCCCGGGAAGGTCGAGCATGGCACTTCGACCTATGGCTTCGGATGGAACATAGTGGACGAGGGCGGCAACAAGTACCTGTGGCACCAAGGAAAACACGCGGGCTTCAGGGCATTCATCGGCCGACGGCTCACAGGCAGAGTCACAGTCATCATGTTGACGAACAAGGGAAACAGTAAACGACTGGATATCAACGCTGCTATCCAGAACATCCTCGCGGACAAGCCGTACGTTCTGCCCAGGCAGTCTGGTGCCGAGAAGCTTTACAAGACGATCCACGATTCGGGAATCCAGGCTGCGATCAACGCGTACAACGACTTGAAAAAAGAGAAGAGCGTCGACTATGACTTGGGGGAGAGTGAGCTGAATACTCTGGGATACCAACTGCTCTACACAGACAAGAGAGTGAGCGACGCTATCGCGATTTTTACACTGAACACAACCGAGCATCCGTCGTCTTCGAACGCGTTCGACAGCTTAGGCGAGGCCTATCGACAGCACGGCGAAAGGGAGCTCGCCATCAGCAGCTACCAGACAGCAGTCAAGCTGGATGCGACGAATGGACATGCGGCGGCCGCGCTAAAGGAACTCCAACCGAACTCAACGATCCAATCGAACACTACGAATTGGATTCTCGCTCTGGTGATCGCAGGTGGAGCGGTTGCCCTTATCGGGGTTGGGAGAAAGTGGTACCACCGGCGTAAAAGCTAGGTGGCTGTGCGAACAATCTCAACCTGCAGCGCCTTGCTCCACGAACATGCAGTCTCCATACGAGTAGAACCTGTACCTCTCCGCCACCGCGTGCTCGTATGCCCGCATCACGTTCTCTTTCCCGCCTAGCGTGCACACCAGCATCAGCAGCCTCGACTGCGGCAAATGGAAATTCGTCAGCAGCGCCCGCACTACCTGAAACTTGTAGCCCGGATAGATAAATGGATTGGCTCTGAAATGCCCTGGTAAAAGCCATCAGTTTATGGTATGAACTAGTTTATGAACGCTAGGGGAGCTGGTGTAGATCTCTCGCTCGACCGTGAGCGGCTCAAGTATGTCACTGAGAATTTTGCCTGCCTGCAGGGGCTGAGGTCTCTAGTGGTCGGCTTGGCATGGAGTTTGTACCTTATGGCGGGCATCTATTGGGAGCGAAGTCGTTGGTCGTCGATACTTGCTGTGCTGCCACTTATTGGAGTTCTACCCTTAACCTTCGTCTACATTCCCAGATACTACCGACGCCGCTTCGGCTGGATCCAACCACGACAACAACAACATGCTATCGCAGACTGGAGTGCTAGGCGCATCGCCGTTACACTCTTCGCGATTCTTATGCTCGTAATGGGTTTCGATGTTGTCTGCGAACTAATCTCCGTGCCGGAGGACACGGTCCAGTCGCTCGTAATGTCCATCTTTCTTATCTACTTGGGTTTTTACCTTGGACTCCGATGGCCCCGTCGAGGCATGTACATCCTACCGATCGGGCCTTTGGTCGCTTTCATAGGTCTGTATCCTCTCTGGCATCATCTGGACACGAGGGAATTCTTCCTTTGGAGAATTCTGAATGCCGGAAGCTGCGGAATCGGGTTGGCCCTGATGGGTTTGTGCGATCACATTACTCTAGTCTTACTGATGCCCAAGCATGTCGAAGAGGAGAAATGAGCGACGACCATAGCGCGATGCCGCTCCTCAACCGCTTAATCCATGAGCCAGCTCGTCTGGCGATCCTGACGGTTCTCTCTTCCTGTGAGGCTGCGGATTTCGTGTTCCTGCAAAACGCGACCGGACTCAGCCGAGGGAATCTGTCTGTCCAATTGAGCAATCTCGAGCAGTCCGGACTCATCCTCATCACCAAGGAATTCGTCGACAAACGGCCACGAACCACAGCCCGCCTCTCAAAACTTGGCGTGTCAGAGATCGAAGAATATTGGAAGACTATGGAGGCGATCCGAGAGCGAATGGCTGGCAGGGATACACGCAGACACACGCGGATTGGGCCGGCAATACCACTTTCCGTGAAATTCTCTCAGGTCTAGTTTGCTTAGGGCACGTGAAGCATTTGGTTGGCGGTACCCTATTCCACCAACATGCAGTCCCCATAAGAATAAAACCTGTACCTCTCAGCCACCGCGTGTTCGTATGCCTGCATCACATTCTCTTTCCCGCCTAGCGTGCACACGAGCATCAGCAGCGTTGACTGCGGCAAATGGAAATTCGTCAGCAGCGCCTGCACCACCTGAAACTTGTAGCCCGGATAGATAAAGAGATTTGCTTCTCCGGAGCTCTCGTGAATTTCACCCGCGTTCTGCCTCGCCGCAAATTCCAGAGTGCGCACGGTCGTTGTCCCGACCGCCACGACGCGCCGCGATTCGCTCCGCGCCCGATCGACCTTTTCCGCCGCCTCGGCTGAAATCGAATACGCCTCCGAATGCAGTTGATGTTCTTCGACCCGCTCCGTCCGCACCGGCTGAAATGTTCCCAGCCCGACATGCAGCGTGACCTCGGCCGTCTCGATCCCCCGATCCTTGATCCGGCCCAGTATCTCCGATGTGAAATGCAGACCCGCCGTGGGAGCGGCTACGGACCCGCGCTCCTGCGCATACACCGTCTGGTAACGCTCGCGATCTCCGGAAGAATCCACCCGCGCAATATAAGGCGGCAGCGGGATGTGCCCAATCTTCTCCACCAGCTCGAAGAAGTCATCCGTCGGAACTGCTTCGGGTTTACCAACACGCTCATCTGGGGCTAGCGGGTGCCCCATTTCTCGCGGGTTCTTTGCGCGAGAAGTGGGGATTTTCGCAAACCGGATCCTCCGCTCCCCAAACTCCCCCCGCGCGATCACCTCCGCCTGCAATTCGTCATGCTCTCCAAAGAACAGATGCTCGCCGACTCCAACCTTCCGCCCCGGCCGCACCAGGCACTCCCATTCATTCGGCTCGCGCTGCAGCTGCCGCGTCAGCAAAACCTCGACGCGCCCGTGAAGGAACTCTTTGGCCGCGGGATTGTGCGGGCTCACTGGCTGTGAGCGCAGCCCGCTCCGCCGCCCATACAGCCGCGCGGGAAACACTCGCGTGTTATTGAATACGACCAGGTCACTCGGTCGCAGCAACTCCGGAAAATCGCGAAACTGCCGGTCCTGAATTTGCCCGGTCGCCGAATCCAGACGCAACAGCCGGGAAGCCGCCCGATCGGCCAGTGGGGCCTGCGCAATCAATTCCTCCGGCAAGTCGTAATGGAATTCAGAGACCAGCACGCGTCCGATTATAGGGATCAGCCGCAATCGCCGCATTTGCGGCGCAACATATCGTTTTTTCTCGAAATTTTGGATTGTCTCCGTTCGGGGAGTGCTGGTACTATGCGGATGCCTGAGTGCGGCCCGCTTTTTGCTAACTCCCCTAAAGGGTACCCATGCCTACGGAACGCAAACATAGGGAAGAAATCGTCCACTACGGGCGAATGCTCCACCAGCGGGGCTTCGTCGCCGCCATGGACGGCAATCTCTCGGTCCGCCTGCCCGGCGACCGCGTTCTGGTGACGCCTACCTGCCTCAGCAAAGGGGCCATGCGGCCTGCCGACATGGTGATTGTCGATCTGAACGGCGAGCGAGTTTCTGGACGCCGCAACGTGACCAGCGAAATCGGCATGCACCTGCTGATTTATCGCATGCGTCCCGATATCGACGCAATTTGCCACGCCCATCCCCCGACCGCGACCGGTTTCGCGGCTGCTGGGATTCCGCTCACCGAGCCTCTGGTTTGCGAGGTCGTCATGGGCCTGGGATGCATTCCGCTGGCGCGCTACGGTACGCCAGGAACGTCAGAACTGGCGCAGACCCTGGAACCCTACGTTCCGAGCTACGATGCCATCCTGATGTCGAATCACGGTGTCGTCGCCTACGGCGACACGCTCGAACACGCCTACATGAAGA
>Ga0335080_10007555_pt1 | contig 11272 bp, 9 predicted proteins | sample Lox_Sample_34_FD_206720 | JGI IMG/M metagenome (GOLD analysis project Ga0335080, IMG submission 206720) | Soil microbial communities from Loxahatchee National Wildlife Refuge, Florida, United States - Lox_Sample_3.4 | ecosystem: Environmental > Terrestrial > Soil > Wetlands | place: USA: Florida...
ACGTCCAGCGTGGGCGAGATCACCGCCGAAGACGACGAAGTCTGGGGCTGGCGTCAGCAGGTTCACCTCGGCAATGGCCCGCCGCAGGCCACGGTCCCAGCTTCGCACGAACTCGGCGCCGCGCATCTGCTGCAGGTGCGCATCGGACAGGACCGCGAAGGTGAATGGCTCGACGCCACGGGCCTGCGCCACGTCGACCAGCGTCACCGGCAGCAGCGCCGCGGCGACGGCCGCGGTACCGTGCCGGAGAAAGGCCCGACGGTTGCTGTCGATGGTCACGGACCCTTCGTCGCAGTCGCGAGCCCGGCGAACGCCGGGCTGGTCAGGGATTCGAGGAACGCGACCAGGTCCGCGAGTTGCTCGTCCGTCAGATGCAGCGGCCGGATTCCACCGCTGACGAAGTCGCTCACGGGATCGGTGGCATCAGGCACGCCGCCATGGTCATAGAAGTCGACCACCTCCCGCAGCGTCTGCAGGCTTCCGTCATGCATGTAGGGTGGCGTCACGGCGACATTGCGAAGCGTCGGTGTCTTGAAGGCGCCGATGTCGTCCAGTGCCTCGCTAATCACGAATCTCCCGAGCTCCGCGCTCGTCCCGCTGGACAGCACGCTCTTATCGACATTGATACCCCGGGCCCGGGCGGTCAGCCAGGCGGACTGGATGCGCGACAAATCACGCTCAACGCGCTGAATGCCGACTCCAATATTGTGGAAGCGGTTGTCGGTGAAGAGCGCGTACGCCGGTTCGATCGTGTGACAGGACTGGCAGCGCCCGTCCTCCATGAAGACCTTGAAGCCGCGCTGCGCGGCCTCGCTGAGCGCACCACGTTCACCGCTGTAGTACCAGCGATCGAATGGCGAATCACCGAAGAGCAGCGTGCGCTCGAACGTCGCGATGGCCTTCATAATCTCCTGCATGCCGATTTCCGCGGGTTCCTTGCTGAACGCTTCGCGGAACATCCGCACGTAGTCGGGATCCGTCCGCACCAGCGCGATGATCGGCGCCCGATCGGCCAGGCCCATCTCGACCGGATTCACGAACGGGTGGCGCGACTGGTCCTCGAGATCCCGTGCGCGACCATCCCAGAACATCTGCTTGAAGTAGGCGACATTCGCCAGCGTTGGCGCGTTACGCGTGCCGGACAGGTGGTTTACGCCTTCGGATGTCTCGAGCGGGCTGTCGGTAAAGGCCTTCGCGGGCTCGTGGCACGTCGAACAGCTGACGGCGCCGGTACGGCTGAAGCGCGGATCGCGGAACAGCTTTTCCCCGAGCGCGACCTTGATCTCGGTAATCGGGTTGTCCGCCGGCACGGGCACGGGAGGCAGTCCGAGTGGCGCCGCTACGCACACCCCGCCGGCTCCGCTCAGAAGCCAGGCGAGCAGGATGGACGGACGGTTTAGATAAAGATCCGGGCGCCACACGCGGGATGCCCTCTTCTGGAAGACTCGGCCGCACCGCGGCACTCATTCAGCGACTCACACCGGCGTGCTCCGCGGCATCGAAGGCCGATAGTGCGTCCTCCGGCCCGCGTTCGTCCATCGGCGTGTTGCGGCTGTGGAAACCCCTGGACGCGGCGCCACGGTGCCAGGCTCGCGAGCAGTGGCGGGACTGCCCGCCCGGGCCGCGACGACCCTCGACGGCTGGCGTCCTACTTGGTCGAATGCTTGGCGGCAGCGTGCAGCTGGTTCAACGGCTTGCGAACGGCCGCCATCACGCAGCGCGGGACGTCCGGAGTCGCCTCGGGATACTTCTCGCCAATCTCCTCGCATGCCGCTGTCGCCGCGTTCTGGATCCGCTTTTCCGCCGCGGCCATGCCCGTAGGCGTCGTGATGTCGAGGTCCTCAATGCTGACCTCGTAACTCAAGGTGACGCTCTTGGAGGGGACGCCGTGATCGCGGCCGGTCTCGGCGACGACGATCCTCGAGGTCTCGACGCGGACGTTCTCGAGCGTCTTCTCCGCGGCCAGCACTGTGCCTCCGGCGACGATGCTCAACGCTGCGACGGACGCGACAGTGATCACGCTCTTCATTGTGCCAACCCCTTCAGTTACCGTAACAACCGCTCGATGCACGACCCGCGCGCGGGACCCTCCAGCGAAGCTATCGTGCCTACTGGTAGTAGTACGAGAACGTCACGCCATAGGACCGCGGCAGCGCGTGATAGGAGACGGCCGCGCCGTAGTTGCCGACACCGTTACCGATCGTGCTCAGGAAATAGTGCTTGTCCGTCAGATTGTGGCCCCAGGCGGCGACTTCCCAGTGCGCGTCGGCGGTTCGCCACGGGATCCCGGCGTCGAGCAACGTGTAGCCGCCCTGATAGTCGATCCCCGGGCGATTGTTGACGTCGAACCAGACGTGCGACTGGTAGCTGGCTTCGACATGCGGCGCGAGTGAGCCACCAAAGAAGTCGAACCGGTACTGAACCGAGGCCGTCACGGTCTCCTTCGGCGCCGCCACAAATTCGTTGCCAGAGAGATCCGTACCGTTCGGCAGGATGAACTTGTCGTACTTGCCGTCCGCGTAGCCGAGACCGAGCGACAGGATCCAGTGCCTGTCCGGCCGCGCCTTCAACTCAAGCTCACCACCCTTGCTCGTGCCAGTCGCCGCATTGCGGACGAAGAACAGCGGAATCAGGTGACTGACGTCGACGACCAGCGCCTGCATGTTGTCCAGCTTGTTGTAAAAGAGCGCGCCGTTGACCACGACCTTCCCCCCAAGCCAGCTGCTCTTCAGGCCGTACTCGTAGGTGTCGACCTTCTCCGGATTGTAGGGGGTGAGCTCTTGCGAGGAATTGAATGCTAATCCATTGACGCCACCACTCTTGAAGCCATGACTGTAGCTCAGGTAGTTGAGCGTCGCCGGAGTCAGCTTCCACTCGAGCGCAACCCGGCCGGTCGGTGCATTCCAGCTCGGGTCACGGACCGACAGCGGGTCGGTCGGACCACCGATCGTCTGGAAATAGCCGGTGTTGAAGTCCGGCAGGTTCTGAAACGCGCTGCCGACGAAGTGCTTCTGCTCATGCGTGAAGCGTGCACCGACATCCAGTGTCCAGGTATCCGCGAGTGCCGTGCGCAGGTCGCCAAATCCCGCGTAGTTGTACGACGTCTGCGTCGGATAGTTGTCTAGATAGATTGCGAGCCCCTGGCCGGCGAACAGCGGATCCGTGAACGACTGCGTGTGATACTCCTGCCAGAGGTCCTCGTGATAGTAGAAGGCGCCGACGACCCAGTCGAACCGGCCCTTCTTTGCCGCGAGCCGGAGTTCCTCGCTGTATGTGCTGGTGATGTCGCGCGTCAGGATAGGCGCAATCTGATACGGCGAGCCGTCGTCGTCGTCCTGCTCGGTGTAGTCGGTTCGCTCGTAGCCGGTGATCGACGTCAGCGTGTACTCGCCAAACTTCATCGTCCCGGTCAGTGCGGCACCGTGCCCGTGGAGCTTCTCCTTAAACGGGTAGTTCGTGGAAACGGTGTCCCACGCGCCAGTCTCCTTGTAACCCGTATAGAGATTGGGCGTGTTCTGGCCGGTGGTACCGAGATCGGCGTGGATCACCGGCGTGTTGGTGAGGTCGCCGCTCGCATGGATGTTCAGGAGCCAGCTGACGTCGCCGCTCGGCTTCCATAGCAACAACGCGCGCGTGCCCCAGTTGTCGACGTCGTCGAGGTTCTGCTGGCCACCGGGATAGAGGTTCTTCTCCCAACCGTCGCGCTGGCGCTTGATTCCGGCCACACGCATCGACAACGTATCGGAAAGCGGCATCGTGACGCCGCCGTCGATATCGAACTCGCTCCACCGGCCGAAGGTGACCGAGCTGTCCGCCTCGAACTGGTCACCCGGTTTCTTGGACACGAGACTGATGGCGCCCGCCGTCGTGTTGCGCCCGAAGAGCGTCCCTTGCGGGCCCCGCAGTACCTCGACGCGCTCCTCATCGAACATCTGCGACATCTGCCCGGAACGGGAACCGATGAACACGTCGTCGTAGTAGATGCCTACCGGTGACTGCTCGAAGTTCGTGAAGAGATTCGAAATGCTGATGCCGCGAATGGAGATCTGCGGCTTGCCAACCTCAAAGTAGCTGTTGAAATGGATGTTCGGCGCTTGCTCCGCGAGGTCGAGGACGTTGTTGATGCCACGGTCCTTGAGCTGCTGATCGCTGAAGGCCTCCATCGAGATCGCCACGTCCTGCACCGATTGCGAGCGCCGCTGCGCCGTCACGATGACCTCCTGGTCGGGCGTTGCGACGTCACCACGGGCTGGCGCCCCGAGCGTGAGTCCGCCAACGAGAGACAGCGTCACGAGTGTCGCGTAAATCTTGCCGCCGCCTACGACCGCGTTCCGCAAGGACATCTTCTGCATCGCTGGTTCTCCGACGTGTGTGCGTTGGCGCACGCGCTCGAGATCATGGGCCCGTGCGACGGCACGGGGTGTAGGGTGAACGCTACGTGCCGATGTCATCGACCGGCAATACCCCTGCCGGGTGACCAAGGCCCGTGGTCGCCGGACGGCGCGACGGTACCGGCATCGCCATCAGCTGCGCACATATTCGTGGGCGAGCCAGCTGTGGAACTGGTGGACGGACTTCTCCATCCACGAATACCGACCCTGTTGGGCAAAGCGCGATCGCTGGCCTGCGATGATCCGACGGCAGGCGCTCTCGTCCTCGTCGTAGGTCGGCATCAGGAGCTCGAGGAGCTTCCGTCGTTTCTCGTCGAAGTCCGGCGCGGCGCGGCTCTCGGGCGGAACGTGCACGCTCCAGTGGCAGGTGAGATCGGCGGCGCCGCCGATCTCCATGTCGAGGGAGATTGCGCTGCTCGGGTCGATCAGGAAGTGGAAGTACGGGAAGACGTTGACGATCAGGAAGGCCGTGCGAAAGCGCTCCGGCAGGCCCGGGAGCTCCGGCAACACGGTCGGCAGCGGCTCGCCCGACGGCGTCGGCAGCCAGAAGACGTTGTACGGGCCGTCGACGTCCTCGTAGACGCCGAGGCGCGCCGGCGCCCACGGCTCGAACGTCTTCGGGTGAATGAACGGCTGGTGGTACGCCTCGGTGAAGTTCTCGAGCGTCGCCTTCCAGTTGCCCGGCCACGGCACGCTGCGCAGCGGCGCCGTCTTCATCCCATCGAGCCCGAGCGGCGCGAGCAGCGCATCGAGCGTCGTGAGCTGCGGCGAGAGGAGCGGTGCCTTCACATCGAAGTTGATGAACACGAACCCCTGCCAGACGTCTACCCCGAGCTCCGGCAGACGCCAGTCTTTCGCCGTGAACGCCTCAGTGCGTTCCATGTACGGCCCGCTCCTGAGCGCGCCGTCGAGCCCGTAGGCCCAGCCGTGGTAGGGACAAATGAAGCCGCGGACGCGACAGTTGCCGGCGCCCTCGGCGACCGGGAAGTTCCGGTGCCGGCAGACGTTCGAGTACGCGCGCAGCCGCGCGTCCTTGTCGCGCACGACGACCACTGGCTCACCAAAGCGCACGGTGGTGAAGTAGTCGCCGGTCCCGGCGACCTGGTCGATGCGCCCGACCGGGATCCAGTTGCGCATGAATACCCGCTCCACCTCGAAGCGGTAGAAGTCCGGGTCCGAATAGCACTTGGCCGGCAGCATGGCTGCCTCGCCGAGCGGCCGGGTGACGGCATCGAGCTCGGCCTGGCTCAGGATCCCGCGGGACGAAGGCGGCTTCGTCCAGATGACGACTGGTTCGGCCACGGCAGCCTCTCAGGAACCCGACGGTGGAGGTCGCAGGATTGCAGCAGCTTCAGCAACCACCCTCCATGCCCTCAGGAGGGGACAGTCGGGGCAGCGGAAGCGGCCCCCAAGGTGTCCCGATGCGCCGTCCCCTTGTTCGGGTATGGCATCGCGCGCCGCCGGCAGGCACGCTTTTGCGCATTCCCACGGCGGAAGCTTGCGGTAAGACTAGCTGCGGATCGACCCAGCGGAGCCACTCCATGTTCATTCCCGTCTCGCAGAAGCCCTCCGACAGCCTGCGTCCAGCCAACTCGGGCATCTCGGCAAACGACTGGAGCGTGCTCGCCGACTTCTGGTATCCGGTTGCCATCGCCCGGGACGTCACCGACAAACCCGCCAAGGCCCGCCTTCTCGACGTTGATCTGGTTCTCTTCCGGGGCCCGGAGGGCACGGTCGGTGCCACGATCGACGAGTGCCCTCACCGTCAGATTCGCCTGAGCTCCGGCCAAGTGATCGACGGACAGATCGTCTGCCCGTTCCACGGGCTCCGATTCGACACGGGTGGCCGCTGCCGGTTGGTACCCACGGTAGGCGCCGGCAAGAAGCTGCCCGCGGGCTACCGCGTGCGCGCATTCCCGACGCGGGAACGCTATGGCCTAATCTGGACGTGCCTCGGGGACCCCGCCAAGCACGATGTCCCCGACTTCCCGGATCTCGCCGGCGTGCCGGATGCGCAGATCGGCATCGGTCCCCCACTGGTGTGGCCCGTGTCAGCGCCTCGCCAGATAGAGAATTTCTTCGACCTCGCGCACCTTCCGCTCGTGCACCGCCGGACGCTCGGCGGCGATCCCGACGGCTTCGTCAAGCCGGGTCACGTCGAGCAAAGGCCGGACGCTGTTCTCCTCACGACCGACTACATCGAGACGCCCGAGGGCGGGACACCGCGGCCCTGCAAGTTCATCTATCGCATCGTGCTGCCGTTCGCGATCGATTTCACCGTTCACGGCGAGGGCGAGCACGTAATGCATGCCTTCAACATCCCGTGCCCGATCAGCGCACACGAGAGTCGGGTGTTCCAGCTCATCAAGATCGCGGCCGCAGAATCACTCGAGGCGAGCCTGGAGATCCAGCGGAACATGGTTAGCTTCTTCGATGTGATCAACCAGGAGGATCTCGACGTCCTCAAGGAGCTCGTGCTGCCCGACCTGCCGCTCGACCAGCACCACGAGATCCACCTGCCGGTCGATAACATCTGCGGCGCCTATCGCATGCGCCTGCGGGAACTGGGGCTCGGTCGCGATTAGCATGCCAAGCGCCGCTTGCGAGCGGGTGGCTGATCGCTCGCCCTGATTCAGCTGCCAGTTCCGAGGGCAACCAGACGGCTGCCCGCGCCGGCGGGTTTGTTGGCGAGGACCCCGTCGTGGGCGTCGACGTCGACGCGGCTTCCGGCCGTGCGCATCGCCGAAATATCCTCGACAAGGCGGCGACGGATGGTGAACGACGGCCATCTTGCCCGTAGACGATCCTGGCGGCCTGCGGCCTTGAGTGCCTGGCTGCCCTGCCGGCGCAGACACGCATCGGTCATCATCCAACGTGCCCGGCGTCGGTCACGCGAGCGTCTCTTCCACGCTCACTTGTGGCACGTCGCATGCCGACGAGAGTTCAACCCGTGCGGTGGCGGACGGCGTGCCGGGCCGCGCTTGTCTTTCGGTGACGCGGTGAGAGACCATCGACCATGCGCGCCGGGAATCGCCTCGTGGCCCGCCACTCCAGGACTCAATTAGGTGCCCATGACTAACCCAGGCCAAATGACGTGGCGCGCCCTCCTGGCCTGTGTAGCGGGCCTGTGCATCGGCAACATCGGCTGGTGGATCCAGCCGGTCCTGATCGGACAGCTCGTCGGTGGCGTCGGCCTAAGCGAGTCGAATGCCGGCCTCGTCGCGTCGGTCGAGCTCGGCGCGCTTGCGCTGAGCTCGGTCAGCCTGCCGCGGCTTTTCCCGACCGCGCGCCTGAGGACCATCGCCCTAGGCGGTGCCTTGGTCGCGATCGCCGCGGCAGCGGTCTCAGTCGCCGTCGACGCCTTCCCGCAGCTGCTCGCCGCGCGGGCCTTCGTCGGACTCGGTGAGGGCGCGGCGTTCATGGCCGCCAACATGGCGACGGCACGCTTCCCGGACCCGGACCGTGCCTTCGGCAAGATCAATTTCGCGAACGTGGTCTTCGGCATCGCGCTCGTCTCGTCGAACCCGCTCTTTTCCGGAATCGTCGGCAGGACAGCCGCTCTCCCGGCGCTGCTGGCGGCGCTGCTGCTGCTGACGCCGCTGCTGGTGCTGCTGCCGGCGTCCATGCGCGTCACGGAGGGCGAGGTCACGGCCGTCGGGTCGCGGCGCGCCGCGACGGCCGCTCGGTCCTGGGTGATCGCCATGCTCTCGATCAGCTTCTTTCTCGTGGCAGTGATGAGCGCCTCGATCTGGGCGTTCTACGCCCTGATCGGAACGCAGGATGGGCTCACGGAATCGGAGGTCGACAGCGCGATCGCCGTCGCGGTCTTTGCGGCGCTGATCGGCAGCGGCGTCGTACCACTGGTCGGCAAGTCGCTCGGGCGGGTGCTGCCCGTGACGACCGGCATCCTGCTGCTTGCAGGCTCGGTCGATACGCTGTGCCTCTGGCACAGTGCGCTCGCCTTTCGCGTCGCGACCTGCGTCAATGTCGCCGCAAACTACGTGATCCTGCCGTACTACTTCGCGGCGGCAGCGGACGAGGACCCGTCGGGCCACGGCACGGCCGCGATCGGCGGGACGTTCCTGATCGTCGGAGCGATCGGACCCTATCTCGGCGGGTTGCTGATGCAGACAGTGGGCCTGCGGACAATCGCGGTGCTCATGCTCGTGACCGGCACTGCCGCCTGGGTGCTGTTCGTGCTAGCCAACGTCGCCCTCAGGCGCCGCACCCCGGCCGGTGGCGCACCGGTCGCGCAGACCCCTGCGGGCGAGGCCGCGGGCTGATCGGACGCCAGGCGCTACCCGGCCGTCAGGCCAGCATCTGGTCGAGCCACCAGTTGTGGAACTGGTGGACCGTCTTCTCCATGTGCGACAGCCGGCCTTGCGCCGTGTGAACCGAGTGCGCGCCCTGACCGACGCGCGTACAGATGTCGACGTCCTCGAGCAGGATCGGCTCGATGAACGCCTTGAACTTGGCCACCTGCTCGTCGCTGTCGGGACGCGCGAGGGTCCCTGCTGGCAGCAGCACCGTCCAGACGAGCTCGTGCTCGATCTCGCTGATGATGTTGAAGTCGAGCATCAGCGGCAACGTAGGATCGGTGAGGCAATGCATTACCGGATAGACGTTGTAGACCGTGACCGTGCGCAGATGATGGTCGCTCATCCCGGCCGGAGCCGGGAAGAACGTCGGCACGAGGCCCTTGTCCTTCTCCCACAACCAGAACAGGCCGTACGGCCCGTCGACATCCTGGTACTCAGCGAGCTGGGCCGGGAACGAGTGGTCGGCCGTCATCGGGTGGATCCACGGCTGGTGGTACGCCTCGCTGAAATTCTCGAGCGAAATCTTCCAGTTCCACGGCATGGTCCGACGCCGGATCTCGACGGCCTCCTTGGAGGCGAATCCGTATGGATCGAGCCGCTCGGCGAGCTTCTTCACTTGTGGCGCGAGACTGCTCGAGGTCGGGTCGAAGTTCACGAACACAAATCCCTGCCAGACCTCCGAGCGGAACTCCGGCAGGCGGGTCTCGCGCTTCTCGAAGCCCTCCGCCTGTTCCATGAACGGCGCACCGAGCAGGCGGCCGTCGAGCGTGTAGGTCCAGCCATGGTACGGGCACACGATCCGGTTGGCCGCGCAGGTGCCGCTGCCGCTCGTCAGCACCGCATTGCGGTGTCGGCAGACGTTCGATAGCACGCGAATCGCGCCGTCACGGTCCCGGACTGCCACCACCGACTCGCCGCAGATATGGCGCGCGACATAGCGCCCGGGGGCGGCGAGCTGACTCACGTGACAGACCGGAATCCAGCTCCGGGCGAAGATCCGTTGCCGCTCGAGCTCGAAGATCGCCCGGTCGACGTAGACCTTCGACGGCAGGAGGCTCGCCTCGGCCAGCGGCCGCCGGACCGCCGCGACCTCGGCGTCGGTGAGTCCAATCGAAACCTGCGCTGCCGACCTAGACATACGGGTCTCCGCAACCCACGGCCAGTGGGCGCTTCAAGATTCCGGCGTAATGGTCCGCCATCCTCGCCCAGGGCACGATACCTCTGCGGGGTGACACGGACGACCGTGATCCCCGCCGGGGAGCACGGCGGCCTCCCCTTCCGGGGGGACGTGCCGCGACGCCCGGATCCCGTATCGTGCCAGTCCTGGAATGGCATCGCCCGAGGTCAATCGCCATGGCGGCATCACCGATCGAACACGGTCGCTACGTCTCGAACCTGCCCCGCGACTACTACCTCTCGTCCGAGATCTTCGAGCAGGAGCTTCGGCGGGTGCTCTCGCGCCAGTGGCTGCTGGTCGGCCATGTCTCGTCGGTCCGCGATCCGGGTGACTATTACGTCAAGCGGGTCGGCCCCGAGACTCTGATCATCGTCCGCGACAAGTCCGGGCGAATCCGGGCGTACTTCAACGTGTGCCGGCACCGCGGTTTTCGGATCTGCAAGGAGAACGAGGCCGGCCATGGCTCCCGGTTCACCTGTCCCTACCATGGCTGGACTTACGGGCTCGACGGTGCGCTCGCCGTGGCACCGACCGCCCGCGATGGCCAGGAGTTCGACTTCAAGGACTTCGCCCTGCACGAGGCATGGTGTGAGACGTTCCACGGGTTCATCTTCGTGTACCTCGACCGCGCGCGGCCGCCGTCACTTGCGGAAGCCTGCGCGGCGATCCTCGACGAGGAGAAGATGCGCCGCATCGAGCCCGAGCGCATGAAGCTCGCCCACCGCGAGACCTATATCATCAACGCCAACTGGAAGGCACTTCTCGAAAACGACATGGAGTGCTTCCACTGCCCGACGTCCCACCCGTCCCTGTCGGTGGCCTGCGATTTCCGGGGCTTCTACGCGGAGACTCGCTCGAGCCAGCACTTTCCGCTGCGCGAGGGCATGAGGACATTCTCGATTGACGGTGACTGGGTCTGCACCAAGCCGCTCGGCGCTGACCTGCCGCACCAGTTCAGCTGCGGCTTCCTGCTCTGGCCGAACTTCTGCGGCCCGGTGTTCTTCGCCGATCACTGCGTGTCGCTCGAGACGACGCCGCTTTCGGTCGACCGAACGCAGTTGATTTCCGAGTGGTACGTTCACGAGGACGCCGTCGAGGGCCGCGACTACGACCGCGAGCGTCTGATCAAGGTATTCGACGTCACGAACCGCGAGGACGGCGCGCTCGCGGAGCGCAACTATGCCGGTATCACGTCAATGCGCTTCCAGCCCGGGCCCCTCAGCGCGACGCGTGAAGACGGCGTGAAGACGGCGCTCCGTCGCTACGTCGAGATGATGGAGGCGGGCGACTGACCTCGCTGTCGTCGCCTGTCCCCCGAAGCGGGTAGAGGGCTGCCGATCGGCCTCGGGCATACTCGCCTCAACCTTGGGGCGGCCGCTGCCGTG
>Ga0335080_10007557_pt1 | contig 11270 bp, 6 predicted proteins | sample Lox_Sample_34_FD_206720 | JGI IMG/M metagenome (GOLD analysis project Ga0335080, IMG submission 206720) | Soil microbial communities from Loxahatchee National Wildlife Refuge, Florida, United States - Lox_Sample_3.4 | ecosystem: Environmental > Terrestrial > Soil > Wetlands | place: USA: Florida...
GGCGAACTGCACTCCCAGCAAGGGCAGCTTGCGGATGGAAGGATACAGGTCGTTGCTGGTGTCGTTGGCCAGGTCGGCAGTGGTTCCTCCCTTGCCCCCCAGTTTTTGCAACTGGTTTTTCAATTCATCCATCCGCGCTCGCAGGGAGCGGACGCGCACATTGCCGTCGGTATAAATCTGTTTGAGGCCTTCATATTCCGATTGCGCGGCAATGAGTTCGCCCTGCAGGGTGGCCGCCGCTTCCACCATGGCTTTGCCCTGCTCCTTGACGTCGATAGTGGTGTTCTTGCTGGCGTACTGGCTGAAATCGGTCTCCGCCGATTCCAGATCCTGGGAGACCGACTTCAGACGTCCTTCCAGGAAAATTCGTTCCCGCCGCGCCGAGGAAGTGCTCAACTCCGCCACCAGGCGATTGAGTTCATCGACGTAGGCCTGGGCCATGGCGGTGGCCCGCTGCGGGTCGCGGTCGCTCACTCTGATGGTGATGATCTGGCTCTTGCGGTCAATGGAGACGTCGGTGCGGTCGGCCAGGTCGTTGCGCGCATCTTCCATGCGCCGGTCCCAGTAGACGTGTTTCAGATTGAATTGCTGGATCAAATTGTCCCGCACGGTGCGGCTGCCGAGGATTCCCACAAAAACGTCGCTGTTGCTTTTGAGGCCCAGAAGATTGCTGGCGATGCCGCTGAGCCCCTCGCCACCGGAGCTGGTGCTCTGGGACATCGCCGCCACCGCCGCCAGCGCCATGCCGGAACCGGACTGGTTGTCCGGCGGCATCAGACGGGTGGTGGCGGTGTAACGGGCAGGGATCACCAAGGCCAGCACAATGCTGCCGGCCAAGGCGACTGCCGCGACCCGTGAAAGCATGCGGCGCTGCTCCCAGATCAGGCGGAGATAAGCCAGCAGATTTTTCTGCTCCGGCGGCGCCTCCAGGGTCGGGAAGGGGCCGAGGTCGCCGGCGGGCGGTTCGGCGGGCGGACGGACGCGGGCATCAAGCGAAAAGCTCATGCACGGCCTCCATGGCGGGACTTAAGATTCAACGGTTGCGCCCCTTTCGGCTGGGATAGAGCGTAATCTGCACCGAAGTGCTGAGGTTCGCCTGGCCGGTGGGCGCAAGCAGCGGGAAGTTCCATTGCTCGTATTGCACCTGACCGGCCAGTGACAGGTTATGGCCGGCCAGCAATTCCGTTCGCACGCCAAAGTCATTCAAGCTTCCGCCCCCGAGAAACGCCTGATCCACCACCTGGCGGCGAAACTGCAACTGCACGAAGCTTCGCGGCGAAAACCAGTATGTCGCCCAGCCTTGTCCGCCCCGTCCGTCGCGCCCGATCCAGCTGGCCAGCAGATTGCCGTCATTGGTGTAGCCGGAGCGGTAGCGTCCGTTGAAGTATAGATATCCCGCGCTCTCCTTGAAGCCGGGGACATCGGTATACACCCCTTCCATGCGCAACTCGAGGTTCGGCAGCCTGGGGAACTTGGGGAAGTACATTCCCATTTGCATCGAGGGGCGCGTGGAGCCGAGCGGTGAAATCTCGTCCTCTACGAACGAGTCGGCGTAAATGGTGAGGTAGTCGCGCATGAAAGGAACGCGGTATGTGAAATCGAAAGTCGAGCGATGGTCGCCGGGATCGGCGCTGGTTGTAGGCAAGCCGTTGCCGTAGATGCTGCGGAGGAAATTATGCCAGGTAACGGGCAGTCCGGGGCCGCCGAAAATTGCGGTAACGCCCAGCCCGAATTCCAGGTTCTGGGTCGGCTTGAAGCTGATCTTGGTTCCCTGCAGGAAGGGCTGGTCGCCGATGCTGGGGCCGTAGAGTTGGCCGCTGGCATCGATCCAGCGGGCGCCGGAGAGACGGCCGAGAAAGAACTCGCTGCGCATGGGCCCAAGAATCCGCGAAAGGCCGGGTACGTGGATGGGAGAGACCTGGTCCACGCGGAACATGGGAATGGGGTCGGCATTGTTGGTGGCGAGAAAGGCGCTGCCGCTGCCCGGCCCCAGCCACAGGCTCTGGTTGCCGAAGGAAAACTGAAAGCCGTGAAAGGTGAGGCCGACGGAACTTTCCAGCAGGCGAAAGCGGTCGATTGCCGCGCGGCCGTCTGGAACAGGCTGGGTGGCATCAACGGTGGCAATGGCCTGCAGCGCATTGGCCGAATCTGAGGGCACCGCCGGAGCGTGCTGGTACTCGCCCTGAATTGCAATGGACAATGGCCCGGCGACGGCGTGCGCAGTCAGCCCGGTCACCTGGTTGAAGCCTTCGCCGTAGGGACGGCCGTAGTCATTGGTGAGGGTTTGCGCGAAGTGGTAGCCGTCAGTCAGCGGCTTGCCAGAGATGCCGGTCACGCGAGTGTAAAGCGAATCCACTTCAGCTCCCAGATTGGCCGCGCCATCCAGACGCCGGGTTTCTTCAAGGAACTCGTTTTGCAGGGCGTCGTAGATTTTGTCCCCGGCGTCATCCGCGCCGTCGTAGCGCATATGGTCGGAGGCTTCCTCCAGAAACTGGACGCACTGCATGCGCGTCCACGGGCGCTGGCCGAGATAGGCGCTCTGAATGTAGCCCAGGGCTGCCAGACGCTCGAAGGCGGGATAGATCCAGCTATCGAGCGGAATGGAAGGCGAGCCCATGTTCTCCGGCCGGGGCCTGGCCATTTCGCCGAATAAATGAAAATCTCCCCAGGGGCCGCCGCCGATTTCGGGATCGTGATGCGCGCGGTAGACCTCGCGCCCGAAGTACCAGCCCAGGGCGCTGCCGATCACGGCGTCGGAGGCGAAGTGCTGTTTGCTGGTGATGCGCGTCAGAGTCACGGCAGAGGCCAAGCCATAGGCCGCGAACTGGGTGAGCGGCCCGGGGTATTCATGGGCGATCACGCTGGCCATCGACCAGGCGACCGTGGAGTGCTCGGAAGGAAATGACGAACCTCCCGACCAGAACGAACCGTGGCCGTTGCCCTCGATGGGGCGCGGCCGCCGGGTGGCGTAGTTCAGCAAGTAAGCCACCGCGGTGCTGTTGAGGGCGGCTTCGCCGCTCAGCAGGCCGGTCTCGGAGAGGTGGTCGTTGTTTGTAAGGTGGCCCAAAAGAAATGATCCGCCGCCGATGCCGACCAGAGAGTACACGGCGTAGTTGGAAAAGTTCTGGCTGCGCTGCAACTGGCTGGGTGTGTCGGGGACCTGGCGGGCAATCCAGCTGTCGCCGGCGATCAGTGCGGCCGTGACTCCGGCAGCGGGAGCGATCCAGTGCAGGTCGTCCGTATGTAGCCTGAACGGAGCTGTCCAGAAGTTTTTTTGATCTGCGGCGAAATGCTCAAGCAGAGGAAAGCCGAGACGGTTCTGCGGGTCTTCTCCGGGCTGCAGTTGGTAAGGGTAAGGATTATGTTCGATAGTTTTTCCGCCAGGGTTGAGCGCAGCCATCGGAGGTGGCAGAGCGAAAGACGGCGACGCGTTTCCCTTGCCTGCCTGCGAGTTTGCGGGCTGCTTTTCCATCGCCAACGGTAGCGGGCTCGATTCTCCGGAACCCGCTTCCTGGGCTACGACCCATGAAAGTGTGCAGTTCATCAGCAGGATCGCTGACATCCACCACCCTAGGCTGCGGAGGCGCATGAATCTCTGCCTGGACTCTCCCACCCTGTTTTTCATCCGGGGGAACACCCGCGCAGGACAGCTAGAAGCTGCGCGCCACCTGGATGGCAATGCCGATGGAGTAGGTGAGCTGCGCCCCTTCCAGAATATTCTTCCAGCGGCTGTTGGCGCTGAAGGCCTTTTCCGGCACGATGATCAGGTCTCCCGGCTGAAGGGCGGCGTTGTCCACGCCGCCGGTAAACAGGCCTCCGGACCCGCCGACCACCGCGCCATCGGCGCGAATTACGAAGATGCCCTTCCTTTCCGCCATATTGGTGGGCCCCCCGGCCTGGCGCAGGTACCAGCGCACGCTTTTTCCCGGCTTGTAGGCGACGGCGGTGGGGTTATAAACGCTGCCATCTACCATCACCATGTTGGGACGTTTGGGGACGTAGATGGAATCGCCGTTGCGCACTTCGATGTCGGCGGGGGAGTTGTTCCAGCGCTTGGGATTCTTGTCGATGTGGATGACCAGGCGCCCGGTGGGAGGCGTGTTCTCCAGGTGCTCGAGCGCGGTTTGCCACTGCTGCAAGGCCGCGGCTTTGGCCTGTTTCTGGTCCTCGTCGGTGTCGGGAGCCAGGCGCAGAGCTGAGCCTTCGTCGCGGACTTCGTGGATGAGTTGCGAGCGGTTCGCCTCTTCCATCTCCCGCACCTGGTTGCGCTGGAATACCGACCCGTAGGGATAAGCATCGGAGCGGAAGCCGCCGGCGCGAGCGATGATTGAACTCAGGCGCTCGCCCTCGCGGATTCCATAGGTTCCGGGATGTACGACTTCCCCGGTCACTGTGATGGAGGCGCCTACATCTTTCCATCCTGCCAGCTGCCCGATGGTGAGCACGTCGCCGTCGTGCAGGCGCATGTCGGTGTCAGGCTCGCCGGCCAGGGCCTTAGCGATCTGAACGTTCATGTGTTCGCCCACTACTTTCTTGCCGTCTTCGACGGCGTAACGGGTGAGGTCCGCGGATTCGCTGTAGGCGCCGCGCTTCAGGCCGCCGGCCAACTGCACTAGTTCTGCCGCCGTCATGCCTTCACCCAAGGGATACTTGCCGGGCTTGGCTACTTCTCCCTGAATGCTGACTGCCGCGGGATCGGTCTTCACCATATTGCGGTGGATGATGACCCGGTCCTTGGGCTGGAGAAGAATATTGTCCTTGGCATCGCCGGCCAAAGCCTGCGACAAGTTGACGCTGAGAACTTCCATCTTGCCGTCACGGGTGCGGCGGAAGACCTGCGCGTCGCTCAGTTGGGCATCGTTGGTGGTGCCGCCGGCGAGGTAGACGGCGTCGCGGAGATAGGTGGCGCCGTTGGTAATGTGGTCGCCGGGGTCGCGCACCTCGCCGGTGACGGTCACCAGCGGCGGGTCTTCGAAATCGAAGCGCCCGAAGACGCGCACGGTGTCGAATGGCTTGAGTTCGAGGTTCTGATCCTTGCCGCTGAGAGCGTCGCCCAGATTGAAGGCGAGAATCTGCGGGGTGTAGTCGGGGGCGCTCAGGCGGATGATTTCGGCGTGCTGCTTGTAGGGTTCGGGCAGAAGGTCGTTGTAGGACTTGATCAGGTCGCTGACCTTCATGCCGTCGCGATAAGCGTACTTCCCGGGGCGGAAGACGTGGCCGTCGAGATAGACGGTCTTGTCGGCATAAGGCAGGATGGGCGAAATCTTAACTTTGTCGCCGTCCTGCACCGGGAAATCTTCGAGCGCGTTGGTGGCCGCCACCGCATTGTTGTTTTCCGGGATATCGAGGCGGAGCATGGTGCGGCTCTCGTGGGCCTGGACGCGTTCCACGTCCACGTGCCGCAGCGTGCCGGAAGGAAGCACGCCTCCGGCAAGTTCCAGAACCTCCGCCAGGCTCTTCTCCCCGTTGAGTTCGTAAATGGCGGGGCGGCGCACCATGCCCTCGATGGTGACTTCCGGGCCCAGCGGCGGCACCAGCACGGTGTCGCCCGGTTCCAGGTGCTGCATGTCGGAGCGCACGCCATGCAGCAGCAAGTCGTAAACGTCGATCGACTGCAACAGTTGGTTGCCGCGATAGTGCTGCAGGATGCGCAGTGATCCCCGCGAGGTGGGGCCCCCGGCGAGGTACACGGCGTTCAGCGGCGTCGAAAGGGAACTGACGTCATAGGCTCCAGGACGCTCCACGTCCCCTACGACATACACCCGGACGCTGCGTACGCGGGCGAGCGAAACGTCGGCTTCCACGTCGCGGAACTGGGTGCGCAACACCCCCTGCACCATACGCTGCACTTCGCCCAGGTTGTGGCCGGCCACCTCGACGGTACCGACTTCGGGAAGAGCCAACCGGCCTTCGCGGTCCACTATGCGGCGCAGCCGCTGGGAGACTCCGCCCCACATTTCGATGGCGAGTCCATCCCCGGGGCCTACGACGTACTCGGGCCCCGCCGGCATGTCCATGGGCAATTCGGCGAAGTTTCCGGTGCCGTTGCGAAACACATCGTTGCCGAAGCGCTGCAATGTGGGCGAGCGTCCATACTGGGCGTAGAGTTCGTAGAGCGAGGGGACGTCGGCATAGGGGTTGGCGCGATGGCGGAGCGCCGGCAAGGTGGGGGGCGAAGGCGGCGAGGGGCGCGGTGCCGCCGGATACTGAAGGCTAGCCTGCTGCTGGAAAGACGATAAGTCGTTATTGCCCAGCCCTGAACCCAGAGATGAAATGTCTGGTGAGAGCATCATCGACAGGGGGTTTGAGCTTGCACTCGGGAGTCCAAGGCCTGCCCCTGCCATTCCGCTACCGGACATGCTGGCGCTTAGCACGGCGGGAAGCTGGTCGGGACGGATGCGGGACATACCCATCATCTCGTCCTGATCGCCGCCGTAGAGGAAGTCGTCACTGGAGCGATTTTGTGCCTGCAACAGCTGACGCCGCACGTCCGAAGGCTGATTGTCCCCGGGCTGCGACGGATAGGGTTGGGGAGACGCCGGAGCCGACGGCATACCCGGGTAGGGTCCGCCCTGCGGCGGGACTGCTCCCGATGGGATCGGGGGCGGGGTGGCCTGAGAAGCCGGCTGGGTGTTGTCCGCATTTGTTGCGGCTGTCCCGTTGCCGGCAAGGCGAGTGAAATCGTCTTCGTGCCGCGACCAGTAAATCTCTTCCGCCGAGGGGTTGGAAGAGGTCAGCTTGGCTTCCGCCGGATTCTTCTCAAGGTCCTTGGGAGGATTGCGCTCCAGTTCCTCGCGCGTCGGTTTGGGGCGAATGTAGTAGCGGTCCTCGATTTCGCGCGTGGCCACCACGCGCACACTGTTGTCGTCGCGCAGCAGGGTATAGAGGGCGTCGTCGGTCAAGTCGGCGGGATCGAGGATGCGGCCCTGCTCGTAGGCCCGCCGCACCAGCGTCTTCTTTACCGCCAGCAACAGTCCCGGCTCTTCGCGCAGAATCGAGATAATTTTGTCGGCGGACAGAGAGACCAGCTCGGCCGCGGCCTCGGCCGCGCGCGACTGCGAGGGATCAATCGCGGTAGTGGTACGGTAGTCTCCCCGCTGCTGCCCCCAGCCCGGGAGGGGAAGCAGGATGCTGAAGCTCAATGCCATCGCCGCGGCGGCGCAAGTGAAACCGTTCCGCCGGCTGCGGACGCGCGTCCGCGATTCGCGGCTGCGATAAGCCGAAAACAAGCCGCCGCGGACCCGGACGATGCGTGACTGCGCGTGGGCGGTTGCTGGCTGCGGGGCGGGAGACAGGTACCTGCGCATGTTCATAAGACCTCGATGAAGATCAGGCCGGGCTGCAATTCGTTTTCGGGATGCCACGGACGAGTTCTTCAATCTAGCGAGAGCGAAAGTGAGAAGCGCTTCTCCGCTCTCGGCGGATGTTGTCTGCGGCCTCTGCATGGCAGGATTTGATCCTGCGAATCGCTGAAGCCGCGATAAAGAAAGAAGCCTTAAATTGTGGAGATCGTGGGATTGCGGTTAGTTCACCGGCTGAACGTCGGCGGCATCTACTTCCGCGGCGATGGAGCGCTGGATGAGGTCCAGGGAGATGACCAGGCGAAACTTATCTTTCCGGCGGACCAGAAAGCCCTGCAGGCCGGCCAGCGGGCCGTTTTCCACGCGCACCTTGCGCCCGATCCGCAGGTAAGGATGAGGCTCGGCATAAACCTGCTGGGTGAGGCCGTTGCGCAGCGCCTCAATTTCCTTCTCCGGCAACACCGCCGGCTTGCCATGAAAGCTTACCAGGCGAACCAGGCCGGGCAGAGTGAGGATGCGGAAGCGGTTTTCGATCGGCATTCTGACAAACACGTAGCCGGGGAAGAGCGCCAGGTCGATCATTTTGCGCCGGTCTTTCCAGCGGCGCTGGCTGCGATAGAGAGGCAGAAAGAAATCGACTCCACGCGCCTGCAGCTGCCGGGCCACGCATTTCTCGTGGCGGGCGCAGGTATAGGCGGCATACCAGTGAGACTTCTGGAACTCCGCCACCGGCTCCATGGCCTCGGTGCGAACTGTCGGCGGGCCAGCAATCGCGGTGGTCTCAATCTGTTGCCAGGGCATAGCTTCGCCACCCTCACTTACATCTGCTTGACGTAAGTTAACCCTTTACTTTCTTTCAGTTATCGGCATTCTGGCCACAAGCTTTAGAATGCCGGGCTGGTGAACCTGGCACTGGCCGAAACACACTACGCCACCAGCGATCCCTTGCCGCGCAAAATGTTCAAAATTCCTTCTTGTGAGTTCTCAACGCTGGCGGAATGGATCTGCACGACCGACCAGAAAAACACGGTGCTGTTGCGCTCGGGCGCCAGCGCCAGGATCTTCATACTGGGGTGTTTTTGCAGCAGTTCGTCGCACACCAGAGGCCGCTGCCCCAATTTGTCCAACGCCAACACTACGAAGTCGGGCTTGCACTCGGTCACAATTTGGATGATTTCGGAATCGTCTCCAACCTCTCCCATGATCTCGATGTCGGGCTGGTCAGCGATGGTAGCCAGTACCAACTCCCGCATAAGTCGAGGTCGGTTGGCCACCAGGACTCGAACTTTTTGCATGGTAAGCTCCCCAACATTCGGACGCAGAAGTATTAGGTTTTTCTGAGAAAAATGTAAGGATCAATTCTGTTTTTGCCGGAATGGGAAGTCTGAGTACATCGTCCCAGCCCCGGTTACCGCTGCCATGTACTGGTATTTTCCCGGCAATGTACTGCGGAGGTACTAATAAAGCAGAGAAGTTTCGCGGCCACACTAAGATCATGTACCGCGATAGGTATGGGGCGGTGGAAAAAAGGTTGATAATGTGGAAAAGATTGGTACGCGATGCCTTTACACTGGCATGCCTTGCAGGCGGCACAACTCAACTACCGCCAGACGGTCGCTGGCTCCAACTTTCCGCAACATCCGATGCACGTGGTTGCGCACGGTTTGCTCCGCGAGCTGGAGCTGGGAGGCGATTTCCTTATTGGTCATGCCCTGGCTGATGAGCAGCACCAACTGCTGTTCGCGATGGGTGAGCCCGAGTCCGAGTTTTACGTTAAGGTTCGGCACCTGGTTGGACTGCCGCGCCAGGTAACGGAATAGCGCCGCGCACAAATGAGGCGGGCACGCCGCTTCTCCATTGGCCACTGCGCGCACCGCTCCCACCACTTCCAGGGACGAGGCGTCTTTCAACACGTATCCCAGGGCGCCTTCGCGCACGGTTCGCAGAAAGGTCTGTTCGTCGTCTTCCATGCCGATCATCACCAGGCATAGAGCCGGAATGCGGCGCTGCACTTCGCGCACGAAGTGCAGATGCCCGTTGCCGGTGGTGAAGGAATCGAGGATCAGTACATTGGGCGCAGCGCCCATGATCTGTTCCATGGCGGTCGGGGAAAGCGCACAGGAACCCGCCACTTCCAGATCATTTTTCTTGTCCAGGATTCTTGCCAGCGCTTCGCGCAGCAATCGGTTTTCAGCGACGAGAAATACTATGGTGGTGCCACTCGCTGCAGACATAGCCACAACTCCACTCAAGAGAGGCCGCGCCTGCTTTCAGCAAGCGGGGTTTACCGCTGCCCCCTCTACTGCAACGGTGGTTATATTTCTTCGCCTCACGGTTGCTGACCGATAGAGGCAACGTACGGATTGGGAGGAATTCTACCTTTATCCAGTTGAGTTTTGCCATCAAAAAAGGTTGTAGGGGCTATCTGTTTGGTGACGTATCAGTCTGAGACAGAAGGACTTGAGTACGAGAACGCTGACGGAGTGCAACCACGGAGCCTGTTGGTTTCGAGTAACTCCAGATAGGTTGGCTGTTATGTTTCATTTTTTGTGCGAAAGTAGCGGGCTTTTTCCACAGAGCTGGGCACTGGTATAGACTGCTAACCCGTGCGGCAGGAGGTGGATGATGAGTTGGGCCAGCAAGCTGGCAGATCCGTACCGAGTGGAGGATGGCAAAGGCTTCCGCCTTAAGGACTTTGATCCGGCGAGCACGGGAAAACTGCACTCCCACGAGCACGCCAACGAACTGCTGGAAAAAGGCGTGGCGCGCCTGGCGGAAATGCAGGACAAACTCTACGCCCAGGATCGCTGGGCGGTGCTGCTCATCTTCCAGGCGATGGATGCGGCCGGCAAAGATGGAGCGGTGAAGCACGTGATGTCGGGGGTGAATCCCCAGGGATGCCAGGTTTACTCGTTCAAGGCGCCTTCACCGGAAGAGTTGAACCATGATTTTCTCTGGCGCACCTCGCGATGTCTGCCGGAGCGAGGCCACATTGGCATCTTCAACCGTTCATACTACGAAGAGGTGCTGGTGGTGCGAGTGCATAAGGAGTTGCTGGCGGCGCAAAGAATCCCCCACAAGCTCGAGGACAAAGAAATCTGGAAGGAGCGCTTTGAGGACATCCACAGCTTCGAGCACTACCTGTGGCGCAATGGGGTCGTAGTGCGGAAGTTTTTTCTGAATGTTTCAAAAAAAGAGCAAAAGAAGCGCTTTCTCGACCGCCTGAACGAGCCCGAGAAGAACTGGAAATTTTCCGCAGCCGACGTGCGGGAGCGCGGCTTCTGGGATGACTACATGAACGCCTACGAAGACATGATCCGCCATACCGCCACCAAGCATGCCCCGTGGTATGTTGTACCCGCTGATAATAAATGGTTTACGAGAGCGGTGGTGGCGGCGGCCATCGTTGACACGCTGGAGCGCCTGAACCTGGCATATCCGGAAGTGGGCGCCGAGAAGATGAAGCAGTTGCAGGCGGCGCGCAAAGCGCTGGAGGCAAACAAGAAGGCGTAAGTTTACAATTTCTCAGAGCGAACAATTTGGCCCAAACTCGAGAATTGGGCGCATCTAGAGTTGGGCGCATCTAAAGTATAAAGTACAGGTCACTGTAACTGCTGCATGACGCAAGCCCGTAGGGGACGGGCGGGATGCTGCTTGAGTCGCGCTGACGCGTTTCGTCTTAAATTCATGCATTCACGTAGCCGGTGGATTCTCGCCGTGGCGGTGGCGGTGTCTTTGCCGCTGCGAGGAACCAGCGCCGCCCAGGGCCAGACCAGGCAGGGTCAAAGCATGCAGGGTCAGACCATGGTCAGCCTGGACCAGGCCATCGAGCTGGCGGTGAAGCACAACCACTCGCTGCAGGCGACGCGAACTCTGATCCTGCAGAACCAGGCGCAGGAGATCACAGCAAATCTGCGTCCCAACCCGACGTTTGGAGCGGATTCCCAATTTATTCCAATCTTCAGTCCC
>Ga0335080_10007558_pt1 | contig 11270 bp, 10 predicted proteins | sample Lox_Sample_34_FD_206720 | JGI IMG/M metagenome (GOLD analysis project Ga0335080, IMG submission 206720) | Soil microbial communities from Loxahatchee National Wildlife Refuge, Florida, United States - Lox_Sample_3.4 | ecosystem: Environmental > Terrestrial > Soil > Wetlands | place: USA...
GTCACCTCCACCGACTACGTGCCTTCGCTGCTCGAATCCGCCCGGGTGCGCGCGCAGGCCGAAGGCCATAAGATCGAATTCGAGGAGGCCGATGCCGAGAAGCTGCCGTTCCCCGATGGGACGTTCGATACGGTGATGTCCACGTTCGGCGTGATGTTCACACCCGACCAGGAGAAGGCGGCGAGCGAGCTCGCGCGCGTCTGCAAGCCGGGCGGAAAGATCGGTCTCGCGAACTGGACGCCCGAGAGCTTCATCGGACAACTATTCAAGACGATCGGCAAGTACGTCCCGCCGGCGCCGGGCGTCAAATCGCCGGGACTGTGGGGCACGAAGGCAAGGCTCGAGGAGCTGTTCGGCAAGGCTGCCCGGGAGATTCGCACCACCAACCGCGACTTCACGTTCCGCTACCGCTCGCCGTCGCACTGGATCGAGGTATTCCGCACCTACTACGGCCCGATGACCAAGACTTTCGGGGCGCTCGATGCCGAGAAGCAGGCCGCTTTCACCCGGGACTTGCTGGCGCTCATGGAGAGCGGCAACCGTTCCGGGGATCGCACGCTCGTGTTGCCGAGCGAATACCTCGAAGTCGTGATCGAGCGGCGCTGAGCACGCGTGCATCAGCCTGAGCCGTTCTTGCGCGAGGCGGGAACCGGCCCCGGCGTCGTTTGCCTGCACGCAAATGCGAGCAGCTCGGGGCAGTGGCGCGGGCTGATGGACCTTCTCGCGCCAAGGTTCCGCGTCCTCGCTCCCGATTCGTATGACTCCGGCAAGAGTCCGCAGTGGCCTTCGGACCGGATCATTCGACTTCGGGACGAGGTCGCGCTCATCGAGCCGGTGCTGGCGAAAGCCGGCTCGCCGCTGGCGCTGGTCGGGCATTCGTATGGTGCCGCGGTCGCGTTGATCGCAGCCCTTGCAAACCCCGGCCGGGTACGTGCAATGGCTCTGTATGAGCCGACGCTGTTCGCGCTGGTCGACGCGGAGACGCCTGCGCCGAACCAGGCTGAGGGAATCCGCAGCGCCGTGGCCGATGCCAGCGCCGCCCTCGACGCGGGAGACCGAGACGCGGCGGCCGAGCGATTCATCGACTACTGGATGGGGACCGGAACCTGGAAGCAGACTCCCGAGCAGCGTAAATTGCCGATCGTGGCGTCGGTGGCGAACGTGCGGAGATGGGCGCATGCTCTCTTCACGGAACCCACATCGCTACAGGCATTCCGCTCACTGGACCTCCCGGTGCTGTACATGATAGGCAAGCGGTCGACATCGTCGGCTCACGGGGTAGCACGGCTACTGACGAGCGCATTGCCGCGGGTCGAGCTGATGGAATTCGAGAATCTAGGGCACATGGGTCCCGTCACCGATCCTGACCCGGTCAATGCGGCAATTCGCCGGTTTCTCGAGCGAGCCTAGCCCTTCGCTCAAGCACCAATCGGTCCTTATCGCTGAGGTCGAAACGCCGGGCCTCTGGTTATTGGAAAATCGTGGGCCGTATTAAACTTGGTGTTCGGATCTGCGTAACGCGAGGCAAGCCATGAACGAGAGCAGCAGCGTGATCGTCGACGCCTGGAATACCGTTCTGTTCGAGAAATTCTGCCGCTTCAGGCACCTGCTCGTCGAAGGTCTGTCGCAGCACAGCGATGCGGCGTTCGAGCGCTGCCGCTATCCCGCAGGCGCACGCGTACTCGACGTGGGCTGCGGCTTCGGCGACAGCACACTGCGGATCGCCAGGCAGGTCGGCCCGGCCGGGGAGGCGGTCGGCGTGGACTGCGCCGAGAACTTCATCCGTGCGGCCGAGACGGACGCGCGCAAGCAAGGAGTCGACAATGCACGCTTCGTCGTAGGTGACGTGCAGCGGGGTGAACTGCGCGGCCCGTACGACCACGCATTCGCGCGCTTTGGCACCATGTTCTTCGAGATGCCGGGCGCGGCCATGCGCAACGTGCGCAGAGGGCTCAAGCCGGGCGGCACGTTTACGCAGATCGTGTGGCGCCGGCGCGAGGAAAATCCGTGGCTGCATGAGGCCGAGTTGAGCGTCAGGCAGATCGTGCCGGTCGTGTCGCACGAGGATTCGGACCAGGTGCACTGCGGCCCTGGACCGTTCTCGATGGCGGGCCCGGATATGGTGAGCAGCATGCTGCGTGGAGCAGGGTTCGGGCGCATCACTTTCGAGCGTTACGACTGCGACATTTGCATCGGCAGAGACCTGGACGACGCCATCGAATTCGCGATGGCGCTAGGTCCCGCCGGCGAGATCATCCGTCTCGCGGGAGAAGAAGGCGCGAGACGCAAGCCTCAGGTGGTCACCGCGCTGAAGAAGACGCTGACGCCCTTTGCTCGGTCCGACGGTATATGGGCGCCGTCGAGCACTTGGTTCATTACCGCAACCAATCCAGCCTGACGCTGCGATTTCGTCAGGTAAAGCTTCCTCCGCGTGCGTTGTGACCGCCGTCCACCGTGATTACCACGCCGCTGATATAGGACGCGCGATCGGAAGCTGCAAAGACAACGACGTTCGCGACCTCCTCTACCGTAGCCGGCCGGCCGAGCGGCAGGCCTTTCACGAACTCCCGCCACCGCTCCGCATCGCCGAACCGGTCGGCGGCGCGCGTGCGCATCAGTGTCACGAGCCGTTCGGTCTCCACCGCACCAGGGCTCACCGCGAGCACGCGGATCCCGTGCTCGAGGCTGTAGCTGCCTAGGGTGCGCGTGAACGCGTTCAGCCCCGCATTGCCTGTGGAGCCGGCGATATAACCTGAATCCAGCCGATCGGCGGCGAGGCCGGTCACGTTGATGATCACGCCGTGCCCCCGCTTCTGCATCGCTGCGTAGTACGCTCGCGACATATTGATGTAGCCGAAGACTTTCAGGTCCCACGCCGTACGCCAGCGCGCCTCATCGACTGTTTGCAGATCGCCGCCGGGGATTGCACCGGCGTTGTTGATCAGGATGTCCGGCGTGCCGGTCGCAGCCATCAGAGCCGTGATGCTCTCGCTGCGTGACAGATCCAGCGCGTGCGGCGTTGCAGAGGTCTGGAAATCGGTTTTGATGCCAGAAGCCGCCCTTTCCAGCATCGCTCGATCGCGCGCCACCAGATGCAGCCCACAACCTTCCGCTGCAAGGCCGCGCGCTATCGCGAGGCCGATGCCCTTCGATGCACCGGTAACTACCGCTGTGCGAGTCTCGAGTCCGAGTTGCATCCCTTTCTCCGTGTTCTAACCGGGTACCCGAAAAGACACCGTTTTCGCCGTTCCTTCGACTCCGAGCGCAGCGCCCCCCGCTCGGAACCAACGACTTTAGAGTTTGTTATCGATCCACCAATGACCGTCGACCCTTCGCAAAGGTTTCACGGTCTGACGTGCCCTTGCTTTAGCGCCGCCACATATCCGCGATTCCAGGTCGGCGTGATCCACACTTCGTTGAGACACACGTGCGCAGGCAAGGCCGCTATATAGACGATCAGGTCCGCGACGTCCTCGGATTGAAGCATGCGTGCTCGGTCCTGCGAGCTGACCGGGACGGGACGCTGATCGAGGATCGGAGTGGCCACCTCACCTGGGCAAACGACGGTAGAACGGATGCCGTTGATGCACTCTTCGCAATTGATGCTGTGGCTCATTCCCACAACACCATGTTTGGCGGTGGCATAGGCGGCGCCCGACAGCGGACCGATCGAGCGACCCGCCATCGATGCGGTATGGATCAGGACGCCATTCTTCTGGGCTCGCATGATCGGAAGCGCTGCCAGCACGCAATAGAAGGCGCTGGACAGGTTGCCGTTCAAGACCTGATCGGCGCCGGACGCATCGAGCTCCGCCCAGCTGCGCCGGGAAATATTGACGCCGGCATTGTTGACGAGAATGTCCAGACGCCCATGGCGAGTGCGGATCTCCTCGGCGATATGCGCGGCCGCAGCAGCATCGGTGAGGTCGCTCGGCTCTACCTCCGACCGCCCTCCTTCCGCTGCGATAAGCGCTGCGGTTTCCCGCAAGGGCGCCTCGCGTCGCCCGCTCAACACCAGCTCAGCTCCGGCGCGAGCGAGCGCAATCGCTGCCGCTCGCCCGATCCCTGAGCCAGCGCCAGTCACCCATGCGATCTTCCCCTCGAGCTGTTTCAATCGGCCAATCCGCGGTGAGTGGAATTCATCGGTTTCAGCTGTGGCGCGACGCAGCTTCGTCTGCGCGGATCTGCTCTATCGAGCGCTCGCGATGTTTCAGCCACCAGCCATACTGCACCGGCCAGTCGTCCATCGCATCGAAGGCCCTTCTTCCCAGCGCAATCTCCGCCATCTGCGGCCAGCATGGGTTGACGAGGGCTTCGCGGGCGATCGCGATCAGATCCGCCTGGCCCTTCTGCAGAATGTCCTCGGCGACGAGAGGATCGACGATGAGCCCGACCGCCATCGATTTGATGCCCGCTTCCTTGCGCACGCGCTCGGCATAGGGCACCTGAAAACCCCACGTCCTCTTGACGCGCGCCGCCGTCGCCGAGCCGAACAGGCCCCCCGAGGAGCAGTCGACGACATCGATGCCGCGCGCTTTGAGCTCTCTCGCGTAGGCTACCGTGTCGTCGATGGTCCAGCCGCCTTCGAGGCCATCGACCGCCGAGACGCGCACGAACACCGGCTTGTCGCTCGGCCACACGTCGCGCAAGGCCCCGGCCACTTCGAGCGGAAAGCGCGTACGTCCCGCGAAGTCGCCGCCGTAGGCATCGCTGCGCTTGTTGGACAGCGGCGATAAAAACTGATGCATCAGATAGCCGTGCGCGTTGTGGATCTCGAGCACCTCGAATCCGGCTTCCAAGGCGCGCTTGGCAGCGTCCACCCAGTGCCCCCTGAGCACGGTGAGATCGGAGATGGAAAGCTGGCGTGGCACGATATGGCCTTCGGCCATGGGCTCGGCGGTGGGCGCGACGGTGTCCCACTTCTTCTCGCCGCGGGCGAAGTCTTCGGGGGTCAGCGCTCCGTTGCCGAACCAGGGCCGCTGCATGGAGCCCTTGCGACCGGCGTGAGCGAGCTGAATGCCGGGCACCACATTCTGCGACTTCATGAATGCGGCGATGCGTTTGAGCGGGGGAACGTGCGCCGCCGACCAGATGCCCAGGTCGCCATTGGTGATGCGGCCCTGGTCCGTCACCGCCGTGGCCTCGATGAAAACGCACCCTGCACCTCCCAGCACCAGCCGTCCCCAGTGAGCGAAGTGGAAGTCCTGGGCAATGCCATCGATCGCCGAGTAGGTCGCCATCGGGGCGATGACGACGCGATTTTTCAAGGTCGTCTCGCGGATGGTGATGGGCGTGAAGAGCAGCGGCTTGATCATGGCGAAGTCAAAGCGTCTGAGTCATGTGCGCAGTCTGCCGGAAGTCAGCAAGGGGCGTCCGACGGAATATCTCGATCTGTTGCGGTCACCTGACTCAACAAGCTCGTCTAGGAACCGTAGACGCCGCCGTTGATATCGAGCGTGGCGCCGGTGATAAAGCCGTCGTACTCGCTGGCGAGAAACACTGCGGCACGCGCAACATCATCGGCATTACCGCCGCGGCCGAGCGGTATGCCAGCCACGGTCGCCCTGGCAGACTCGGGCGTCGTGTGTGTGTTGTGAAAACTCGTCCCGAGAATCATGCCGGGCGCGAGGGCGTTGACGCGCACGCCCTGAGGACCGAGCTCGTTCGCCAGCGCGCGGGTAAACGTGAGGATGGCTCCTTTCGCGGTCGAATACACCAGCGAGCCGGGATGGCCACCTTTGCGCCCCGCGAGCGAGGATAAGTTGACGATGCTGGCGCCGCCGCCGGCTTTTGCAGCGGCTATCAGGTGCGACGTGGCCGCGCGCGTTACGCGGCGAACACTGCCGACGTTGAGCGACATCACCTCCGCCCAGAACGCCTCGTCGGCTTCGGCTATGGTTCTGCGCGCCACCAGCGAGCCGGCGTTGTTCACCAGCACATCGAGTCCGCCGAGGAACTTCGCCGCATCGCCAACGAGGCGTTCGCACTCCGATGGATCGGTGAGATCGGCGGCGGTGTGTGCGTATCGTCGCTCCAGCGTTTTCGCTTCAGGCTCCAATCCGCGAGCGGCATCGGCGCTGCTGCGATAGTGAACGAACACGTCGCAGCCGGCCGCCAGCAGCTGCCGGCTGATGGCCAGACCGATACCTTGGGCGCCGGCGGTGACAAGGGCGCGTTTGCCGTGGAGCTTGTGCATGGGAAGAGCAAGGACGTAGTTTGGTTGAATACTATAGCAAGTCAACGCTGGGGCCGGGTCGATGGGATAGAAGCAAGACTGCGCGCGAAGAGTTTAGGCCCTGCGATGGAGAGGTTGAGGTACCTGGGCGTGAGTCGCGGCGAAATGGTCGATGAACTAAATCGTCTGGGGCTGCCTTCCGCCCGAGGGAGGCGCTGGCCGCTGATGCCGTTGCAGCAGGTTCTCAAGCGACTCGAAGCTGCCCGAGGCGATAAGGATTTACCCTTGCAACAGCGCCAGGAAAGGCCCAGGCGAAGCGTGTCTGGTTGCTACTAATACGTCGTAACTAGCCTACATGCCCGACGCGTGAGGCTTTGCGGCGGTCGTACCGAAGGTTCGGATCTCAACTACGGTCGGATCGTCCAACGCTCGGTAGTGATAACCACGTCGGTCGCCGAGTACAGTGGGCATACCAGCTCGGGACATACAGGCAGCGTTCCCGCCGTGCAGGCGTAACCCAGCCAGGCAGTCATTGCTGCGAATCCGGCCAGGCCCGCAAGGCTGACGACGTACGGCCACAAGGGAGTTTCTCTCATTTCCCAATGATGGAAGCAAACCCTGCGCCAGTCGGCCACGGACTGGGCCTTGACTCGCAAGTGCGTCAGGATCGCAAGATCTCGCGCGACGGGAGTCGTACGGAGGAAGAAAACCAGCAAACAGCCCCTATCTCCCCGGCATATCGGGCTGGTTTGCGACAAACAGGGTGTGTGAGACTTTGTGTACCATTTCGGACAGAACCCTGTCCTCCGATCCACCGGTGACCGAGGGTTGGGTCAGCATCGTCATCTGATAGATATTCTTCAGATACAGTTTCACTTCAGCACTGATATGAGTTACCGATTGTGTTGGTGACGGGAAACCCTTGTGAGATCCGCCCTTCCACTCCACACGCAAAGTCTTGAACGACCACAGCACGCGGTTGGGCGCTTCAACCATCCCCGATTGCCCCGCAGAGAACTGCCACGGAGCCGCGGTTTCCTCGTGCATTTTGAGGGCCAAAAAAACGGCCAATTGACGCTGCGTAAAGCCTGGAACATGCCCCGAGGTCTCGACGACGACAGTCTCGGACTCGAGCGAAGTGGAAGGAGGCGCTGCCTGGGCGACGTTGGTCAGAACGCATGAAAAAACGATCGCCGCTATCGCCAAGGTTTTGCACACGTCGATTTTGGCATTCCGATGGGAGACGGCCTGCTCGAACCAACCAGATGAACTCGATATCTCACTGGTGCCCTGTGTCGCCATCAGACTCGCATCGCACGTACAGAGTTATTTTTTCTTGCCCAGACTTTGATAGCGCAACCGCTCGTATTCGATGAACTGGGCAAGGAATTGGGCCTGCAGCGCGTCCAGCACTGGATATTCGACCCCGGCGTCGTGCAGCCGAGCCAACTCCGAACCGCTCAGGCCGGCAACGAGCTGGCTGTGCACAGCAAAGGAGCCACCTACACCGACCACACGCGTCAACGGAGAGCGGTTGATGCGGTCGATGATCTGCGCCTGCGGCACGCCGTCCCTCGTCATCCGCTCTACGTCCGAGGCGGAGATGGGAGCCGCAGACGGAACGTGTTGCGGATACGGCACCCATGCCGGGGTGCCCGTCGGTCTGCCCGGCTCGTATTCACCCGGGCGCGTGGCGGGAACTGCGCTGTAGCCGGACTCGAGCTTGTCCACGTCAACCGGCTGCGGATAGCACGACGCGCAGGCCCCGAGAGAAGCACCCTGCATCCAGTAGAGGGTCAGTCGATTGACGTCATTCACGAAGGACTGCTGGAGGTAGTCCAGTACTTGATCGGATACGCCGATTCCCTTCAGCTTGCCAAAGTCGGATCCACGCAGGGCATAGGTAGTTTTCGCATTGCGAATGCGCTGGATCACTTCTTCCGGGGGTGCGCCGGATTGGCTCATCTTGACCGCTTCTGCGATCGCAAGCGGCTGCGTCAGCGCGAGACCCAGGTCAGCGCGCAATCCTCCGAGGCAGGCAACGGCAAAGATGAGACTTGCCTTCAGCCAGCTGCGTTGCATATGAGAGACCGAAAATTCTATCTGCAACCCTGCGATAAACGCCCAGGTCAGACGACCAGTATTAGCTTGCTCCTTTCACTGCACGGCGTCGAGTTCCTCCATTTCGCGCTGGAGGCAATGCAGCAGAGAAGCTTCGGGTCAGGGTGGAGAGCACCGTTAGCGGTCCGTGTTCGACCCACAAGAGACGGTAGCGTTTCCCGGGACCGGACGGTCAAACATGCAAAAGCAGACGGTGGCAGGATTGAAGCGCCACTGCGCCGGGACCGACTCTGACCGGACAGTGAACGATGCCGAGACGGACTGCGCCGCGAGCGCCGTTACTCACTGGTCGGACTCATCGCGACGAGCGATGGGAAGACCGCTGGGGCGGTTGAGCGTATCATCCCGCAACCGATCTTGTGTGCACGGATGAGGCGATCCGATGGTCCAAGCTCTACTGGCTTTCGCGCTCGCTATCCTAGTCGTATGCCTCGGGCCGTTGGTGTCTAGCCCCGCCAGTGCGCAGCAACCGGCGTCGCCGCGGCACATCGGGATCCTCCTCGTGGCGTATTCACCCGAGGACAAGCAGCCGCAAGAGCTCCGGCGAGGACTACGGGATGCGGGGTATACCGAGGGCCGCGACGTAGTGATCGAGTGGCGATCTGCTGATGGTGATTACGATCAGCTGCCCCGGCTGGCCGCCGACCTGGTCCAGCGCAAACTCGACGTTATCGTCGCTGACACCACCATCGCGGTGCTAACCGTGAAGCGGGCGACGTCCACCATCCCCATTGTCATGGCGCTCGCCGCGGATCCAGTCGGATCGGGCCTGGTCGATAACCTGGCGCGCCCCGGTGCAAATGTCACCGGCCTTTCTTTGATGACGGCTGATCTCAGTGACAAGCGGCTGCAACTGCTGAAGGAAGTTCTTCCCCGACTGTCTCGGGTGGCAGTGCTATGGAATCCGGGCACCCCGTTCCACGCGACCGCGGTTCAGGACCTCAAGGCCGCGGCGCCAACGTTGTCAACCGAGCTCACGTTCGTGGCCGTGCGAAGGCCCGAGCAGTTCGGTCACGCCTTCTTGGCTGTCAGTCGGGCGCACGCCGAAGCCCTCTACGTGCTTGACGACCCGTTATTCATGACTCACCGAGCCACGCTTCTCGAGCGCACGTCGAAGGTGAGAATTCCAGCCATCTATGGCCAGAGGGAGTTTACCGACCAGGGTGGACTGATTTCGTATGGGACGAACTTCGGCGACATGTTCCGCAGATCGGCCGGGTACGTCGACAAGATGCTAAAGGGTGCCAAACCAGGCGATCTGCCAATCGAGCAGCCGACAAAATTTGAACTCGTTGTCAACCTCAAGACCGCACAAGCTCTCGGCATCACGATACCGGAGTCGATCCTGGTCCGCGCCGATGAGGTGATCCGATAAGCGCGGCGGAATCCTGAGTGTTGCGAAGCGCCTCTGTCCTGAGAAAGCGTGATGCCCCAGATTGCTTCAAGGAGGAAGGATGGCTGACTACGCGCTGGCAAATTCCTGGGAGCGCGCCAGCCGCCGACTTGGACTACTCGAACAACATCTTGACCCCTTGACGCAACGCCGGATGAGCATGCTGGGGCTGCACCAAGGATCGCGATGTCTGGAGGTGGGAGGTGGACGTGGTTCGGTGGCAGCATGGCTTTGCGAGAAAGTGGGACCAAGTGGAAAGGTGGTGGCTACTGACATCGATATCCGCTTTCTGGAGAAAATCGGGCAGCCTAATTTCGAGGCTCGAGCACACGACATCACTGTTGATTCGCTCCCCGATGGCGAGTTCGATTTTGTACACACGCGCTGGCTACTACACCATCTGCGTCAACCGGAGATTGCGATTCGCCGCATGATCAGCGCGCTGCGTCCGGGCGGTTGGCTGCTATTGGAAGAGGTGGACTTTTTCCCAGTGCACACCTCGACTTCGGAGCTATACGTTGACTTCATGATGGCGGTGACCGGGACCGTCGTGGCAGCCTCGGGACGCGACTGTCTGTGGGCCCGCGCGCTTCCCTCTTTGGTGTCAGAGATGGGTCTATCTCAGGTCGGCGGCGAAGGTGACTTCGCCGTGCTTCGAGGAGGTTCGCCCATGGCTGAATTTTTCTATTTGACAGCCGAGCAGATGCGCGACCGGATGCTCGCGGCTGAAGCGTTAAGTGCCGAACGCTTGGACAAAGCCCTCGAACTGCTCAAAGACTCGAACTTCTGGGCATTCGCCGGCGCTGGGGTGGCAGTATGGGGCCAGCGCCCCATTGGTCCAGCACCAGATCATGGACGACAGCTACCGCCCATCCACTCAGTTCCGCCGTTCAACGTCGGGTAACGGGAAATTTCTGATTCACCGTTGGATGGCCGGTTGTGGCCGAGAGTCGCCCTATGCCATCGGCAACTGTCGACCCCAAGCGGCCGCGCGCGCTTCGTGAACCGGACATCCGACGAATGCCGCGAGCGGTCACTTCAGTGGCACACCGCCAAGCTGGTGTGCGACATGGTTCGCAACGACCCGGCAGGCTTCGCTCTCCGTGTCGCCGGCAGGCCAGAAAATCGGGACAGGAAGGATGAAATAAACCAACGCGACGGCCTTGTACGACTGGCTCGACGCCGTGACACTGGCTTCGTCCACGAAACACCCGTCCTTGAGATCGATGATCAGGACATCGACGTAGGTATCGACGGACCGCCTATCCTCGAATGAGATCCCTCCCGTCTCAAGGCTGGCGTGGGTTTGGCCCGACCACGGGCCGGTTACGCTGTCGACCGCGATCAGGTAACGCATGCCTTGGGACAACAGCTCGCTGCGCTCCGGGGACTCGCGCAAGCGTGTGAGCATCGCCGCTTTCGTTTCCAGAATGCTGGATGCCTGCGCTTCGGCTCCAACGAGGCGCACAGAAGCTGGGACCGGCTTGAGCTTGGGCGCCACTTTGTACATGGCGTCGCCGATGCAATTCACGATCCTTGTCTCGAAGGCCTTCCTGGGTTTTGCAGGATCTACCTTGACAT
>Ga0335080_10007561_pt1 | contig 11268 bp, 10 predicted proteins | sample Lox_Sample_34_FD_206720 | JGI IMG/M metagenome (GOLD analysis project Ga0335080, IMG submission 206720) | Soil microbial communities from Loxahatchee National Wildlife Refuge, Florida, United States - Lox_Sample_3.4 | ecosystem: Environmental > Terrestrial > Soil > Wetlands | place: USA...
AATGCTTTTGTAATCAATGGAAAATCTTCTACTCCATCCAAACCCTGTGGCGCAGATTCAATACCATCAAAATCCGAACCCAGTCCCACATAATCCACTCCTACCAGTTTTACAATATGATCGATGTGATCGATGAGCATTGACAAAGGTGGTCTGAGCGCGCCGGCCTCCTGAGGATATTTCTCTGCAAAAAATTCATTAATTGAATACTCAGGAAGCCTGATTGCCCTTAAAGAATCATATTCGGTTTTGTACTTTTCCATGAATGCTTTTTGCCTTTTTATATAATTACTGTCAAGAAACCCGGAGTAGAAATTTATCTGGATCACCCCTCCGTTTTTTGCAATTGCTTTTATCTGGTCATCTTTGAGGTTGCGAAATACCGGGCAAAGCGCATATACGGAACTGTGAGAAGCTATAATGGGTTTAGTCGTGTTGTGGATAACATCCCAGAATGTTTGTTCGCCTACATGAGAAATATCGATCATCATTCCTAACTCATTCATTCTTTTTACCACCTGCTTTCCGAAACCTGTTAAGCCATATGGAGAGACGATAAAAGCATGGCTCGTTTCATCTCTGGCGGAACTTGCCCAGGAAGTGCTGTTGTTCCAGGTCAGGGTCATGTAGCGGACTCCCCGCCTAAATAAACTGTCTAAATTGTCAAGATCATCCTCAATCATGTGTCCGCCTTCGACCCCCATCATGGCGGCCAGCTTATTTTTTTTTACAGCCTGCATCACTTCGGCCGGCGTTGACACAATTTCCATGCGATTGGGGTTTCTTTTTGCCACCGCATACAATGAATCAATTTCCAGATTGGCGTATTTAAATGCAGTGCCCCTGCCGTGACGGTCGTCGCAGAATATTGAAAACACCTGCACATCCACTCCCCCATCAAGTATTCTTTGGAGATCCGATTGTGTTTTGCCTTTTAAATTCTCATCAAAGCTGACTTTATTTTCAACACTTTTACTCAGGAAATCGTTATGTGTATCAACTACTATTGCCTTCTTATGTATTTGTTCGTATGATTGGCACCGGACCGAAACACTTATTATAAAAACAAAACAGGTAAAGAATACATTTTTCATCAGTGCTATTTAAAGTGTTTAAAAATGGGCCAAATTTAAATGGTATTATGAACAAATGTCTAAATTTAATGCAGAAAGTGATATAAACAGGAATCCCGGATGGATATTGAATCACTTCGCGAATATTGTCTGAAGAAAAGAGCTGCAAAAGAATCATTTCCTTTTGGCGAGTCAACCATCGTCTTTAAAGTAAAAGAAAAAATTTTCCTTTTGGCCATGCTTGGCGAAACGCCACTTCAGTTCAATGTAAAATGCGATCCGGAAAAAATAGACGGGCTCCGTGAAGAATATGATGCAGTCCTTCCGGGCTACCATATGAATAAGAGACATTGGAACACTATTATTGTCAATGGCAGCATTCCCAAAAAGAAACTCAGAGAAATGATTGATGAATCCTACCAGCTGGTTGTTCGGTCCCTGCCAAAAAAAGATCAGGTGGGCCTCCTTTAAACATCATTGATAATACCGGTTTTGCTCAATTTCTTCCCTGACCTTATCGGGGACGAGGTAGCGGATTGATTTTCCTTTCCGGATATAATCACGTATATGTGTAGCCGAAATTTGAAGCAGGGGCGCGTGGAGAATCTGCACCCTTGCTCCCGGATATTCAGGAATGCCTTCATGACCAGCCCGCAGATAAACATAAATAGGATAGTGCAGCAAAATTTGTTGGTAATTTTTCCATTTGGGGAGATTTTCGAAACTGTCACTTCCCATAATAAGATTAAACTGGTAGTTCGGATATTTTTCCTCCAGATAAGTAAGGGTATCGATGGTATACGAGGGTTTTGGCAGCCTGAACTCAATATCTGAGGCCCTTAATCTGTTCTCTCCATCGATTGCAGCATTCACCAGGAATAACCTTTGGTATTCATTTAATAATCCCGTCGATTGTTTCAGTGGGTTTTGGGGTGATACTACAAACCAGACCTGATCAATATCTGTATTTTGGAGGACGAAGTTTGCTATAATCAGATGGCCATTATGTATGGGGTTAAAAGAGCCAAAATATAGTCCAACTTTCATTAATAATTGATAACCAGTGAGTTAATTAATGTTTTCTACAAAAATATTTTCTGCTTCATCCAGCCTTAGACTGAGGCTGTAACCGGCTACAACTATTGAAATAGGATCGCCCAGGGGGGCTATTTTTTCTACCCTGATTATTTCTCCAGGCACACATCCCATTTCCATCAACTTCAAGAACAGCTCATTTTTTTCGAAAGAATGTATCCTGGCTCTGGCCCCTGTTGATAATTCAGATAATCGCTTCATTTTGTTATAATCACAAAAGTAGTTTGGTTAAATGAAACATCTTTACGATTTTCGGAAATGCCCTCACCACGTATTAGGTTTTATTTTCCTACTTCGGCTGCGTTCCTACGGAATCGTAAGCGCCTTAAAAATTTTATAGCTGATATTTTTGCGGAAAGGAAAAAAAAGATTGAAACGATCAATTATATATTTTGTTCCGATGATTTCCTGCTGGCTATCAATAAAGAATATCTGGGTCATAATTATTTTACAGATACGATTAGTTTTACTCTTTCTGATCCGGGGCAACCCTTGCTTGGCGATATCTATATTAGCATTGACAGAGTGAAGGAAAACGCCAGAATCTTTGCTGTTCCTGCCACCCAGGAGCTTCATCGAGTTATATTTCACGGCAGCCTCCATTTGTGTGGTGAAAAGGATAATTCGAAACCGAATAAGAAAAAGATGAAAAAGGAAGAAGACAAATTGCTAAAATCTTATTTCGGAAAATTGTTCCACGGGACACTGTTTCTATAAGAAACACTGTATATATAGTTGATTTACATTATTTTAATATTCTATTGATCAATTCCCTTTCTTCCAAAATTGATTTTATTTCCATACCATCATTTAGTCTTGTGAATTCATATGTGCTAAATGAAGAAAGGGTTTCCAGTAGCTCTTTGTTTTCCAATATAAACTGCTCTTGCCCTGCGGCCTGTGGTAGCTGAACTATCTCCAGTTCCTCTATTTTTTTTACCATATCTGCACAAACCTGGTAATTTGTTTTTTTGAAGAGAAGCTCAAAGTACCCCTTTGCTCCGATCACACCTACCCCAGCTCCTTTATTCCTGTTTAAATGAGTCGACTCGACCCTGATATTTGTAAAATTCCAGCAGAGTCGAAGATCTTTTTCTTTTGAGAAATCAAAATAAATTACAGGAATAATATGATCCAGTTGCCAAACTGTCGAAAAGTTATCCCAATCCATTCCATCCAAAAACTGAATTTCCAGCCATTTCCTTAATTTCTCCACATCCAATCCAAAAAATGGGGCATATTCCGAGCTTTTTCCTTGCCTAAAAATATACCGTCTCAAGGCTATTTGCCATTTCCTTTTCTCCCTAAACTTTACAATCCCATCAGTTATCTCTGTTTTGGGTGTCCATTTTTTTCTTTTCATACTCGAATTTACAAATGTTTCTCATCGGAACTGTTTTTCGTGGAACCTTATTTTAGTAAAAATACAGATATACTAATTGTACCTTTGCGGCATGTTTCCTGAATATGACCTGATTGTGGTTGGCGCCGGTCATGCCGGATGCGAAGCTGCAGCTGCGGCTGCAAATATGGGATCCAAGGTTCTTCTGGTCACCATGAATATGCAGACCATTGCCCAAATGAGTTGCAATCCCGCGATGGGGGGAATTGCAAAAGGTCAGATTGTGAGAGAAATAGATGCTTTAGGCGGGTATTCTGGTATCGTTACAGACCATAGCATGATCCAATTCAGGATGCTTAACCGGTCGAAGGGCCCTGCTATGTGGAGTCCAAGGTCACAAAATGACCGTATGCTCTTTTCAGCCACATGGAGACAAATGCTTGAAAACACCCCTAATATTGATTTTTACCAGGATATGGTCAAATCAATATTGGTAAATGGAACTTCGGTCTGTGGTGTTATCACAGGACTAGGCAATAAGATCTCAGCAAAAGCGGTGGTGATTACGAGCGGCACCTTCCTTAACGGAATCATTCATATCGGCGAAAAAAAAATCGGTGGTGGCAGAATTGCAGAGAAGGCCGCTACAGGAATTACAGAACAGTTGGTAGATCTTGGATTTCAAAGCAGCCGCCTAAAAACCGGGACTCCTCCCAGAATTGATGGACGCAGCCTGGACTACAGTAAAATGGAAGAGCAGAAAGGCGATGATGAGATTGTGGGATTTTCTTTCCTACCAACTAAAAAGCCCGGTATTCAAAAAAGCTGCTGGATTACTTATACCAACCCAAAAGTGCATGAGATTCTTAAAACCGGCTTTGACCGAAGCCCCATGTTTACAGGAAGAATCGAAGGAATTGGTCCAAGATACTGTCCAAGCATTGAAGATAAAATTAATCGTTTCGCAGAAAGAGAGCGTCATCAGTTGTTTATTGAACCAGAGGGGTGGGATACTGTAGAAATCTATGTAAACGGGTTTTCGACCTCCCTTCCGGAAGAAGTACAGTACGAAGCTCTTCGTAATATTCCCGGTTTTGAATCATTCAAAGCTTTCAGGCCAGGCTATGCCATTGAATATGATTATTTTCCTCCTACCCAGCTTAAGCACTCCCTGGAAACAAAACTTATCGACAACCTTTTTTTTGCAGGCCAAATCAACGGCACAACTGGCTATGAGGAAGCCGCCTGCCAGGGATTAATGGCGGGAATCAATGCACACCAGAAAATCCGCTCCCTTCAGCCCTTTATTTTACAGAGAAGCGAAGCCTATATCGGCGTCCTGATAGATGACCTGATCAGCAAGGGAACCGAGGAGCCTTATCGTATGTTTACTTCAAGAGCTGAATTTAGGACATTGCTTCGTCAGGATAACGCTGATCTCAGATTAACTGAATTAAGTTATCGCCTGGGTCTTGCCTCAAAGGAAAGAGTTGAAAAAGTACTTTCCAAAAAAAATGATGTGGAAAAAATAAAATCTTTCCTTACTGAATATGCTGTTGAGCCAAAGGAATCTTCAGAATATCTTTCTCTAAAAAATTCATCCCCGCTTTTACAAAAACAAAAAGCTATACAATTGCTTCTTCGCCCGGATATCGATTTGCCTGGCATGTCGGACCAAATCCCAAAACTTGGCACAACCCTGAAAGCCTTTCCAAGGGAAACTTTGGAGCAGGCCGAAATACAAATCAAATACGATACCTATATTACAAAAGAAAAAGAACTGGTTAACCGGATGAGCCAGCTCGAAAATCTTCTTATTCCTGAAAGTTTTGACTACGACAGAATTTCATCCCTTTCAACAGAAGCATTGCAAAAATTTAAAAGATTAAGACCTCGTACATTGGGTCAGGCCAGCAGAATCAGTGGTGTAAATCCCAGCGATATTCAGATACTCCTGGTGTATATGGGCAGATAACTTTTTATAGCCCATAACTCGCGCTTATTTCAAGCATTCTATCAATTGGTTTTCTTGCCGCTTTTAATAAATCATCGGCCATATTAATTTCAGGCATTTCATATTCCATGCATAAATACAGTTTCTCCAACGTATTTAGCTTCATATGCGGGCAATCATTACACGCGCAATTATTGTCGGGCGGAGCTGGAATAAAAGTTTTATTGGGCGAAGCCTGTTCCATCTGATGCAGTATCCCGGTTTCTGTGGCTACAATATATTTTTTTGAATCATCCTTTTGTGTAAATCTGAGTAATCCTGTGGTAGAACCAATAAAATCCGCAATTCGCAACACCGGATCTTCGCATTCAGGATGAGCAATCAATTTCGCATCAGGGTGACGCATCTTCAGTTTCACAATTTTTTCCAGGCTGAAAATCTCGTGTACCATACAGGCTCCGTTCCATAATACCATATCACGTCCTGTTTTCTTTTTTAAATAAGCCCCCAGGTTCTTATCTGGCGCAAAAATTATTTTCTGTTCCTTAGGCAGGCTATCGATAATTTTTTCAGCATTTGATGAGGTGCAAATAATATCACTCAGCGCTTTTACTTCCGCCGAACAATTGATATAAGAAATAACAATATGCTGCGGATATTTTTCTTTAAAAGCCTTAAAAAGTGAGGTCGGAGCTGAATCGGCAAGTGAACATCCTGCTTTTAAATCAGGCAGCAATACTTTCTTTCGGGGGTTAAGTATCTTAGCTGTTTCTGCCATAAAATGAACTCCGGCAAAAACAATCATTTCCGCCTTTGTTCTTTCCGCTTCCTGTGCAAGCCCGAGACTGTCACCAATAAAATCAGCCACATCCTGTATATCCGGTTCCTGGTAATAGTGTGCCAGGATAATTGCATTTTTTTCTTTTTTTAATTTCTCGATTTCTACAAAAAGATCAACGGTTGGGTCTACCTCAATATCCAGAAATCCTTTTGATGAGATATTTTTCTTTGCCGCATCTATGTGTATAATCGCCATAGTATTTAATATTATTCTTTTTTATTTTAAAATCTACTATTACTATCCATGTGAAATCGTGGATAATAATATTGCTTAATTATTGTTTTTTAATAAACCCTTTTTTATCCACGTGTTTGCACAATTCTCTAACAACCGGAAGAATAGTTTTGATTTGGGTTTCGCCGGGTTATTCACAGGTGTGGAATATGAAAAAGCTTAAAAACAATTTTGTAAAAAACATTGCACGGAGAACTAATAAATGACCAGTTTTCAAGGTTCCAAAAAAATGAGCAGGAATTTCAAAAATTTACTTTCAAAGAATCCACAGAAAAAATCAAAATACCAGAGGGTTTGTACACTGATTTTATCGATTATTCAGAATGCTTTGTTAATATCAGTTTCACAAAAACCCGTTTCACAAAAAAGCAATGATCTTTGCCAAAAACAGGAATCAAAAATACAACGAAAAAAAGATGTTTTGTCTAGATAAAACCTAATACGGAAGCCGGTTTCCAAAGCATTTCCACAATTTGTTCATATACAATTTTGCCCTATTTTTGCCATCCATTTAAAAAAACGCTCATATTTATATGTCGATTATTCAGCAAATCCGGGAAAAGGCCGCGTGGTTGGTTTTTGGTCTGATTGCATTAAGTCTGGTAGGATTTCTTTTGATGGATGCTTTTGTGGGGAGGAGCCGGCTTTTTGGAGGAAGCTCAACTACCGTGGGTTCTGTGGATGGTGATAAATTGGATTATATAGCCTATCGCAAACAAATCGAGCAAAGAGAGGACCAGATCAAAGCGCAGGGATACCAGGTGAATGACATGATGCAACAAAATATCCGTGAAGAAATATGGAAGAATTTTGTGGAAGAATCAATACTCGATGGGATTTATAAGAAACTAGGAATTCAGATTAGCGACAAAGAACTAAACGATATGCTGGTGGGAAGCAATCCTGCCACATATATCCGGAGATCCTTTACGGATCCCAAGACAAAAATGTTCAATGCCGATCAGGCCGCTTCAGTAATTGCACAGTTGAGGGCGCTTTATAAGGGGAATAGAAAGAATGAAAGAGGATATGATGAAGCAAAACAGTTTTTTGAAGAAGCAATCCCCCAAATAGTTAAGGAAAGGGAAAAAGAAAAATATCTCTCACTGATTTCAAAGAGCGTCTATTTCCCAAAATGGATGATTGAAAAACAAAACACGGACAATAGCCAGATTGCTTCGATTTCCTATGTCAATACACCCTACAGCACAATTCCGGACAGTGTGGCAAAAGTGAGTGACGATGAAATTGCATCTTACGTAAACGCACACAAGGAACAGTACACACAGGAAGAATCCCGAGGTATTGCTTATGTTAGTTTTAGTGCTGCACCCACTTCAGGCGATAGTGCCGCGGTTTGGCAGCAGCTTATAAACCTGAAACCCGAATTTGCCTCGACGAATGATGTGGAACAATTTATTTCCCGGAACATGTCTGAAGTGGGATATTATGATTCATATGTTCTTAAGTCCAAGATACAGGTTCCCCATAAAGATTCAATTATAGCCTTACCCAAAGGTGCATTATACGGCCCCTACCTGGATGCCGGCAACTATGTTATTGCAAAAAAGGTTGATGAGAAAACAGTTCCGGATAGTATTAAATGCCGGCATATCCTGATTAAGGTTGCAGATAAAGAAAAGGGACAAATCAGGGATGACAGCACAGCCAAAAAACTTATCGACAGTATTGCCAATGCTATTAAAGGTGGTGCAGACTTCAACCAGCTTGTTCTTCAATATAGCGAAGACGAAGGAAGCAGGAATAATAAAGGAGAATATAATTTCTCCTCTACTAATTCCCTGGTAAAACCATTTTATGAAACTGTTTTCTATAATCCGGTAGGCACAAAAAAAGTTGTAAAAGCAGAAAGCAACGATTATATCGGATACCACTATATTGAAGTGCTAAGCCAGAAAAATTTTGAGCCCGCTTATAAAGTGGCGTACCTCGCAAGAAAAATTGAGGCCAGTGCAGAAACAGATCAAAATGCATCCGGACTGGCCAATCAGTTCGCCGGAGAGAGCCGTACACAAAAGGCATTTGATGATAATGTGGATAAGCAGCATCTCCAGAAATTATTTGCTGCTGAAATTCAGCCCGGTGATTATTCGGTGCAGGGATTGGGCACGAGCCGGGATTTTGTGAGATGGATTTATGGTGCAGATCTAGGGGATGTTTCACAACCCTATACTGTGGGCGACAAATATGTGGTTGCTGTTGTAACTGAAATCAATAAGAAAGGAACCATGCCGGTTGCAAAAGCAAGGGCCATGGTTGAACCTATCCTCCGCAATCAGAAAAAAGCGGATCAGATTACTAAAAAGATAGGTAGTGCAAACAATCTTCAGGCTGTTTCTTCAGCTACAGGACAGCCCATACAAAAAGCCGATAGTATCAGTTTTACTTCTCCTTATATTCCAAATGTAGGACAGGAAGCAAAAGTTGTAGGAGCAGCATTCGATCGGCAACTGCAGGGTATCCCGGCTTCTCCGCCAATTCCGGGTAATGGTGGCGTATTTGTTATTAAACAGGAAAGTCTCAGCGCTAAAGCAAATTACAACGCGGATATTGATCAGGCACGCATTACACAGCAAAGAATGCAGGAATCAATTATTGAACGTCAGGCAATTGAAGAGTTGAAAAAAGTAGCTTCAATAAAAGATAACCGGGCCAAGTTTTTTTAACACTAATTACACGAATTAATATAATGTTTAGGAGGGCGGGTTATTTGACCCGCCTTTGTTTTGCAACCCGCAAAACATTTGTGTGCTAAATTTGTCATACTATTGATAAACCAGATAGAATATATGTCTGAAGGGATTGTAAATAGAGTTGCATTAAGCCCGCTCCATACCATTAACCTGGAAGATTATTTTCCAAGGGAAGAAGTCGTGTTGTTTGATCTGAAGCCTTATTTATTTATGGAATTGATCTTAAAGGAAAAAGAATTCAGGGCAGCGCTGGAAGGAGTTGATTGGAAAAAATACCAGGATAAAATTGTAGCAGTCACCTGCAGTGCAGATGCAATCATACCGGTTTGGGCATATATGCTTGTTGCTACCCACCTTCAGCCCATCGCCAGGGAAATTGTTATGGGGGATGAAAAAACGGCTATCAGGCAAATTCTGCTCAAGCGGATCAATATGATAAATGTGGATGAATATAAAGATAAGCCCGTCGTCATAAAAGGCTGCGGAGATCTCCCCATCGGCGAATTTGCTTATATGGAAATTACGAATCTGCTGAGACCGGTAGCCAAAAGCATCATGTATGGAGAACCCTGTAGTACAGTGCCCATCTATAAAAAGAAATAATCACAGCAGGCGGGGAACAAATCCCGCATATTCGTGACCGGTAGTTTAGCTACAATAATGTTCCGCTCAAAATAATTGAGGCTACAGAAAAATAAATGATCAGCCCGGTAACGTCCACAAGGGTGGCTACAAAAGGAGCTGAAGAGGCTGCGGGATCCGCTCCGAGTTTCTTTAATAACAGGGGGAGCATTGACCCCGAAAAAGTGCCCCACATAACCACCCCAATCAACGCAAAGAAAACGGTAAGGGCGACTAAAAGCCAATGTTGACCATAATCATGCAGGTGAAAAGTCTGCCAGAAAAAAATTCGCATGAAACCCACTATCCCGAGTATAGCCCCCAGAAAAAGACCGGAAAATATTTCTTTGCGCATCACATAGAGGCCATCCCTGAAGCTGATTTCACCCACGGCCATTGCGCGGATAATAATGGAAGATGCCTGTGAACCCGAATTACCGCCGCTGGAAATAATGAGCGGAATAAACAGGGCGAGCACGGTTGCCTTTCCGATTTCTCCTTCGAAATTGCCCATAGCCGTCGCCGTTAGCATTTCACCCAGGAAAAGGATGACCAGCCAACCGGCGCGCTTCCGGACCAGGTTGAAGAAAGAAATAGTGGTATAAGGCTCATCCAATGCTTCTGACCCCCCGATCTTTTGTATTTCACGCGTGTTTTCCTTTTCAACCAAACGCAATACATCATCCAGCGTAACTATGCCGAGGAGGACCCCATTGTCGTTAGTGACAGGTAATGCAAAGCGGCTGCTATTGCGGAATACAAGAACTGCTTCTTTCTGGGCATCATTTACCTGCAGTGAAATATACTGGCTGTCCATGAGTTTTTCCACCATGATATCCGGATCTACAACCAGGAACTCCTTGATGTTGATATCATCGATCAATATTCCGTTTTCGTCAACAACAAATAAAAAATTAAGATTTTCGGTTGCCCGTCCCCGTTGCCTGATCATATCCAAAACTTCTCGCACGGTATTGTATTTTTTTACCGCTATATAATCGGGGGTCATCAACCGGCCAACCGATCCTTCGGGGTAACCCAGCAACTTGAGCGTTTCTGCGCGGGTCTCAGGACTAAGTATCTTCAACAACTCTTTTACTGCGTTTCCTGGAAGCATGCTCAGGAAAGCAGTTCGATCATCGGGTTGTAGGGCATTCAGCAGTTCGGCAGCTTTTTCGTCAGGCAATGATTTAATAATGATTTCCTGCTTCTTTTTGCTTTGGAATTTGAAGGCCCTTGCTGCATTTTTTATATCGATATGTTGGAATAGCTTGGCTGCCCAATTGGTATATCGGTTCGTAAACTCGACAATATCCTTGGATGTTAGTTTGTTCAATTTTACAAATTCAGTAATCCGGTTGTTTTGCAACAGGTTTTTGATGTCGTTTAGATTG
>Ga0335080_10007562_pt1 | contig 11267 bp, 7 predicted proteins | sample Lox_Sample_34_FD_206720 | JGI IMG/M metagenome (GOLD analysis project Ga0335080, IMG submission 206720) | Soil microbial communities from Loxahatchee National Wildlife Refuge, Florida, United States - Lox_Sample_3.4 | ecosystem: Environmental > Terrestrial > Soil > Wetlands | place: USA: Florida...
TGAAAACCCCTTCGTAATGAAGTACGTGGGTACCACCGCGACCGTCAATAGAATCAAGAGTCCAACGGCCCCAATCTGTTGGCTCAGTGTGAAGCGTCTCAAGCCTGCTGTTCGCGTGAATTCGGTCTGCTGGTTGAGCATAAGCGCCGCGTTTTCGCCTCCCATTACCTATCGGCGGAATTTTCCCATTTAGTTAGAGGCAAATCGGCCTTTTTTCTGCCAGGCGGGCGGCGGAGTCTGTCCGTACAGCAAAACAGCGCTGACCGCCGGTGCAACACTATTGCTCCAGCGCCGATTTTGAGGCAGACCGCAACCGCCTGGGATTGGTATGCTATCCCCTTATGGCTGATACCGCTCCCGCCCGCCAAATGGGCTTCTCCACCCGTTCGTTGCATGCTGGCCATACGCCGGATAAAGCATCGCTCTCCCGCGCCGTGCCGATTTATCAGACGACTTCCTACGTGTTCGAGAACTCCGACCACGCCGCCGCTCTGTTTGCCCTGCAGCAGTTCGGAAACATCTACACGCGCATCATGAACCCGACCACGGATGTCTTCGAACAGCGCATAGCGGCGCTCGAAGGCGGGGTCGCGGCGCTCGCCACATCCAGCGGGCAGGCGGCTCAATTTCTGGCGATCTCGAGCATCGTCGGCATGGGCGAGGAAGTGGTTTCCGCGAGCACCCTCTACGGCGGAACGTACACGCAATTTGACGTGAGCTTCCGGCGCATCGGGATCAACGTGAAGTTTGTCGAGCCGGATGACCCGGAAAACTTCCGCAAAGCCATCACGCCCAAAACGCGCGCCCTGTACGCCGAAACCATCGCCAACCCGCGCATGAACGTGCTCGACATCGAGAAGGTCGCCTCGATCGCGCACGCGGCCGGTGTACCGCTGGTGATCGACAACACCATGGCGTCGCCCTACCTCTGCCGTCCCATCGAGCATGGCGCCGACATCGTGGTACATTCGGCCACCAAATTCCTGGGTGGGCACGGAACGTCGATTGGCGGCGTGGTCGTCGATAGCGGCAAGTTCCCCTGGAGCGATAAGTTTCCCGCCATTACCCAGCCGAGCCCCGGCTACCACGGCATGAAGTTCAGCGAGGTGTTCGGCAACATCGCCTTCATCATCAAAGCGCGCGTAGAGGGTCTGCGCGACTTTGGCCCGTGCATGGCGCCGTTCAACTCCTTCCTGTTCCTCCAGGGCATTGAGACGCTCAAGTTCCGCATGGACCAGCACAGCCGCAACGCCCTGCAAGTAGCCGAGTGGCTCACCAAGAACCCGGCGATCAGCTGGGTCAAGTATCCGGGCCTGAAGTCCAGCCCGTACTACCCCCTGGCACAGAAATATCTGCCCAAGGGCAGCGGCTCCATAGTTACGTTCGGCATCAAGGGTGGGCTCCAGGCCGGCCGCAAGCTGATCGATTCGGTGCAGCTCTTCTCCCATCTGGCGAATTTGGGTGACGCCAAAAGCCTGATCATTCACCCGGCGTCCACCACCCACCAGCAGTTGAGCGATGCGCAGCAACAGGAGGCTGGTGTGTCGAAGGATCTGGTGCGCATCTCGGTAGGCATCGAAGACGTCGAAGATATCATTTGGGATCTTGAACAAGCGATCGCCGCTTCGCAAAAATAAGGGTAGAGTCGAAGTAGGGGTGACGATGCGGCAGTTCGCGGCTGTTGTGATCGCAGTAACGGCTCTCGCCGGTTGTTCTTCCGACAATCAAAATCGCAAAGTTGAAGCGGCCACCATTCCCGCCGCGGCCGAAGGGGCCCTGCCCGGAATGCCGCCGGTTTTGGTTCCCACCGACATCTACGCAGCTGATCGTGCCGGCGAGCTCAGCCCCGTGGTCAAAGATTTTCCCCCGCGCATCTACGTTCCGAACACGGAAAGCAACACGGTGGACGTGATCGACCCGGCCACCTACAAGGTGATCGATCAATTCCGCGTGGGAAGGCTGCCACAGCATGTCACTCCCTCCTACGATCTGAAGACGCTCTGGGTGCTGAATGACAAGAGCAGCAGCCTGACCCGCATCGACCCGAAGACCGGCGCCAAGCGCGACACCATCAAAGTGATGGACCCCTACAACATGTACTACACGCCCGACGGCAAGTACGCCATCGTGGTGGCGGAACAGCGCGAGCGCCTGGAGTTCTACGATGCCCGCACCATGAAGCTCTCGCATCAATTGTGGGTGCCTTGCAAGGGCGTGGACCACATGGATTTTTCCGCCAACGGGCGTTTCCTGATCGCAAGCTGCGAGTTCGGGGGAGCGGTGATCAAGGTGGACGTAGCCTCGCAGAAGCTGATGGGGCGCCTGCCGCTGAATCCGGCCGGAATGCCGCAAGACGTGAAGACCTCACCCGATGGCGCGGTCTTTTATGTAGCCGACATGCACGGCAACGGCGTGCACGTGGTCGATGGCGAGGCGTTTCGGGAGCTGGAGTTCATCCCCACCGGCAAAGGGGCGCACGGCCTTTATGTGAGCCGCGACTCCCGCGTGCTGTACGTTTCCAATCGCGGCGAGGGAAGTATCTCGCTGATCGACCTGGCCACCCGCAAAGTCACCCGGAAGTGGGAGTTGCCCGGCGGTGGAAGCCCCGACATGGGCGGCGTCTCCACCGATGGAAAAGTGCTGTGGCTTTCCGGCCGCTACAACTCCGAGGTCTACGCCATCGACACCGCCGATGGAAAACTGTTGGCGCGGATCCCGGTCGGCCACGGACCGCACGGCCTGTGCGTGTACCCGCAGCCGGGGCGGTATTCATTGGGCCACACGGGTGTGTTCCGGTAAGCTGGCCTTTCACCCGTTTGTAATCGAGCCTCATTTTCGCTGTGCTACCATCTCGCCATGCAACCGAAACGCTTTCTGATCGTCCTGTTGCTGGCCGTGTGCGTTTCGGCACAAGTGGCGCGGCGCCCCAAGCTGGTGGTCGCCATCGTGGTGGATCAGTTCCGCTACGACTACCTGACGCGATTCCGTGACGATTACAAAGGCGGCCTCGATCGCATGCTGCGCCAGGGCGCGGTCTTCACCAATGCGAAGTACGAGCAGGCGCCCACGGTAACCGCGGTCGGGCACAGCATCATCATGACCGGCGCGATGCCCGCGGTGAGCGGCATTGTCGGCAACACCTGGATCGATGCCAAAACCGGCCGGCAAGTCACCAGCGTCTGCGATTACAAGTTTCACGTAGTAGGCGCAGAGACGCCCATGCCGGGCTTGCGCTGCGAGGATTGGGACCCCGCTTCTCCCAACCGCTTGTTGGTCAGCACGGTGGGTGACGAGCTCCGCAACCGCGATGAGCGGTCGAAGGTGTTCGGCATTTCGCTCAAAGCGCGAAGCGCGATTCTGCCGTCCGGCCACCGGGCCAACGGCGCGTTCTGGTTCGACGATGAAAGCGGCGCGTTCGTCAGCAGCGATTACTATTTCGCGGAATTGCCCGAGTGGGTGCAGGCGTTCAACCGCCAGAATCTGGCCAAAGAGTACATCAATCGCAAGTGGCCCGGATTCGAGTCGTGGAACTTTCACGCGGACGTGGGCAGCCTCCGCCCCTACCAAAAACTGGAGGCAAGCCCCTGGGGCAACGAGTTGCTCGAAAGTCTGGCGGAGCGCGCTATCGAAGCCGAGAAACTAGGTCAGCGGGAAAGCACCGATTTGCTCACACTCTCGCTTTCCTCCAACGATTACGTCGGCCACCAGACCGGTCCCGATTCCCCCGAAGTCCGCGACATGTGCATCCGCACCGACCAACTGCTGGCCAAGCTGTTCGATTGGATTGCGCAAAAGGTCGGCACGGAGAACACCCTGTTTGTGTTGAGCGCCGATCACGGCGTGTCGCCACTTCCCGAACTCCAGAAGGAGCGCAAAATGCCGGGCGATTATGTCTTTGTCGATATCGAAGACATCGTGCGGTCGGCCTTCGCCAAGAAATTCGGCCCCGAGGAGTTGATCGCGGGCACGGTGGATAACGCCATTTACCTCGATCACAAAGCTCTGGAAGAGAAGAAAATCGACCCGGCAGCGGCATATCGCAGCGCTACCGAAGCTCTGCTGGCGATTCCCCAGGCGCATGTCGCCCGCGTCTATACCAGAGACCAACTGGCGCAAGGCATTGCCGGCGATGCCGTCGCACGGGCGGTAGTTAACGGCTTCTATCCGCCTCGCAGCGGTGACATCATCGTGCTCTTCGAGCCTTACTACATGATCCAGCTCCGGCTACCCACCAAAACGACCCACTCCACACCGTACAACTACGACACCCACGTGCCGGTTATCTTCTTAGGCGCAGGCGTCAAGCCGGGATGGCGCAGCAACAATATTTCCGTGAACGATATCGCCCCGACACTGGCCGCCCTGATGGATGTGGACCTGCCCAGCGGCGCTTTCGGCCGGGTGCTCACCGAGATTCTTCAGTAACGCCCTCGGAACGAATAGGCGTTGGGTCAGCCCTTCCGGGCTGCCGCCGGGCGAAAGCCCGGCCGCGGGCCAGAAGGCCCGACCCCACACTAAAACACAAAACCCACGCGCCCCACCACCGTTCGCGGTTCCAAAAAGTGCGTCCCGCTAAATGTCGACAGGAAATTGTAGAGCGCCACTTTGTCCGTCAAGTTCGCAATATCGACAGACGCCGTAAACTTTTGGCGCTTCTCGGTGTGAAACAGGTTGTCGGTGCCGATGCCGAGGTTGAAGACATTGCGCGGTTTCACGCGGTCCGGGTTGTGGTCGTCGTTCTCCTGACTGGGGAAGCCGCCATACCCGCCTTGCGGAAGCGTGATCAGCTTCGAGGTGACGTTTCCGATTCCACCGCCCGCACTGAGGCAATTGGAAATCGGAGCAGCTACCGTCGCGAAAACACCATTGCACGCCAACCCGATGGACACTTGCTGATTCGGCGTGAGAATGCTCAAGGCTGCGCCCGCATCGGGGATGCCGCTCACTACCAGGCCGTTGTCATAGCGCCAGGTTAAGGCGATCCACTCGTTCTTTTTGTGCTGGTACCGCAGCACCGTGGTCGATTGGAACGCCTGGTCATGGTCGATGCGGAATACTCCATTGGCTAAGGCCGCACCTTGCGGAACCAGGCCGCCTGTTTCCGGCGGGAAGAAGCGGGCGCGTGTGTGGCCGAAGGTCCAATAAGCCTGGAAGCCGTGCAGGTCCGTGGTGCTCAAGCGTCCGGTCAGTCCGTCCAGTTTCGAGTTATGCCAGGCGATGGGAAACGTAATCGAAGTGTTCAAAAGCGTGCTGAAGTCGTAAGCATTGCGCGTGTACTTCCAGAAGTAGTCCATGTCCAACATCAGGTATTTGCCGATCGCCTGCTGGAATCCGGTGTTGAACTGGTTGCGAAACCCCGGCTGAATCGCTACCGACGTGGAACCGAAAACGTTCTGCGCCAGCCCGCCGACTCCCGTCGCGCTCGAAAGAAGCAGGTTCTCGTTAAATGGCGTCTCAAACGTTCGGGCATACGCCACGCGCAGCACCGTCCGCGTTTTCTTGATGTTGTAAGCGATGCCCGCACGCGGTTCCGGGCTCGGCTTCGAAACCAGGCCATCGTAGTGCTCTACGCGCAAACCAACGTTCAACTGAAACGCCCCGAGCGTAATCTCGTCCTGCCCATAGAACGCTACCTGATTGATGTTGGCGGCGTCGTGGAAGGCAAACAATGTTCCGCCGCGAGTCAGATCGAATGGCAACAGGCCCGCCGCGAAAGGCGCCACCGCATTGGGATTGGTAGAAACATTCGGCTCGAAACCGGCTGCCGCGCACTGATCCGGACTGGTCAGAGCCGGATCCGCCACAGAGATGCCGGAGCTGTTAATGCAAGGCGCGTTGAATGCCGGATCGGTAATGCCGAAGCCGAAGTTCTCAAGCAGGCGAGTCTGTTTCAAATCCACGCCGAACTTCAGGGTGTGCGGCCCCTTGCTCGTGGAGACATCCGCCTTCAACCCCCAGTTCAACAGTTGCCGGTTCTGGCTCTGCGTAGCCGGCGTATCGTCGAAGGGATCGCGGCTCGCATAGTAGTTGACCTGATCCTTCCGGATATACGGATTGATCGTCAATAAAGTGCTCGCGCTGAACGTGTGTTGATAACCGGGGGCGATGTTCCAAGTCAGAACCCGCTGATGCTGGTCCTGCGCGAGTTGATCGTAATCGTTGGGAATCTGAAACCAGTTCCGCGCCGTGAACAGATTCAGGTGAAAGACATCGTGTCCGCCCGGCTGATAATCAAACCGGTCGAAAATGCTTTCGTTGTTGCCGATATCGTGGAAGGCGGTGAATTCGGGCGTGTCCAGAAAGCGTCCGTCCCGCAGGCCATCCACCACAAAAAAGTTCCCGACTTTGGCGTTGCCGTAGCCCAGAGCCGCGGAACCGCCAGCCTCGCCAAAGGAACCGTACGTGGCGTCCAGGTTGCCGAAAACCTTCCCCGCTCCCAAACCGGAACGCGTCGAGATCTGGGCGACCAGGCTGCTCTTGTCTCCGAATTCCGCGGCCGGCGATCCGGTGGTTTCCTCCATGCTCTGGATGGCGTCGGTCGGGAGTTGCGTCGAGAAGAGCTTGCTCTGCTGATCGCTGATGGGTTGCCCATCGATCACAAAGCTCACTTGGGAGTGGTCGCCCAGGGGATGAAAGAAGCCGTTTGCGTCCGCGGCTACGCCGCCAGTGCTATAGGTGATCGCCTCGCTCAGTCCCGCGGCCGGATCGGCGGTCGGGAGCTTGATGATCAGGCTTCGGTCGACATCCACGTGAGCCGAAGGATCGGTCTCCAGCACGTCTCCCGTGGCTTCCACATTCACGCTGGTTTGCGCTCCGGCTACCACCAGATTCACTTTGAGCTGGAGCGGAAGACCCGGCTTGATAGTGAGGTCCTGGGCGAATGCATTGAAGCCCTCCGCAGTGACATCCAAGTGATATGGATTCGCTGGAATATTCAGCAGACGGAAAGAGCCATCCATTCCGGAAGTGACGGTCTGGCTGTAGCCGCTGACCATGTTGTGTAGGGTAACGGTGGCCTTTGGGACCGCCGCGCCCGAAGGGTCCACCACCATGCCGTCAATGCTTCCTGCATTCCCCAGCGATTGCGCGCACACCCAGGGCGTAACCACGGCCAACAGCAGACAAGCCACACTGAGCGCGAGAATTCTCCCCATGTAGTTAGTATTCGGAGCCGCAGCTATCGTCCCAAAGCTTATCCTTGTAGCCGGACGTTTTTTGACCTCCAGCGGGCTATAAATTTTGGTGAGCGGGATGTTTACGACGATACCATATCGTCTTCAAGATTGCAGAATCTGGCGGATTTTGTGGGCTTGGCGTTTGCTCACCACCAACTGTAAGCCATTGCTGAGAGTAATGGACCAGCGCTGGCTGCTCAAAGCAGTTAGCTTGCGGACGTGGTTCGCATTCACGATTGCGTTGCGGTGGACGCGCTGAAACTGCGGCTCCGCGAATCGTTCTTCGATGGCGCGCAACGGTTGCGTTGCCAGCAAGCGTTGTTTCGCTGTGATGATCCAGACCAGCTCCCGCTCGGCCTGAAACGCGAGCACTTCATCGGCGTCGAGCAGAATGTAGTCGGCGCCGCTGCGGCCGACCACCTTTCGCGCTGTGGACGGTGTGGAAGGCGTCCCGACCGCGGCGATCTGCGCGACCTGGTTGGCGACTTCGCCCGGCCGCTTCAGGAGTCCTTTGGCCCGCTTAACCGCTTTTTCCAGACGCGCCTCTCCCACCGGCTTGAGCAGATAATCGATGGCGCCCGCTTCGAAGGCCTGAATGGCGTGTTGGTCAAATGCCGTGACAATCACGATCACCGGAAGGCGGCCGCCTCCCAGATTGCGCACTACTTCAAAACCGCCCATCACGGGCATCTGGAGGTCGAGAAACACCAGGTCCGGCTTCAGCCGCGCGATCTTCTGCAAAGCCTCCTGGCCGTCGCCGGCCTCACCCACAATGGCGATCTCCGGCATCAGTTCTAATTCTTCGCGCAGGAGCTTGCGGGCCACCGGCTCGTCGTCAACGATCAGCGTCTGAATCGAACGCAAGCTCATGAGGTGAGTAAAACACACGCAAGGATGCCTATGCCACGCCACGTAAAGAAGGCCTTGAGTCCTGCATTGGCAGTACAGTAGAACAAGATGCCGGGGCTCAACCAACCGCTCCTGATCAACGTACTCGGCCACGCCGCCGGCGCCCTGATCTTCGCGATATTCCTGGTGTTGTTGTACAGCGGACGCGGCTGGTCCGGAATGCATAGGCGCTACCTGGCCGGACTGGCCGCTGGTCTGTCGCTGGCGTGGAACCTCGGGTCATTGGTCGTTCTGGCATGGCCCGGCTTGCCCGCGCCTGCTTCGGCGCTTGTCGTCGCCATCAGTTTTTCGGTACTGAGCGTGTTGCCGGCGGTCTTGCTGCATTTGTCCATCGACAGCACTTGGCCGGTTTTGACCGGGGCCGGCTACGTTCTGAGCGCAGTTGCGGTTGCCATGCATTTTCAAGAGATCCGGGGCGACGGTGCGATGCTGCATCAGCAGGCGTTGCTCTTGATCACCATCGGATTCGTGGTTCTTACCATCGCGGCGGTCGTGCGCGCAGCGTTCGGAAACGATCGCGCGCGCCGCCCCGGCGGCATCCGCATCGCGGCCTCCATGTGCCTGGTGTTGTTCGCCATGTCCTTCGTCCATTTCGGTACGGGACACGCCAGCCAAGCCTGGTCGAGCGAGTTGGTCGTGCACCACGCCGGCATCCCCCTGGCCCTATTCGTCCTCCTACAGGACTACCGTTTCGTGTTGCTCGATGCGTTCGTACGGTTTTTGGCCAACGCCTTGTTAGCCGCCCTGCTCTCGGGGCTGGTGATCGCAGCGGCCTTTCGCCTCGTTCTAGTTGAGCGCGTTACACTGGCGCCTCTAAACCTTGCCTTTCTTTTGATCTCCGTGTGCCTGTTTTTGGTCTTCTTCGCGTGGCTGCGAAACCAGGCGCAGGCATGGCTGACCCAAGCCGTCTTTCGGCGAGGCAGCGTAACCGACCTCGCGGCTCGTGTGCGCGACTGCCCGGCCTTCTCCGATGAAACCCACTACCTGGAATGGGCCGCGTCCATCATCGCCGCAGCCGTCAAAACCAGCGATTCCGAAATCGTAAGTCAGAACGAAGCGCTGGGCGCCACGGAACTACACCGTCCGGTTACCGCCAACCTCTACCAGAGTGCGCCCGATTGGGCCGAAGTCGTGATGCCCATACGGTTGGGGCCGGGTGAGGTGAAGCTGATTCTTCTCGGCCGCCGGCAGGGTGGGCAGCGCTACCTGGGAGAGGATCTCGACGCGCTGGCCGGAGCAGCCGCGGAAATCGCCAGCCACGTGGAATCGCTTCGCCGCCAGGAAATGACCCGCCTGGTGGCGCAGGCGGAACTGCGTGCGTTGCAGTCGCAGATCAATCCGCATTTCCTGTTCAACGCCCTGAATACGCTGTATGGAACCATCCCCCGGCAGGCGGCGGGCGCGCGCCGGATGGTCCTCAATCTGGCCGAAATCTTCCGCTATTTTCTGCAATCGGCTAAAACGTTGGTTCCGCTCGATCAGGAAATGCAGATCGTGCGCGCCTACCTGGAAGTGGAGCAATTGCGGCTGGGCGACCGGCTGCGCGCGGATATCCAAGTAGACGAAGCTGCGCTCGATACGCTGATTCCCATGCTTTCCATACAACCGCTGGTGGAAAACGCCATTAAGCACGGAGTCGCGCGGAGAACGGAACCGGGTTACATCCACATCCGCGGAGAGTTGGTGGGCGCGGAACTACGAATTGTGGTGGAGAACAGCGGCACCGGCTCCCCTGGAGAAACCAGCGGTACCGGAGTAGGTCTCGAAAACGTCCGCCGGCGGCTCGAAATCTGCTACGGACCGGATGCCACGCTGCGCCTGGATCTCAATCCCGAATTCGCCACGGCCGAGCTTTCCCTGCCGCGGGCCCGTGTAAGCGCCCGTACCTGAAAGCGCAGCGGCATACCCGCAATGGTCAGTACCCGTACCCTCTTAACTTTTGATAACAGGCCGCTGCCGCCGTTACCTTTAAAATAGAAGTTTGGTGACCCGGGTTTCGTGAGTTTCGATCTCATCGTAGGAATCGTTTTTCTCCTTGCACAGTTGCGGCTAGGGCTCCTCATTCGGAGACGAGTTCGCCGCCGCGGCGCGGCCACTGCCATCATGGCGGCTGCCGGCATCGTTCTGGCGGCAGGCTATGTCTGTTCGTACTCCGAAGTGGTCGGCTTGCTGCCACTGCCGCCGGCCATGGTGGCAACCGTCGGCGCTGTCACGATCTTCTACCTGCTGATCTCCGTGGCTGGGCTGATCATCTACACGGTGATCCAGCCCATTCTGAAGAAACTGAACACCGACACGGACCTAAGCCGGCGGCGTGCGCTCCAGGCTGCCGGAGGCGTATTGATGGCCTCTCCCTTGGCCGCGATCGCGTATGGCGCGCTGGTCGAGCGCACCAACTTCCACATTCGCGAAACCGACATTCCGCTGAAGGGGTTGCCGCAGGATCTGGACGGGTTGCGCATTCTGCAGCTCAGCGATATCCATCTCGGCCTTTTCTTGAGCGAGAAAGAACTCGCCCGCGTCATCGACGCTGCCCTGGAGCTTCGTCCCCACATCGCGTTTGCCACGGGCGATTTCATTTCTACGTTTGGCGATCCCTTGGAGGCCTGTATCCAGCAATTGGCGCGCATCAAAGCCGACGCAGGAATGCTTGGCTGCCTGGGAAATCACGAATACTACGCGCACGTCGAGCCGCTCGCTACCGAGCTGGCGGCGCGTGCGGGGATCCGGATCTTACGCGGTGAAGCGCAACAGCTCCGCTTCGGGAGCGCGGTAGTTAATGTGGCGGGAGTGGACTATCAGCGGGTTGCTAACAAGCCGCACTATCTCCGCGAGGCCGCCAGTCTGGTATATCCTGGAGCGTTGAATGTGTTGCTGTCCCACAATCCCGACGTATTTCCAGTGGCAGCACGGCAGGGCTACCATCTCACGCTTGCCGGACACACGCATGGCGGGCAAGTAACCGTGGAAATTCTCGACCAGACCATCAACCCGGCGCGGTTTTTCACCCCCTACGTCCGGGGGCTATACCGGTTGGACGAGGCCGCGGAATATGTCACCCGCGGCATCGGAACCATTGGCATTCCCGCGCGTATTGGCGAGGCGCCGGAGATTACTCTGCTCCGATTGAGAAAGGCTTAGCCCTCCAAACCTGTGCGCTACCTCATCCTCAGCGACCTCCAT
>Ga0335080_10007563_pt1 | contig 11267 bp, 6 predicted proteins | sample Lox_Sample_34_FD_206720 | JGI IMG/M metagenome (GOLD analysis project Ga0335080, IMG submission 206720) | Soil microbial communities from Loxahatchee National Wildlife Refuge, Florida, United States - Lox_Sample_3.4 | ecosystem: Environmental > Terrestrial > Soil > Wetlands | place: USA: Florida...
GAGCAGATTGTCGCCGGCAGCCGGGCATTCTTCCAAGAGCTTTCGCTCGACCATCTGCCAAGCCAGACCCCCAACGGCTCGAAGGCGGCCACGGAAATACTTGTGGCCCGAAATGGCCGCTACCTGGGCTCGATCCGCGTCGGCGACACCCTGCGGTCGGAAGCGAAGCAGGCCGTCAAGGCGCTGAGATCCGCGCGTATCAGGACACTGCTGTTGACCGGAGATGTGCGGCCAGCTGCGGAAGCGGCAGCCCGCGAGCTGGGCGTTGACGAAGTGGGCTTCGAGCTTCTTCCAGAGCAGAAGGCGGAGCGGGTGAAGGCGCTGGCGTCCCAGGGGTGCCGGACCGCCATGGTGGGCGATGGAATCAACGACGCGCCAGCGATGGTCGAAGCAGCCGTGGGAGTGGCAATGGGCTCGGGAACCGATGTCGCACGTGAGAGCGCCGACGTCGTTCTGCTCGGCAACGACCTGCTCAAGTTTGTCGAGACCATTCAGATCGCGCGGCGCACCCGCCGGATCATCATGCAGAACTTCGCAGGCACGCTCATCGTGGATGCTATCGGGATGGCGCTCGCAGGGTTCGGCTTTCTGACCCCTGTGCTGGCGGCTCTGATCCATGTGTCCTCGGAGCTGACCTTCGTGGGCAATTCCGCCAGGCTGATGGCTAGCGGTCGTGCGTCCAAACCCTGAACACTACGGATTCCGAAAGTACCGGTTGATGTCGCCTGGGTCCGCATCTGTCACGGCGGCGTCAGTCAGACAGTACAGAGGCTCCGAGCTACGATCCGCGACGTAGCACGAACTCAGCTGGCCTTCGGCCCACACCAGTCGGCGGCTCCGGAACCGAATAGGCTCGCCCGCGCGCAGCCGGATATCGATCATCTCCTCGGGGATGCGGTGGGCGGGATGCAAGAGCGCGCCGGCTTCGGGGACGAGGACGAAGTTCGAAACAAGCTTTCCGTCGGGGATGGCCGGCTCGTTATCCATCATGTAGCCAAGCATCCGAATTCGGCGGTCACCGAGTCCTCCGGTGAGGCCCGACCAACCGCTGATCGGCGGCTTGTCAGGGTGATCGTCCGCTCGGACCACAAGGTCATACAGATCGGGCCGTATTGTGGCGGTGTGGGCGGCAACCAGGCCGAGGAGCGGCACGGCCACGCTCGCAAGGACGAGAATCAACGCGCGTAGTTCCCGGATCGAGGCTCGCCTGCGTCGCACGGGGTCAGTTTACTTCCACAAGCCAGCATTGCCGGCCGAATATCTGGCGAGCGGGCCAACCGGGAGGGCGAGCGGGCACCGCCGGCACGCGGACGGATCGAACGGCGAGCCGTTCCGCGGTCTACCAGCAGAATGGAATAGCAGGACCCGGACGACACCATCCGCGCGAAGGTCACCAATCCAGGCGGCGCCGTTGTCGCCGGCGCAACGCAGAGCCTGCCGCGTGTTCAGCCCGAGGTGCATCAGTTGTTCGTGGTCGGAGGCTGGAGACTCGGCCCCATCCTCAGCATCAACCTTGGTTCCGGCGGTTCGAGTGGATTGGACGAATGGAGCCCGGTGAGGCGGCGCGGAACGCGGCGGTCGTGTTACTTGACCTGAAGCGATTCGATGTACTTCGTCAGGTTGCGCGTTCGAAGCTTGCCGCCGGCGACGTCGCCGCCCTCCATTTGGCGAAACACAGTGCCCCATGTCGGCATGTCCTTGGACCCATGTGCGGTCACGCGGACGTCTCCGTTGATCGCGCCAAACACCCGAAGCTCGGGGAATCTCCCGGCATTCCGTTTCGCAAGAGTGGTCAGGTCCGAAGGTTGAGACTTGAGAGCTGCACTGGCCGGTCCGTCGCCTTTGCCTTCGACGCCGTGGCAGACGGCGCAGTATGCGTGGTACATCTCCTTGCCGGAAGAAACGGAGGTCTGCCCCGCCGGCGTGTTGTGAATCGCGGGCCGGCTCTCATTCTGCGCGCATAGCGCCATCGCCAACGTGGACAGCATCAGGGTTCGCAGCACCGCCGTGTTCTCCATTCAGAACTCCAGCCGCATTTGGATCGCAATCATGCGGGGCGCGTTATCGCCGCCAAGCCCGACGCCGAGCAACCCGGTGGGCGGCGACGTCGTATACGTAAGAGCGCCGAAACCGACTTGGGTTTCCGGCTTTCCGGGTATGCCGGCGATTACCGTCGGCAACCCGAAATTCGGGTGGTTCAGGACGTTGAAGAATTGCCCGTCCAGACGCAGGGACATTCGATCGCCCAGCCGGAACTGCTTCGTAAGATAGAGATCGGACCAGAAGAAGCCCGGACCGCGCAGCGAGTTCCGGCCCAGATTGCCGAACTGGCAAGTCGCGGCCGAGTCGCCTCCGGCGCAGGCCCCGGTGCTCGAATCGACGGTCGAAACAAACGCATCCGGGTTGAGCCATTGAATGGTGCCGGGTTGCGTTACACCTGGAATCGGATCGTGCGAGTAAAGGGGCACACCTGTGCGTACACTGGCGTACTGCGGGCCGCCGCCCTGCACGATGCCGTTGCCATTTGCCGAATACGGTGCACTCAGAACCGAGAAGGGCACACCGCTGTGATAGAAGAAAGTGCCGGACAATTGCCAGCCGTTGACGACCCTGGCCAGTAGCGCGTTGTGTACATGAATTGGCAGCGCGTAGACATAGTTTGCATCGAAATTGTGCCGGATGTCGTAGTCGCAGTTGCCGTACTGGCGGCCCAACATGCCGGGCAACGGGGAGATGATCCCGCCTGCCGAGAAGGGCAGGAAACCGCCGTTCGACACCGTATCCAGACAATGGCTCCAGGTGTAGTTCATTCGCGCCTGCAATCCGTGCCCGACGCGCTTCTCCGCCGTCACCTGCAGGCCGTTGTAGTTGCTGTTGGCCCCGGTAGCGAACTGGGTCACGGCAGCGAAGCGAGGGTCGGTGGGCGCGCCGAACGGGAATGGACTGAAGCAACCGTCGCAAACCGTCTGGTATCCGTTAACCTGCGTAGCGTATGGCTGGTTCACTGCGCGGGTGCCGACGTACTGGGCGCGCAAGCTTCCGGTGCTGCCGAACTGCCTCTCGATCCCCAAACTCCATTGCATGAAATAAGGCGCGCGCAGTTCGCCATTTGGGATAGCGGCGAGGGCTACCGGAGGCAGACACGTTTTCGGGTTCGATGACGCGGAAGCGCAGGAGAGAGCCCCCTGTTGGAAGCCACTGAGAAAGGCTTGATTGGCGGCGACGGTCGCATCGACGGCGCTGTTCGGCACGCCGGGTGCAATCGCCAGGCCGCCGGCCCGGCCCAGAAGCCCGCCCTGGAAGCTATTGATGTAGGGCGGATTTGAGGCGATCAGATCCACGATACTGCCGGGCAGCAGATCGCTGAACACGCCGAATCCGGTGCGCAAGACGGTCTTCGGTGCGAATTGCCACGCAATCGCGGTACGGGGCTGCCATAGCAGGAGTGGAGTCGAGGCGAATACCCTGTTCCGGCCGGTTACGATCGCCTGGTTGAGGGGCTGGTCCGAAGTGTGGCTCGCTGCGTCAAAGGAACCAGGTAAGCTCGCGATCAGCCCGTGCGGGCTCATCGGATTGGTGTTCATGGCCGTGCGCACGCCTATTGTCCAGGTCAGCGTCGGTGAGAGTTTCACGGTGTCTTGGGCGAACAGATCCACGTTCAGGTAGTTGAATGGCTGCGAAGCCGCTACGGGAAAGGCCTTGGTTGCGGTTGACGCCACGCCATAGATGAACTGCGCTAGCGTGCTGTAAGTCACGAGCGGCGTGTCGTACGTACTGAAGTCGTAATCGTTAATTCGCAGGCGGCGCGAACTGACGCCCAACTTGATTTGATGCCGGCCCTCGGTCCAGGAAAGGCTGTCGTTGAGCTGGAAGCGTGTGGCGCGGCGCCCCTGTACCCAGTTGTAGTCCAGGCCGCCAATTGGCGTGAACGGCGCGCTCGACCCGACGCCCTGAAGAACGATGGGGAAGGCCGCCAGGGTCTTACTCCGATCCACCGGCCCAAACAGGCTCTCATACCAGGAGAATGCCGGGTTGAACTCGTTCACCAGGTTCTGACTAAAGATGTGCGTGTATCCCGCCGCGAACGAGTACAAAGGCTGCGACGAGATCGCGTTGAAGAGGGGACTGATCGGGTCCGTATACGCCGCCTGGAGTCCCGTGTCGGACTGGAGGCGGTACCACACCATGTTGTTCACGTCGATGTTGTGATCGATCCGGGCCGTGACCACTTGCTCGTGATCGGAACTCGACTGCGAGGTTGTCCGCCGGTTCGCACAACCATTTCCGTTCGGCGGGGCGCCTGCCGCGAGGCTGCCATCGGCGGTCAACGGGCACCCGAGAACGGGTAGCGGAGTTCCGGCCGTGTTCGAATACAGCGAAAACATATTCCGGTAGAACGGAACCAAAGCCGGAGCGGCGGGGTAGCTCGATCCTGTAACTGGGTCGGTTCCCCCTTTGCCTAATTGCTGCAATACATAACTTTGGAAAGTCGCCGAAGGGACCGTCACATTGTTGACGATAGGTAGAGCGATCCGCATCTGCTCGAAGTCCCCGAAGAAGAAAAGCTTGTCACGGACGATCGGGCCGCCGAGACTGCCCCCGAAATGGTTCACGTTCGAGCCGGGCTTATGACCGCCGGGGGTTGCGTTCGTGAAGAAGTTCGCCGCATTCAGCCGCGCCCCATTCCACAACTCATACAGGTTGCCGTGGAGCGTGTTCGTCCCGCTCTTTGTGACGTAATTGATCTGCGAGGCCCCGTAGCGACCCTGGTCGACCGCATACGAGGTGGTATTGACCGTAACCTCCTCGATCGAGTTCAGGCCGAGGACGAGGTTTGTGGACAGCCCGCTGTTCAGGTTCGTCAACGGATCGTTCGTCTCCAGGCCGTCCACGATATAGGCGTTGGAAAGGGCAGGCAATCCGTTGAACTGCACGTTGCCGTACCCGTTCTGGCCTCCGACGAAATCGTTCGACGAACCGGCCGTGTTGATGAGCGCCCCGGGCGCAAACTGGGCCGGATAGGTGAGGTCGCCACCCGGGTTCGGCAAGTCCTCGATGGCACGCCCGCTGAGGGTGGTTGTGGTATTTGGGTTTTCCACGTTGATCAGGGGCGCCTCGCCGCTGACCGTGACGTCCTGCTTGGTGGCGGCGACCTTCAAGGCGAAATTGACCGTGCGGGTTTCGCCCAAGCCCGCGGAGACCGAGGCGTTCACCTGCTCATCGAAACCCGATGCCTGGACGCGCACCGAATAGAGGCCCGGACGCAACTGTGGGAACGCGAAGCGGCCCGCGTCGTCCGTCTGGACTTTACGTTTGAGCCCGGTTTCCACGTGCGTGACCGTGACCGTGGCCGCACCCACCGCCCCACCGCTCTCATCGGAAACCTGCCCTGTGATGGCGCTGGTCGTTTCCCCTTGAGCCCACAAATGGATGCCGCCCAGGAAAATCGACCACGCTATGCACAGAATACCCGCGCGGCTTGCGACCCAGTGTCTCATGTCGATATGCTGCCTAGCCAGAACTCCGATCCTACACCCGAATCGGGCCCGGCACACAACGGCACGATCAATTTTGGGTCCAGTGGGCCAAGATGTCGAAGTCGTTGAGTACTTCGTTTGCCCGCTCACCAGAGCAAGCTGCCCGGCTGCCGCCTTCTCTAGCCCGCCTGCGGGTTTTCATTCGTCTCCCGCGTGATACTGGGGTATACACGAAAAGACGATGAGCGCAGCCCTGATCGAGTGCCTGATCGTGGATGACGAACCGATTGCCCGTCGCGTGCTGCGCGGGGAACTGGAGCAAATCCGCGATGTGGAGATCGTCGGAGAGGCCGAGCACGGACAGGAGGCGCTCCACAAAATCGCTGCTCTCGGGCCGGACGTTGTCTTCCTCGACCTGCAAATGCCGGGGATGGGCGGCTTCGATGTAATCCAGAAACTCCAGGGCGGCAAGCTTCCAATCGTCGTGATCGTGACCGCCTTCGACCAGCATGCGATCCAGGCTTTCGAGGCGGGCGCCGTGGACTACCTCCTGAAGCCCGTCACGGAGGCCCGTCTCGGCAAGGCGCTCGATAGGGTGCGCCAACTGCGTGGCAAGCGCCTCGAGATAGCGGAGAGCCTGGCCCAACTGGCCGCGACCGGCTCGGAATCGCAGGCCGTCAAGACACGCAAGATTGTCGGCCGCAAGGGCGAGGAGTATTTCCTGCTGGATGTCGAGGAGGTATTGGCGTTTCAGGCCGACGGCGAACTGGTGTGGATTGTCACCGAGAAACAGCGCTACCTGGCGACGCAGTCGTTGCGGTCGCTCGAAGAACGGCTGAAAGGCCAGCCCTTTCGGCGCGTACATAGGAACGCACTCGTGAACATCAGCCACGTCCGCAAGATGAGTTCCATGAGCAGCCAACGCTGGCTGTTGACGCTGAACAACGGCCAGGAGCTGATTGTGAGCAAGCGGCAGGCGCACGCGGTCCGCGACATGCTTCGCTGGTAGGACACAGCAGGCCGCCCACAGCCACAACGAGCCCGTCGGTGAATTTCCCTTGGGCAATCGTGTCCGCACCGTCGATACTCAGAGGCGGCGGATCATGCTCCCAGTAGTCGTCCTCCCGATTCTCGTGGTGGCGGTGTTGATCGGTCTCCTGCTGCTCGCTAGCGATCCCGAGGCCGGGTCTAGCCGCGATCGGACCATCCGCAACAGACAAGACCCGCCCGTGGGAAAATGGTGACGTCCCGCGTGCGGAGTGTCCGACTATGAATCCGGCCGTAACAGCGAGTTACGCCGTGCTGGGCCATGGTTCCTCGTTTCTAAACATGGCCGGGCACTGCGCCGGCGCCCTGATTTTTGGCATCTTTCTGTTCCTGCTCGCCAGGGACCGTGCGGGCTCCCGATTGCGCGGCACCGGCCTCGCGTTCGCGGCTGCGGGATTGGCCTTCGGCTGGAACCTCGGCGCTCTCGTCCTGATCGCCATGCCCCCCGGATGGCCGCGCACGAGTTCCGTGGTCGAGTTCTTGAGTTTCGGCAGCCTCAGCCTGCTGGCGCCGGTTCTGCTGCATCTCTCTCTCAACCACCGCTGTCCTCTGGCCGTCGCCGGATACGTCGTCGGCGCCGCCGCGGTCTGTCTGCACCTGGTGGAAGACGTGCTCGACAAGCCGGGGTTCCACGTTTACGCGCTGACATTGATGGCGGTTGGCCTGGGAGCCGTAACCTTGCTGTCGGCGGTCCACCTCGCCCGATCCGGAACCTCGGACCGGCGCGGCCTTCTCCGACAGATGTTCGGGACCGCATTGCTCTTCATCTTTGTTGGTACCTACGTTCACATTGGGCTGGAGCACGGGGCGCACACCTGGTCGAATGAGCTGGTCCTTCATCATGCCAGCGTCCCTCTGGCGCTGTTCATCATTCTTCACAATCACCGCTTTGTGCTGTTGGACGCGCTGATCCGATTCTGCGCGAACGCCCTGTTGGCCGGCATCGTCACCTTCGCATGCCTGGCAGTATTCCGGGCGGGCTCCGTTTCGTTCGCTGCCGAGAGTTCAGTCATGAGCCAGGGAGTCCGAGCCCTGGGAATCTGTCTTCTTTTGCTCCTCTTCGCACTCGCCCGGGAACGCCTCCAGAAGCTGCTCACTCGAATTGTATTCAGGCGCGGCGATTCGGCTGCGGTTGCCCAGGAACTACGATCGAGGGTGGCCGATCTCAAGGATGAGCCGGCCTATTTAGCTTGGGCGCTCGACCGCATTGCCGCGTTCATGCACTCGCAGAGGATCCAGACCAATTCCGAGGATTTGGCCGGAAGGTTACTAGCATCCGGCATCGTAACGCCCGCAGTGACCTCCGACCTGCCCGACCTCCGGAAGCCGCTGGAGGACCTCGGTGTCGAAGCGATCGTCCCCCTACGCTTTTCTGGAACCGAGGTTTTCTTTCTGCTGCTTGGCAGACGCCGCGGCGGCCAGCCGTACCTCAGTGAGGACCTGAACCACTTAGGCCACCTTGCGAACATCGTCGCGGACCAGGTGCAGGCGTTTCGCGAAGCGGAGTTGCGCCGTCTGGCGGACCGTGCGGAGTTGCGTGCCCTTCAGGCGCAGATCAATCCTCATTTTCTCTTCAACGCGCTGAACACTCTGTACGGGCTGGTGCCTCGGCAGGCGGCGGAGGCGCGCGAGATGGTGGTCAACCTATCGGATGTCTTCCGATACTTCCTCAGGAACGACGAAACCACGATCCCGCTGGGGGAAGAACTGCGGATCGTCGAGGCGTACCTCCGGATTGAGACGCTCCGGCTCGGGCCGAAGCTGCGAACGGAAATTGAGGTGGATCCGGAAGCCCTGCGCGTCCCCATCCCCATCCTGTCGATACAGCCGCTGGTCGAGAACGCCGTGAAACATGGGGTTGCTCCGCATACGGAGGGTGGAGTGGTCCGCCTTGCGGTGCACTCGCTCGCCGGTGGACTGGAGATTCTGGTGGAAGACTCGGGCGGCGGCTTTGAAATCGGTCGGCCGGGATCGACGACCGGCGCGGGAGTCGGCATGCAGAACGTGGCGCGGCGCTTGAGACTCACCTACGGGCTGCCTGCGGATCTGCGGATTGAGAGCGGTCCGAACGGCACCTCGGTCCGCTTCACGGTCCCGGCCGCGCACGTCGTTGCCGCACTGAGGTGAGGGCCACATCCGCTCGCAGCCAGGATTAGTTCTCTCACGGCCCCACTGTGGCCGCCGATCGGTTTGTCCGGAGTGTTTCCGCCGTTGTCCCCTCATAATCGAGGCATGACGAAGAGGGCTGGGGGTATTCTCGCGATCCTTGCCGCGCTATTGGGTTGCGGCGTTCTGAGTGCTCAATCAGTCGGTTCGGGGACCATTCGTGGAACTGTCCTCGATCCGTCCGGGGCAGCCATCAAGGGGGCCACCGTTGAGATCCGGAATCCGGTGTCCCATTACTCACGCACCGCGCAGACGGACGATCAGGGCGCTTTCGCCTTCCAGAACGTGCCCTTCAACAACTACCATCTTCAAGCCAGCGCGCCGAGCTTCCAGACCAATCAGCAGGACGTCGACGTGCGCTCGCCTGTGCCGTTGGAGCTCAAGGTCGGCCTGGCGATCGGCACTTCAACCACTACCGTCCAGGTGACCGAGTCCGCAGACCTTTTGGAAACCGTTCCCGTCACGCACACGGACGTAGACCGGGCTCTCTTTGACAAGCTGCCTTTGGAGAGCCAGTCCTCCTCATTGAGTTCCCTGGTGACGCTCTCCGTGCCGGGAGTCAGCGCCGATTCGAACGGACTCTTTCATGGATTTGGGGATCATGCGGAGAACTCCTTCTCTTTGGATGGCCAGCCGATCACCGACCAGCAGAGCAAGGTGTTCTCGAACCAGATCCCGCTTGACGCGGTCCAGTCGATGGAGGTGATCGAAGGCGCGCCAACGGCCGAATACGGGGACAAAACCAGCCTTGTGATTAACGTGACCACGCGCTCGGGCCTCGGCGTCTCCCAGCCGCACGGCGATGTCACTGCTTCCTACGGCAGCTTCGGGACTACGAACGAAGGCTTCAATCTCGCATACGGCGGCAAGGCGTGGGGCAACTTCATTTCCGCCAATGGGCTGAACACCGGCCGATTCCTCGACGGGCCGGAGTTCACCGTGATGCACGACAAAGGGAATGAAGAGAACGTGTTCGACCGCCTCGACTTCAAGCCGTCCGACTCGGATACTCTCAGCGTGAACCTCGGCTTCACGCGATCGTGGTTCCAGACCCCGAATTCGTTTGACGCGCAGAATGCCACGGCGTGGAACGGAGTCATAGTCGATAACGGAGGTCTGGGTCCCAACGGACTGCCTGTCGGCCCTCAGGATCAGCGTTCCCAAATCAGGACGTTCAACATCGCGCCCACATGGACCCGGCTGTTGAACGCCAACCTGGTGTTTACGTTCGGCGCCTTCGTGCGCCACGATCAATACAACTACTACCCCAGCGCCAATCCTTTCGCCGACTTTACGCCCGACCTGCAAGGCCAGACCGTCGGGCAGGATCGCGGGCTGACGAATGTCGGCGGACGCGCGAGTCTCTCGTACGTGAAAGGCCTTCACAACCTCAAGATCGGCACCACCTACGAGCACACCTTCCTCCGCGAAAACGACACTTTCGGGCTCGTTGATCCAACCGCGAACGCGGTTTGTCTGAATGCCGATGGTAGCCCCAATACGGATCCAAGCCTGACCGACCCGGAGCAATGCACCGGGGCGTTGCAGCCGAATCCCGGCTTTCAGCCTCTGCTGGGATGCTACGACCTGACTCGGACCGGGCTCCTGCCGGCCTCCAGCGGCTGCCCGAACTCCACCAGCGGACAGTACACGTTCCGCGGCCGCGCCGACATCAAGGAGCTCGCACTTTACATTCAGGACGCGATTACTCTGAAGAACTGGACATTCAATATCGGGGTCCGCGGCGATTTCTACAACGGTCTCACCACCGCCCACCAGGCGGAGCCTCGCCTGGGCATCGCGTACAACATCAAGCCGACCAGTACCGTGCTGCGGGTTTCCTATGCCCGGACCATGGAGACTCCATTTAACGAGAACCTGGTTCTGGCCAGCGTGGGATGCAATGACCCCGTGGTCAACGCGCTGATGTCCACGATCACTCCCTGCGTAACCAGCGCCCCGCTGAGCCCCGGACACCGCAATGAGTTCCACGCTGGCCTCGAACAGGCTTTCGGAAAATACCTAGTGGTGGACGGCGAGTACATCTGGAAGTACACGCATGAGGCGTATGATTTCAGCGTGCTGGGCGCGACACCCATCACCTTCCCCATCGAGTGGGCCAGTTCAAAAATCCCCGGATATGCCGTGCGCGCCAGCGTCCCGAACTTTCACGGCCTGTCGGCGTTCGTGGTCTTCTCGAGCGTGGCGGCGCGGTTCTTCGGACCGCAGGTGAGTGGAATTGGCGCGGCTCCGGGCGGAAGCTCGGTGTTTCGCATCGATCACGACGAGGCCTTCAACGCCACGACTCACTTGCAATACCAGCCATGGAAAAATGGACCCTGGTTCGGCTTGAACTGGCGTTATGACAGCGGCCTCGTGGCCGGGCCCGTGCCTTGCGCCGGTGGTAACTGCGCCAATGGGCCGAACGGCACGGATACCGTCGTTGACGTGTCGGCGCTGACGCCCGATCAGCAGTTTGAGGCTGGTCTATTCTGCGGGAGCGTTCATGCAACACCCACGACTCCCATCAGCTCGGACGGGCTCTGCCCCGCGTCGCAGTACGGATCGAACCTGGTG
>Ga0335080_10007565_pt1 | contig 11264 bp, 6 predicted proteins | sample Lox_Sample_34_FD_206720 | JGI IMG/M metagenome (GOLD analysis project Ga0335080, IMG submission 206720) | Soil microbial communities from Loxahatchee National Wildlife Refuge, Florida, United States - Lox_Sample_3.4 | ecosystem: Environmental > Terrestrial > Soil > Wetlands | place: USA: Florida...
GCTGGAGTTTGCGCTGGGAGCGGAGTGGCCGGCGCACGTGATCTCCGAGACCCACGGCGAGAACTTCGCGCTCAGCCGCGAAGGGCGCGGCGACCGGGTTACGGGATTCCACGAGGCGGGGAAGGGCGCGCCGATGCTCTTCGTGCATCCCGACGGCGCGGCCGCGGCGCAGCGGAACACGGGCCGCAACGTCTACGTGATCGATGTCTTCCGGCGCACCGGCCCCACCGATACCAAGATGTTCCTGACTTTCAACCGTTCCGACGACGCCAACCGGGTGCAGGACATCCTCACGGCGCTGGCGTGGATCAACACGCCGAACGTGGAACTGGTCGGGCTCGGTCCCAAGGCCGGGGTCTGGTGCCAGTTCGCCGCGGCGCTCTCGCGCCAGCCGGTGAAGCTGCATGTCAACCTGGGCAACTTCACGGGCGCGGACCAGGAATACCTGGATAACTTCTTCGTCCCCGGAGTTCAGCACGCCGGCGGGCTGCGGGCGGCGAAGCTGCTGACGAATCAATGATCGCCTCCATCAATCCCACGAACGGCGCGACCATCGCCACGTTTGAAGAGCTCACGCCAGGGCAAATCGAAGGCAGGCTCGCGCGGGCCGCAGAGGCATTCTACGGCTATCGGCATACCTCGCTTGGCGATCGCGCCCGGTGGCTCACTCGTGCCGCGGAGATTCTCGAGTCCGAGAAGGATGCGTTCGGCCGCATCATGACGCTGGAGATGGGCAAGCCCATCGAGGCGGCGCGGCAGGAGGCGGCCAAGTGCGCGCTGGCGTGCCGGTATTACGTCGAGCACGGCGCAAGCCTGCTGGCCGATGAGCCGGTGACCTCGGACAGCTTCATCCATTACCAGCCGATCGGGCCGGTGTTGGCGGTGATGCCGTGGAACTTTCCCTTCTGGCAGGTCTTCCGGTTTGCCGCGCCCGCGCTGATGGCGGGCAATGTCGGGCTGCTCAAGCACGCTTCCAACGTGCCACAGTGCGCGCTGGCCATCGAGGAGGTCATCCGGCGCGCCGGATTCCCCGGCGACGTGTTTCAGACGCTGATGATCGGGCCGGGCGCGGTCGAGCGCGTGATTCGCGATCCGCGCGTGAAGGCGGCGACGCTCACCGGCAGCGAGCCCGCGGGCAGGCAGGTCGCGGCCGAGGCCGGGAGCGAGATCAAGAAGACCGTGCTGGAGCTGGGCGGGAGCGATCCGTTCGTTGTGATGCCCAGCGCGGATCTCGATGCCGCCGCGCGCACGGCGGTGCAGGCGCGGTGCATCAATAACGGACAATCGTGCATTGCGGCCAAGCGGTTCATCGTGGACGAGCGGATCGCCGGTGACTTCGAAAGCCGCTTCGTGTCGGGCATGCAGCAGATCCGGATCGGCGATCCGATGGACGAGACTACGCAGCTTGGGCCGCTGGCCACGGCGGCGATCCTGGAAGAACTGGACGCGCAGGTGCGCCGGTCGGGCGCACGGGTGCTCACGGGCGGCCACCGGCTCGACCGGCCCGGCAACTACTACGCGCCGACGGTGCTTGCCGACATGCCTGCCGAGTTTCGGGAGGAGCTGTTCGGGCCGGTCGCGGTGCTGTATCGCGCGCGCGGCGTGGACGACGCTATCCGGGTCGCCAACGACACGCCGTTCGGGCTGGGCGCCAGCGTGTGGACGCGCGACGCGGGCGAGCAAGAGCGGTTCATCGAGGGCATCGAGAGCGGGATGGTGTTCGTCAACGCGATGGTGGCCAGCGACCCACGGCTGCCGTTCGGCGGCGTGAAGGCGTCGGGGTACGGGCGCGAGCTGAGTGCGTGGGGGCTGCGCGAGTTCCTGAACATCAAGACGGTGGTGAGAAGATAAGTTCATGTCTGTGTCCTGCGAAGTGCTGCAATCTCATCTTGCGTACACGGCGTGGGCCGACGAGCGGCTGATGCGCGCGGTGGAACAGATTCCCTTGGAACACTTGAACCACGATTTCCAGACGGCCGACCGCTCGATTCTGGGCACGCTGGTGCACACGTTCGCGGGCGACCGGATATGGGTTCGGCGGGTGCTGGGCGAGCCGCCTGCGGCCTTCGTTACCGATGAAGACCGGTCGCTGCCGGCGCTGCAGCGGCAGTGGCCAGGGGTGCTGAATCGCTGGCAGGAGTGGGCCGCGACGCTACAGGATCCTTCGGCGGTGATCAGCTACCGGGACATGAAGGGGAATCCGTACGAATCGCCGGCTTGGGAGATTGTGATGCACGTGGTGAATCATGGGACGCACCATCGCGGACAGGTCTCCGGGTTTTTGCGGACGCTGGGATATGTGCCGCCAGCACTGGATTTGATTCGGTATTACAGGGAACGCGGATAACCCACACGCGCCTGCGGCGCGGGGCAGGCCAGGAGGCCTACCCTACCAAGATCTCCTTGACGACGTCGCCGGAGATGCCGGTCAGGCGGACATCCAGGCCTTGGAATTTTACGGCCAGACGCTTGTGATCGACGCCGAGCAGGTACAGCATGGTCGCGTGGAAATCGTGGATGCTGACGGGGTTTTCCGCCGCGGCGTAGCCGAGGTCGTCGGTAGAGCCGTAGGTGATGCCGCCTTTGATGCCGCCGCCGGCCACCATGTAGGAGAAGCCCTTGATGTGATGATCGCGGCCGTTGCCGCCTTGCGACATGGGAGTGCGGCCGAACTCGCCGCCCCAGATGATCAGGGTGTCGTCGAACATGCCGCGCTGCTTCAGGTCGCGGATGAGCGCGGCGGTGGGACGGTCGACCTCTTCGGCCTTGAGGGCAATGCCGCTCTTTACTTCAGTGTGATGATCCCAATCGCGGTGGTAGAGCTGGATGAAGCGGACGCCGCGCTCGGCGAGACGGCGCGCGAGCAGGCAGTTCGATGCGAACGATCCATCGCCGGGATGGGCGCCGTAATCGTCGAGGATGTGCTGGGGCTCTTTGCTCATGTCGACCAGGCCGGGGACGCTGGCTTGCATCTGGAACGCCATCTCGTACTGGGCGATGCGGGTGAGGATCTCGGGGTCCTTGAGCGTGGCATACTGCGCGCGGTCGAGCGCGGCGATGGCGTCGATGGATTCCTTCTGGAGCGTGTTGCTCAAGCCGCGCGGGTTCTGGATGTAGAGGACCGGGTCGCCGATGGAGTTCAGCTTGACGCCCTGGAACTTGCTGGGCAAGAGGCCGGCGGACCACTGGCGCGCGGCGATGGGCTGCATCTGGCCGCCCCTGCCGGCGGAGAGGAGGACGACGAATCCGGGGAGATCTTTGGTCTCGGCACCGAGGCCGTAGACGACCCATGAGCCCATGCTGGGGCGGCCGGCGAGGATGGAGCCGGTGTTCATCACGGTGTGCGCCGGGTCGTGATTGATCTGCTCGCCGTACATGGAGCGGATGATGCAGATATCATCGGCGACGCTGCCGATTTGGGGGAAGAGCTCGCAGATCTCCTGGCCGGACTTGCCGAAGCGCTTGAAGCCGTATTGCGGGCCAAAGCAGGTCAACTTCTTGCCTTGAAGCTGCGCGATCTGCTGGCCCTTGGTGAGGCTTTCCGGCATGTCTTTGTCGTGCATTTCGGCGAGCTTGGGTTTGTTGTCGAAGGTCTCGAGATGCGACGGGCCGCCGGCCTGGTAGAGGAAGATGACGCGCTTGGCTTTGGCCGGGAAGTGGAGGCCGCTTTTGGTCTGGCCCATAAGGGAGCGGAGGGTGAACAATCCGCCGAGGCCGGCCATGCCGTTGCCGAGGAAGGTACGGCGGGAACAGGTGGGGCAATCGCTAGTTTCGGGTGATGGTTTCATGCGAGTTCAAAATGGCGCGGGCGACTGTGGTCATGGCGGCCAGCTCCGGGGGCTTGAGGTCCACGGGCACGGGCGATTCGCCTTCGTGGATGAGCTGCCGCGCGTTCTCGGGCGAGCGGCGAAATTCGGCCAGACTCTTCTGATACAGGCCGTTCAGGATGCGGGCCTCTTCGGCGGAGGGCGGACGGGAAAGGGCGCGCTGGAAGCCCCAATCAATGTCGTGATGGAGGATGTTCTGCGCGAAGACACGCGCGGCTTCCACGTAGATAGGATCGTTGAGAAGGACGAGGGCCTGGAGCGGGGTGTTGGAATTGACGCGGTTGACGGCGCACTCTTCGCGGGTGGGCGCGTCGAAGGTGAGCAGGCTGGGATGGAGGAAGCTGCGCTGCCAGAAGGTGTAGACGCCGCGGCGGTAGAGATCTGCGCCGTGGCTGGCCGAGTATTCGCGCTTGGGGAAGTTGAGCGTGGCCAGATAGCCATCGGGCTGATACGGCTTGGCGCTCGGGCCGCCGAACTTCTCCTGCATGAGACCGGAGACATCGAGAGCGATGTCGCGGACAACCTCGGCGTCGACGCGGAAGCGGCTCTGGCGGGCGAGCAGGCGGTTGTCGGGATCGCGCTCGTCGAGCTCGGGCGTGCTCATGGAGGACTGGCGGTAGGTGCGGCTGGTGACGATGGTGCGGATGAGATGCTTGACGTCCCAGTTGGATTTGAACTCGGAGGCGAGCCAGTCGAGCAGCTCGGGATGAGTGGGCCATTCGCCCTGCGAGCCGAGGTCGTCGAGGACCTTGGAGAGGCCGATGCCGAAGAACTCGCGCCAGGTGCGGTTGACGTAGACGCGCGCGGTGAGCGGGTTATCGGGGGAGACGAGCCAGTTGGCGAGGTCGAGGCGGGTGGCGCGGCGGTCGCCGGTTTCGAGTTTGCCGAGGAAGGCGGGGATGGCGGGCTGCACGATGTCGCCGGTCTCGTCCATCCAGTTGGCGCGCGGGAGGATGCGGGTTTCCGTGGGGGCGACGGCCTCGGTGACGACGGAGTGCGGGATTTCGGCCTCGAGGCGAGCGACGGTCATTTCGGTGCGCGCGACTTCGGTGGCCTCTTCGGGCGCCATCCACTGGTAGAGCGCGGCGACGGTCTTCTTCTGGGCTTCGGTGCGGTCCTTTTCCGGGGCGCGCAGGGCTTTCAGGGTGGATTCGGAGAGCTCCTTGCCTTTCGCGGGATTGGGCGCGGGGAACTCGCTGGCGGAAAGCGCGAGGCGGAAGCGGCCGAGCGTGGAGCGGCGGAATTCGGAATCGTGGTGGATGCGGACGGTGAGGGTTTCGCCGGAGCGGGTGACGAGCGGCTCGGCGAAGCGCAGCACGAGTTGTACTTCGGTGGTCTCGTTGTAGGCGCTGACCGCCCAGCCGGTCTTGGGGTCGCCATCGACGGCGGCGATGGGCATGTATTGCTCGGACTGGTTGCTGAGGTTGGCGGAGGCGGCGGAGAAGGAAAGTTTGCGGCCATCGAGCTCGGCTTCGAGCTCGTTGACGATGAGGCGGTCGGCGCCGCGCGAGACGCGGAGGCCGGGGAGGCTCTCGTCCTGGACGACCTCGAGGCCGAGCGCGCGCCAGGTGCCGGCGCCGGGCTGCATGGTGACGGTGTAGGTTTCGTTATCGGAGTTGGGGCCACTGACGATGATCACGCCGTTGCCGGGCTTGCGGAAGGCGCTGAGGTTGCCGCCATCGTAGCTGGTGAAATCGACGGGGTCGTCGTTGTGAATGGTGAGCACGGCACCGTTGGCGGACTTCGCGGAGGTGGGATGCTGGACGGTCCAGGCGAGATCGCCGGATTCGAAGCGGGCGAGGAGCTGCTTTTCCCACTCAGCGCGGGCGGGCTCGAGGCTCTTCATTTTGGCGTCGAGTTTCGCGCGAGCGGCGGCGAGCTGCTGGTTGAGCGCGTCCAGGCGGGCGTGCTGCTCGGGCGAGGGCAGAGCGATCTGGGAGCCCCACGCATTCTTGCCGCGGTCGGGGACGAGGCCGGTCTCCTTGATATCGGCGAAGAAGGCCTTCATGGAGTAGAAGTCGCGCGAGGTGAAGGGGTCGAACTTATGGTCGTGGCACTCTGCGCAGCCGAGGGTGCTGCCCATCCAGATGGCGACGGTGGTGCGGACGCGATCGGCGGCGTACTTGGCGAGGTACTCCTTGGGCTGAAGGCCGCCTTCGGCGGAGGTGCGGGTGAGGCGGTTGTAGGCGGAGGCGACTTTCTGCTCGGGCGTTGCGTTGGGGATGAGGTCGCCGGCGAGCTGCTCGCGGGTGAACTGATCGAAGGGCTTGTTGTCGCGGAAGGCGCGCAGGACGTAATCGCGATAGGGCCAGGCGGGGAAGGCGTTGTCGCCATGGAAGCCGCAGGTATCGGCGTAGCGGACGGCGTCGAGCCAGTGCATGGCCTGCTGTTCGGCGTAGCGGGGCGAGGCCATGAGTCGGTCGACGAGCTTATCGTAGTCGCCGTCCTTGACGAACGCGGCGACCTCTTCGGGCGTGGGCGGTAGGCCGGTGAGATCGAGGGTGACCCGGCGGATCAGGGTGCGGCGATCGGCCTCGGGGGAGAAGTGGAGGCCTTCGCGGGAGAGGCGCTCGCCAATGAAGTAGTCGATGGGGTTGACGCCGGGGGGGAGCTCGGGGCGGCGGATGGGCTGGTAGGCCCAGTGGCCTTCGTATTTGGCGCCTTCGGCGACCCAGCGTCGGATGGTTTCCTTCTGCGCCTGGGTCAGCTCCTTGTGGGCGAAGGCGGGCGGCATGATGCGCGGGCCGGCGGCGAAGATTCGCTGGATGATGGCGCTTTTCTCGGGATCGCCGGGGACGATGGGGGTGACGCCGCGGGCGGTGGGCTTGAGAGCTTCGTCGCGGATATCCAGGCGCATGCCGGCCATGCGGGAACTCTTGTCCGGACCGTGGCAGCGGAAGCAGGTTTCGGACATGATGGGCCGGATATCGCGATTGAACTGGACTTGTGCGTGGCCGCGGGCCGTGAGGACAAGCAGAGCGCACAGGGCTCCTCTGAGGTGCATCGTGGAACCAGTATACAGCCGGGGGCGGGCGGGATGGCGGGGTGGCGTAGGTTCGTTCTTGAGGGGCTTTGTTGATAACAAAAGACTTCTAGGTTCGTTTTGTAATCCGCAGTTTTCGAGGGCGGAGGGGGGCGGCGTGAGGGGCGCGGGGATGGAGCGACGAATAGTCATGGGGTTCAAGATAAGGCCCTCATAGTTCCATGATAGCGCGGGGGTCCAAGAGAGCGGAGAGTAAGTGGTTTGTTTTCAGTGGAAAGTGACTGTGAACGGACTGCGGGTACCGGAAATATCGGCCGCCCGGGCGATGCGCGTGATATGCTTTCTCTCACCTGAGGCCCGCAGGATCAAGGGTGAAGGGGATCAAGGCCTGCCGGCAAAGCGGGGCTTATGAAACCTACGTTTCTGTTTCTATCCGCCTTCTTCGCGCCGGCGATTCTCATCTCACAGCAATGGCCCGTGATTCCCGCGGATGAACTCCAGTTGACTCGGGCTCCCCGCGGACTGCGCAGGAACGCAATCCTTCTGTACCGTTCGCTGGCTTTCGACGACCAGAAGAAAACGGCCGAAGCGCATCTGCGGATCAAGATTCTTACGGAGGAAGGCCGCGAGCAAGCTAATATCGAAATCCCCTTCGTCAAGGGTTCGACGGAAATCGCCGACCTGCGCGCCAGAACCGTGCAGCCGGACGGCAAAGAGCAGGCCTTCGACGGGGCCGTCTACGAAAAAACTATTGTCCGCGCGAGGAAGTTCCGCTACCTGGCAAAGACCTTCACCCTGCCGGATGTGCAGGTCGGAAGCATTCTCGAATATCGCTACACCATAAAACGAAAGGAGGTCGGTGACGCCTCCTGGCATCTGCAACACGAACTCTACACGCTGCACGCCCGTTTCTCCATCAAACCGGCAAAGATCGAAGGGGTCTCGCTCCGCGCGGCAGATATGAACGTACGAGATGGTGTCCTGCCGAAGTGGAACGCGGATGGCAGCGCAACCTTGGAACTCGATAACGTCCCGGCTCTCGAATCGGAAGAATACACCTTACCCGAACGGGAGCTCATGCCCCGTTTCGAGTTCTACTATGAAGGTCCCGGCTCTAATATCGAGACCTACTGGACGGACACGTTTCAAGCGTGGGCGGAGGCCGCCGAAAGGTTCCTGGGGAAACCCAAGGACCTGGCGGACGCGGCCGCCTCCATCGTGGGAGCGTCGGATTCCTCGGACCAAAAGCTACGCAAAATCTACGCACGCGTTCAGCAACTGCGAAATCTCAGCCACGAAGGCGGACGGACCTCACAGGAGTTGAAGCGCCAGGAGATCAAGGAGAACAAGAACGTCCGGGATGTTTGGGCACGGGGGTACGGGGTCGGCGCCGAGATCGATCTGCTTTTCGTGGCCCTCGCCCGTGCCGCCGGCTTCGACGCCAGCTTCGTGAGGTATGCCGGCCGCAATCAGGGCGTTTTTCACCGCAACCTGCCCGACAGACGCCAGTTCAACGGAGTCCTGGCGGCGGTCACGCTGCCGAAGCAGGGAGGCGGTGCGGAGGACATTTTTCTCGACCCTGCCGTGCCCACTTTGCGGTACGGAATGCTCGACTGGGACAGCACGGGAGTTACCGGTGTTCGTCTACGGAGCGCGGATTCGCGGCCGGCTGCCACGTCTTACGAGTTCATTTCGATTCCCAACCGGCACGAATGGGGTGGAAGCATCCTGCGAAAGTCCGTGTTCGATTTGGATAGCGCCGGACGACTCTGGGGAACGGTCACCGTCTCGTTCGACGGCCAGGATGCCATCCTATGGCGGAAGCAGGCCAAAGAAGGAGACTTCGATGAGGCCACGAAGCGGGAAGAACTGGAAGGCGCCCTCAAGGCGTGGGTGATTGACGGGGCGCGCGTCAAGTTACTCAAGATGAGCGGCTGGGAGGACTCGCTCGAATCCCTGACGGCCGACTTCTCGGTGGAGATCCCGGATTTCGCCACGGTCACACCGCGGCGTTTGATGGTGCCCGTGACTGCCTTCCGCACACACCATCTCTTGCAGGACGCGACGCAACACGCCAACCGGATGTTCGCCTTCTATTTCAAGTACGCGTGGGAGGAAGACGACGATACCACTATCCGCCTGCCCGCAGGGACGGATACCGAGGAGTTGCCGGCGCCCGTATCCAGGGAAATGCCGAAAGCCAGCTACCAAAGCTCCTGGGAGAAGCTGCCAGGCGTGCTGCACACCAAGCGCAGGCTGGCCATCAATGCCATTTTCTATCCGGACCCGCGTCCGGTCCGTGAATTCTTCAGCGATGTCCGGGTCGGCGACGAGAACATCGCCCTGGTGCACAGGCCCGCACGGGATGGGAACTGACATGATCTCCGCAGGCTTTGCGATTCTGACAGCCGCGCTCCTGGCATCCAGCTCCGCCCGGGCAGCGGCGCCGGACTGGCTGCGGGCTCTCGTCTCCGCACCCTTGCCTTCGTATCCGGCCAAAACCGACGCCGTCATCCTTCTGGACGAGCGCGTCATCTCGGTGAAGGAAAACGGCGACATCAAAACCAACCGGCGCGTGGCTTTCAAAATCCTGCGCCGCGAAGGCAGCCAGTACGGCCGTTTCAGCGTCGCTTACGACCCGGATACCCGCCTCACGTTTCTCCGGGCCTGGTGCTTTCCCGCGGGCCAGGCGGAATACGAAGTGAAGGAGAAGGACGCGGTGGAAACCGGCCTTTCGCGAGAGTCCCTCTACTCGGATGTGCGCCGCAAGATCCTCTCTGTCCCGGCCACCGACCCTGGAAGCATCGCCGGATTCGAATATGAGCAGCGGAACCGGCCCTTCCTGCCGCAGTACGAGTGGGACTTTCAGCAGAGGATACCCGTGCGTAAGGCTCGCCTGGTTCTGCAGCTTCCGACAGGATGGGAGTTCAAGCCGGTATGGCGCAATTTCACGGCTAAGGAGCCCGTGGCCGCCGCCAATCAGTGGAGCTGGGAGCTGGACAACCTGCCGGGTATCGAACCTGAAGACCTGATGCCGGCCTGGAGGGCCGTTGCTTCCCAGATGGGCCTGAGCTATTTCGCCAAGGATCCCAGTGTTGTGAAGAATCAAGCCAACTGGAGGGACGTAGGCGCGTGGTACGGCTCGCTGGCTGCGCCGCGACTGTCCGCGACACCTTCTCTCGCGAGCATCACCTCTCAGGTGGTTGCCGGCGCCACCACTCCCTGGAAGAGACTCGAAGCGCTCTCTGCTTTCGTGCAAAAAGAGATTCGATACGTGGCTATTCCCATCGGCATCGGCAGCCACCAGCCCCATGCGGCCGCCGACGTGCTTGCCAACCGGTATGGCGATTGTAAAGACAAAGTCACTCTCCTTAAAGCCATGCTGAAGCAGGTTGGTATTGAGTCCTACTATCTGCTTGTCGATAGCGAACGTGGCGCGGTAAACCCGGATTTCGCCTCTGTCCTGAACTTCGACCACGTGGTGCTTGCCATTCGCCGCCCCGCGGGTGATGAAGCCGTTTTTGCGCTGGTGCAGCATCCGGTGCTCGGAGATCTCGTCGTATTCGATCCGACCGACGATCTGACGCCTCTCGGAACTTTGCCGGATTCCGAACAGGGTGCGTACGGCCTCCTGGTCAGGGAGGATGGCGGCGAGCTGTTGCGGCTGCCGGTTCACTCGCCATCGGCGTGCCGCCTGATCCGCACCGGTGCGCTCAAGCTCCTTGCGGACGGCTCGCTCTCCGGCACTGTGAAGGAGATACGCTGGGGCCGCTTTGCGGCCGAGACGCGCCGTGTATATCGCCTTGCGGAAGGACAAACGCAAGCTAAGATCCTCGAAGACTTCGTCGGACGTTCGATCGGACAGTTCCACTTGACGAGCGGCCTGATCGATAATCTCAACGGTCTGGAGGATCTCACGCTGACCTACATATTTAGCGCGCCGAACTACGGGAAGACCACCGGCCCCATGCTGCTGCTGCGGCCGCGCGTGCTGGGGCAGAAGGGCCTCGTGCTGGGCGAAAAGAAGGACCGACGCTATTCCGTAAGCCTCGCATCCAACTCCGTAGAGAGCGACATCTTCGATATCGAGCTGCCCGCGGAGTATGAGGTGGACGAGCTGCCTCGTCCCGTCACGTCGGACTACCCGTTCGCGAGATACACCAGCAAGGTGGAAATGAGAGGCAATACTCTCCATTACGAGCGGCACTATCTCACCCGGCAGGTCGAGATCCCCAGGGAGAGCTTTGACGACCTGTGGAATTTCCAGCGGCTTATATCCGCCGACGAGCGGGGTTATGCCGTACTGCGCAAGAGACCGTGAAATCACGCCACGGTGAAAAACGGGCTGGCGGCAATGCCAGCACCGCGTCAAAATCTACCTATGAGCGAATCTCCTCGTCGAAGCCTGCATACAGCCAGAGAGTTTAACGAGATGTACGCCGGGACACCTCCGT
>Ga0335080_10007567_pt1 | contig 11263 bp, 9 predicted proteins | sample Lox_Sample_34_FD_206720 | JGI IMG/M metagenome (GOLD analysis project Ga0335080, IMG submission 206720) | Soil microbial communities from Loxahatchee National Wildlife Refuge, Florida, United States - Lox_Sample_3.4 | ecosystem: Environmental > Terrestrial > Soil > Wetlands | place: USA: Florida...
CCCACCGGCTCAGCGATCTGCTCGATGCGCGCGGCGAAGAACGGCGTCTCGCGCAGCATCTCCACCACGCGGAAACGACTCTCGCCCTGACACACCAGGTGGTGCGCCCCCTCGGGCGTCGTCACGTAGCGGATGAGCGTGCCGAGCACGCCGATCTGGTACAGGTCGGCGGCGCTCGGCTTCTCGATCGCGGGATCACGCTGCGCGAGCAGCGCGATCTTGTGCCCGGAACGTACCGCTTCCTGCGCCGCCGCGATGCTCTGTTCGCGGCCGACGCTGATCGGCAGCACCACGCCCGGAAACAGCGCCACGTTGCGGATCGGCACGATGGGGAGCGCGTCCGCCGGCAACGGCGGCAGCTCGATGCGCGGCTTGGCACCGGGATTGTTGGTTTCCGCCATGGCTACTCGCGCCGGTCCGTCCGCACGAGTCGCACCTCGAGGCAACCGTTGAGGTATTGCGTGCCCGCGAGCTTGACGGGCGGACCCGACAACGCGATCCGCCTCACGAAGCGACCGTGCGGCAACTCCACGCGGCGGATCACGGCTTCGCGGTGCGCGAGCCTTAAGGGGCGCAGCGCGCTCACCGTGAGCGAACTTTGCTCGAGGCGAACCTCGATGTCCTCCGGGACGACTCCCGGCAGGGCAAAGAGCAGTATCAGGCCGTCCTCGGTCTCCTGGATGTCGACCGGCGGCTCCCAGTTGACCGCATCGCTCCCCGGTCCCAGGTAACGCAGGAACCGTCGCTGCAGCCGCTCCGCCTGGTCCGAGAGCTCCAGCGCCTGCAGCCACATCCAGCCGTATTCCCGCTCAATGCTCATTGCGCGTCTCGCCGCGTACCTGACCCGAGGCCGTAAGAGGCACGAGAGTATAGCGCGGCACCGCCGGCCACAGTTTCACGAGGGTTTTGGCAGCTGCGCGCGCTCACCCGAGCGGCAGCGCGATCGACAGGCGCCGCTACGGCTCCCAGCTCTTCGGCCGCAGCTCCCGCTCGACCCGCTCGCGCAGCTTGCCGAGCACGGCCTCCGCGGTCTCGGCGGTCGGGCGCACCTTCCCATCGATCTGCCAGCACCAGCCAAGGGCCGGACGGCGACGCAGCTCGATGCGCGTGACACGCGCCACCTCCGGCGCTTGTCGGGCGCTGTCCGCTTGCCCGGGACGTTCCACGGCGAGGCGTGTGTCGTACTCGCGCAGCTCGAGGTAGGCACGGCGCGCCGAGTCCGGCTCGAGCTCACAGTCCGCGAGCTGAATCGATTGACCCTGCAGGACCACCACGAAGCCGCCGACCGAGGCACCGGGACCGGACTCGATTTCCCACCCGGTGCGCGCAGCCGTCTCAGCGGCCTGCTCCTGAACTGCGCCGACGAGTGCCTCACGGGCGGCGCTCCACGCAGCGGTTCCGCTCTCGAGCAACCGTGCGGTCTCGGCGTCGAATGCCCGGCGTTGCTCGAGCGCAGCGGCGCGATCGGTGGGCGAGGCGTGTTGCAACTGCGCGCCGAGCTCCTGCGCCCGTGCCTTGATGACGCCGATCAATTGCTCGATCGGGTAGCTCTCGGGATCGAACTGCAGGTAACCCTCGGGCAGCCACTCCGGCGTCGCCGCGCCGTCGAGATTCAGCAGAACGAGGCTGCGATAGTTCGTCGCGGTGCAGCGCTCCCGGATCGCCCCCTCCTCGGCGGCAGTCCAGGCCGTTCCGCCCCAACCACTGCGGTAGAGGAGGAGGCTGAGCCGAGCACGCTCGCGAAATACTGTGCGCGCAGATTCCATGCCGTCGCCGGCGGAGCGCGACTCGCGGTCGCGCGCGTGCACGAAGACGCGCAGCTCGACCCCGAGGCGTTCGACGAAATCGAGCGCCAGGTCGAGATCGCCGCGGACGAACGAGATGGCGACGTCGAACTCGTAGTTGCGGCTGCGTGCAGCTTCCATGCTCGAGACTTCAGCCACCGGAGCTCGGGCAGGTGAACTCGCTCGCGGTCTTGGGCTGCGGCTGCACCAGCTTCCACCCCGCGGGTATCTCGAACTGCGCAGGCGGCACCGTGCCGACGGTGATCGCGGTCGTTTCAATCGTGACCTGTGCAGCCTGCACCATGCCCGGTGCGGGCGCGCTGGCGGGCGCGCTCGAGGAAGCCGCAGTCGGCGCCGGGGCCGGCGCGCTTTTCTTCTGGAACAGCCCACTCACCAGCTTGCTGCCGAAGGCACTCGCCGCGGAGCTTGCCACCGAGCTTGCCACGCTGTTGCCGACGGCGTTGGCCGCGGCGCTGCCCGCGGCAGCCCCGGCGGCGCCCGACGCGGAGCTCGTTGCGGCGTCGGCCGCCGCCTGGCCCGCATCGCCCACCGGATTGGCCGCAGCGCCACCGGCGGCGCCACTCTGTCCCTTCACCGCGGCGCAGTGCTCACCGCCGAAGGCAATACGCACGGCTGTCTTGAGCGGATAGCCCTTCAACTGGTCGGCCTTGGCAGATAACTGCCTGAGCGTACCGGCATAGGGGGCGAGAAACTGGCTCATCTGCGTGCGCAGCGCCGCGGCGCTTCGATCATCGATTCCGAGTTTCTGGTGGTACGCCGCCTGGAACGCGCGACGCTCATCGAGCCCCGCGATCGTGTCCTGAGTGAGCCAGCTGTCCATGGAGAAGACGAAGTCACAGACGTCGCCGGTACTCTTGTCCGTGCAGCTCTGGCTCAGGGCGATCTGCGTGAGCTGCGCATCGTGACCCGCGAAGCTCGCATGCGTCCCGGTTTGCTTGACCTCGATCTTCGGGTCCGAAAGCTGGCACTTCGAGGTGTCGGGAGCGCTCGGCGCGGAGGTGTGCTGCAGCGCCGGACACTGCTTGATCTTCTCCATCGCCGCCTGGGCCTGCTGCTCGGCGGCCGCCCGCTCCGCCGCCGTAAGGAAGGCCGTCTCACGGTATTCCTTCTTCTTCGGTTCCAGTGTCCACTCGACGCCGCGATCCAGGCGGATGATGGTCCCGCCCTGCGCGTTGCCACACACCATCGACATGAAGCCCTCGCAGTGCAGATCGCTGTCACTGCGCTGCTTGTCCGCGGTGGTGAGCTCGGTGCTCTTTCCGTGTGCCTTGATGAAGGCGAGATCGAAGGTGGTCTGCTGTTCGACCGTGACGTCCGCGCCGGCTACGGAGGCCGTGAGGAGCGCAACAGTTCCGAACAGACGGGCGCGGCTGAGTGGGTGGTGGACTCTCATATTCTTTGTTCTCTTCATTTGGTTCTCCGTGGCCGGAGGCTCCGCGCCCGGGGATCGGGTGGTCTGCGCGTGCGGCGCGGCTACCCGCGCCGGCTGCCCAAGGCGGCCCGCACACAGTCTATTCCGTCGGCGCCTTTCTGGGGAGTCGTGCTCCGCCGCCGCTTGCGAGCCTCATAGACGCAAGCGCAACATGCCGCGCGCGATACCGTGCCACTTCGCGCTGCGGTGAGGAAACGAGGCTATGTGCGACGATCACTCGCTGGATGACATGATCGAATACCGGTTGCGCTCGGCGCGCGTCTCGAGACGCACTTTCGGGGCAATGACGATCGTCGCGGGACTCCTCTCGGCGCTGCGGCCCGTGGCGCGAGCCGCCGAGGTGCAGGAGGCGGAAGTCGACATAAAAACCCCGGACGGCACGGCGGATGCGTACTTCGTGCATCCCGCGGGCGGCGCCTCTCCGGGTGTGCTCATGTGGCCGGATGTGTTCGGGCTGCGTCCCGCCTTCCGCCAGATGGGCAGGCGACTTGCGCAGTCAGGGTACGCGGTGCTCGTCGTAAATCCGTTTTATCGCAGCCACCGGGCGCCGACAGCCCCCGAGCACCCGGACTTCAACGATCCCGCAACCCGCTCGGCACTGATGACGCTGATGGGCTCGCTGACGCCAACGACTGTGATGACCGACGCAACGGCATTCGTGAGCTGGATCGATGCCCAGCCGTCGGTGGACCGCAAGCGCAAGATGGCAACGACCGGCTACTGCATGGGCGGCCCTTTCACCATGCGCACCGCCGCGGCTTTCCCCGACCGTGTCGGCGCCGGCGCGTCCTTCCACGGCGGCCATCTGGTAACCGACGCGCCCGACAGCCCGCACCTGCTCATCCCGAAGATGAAGGCGCACTATCTCTTCGCGATCGCGGAGAACGACGACCAGCGTGAGCCCGAGACAAAGAGCGTGCTCCGCGCCGCATTCGCCAGGGCGCACCTTCCGGCCGAAATCGAGGTGTACACGGGCACGATGCACGGATGGTGCCCGCCGGACTCCCAGGTCTACAACCATGACCAGGCCGAGAAGGCCTGGAGCCGGATGCTGGTGCTCTTCAAGGGCGCGCTCGCGTAGGCGCCCGTCACAGACGCAGATCGCTCAGCCCCGGATGATCCTTGGGCCGCGGTCCGGGCGCCGCCCAGTGGAACTGGCGCTCGGCCTCGGTGATGGGGAGGTCGTTGATCGAGGCGATGCGCCGGCGCATCAGTCCGCTCGCGTCGAATTCCCAGTTCTCGTTCCCGTACGAGCGGAACCAGTGCCCCGAGTCGTCGTGCCACTCGTATGCAAAGCGCACGGCGATGCGGTTCTCACCGAATGCCCAGATCTCCTTGATGAGGCGATAGTCGAGCTCGCGGCTCCACTTGCGGCGCAGAAACTCCTGAATGGCGGCGCGCCCGTGGAAGAACTCCGCGCGGTTGCGCCACTGGGAGTCCTCGGTGTAGGCGAGCGCGACGCGCGGCGGATCGCGGCTGTTCCAGGCGTCCTCGGCGGCTCTCACCTTGGTGGTGGCGCTGGCGAGTGTGAACGGCGGCTTCGGCGGCGGTGCGGTGCCGCCGGCAGGTCCCGGTGAAGCGTCGGTCATGATACAGCTCCCGTTGCGTGGCCGCTTAGCCGCAGGGCGCTCACCGCCGCTGCGGTCACGGCGAGCAGCGCCGCGACAAACAGCGCCAGGTGCGACCCGCCAACGTCGTAGGCGCGAAACAGTATGGCAACTCCCGCCGCGCCGACCGTTTGTCCGAGAAGGCGCGCGACGCCGAGCATACCGCCGGCGGCCCCACTGCGCGCGCGCGGCGCGGACGCCAGGATGGCGCGGTTGTTCGGCGCCTGAAAGAAGCCGAACCCCAGGCCGCAGAGCGCCATCCGCCAGACGAAGCCCCCGGCGCCGCCGCCCGGATAAAGCGCCAGCAGTAGCAGGCCGAGCGCGAGCGCGAGCAATCCCAGCCCACACAGCGTGCCGGCGTTGTAGCGGTCGGCGAGTCTCCCGGCCACCGGCGCCGCGGCGGCGAGCGCCAGCGCCCAGGGGGTCATCAAGAGGCCCGTTTCCACCGCGCTGTGTCCGAGACGCTGCAGCTCGAAGGGCAGCGCGACGAGCGCGGCCGCTTGTGCCGTGAAGGAGAAAGTAGAAGTCGCGAGTGACAGTGAGAACACCCGCAGGCGCAGCAGGTCGAACGGCACGATCGGTGCGGCGCGCGGCCGCTCGTGTCGCGCCAGCAGCCATCCCAGAGCGCAGCCGCTGCCGATTTCACCGAGCGCCAGCGGCGTCGCCGCGTGATGCGCGAGTGATTGCAGGCCGCTGAGCAGCAGCCCGAGCGCTCCGGCATAGAGCGTGGCGCCTGCGAGGTTGAGCTGCCGATGCGCGCGCTCGCTCTCCGGCAGCGCGAAGAGGGCAACGACGAGCGTGAGGGTGCCGAGCGGCACGTTGATACCGAACAGCCAGCGCCAGTGCGCAACCGCGAGCACCGCCGAGGCGATGGTCGGCCCCAAGGCTGCCGAGGTGGCGACCACGAAGGCGTTGATGGCTACGGCGCGGCCGAGGTACCGGTGCGGGTAGGTGTGGCGCACCAGTGCGCCGCTCACGCTCATGATTCCGGCCGCCCCGAGTCCCTGCAGGACGCGCGCCAGGCTGAGCGACAGCAGGTCGGACGCGAAGGCGCAGGCGAGCGAACCGAGCGTGAATACGACGAGTCCGGTTTGCGACACGCGCCGATAGCCGACGATCTCGCCAAGCGATGCGAGCGGCAGCAACAGCATGAGAATCGCGAGCTGATACGCATTTATGACCCAGATCGACGCCGCAGACGTCGCGTGGAAGTCGCGTGCGATGGTGGGCAGCGCCACGTTGACGATCGTGCTGTCGAGCACCGTCATGGAGATGGCGAGCGCGATGGCAGCGACCGCCCAGTGGCGCCGTGGCACGGGCAGTCCGTCAGGGTGCGCAGCGGGGGTGGGCATCCGCGGCCCATCATATAGAGGAGCGCGCGCACGTGTCATAACACGGAGCCCTGCGGCCCTGAACCCCCGGTGGCGCCCCCGCGCGCATGCGGATGTGAACGGCGTCACGTTTCCCGCGGGAACCGCTCCGCAGGGCGGCGGTTACAATGCCATCGAGCGACCGCTTGAATCAGCGAACAACAACGGCATATTCATGGAAGTGAACGGGCGGACGTCCGCGACGGCCGTTGCCGATCGGGCAGAGCGCCGGCGCGACGAGCGCCGCAAGAGCGTGCTGCGGGCCCTCTTTCATGGGAGCTTCAGGCCTCGCCGTCGTGGCCCGCGCCGCGCCGGTGAGAGTGCCGTGAGCGCGGTTGACTGGCATCACCCACAGTGGCTCGCCATCGCGGTGCTGATCGTGACGTTCTCCTGCAGCGATGCGTTCCTTACGCTCATGCTTCTCGAGCAGGGCGCCTACGAGGTGAATCCCCTGATGGCCCCGCTGCTCCTGCAGGGCTCGGGCGTGGCGTTTGCGGTCGTGAAGATCGGCCTCACCGCGAGCGGCGTCGTACTGCTGACACAATTGGCGCGTATCAGGGCTTTCGGGCGTGTCCCGGTCGGCTTCGTGCTCTACACGGTGCTGGCGCTCTATGGGGCGCTGATCGTGTACGAATTCCACCTGCTGAACGGCCCGTGAAGCCACCGCCGGGGCCCTTATCCGCCCCGCGGGCTGTTTTCCGCTAAACTACTGGCCTGCCGGCCTTTTCCCGCATGCTCGAACCAACACCCCTCTACGGCGGCAACGCCGAGTACCTCGACGCCCTCTACGAGCAGTATCTGCGCGACCCCGCGAGCGTAGAGGAGCGCTGGCGCAGTTACTTCGCGCAGCTCGCGGCAGGCGCCGCCGAGCGCGCGCACGGCCCGATCCGCACTGCCATCGCGCAGCGCGCCTCGGCCGCCAGCGTGACGGCCGCTGCTGGAGGATCCGCTGCGAACGCCAAGCAGGCGGCGGTGTCGCGACTGATCCAGGTGTGGACCAACCGCGGGCATCTGCTGGCCACCATCGATCCGCTCGCGCTGATGCCGCGCCCGCGACCGCGCGTGCTCGACCTCGACTACTTCGGGCTCGCGCCATCCGACCTCGATACGGAGTTCTACACCGGCAGCCGCATCGATGCGGTACCGAAGCGGCTGAAGCTCCGCGACATCCTCGCGCAGCTGCAATTCATCTACGCCGGCAACGTGGGCGCAGAGTTCGCGCACATGTCGGAGTCGGAGGAGCGGCTGTGGCTGCAGGATGAATTCCAGGAGGGACGCCTGCGTCACCGCTTCAGCCCCGAGGAGCAGCGCAACATTCTCTGGCAGCTGACCGCCGCCGAGGGTCTCGAGCGCTACCTGCACACGCGCTACGTCGGACAGAAGCGCTTCTCGCTCGAAGGCGGCGAGGCGCTCATTCCGCTGCTCGACGACCTCATCCAGCGTGCCGGCGGCGTTGGCATCGAGGAGGTCGTCATCGGCATGGCGCATCGCGGACGCCTCAACGTCCTGGTGAACCTTCTCGGCAAGTCTCCGGCGGAGCTGTTCTCGGAGTTCGAAGGGGCCTACGACCCGCTGCGACTCAAGGGGTCCGGGGACGTGAAGTATCACAAGGGCTTCTCCGCGGACCTGCGCACCGGTGATCACAATGTGCACGCGGTGCTCGCGTTCAATCCCTCGCATCTCGAGGTCGTCGATCCGGTGGTCGAGGGCTCGGTGCGTGCCCGCCAGGAGCGGCGCGGGGATGAGCGCGCGCAACGCGTCCTGCCGCTTCTGATCCACGGCGACGCGGCATTTGCCGGACAGGGCGTGGTGATGGAGACGCTGCAGCTCAGCCAGGCACGCGGCTTCTCCACCGGCGGCACGCTGCACGTCATCATCAACAATCAGGTCGGCTTCACCACCTCCGCGACCGCCGACGCGCGCTCGACCATGTACGCGAGCGACGTGGCGAAGATGCTCGAGGTGCCGATCTTCCACGTGAACGCCGACGACGCCGAAGCGGTGGTGTTCGTGACGCGTCTCGCGCTCAAGTACCGCATGCGCTTCCGCAAGGACGTGGTGATCGACCTCGTATGCTATCGCCGCCACGGCCATAACGAGGCTGACGAGCCCGCCGCCACGCAGCCGGAAATGTACCAGGTCATCCGTCAGCATCCGACCGCCCGACAGCTGTACGCCGGGCAGCTGATCGCCGCCGGCGTGCTTACCGAGGCGGACGCGCAGGCGATGCTCGAGCAATACCGCAACGGACTCGACGAAGGTCGCCCGCAGGCGCGCGCCTCGCTCGGGATGATCGGCAACAAATACACGGTCGACTGGAGCGCATATGCGCAGGCCGACTGGACGGAGCGCGTGCCGACCGGCGTCCAGCTGCCGCGGCTGCGCGCTCTCGGTGAGCGCATCAGCGCGGTACCGGAAGGCTTCACACTGCATCCGCGCGTTGCGCAGCTCATGGCCAACCGCAGGAAGATGGTGCAGGGTCTGCAGCCGCTCGATTGGGGGTGTGCCGAGACGTTGGCGTACGCCTCGCTCCTCGAGGACGGCTTTGGCGTGCGCCTGAGCGGACAGGACACCGGCCGTGGCACGTTCTTTCATCGTCACGCGGTGCTGCACGATCAGAAAAACGGCGCCACCTGGGTCCCGCTGCAGCACGTGTCCAACCCGCAGCCGCGCGTGCAGGTGATCGACTCGGTACTCTCGGAAGAGGCGGTCATGGGCTTCGAGTACGGCTACGCCACCACCGAGCCGCACTCGCTCGTGGTCTGGGAAGCGCAGTACGGTGACTTCGCCAACGGCGCCCAGGTGATCATCGACCAGTTCATCAGCTCGGGCGAGGCCAAGTGGGAACGCTTCTGCGGCCTGGCGCTGCTGCTGCCGCACGGCTACGAGGGGGCGGGACCCGAGCATTCCTCGGCGCGGCTCGAGCGCTTCCTGCAGCTGTGCGCGGAGAACAACATGCAGGTGTGCGTACCTTCGACACCCGCGCAGATGTTCCACATGCTGCGGCGGCAGATGCACCAGTCGTTCCGCAAGCCGCTGGTCGTCATGACGCCGAAGAGCCTGCTGCGGCACGAGCTGTCGGTCTCCGCGCTCGAGGACCTCACGCGCGGGGGCTTCGCGCGCGTGATCGGCGAGATCGACGAGCTGCCGGTGGACGAGGTGCGCCGCGTCGTGTTCTGCAGCGGCAAGGTCTACTTCGACCTGCTCAGAGCGCGTCGCAAGGAGGGGCTGCGTGATGTCGCGGTGGTGCGCATCGAGCAGCTCTATCCCTTCCCGAGTGATGAGTACCAGGTGATTCTCGACCGCTACGCCAACGCGCGGGAGGTCGTGTGGTGCCAGGAGGAGCCGCAGAATCAGGGCGCCTGGTACCAGATCCGCCATCGTCTCGAGGGACTCGCGATGGGTCGCCGCCCGGTGCTGTACGCCGGGCGGGCACCGGCCGCGGCGCCGGCCACCGGCATCGCGAAGATTCACGAGATCGAGCAGCAGAGGCTGGTGGCTGCCGCGCTCCATTCAACCAGCACCGAGGAGTCTCCGCGCGACACGGTGCGCCTCAAGGCGCTCGTCCCCGGTGCGGCCGCAGGGGCCGCACCCGTTGCGCCACCCCCGGCGGCCACGCCGGCTCCGCTGAGAAAGCGCTCATGAGCACCGAGATCCGTGTCCCCCAGCTGCCGGAGTCCGTTGCGGATGCGACGCTCGTGACGTGGCACAAGCGTCCCGGCGATGCGATCCGCCGCGACGAGAATCTCGCCGATCTCGAGACCGACAAGGTGGTGCTCGAAGTCCCGGCCCCGGCCAACGGCGTCGTGAGTCAGATCCTCGTGCCGAGCGGCACGGTGGTGACGAGTGGCCAGGTGCTCGCGGTGATCGAGGAGGGTGGGGCGTCCGCGGCGAGGAGCCCGGCACTGCCCGCCCGTGCCCCCGCCCCTGCCGACGGTGATGGCGCGAAGGAAGCCGGCAAGCTCAGCCCCTCGGTGCGCCGGCTGGTCGAGGAGAATCATCTCAACCCGGCTGCCATACCGGCATCCGGCCGCGATGGGCGCCTTACCAAGTCGGACGTAGTCGACTACCTGAAAAAGCCCGCCGAAGCGCCGCGCGCCGCCGCAGCGGCGGCCCAGGCGCCCGCCGCAGCGGCTCCGTCGCTAGCCGCGCCGTCGCCGGTGGCACGCGCGCCAGCGGTGCGCCCACCCGGCGCGGGCAGCGGACGTGCCGAGCAGCGCGTGCCGATGACGCGGCTGCGGGCGCGCATCGCGCAGCGGCTCATCGAGGCGCAGTCGACGCAGGCGTTGCTCACCACGTTCAACGAAGTCGATCTCACGGCGGTCCAGGAGCTGCGCCGCCGCTACCTGGAGCGCTTCGAGAAGGAGCACGGCGTGAAGCTCGGCTTCATGTCGTTCTTCGTCAAGGCCGCGATCGAGGCGCTACGGAAGTTTCCGGTGCTCAACGCCTCCGTCGACGGCAACGACATCATCTACCACGAGTACTACGACATCGGCGTCGCGGTCTCGACCGACCGCGGGCTCGTCGTGCCGGTGGTGCGCGACGCCGACACCAAGAGCTTTGCGGCGATCGAGAAGGAAGTGGCGGACTATGCGCGCAAGGCGCGCGCGGGCACGCTCGCCATCGAGGATCTCACCGGCGGCACGTTCACCATCACCAACGGCGGCGTGTTCGGCTCGCTCATGTCCACGCCGATCGTCAACGCGCCGCAGAGCGCCATCCTCGGCATGCACAAGATCCAGGAGCGGCCGATGGTCGTCGCCGGCGCGATCGCGGTGCGTCCGATGATGTATCTCGCCGTCACCTACGATCACCGCATCATAGACGGTCGCGAGGCGGTGCAGTTCCTCGTGACGATCAAGGACTCGCTCGAGGATCCCGGACGCATGCTGCTCGGCATCTGAAGCGCTAGGGCGGGGGCACGCCAGCGCCTGGCGGGGCGCGCCGCACGCGACAACCCCGCGTGCCCGGGCGGCGTCCGCGTCGCGGTGCAGTCCTCAGAACACGTGGCGGAAGATCCAGTACAGCAGGCCCGACAGCAGGATCGCC
>Ga0335080_10007571_pt1 | contig 11258 bp, 12 predicted proteins | sample Lox_Sample_34_FD_206720 | JGI IMG/M metagenome (GOLD analysis project Ga0335080, IMG submission 206720) | Soil microbial communities from Loxahatchee National Wildlife Refuge, Florida, United States - Lox_Sample_3.4 | ecosystem: Environmental > Terrestrial > Soil > Wetlands | place: USA...
AAACAGCGACTCGTACGGGCGGCACACCAATTGGACGCCCATGCCGAGTCCCAAAAGAACCGCGTCGCGAGTCACAACCCGTTCGCGCAGCCGGCCCAACGCTCCGAACACCAGGCAGCCGGCAATCGCCGTAACGGCTCCACCCCAATAGCAGTTCATCCAGAGATTGAGCGCACCGAACTGGCACGCCGCCAGCAGCCCTCCCACGAGCGCCCATCCGGGCGAAGTCCATCCGCGCAGCATCCAGTAGCAAAGTGGCGCGATCAGCGCCATCGAAATGAGTACACCCGCCCACGGTAGTCCAAACAGTACCTGGCCGAATGCGAGTACGGCGCCCTGCCCGATCGCGTAAATCGAACTGTACGCCGGCTGGTGGAGCACGAAGATCGTCTCGAAGAAGCGGTGCATCGGGTGCGTGGTGTTCGCCAGCCGGAAGTGCGCCAGTGTGTCGCCCAGCAGAAAATAGCTGAAATCGTCGGAGCCGTAGGGCGTCGGCACAGGGTGCATCGGAAGAAGGGCCAGCCGGAGCGTGATGACCAGCGCGAACAGGAACGTCATGCACCACAGGGGGCGCCGCGCCAGCTTTTGAGCGGCGGGTTCGACCCAGGGCCGGGCGAAAATGAGCAGCACAAGCAGCAGGGCGAAGGAGAACTCGATAAAGTCGACGGCTCCGAAACCGATCGGATTCTGCAGCGGAAGGAAGGACCGGAATAGGTGAAGGAGGTACATTCGCCGTTGCGGGCTCAGGCTTCCGCGCGCCGCCGCTCCACCCACCGGATCGCAGCCGCCAGCAGCAAGACCATGGTGAGCACCACGGCCGCCATGTTCCATGCGTTGTGGGTAAGGAAGCCGCGCGCGTCCTGGCCCAGCCGCATCGCCAGCCAAGCCTCGCCGAAGTAGCGGACCACGCGTGCCAGAAAAACTACCGCCAAGAAGCGGCCCGTGGGCGTGCGCATTGCGCCGGCCGAAACCACGAAGACCTTCAACGGCAACGGAACGAACGGCACTACCGCGGGAATGAACACCGTCAGGAGCCCGTATCGCGCAAACCACTGCCGGAACCTCTCGCTTCGCGTGCCGGGGGTGAAATCACTCTCCGTCTGCCGGAGGAAGCGGCTTCCGCCATACCGGGCAGCGCGGAACAGCGCGTAATTACCGGCCAGCGACCCGAGCACGGCAAGACCGGCAGCGAGGTTTGCGTATTGAGGCTTTTGGACTGCGACGCCGATGAGCAGGGCGTCGAGCGCGGCCGGCAGCGGGATCCCGACGGAATCGAGGAAGCAGAGTACCAGAACACCCAGTGGGCCGAAAGCAATCAGGGCGTCGGCTATGGATTTCAGCAACAACCCCATCTTAACAAACGAGGCTCTCTACCTCCTGGAAATCGCCGGCAGCATGCTGACCCGGAACGCCGCCACTTGCAAGCGGCGCTCCGAGCGCGAACGCGCCTGCAGTAAGTTGCAGGGCTCGCGATCCTCGGACGCAGGGCGGTCAAGACCCCTGCGGCCGAAGCGATGCTGATGACGATCGTGGCACAGCACACTGCTACGTTGCGCTCGTCCGGAATTTAAGAAGAAAACGGAGGCGCTCCTGACGAAGTTCCGCCGGGGTGCAAAATTATGGCGTCCCCAGGGGGATTCGAACCCCCGTTACCGCCGTGAAAGGGCGATGTCCTAGGCCGGGCTAGACGATGGGGACTTGCAGACTGGATGCGGGCGAGCCCGATACAAGTGACCTGTCTTCCACTAATCTAACACACCCGCTCTAGCGAGCGGCCAGAGCGGCCGATGGCCTCAGCGCACGATCCGCGGCGGCGGTGAGCAGCGCCGGACCGATCGCAGGCAGAGGCAGAACCTGGGAAACTGCTCCGATAGCGACCGCCTCCCGAGGCATTCCGTACACCACGCACGTGGATTCATCCTGCGCGATGGTGTGCGCGCCGGCTTGGCGCATCCGCAGCAGTCCCTGCGCCCCGTCGGATCCCATCCCGGTGAGCAGGGCGGCCACGGCGCGTGCGCCCGATGCTTCGGCCACGGATGAGAACAACACATCTACCGACGGCCGCTGATAGCAGACCTTGGGTCCGGGTTTCACAATCACGCGGAATCTGCCTCCGGTTTTTCGAAGCAGCATGTGAAAGTCGCCAGGCGCGACCAGGGCCACTCCGGGCTGGAGCGTGTCGTTATCTTCCGCCTCTTTCACCTTCAGGGCGGAAATGCTGTTGAGCCGATTGGCGAAGGCGCGCGAAAATTGCGGTGGAATGTGCTGCGCGATTACAACCCCGGGGCAAGTGGCGGGCAATCGGCTCACGATGGCGGCAATCGCTTCCGTGCCGCCCGTGGATGCTCCGATGGCGAGGACGGTCTCCGCGGGCGCGGCGTGCGGCTGCCAAACCGGCCCAGGAACCGCGATCTCCTCCGCTGCCGCGCGAGGCCGCAGGCGGGCACAGGCTGCTGCTCGGACCTTCTGCGCCAGCGTACGGCGGAGCTCTCCAACGGAATAGGGACCGCCCGGCTTGGCCAGGACCTCCAACGCCCCCCACTCCATCGCCTGAACCGCGGCCCGGCAGGACGATTGCGCGAGGCTGCTGATTATTATGGCTGGCATGGGGCGGAACTGCATCAGGCGCTTCAGAAAGGTCAGTCCGTCCATGCGAGGCATCTCGATATCCAGCGTCAAAACGTCGGGCTCGAGCGCGAGAATCTTGTCGCTCGCGATATACGGGTCCGGAGCCGTTCCGGCTACTTCGATATCCGGCTCGGCGCTGAGCGCCTCCGTCAGGACCTTGCGGACGATCGCGGAGTCGTCGACAATCAGGACGCGGATTTTACGGTTGCCGGGCATATCATGCAATCGGCCATCCTCACGATGAACGGCTCCATAAGGAATCCTTCCGCGGCGCCTTGCGATATACCGCCGGCTGAATGTACTGGAGCGAGTGGCTGACGCGGGTGAGGCTCTCCGCATGACCGACAAAAAGGTAACCGCCGGGCTCGAGACAGTCGGAAAGCTGCCGGATGACTTGCTCTTGGGTCGAACGGTCGAAGTAAATCATCACATTGCGGCAGAAAACGACCGGGAACTGCCGCCCCCAATTGTAGGTCTTCACCAGATTGACCCGGCGAAAAGCCACCAGGCTGCGCAACGTGTCCGAGACGCGGTAGGCGGCCGGCGGCCTGCCCTCCGGCTCAAAATATCGAGCCAGCCACGCCGCGGGCAAGCCCTGGCACCGGTCCACCGGATAAGTGGCGCGTTGGGCAAACGCCAGGGCCTTCCGCGAAATGTCGCTTGCAACGATGCGGATTGTTGCGGATGGCAGCACGTCGCGCGCTATTGCAGCCAGTGTCCAGGCCTCTTCGCCGGTGGAGCACGCCGCGCTCCATACCTCCACCTGGCGGTTGCGAAGTTGGGGCAGTACCTTGTCGCGCAGAAAGGCAAAGTGGTCGGGTTCGCGCAGAAACGCGGTGTGGTTGGTGGCGAGGGCATCGATCATCGCCGCCAAGCCCCCACCGGTTTTGTCGGCCACGATACTGTTGTAGTATTCGTCGAAACAACGGTGGCCGCCGTTCACCACAAGCCGGCGTAGCCTGGCCGAGACCAGCTCCTCTTTGCCTGATTTCAGGTCCAGCCCGAAGGTCGAGTAGGCAAGCCGGCGGATCTTTTCGAATTCTTCTGGCGCCAGGCGGCGCAGCGTATCCGGCTCGCCGGGCTCAATGCACGGATTCAACGGCCTTCTCCTTGAAAATCCGTTCGAGGTCGAGGATAAGGCCCACCCGGCCGTCGCCGAGAATCGCTCCTCCCGCAATCCCATGCACCTTCTTGAAGGTTTCTCCCAGGGCTTTTATCACGACTTCCTGTTTTCCGATCAACGCGTCCACCAGCACGCAGAAGCGCTGGCCTTCGACCTCGGCCACCACCAGCACGGATTCGAGTGGGTCTTCGCTTCGCGGCGCCACCCGGAACGAGTTGTAGAGCCGGACAACGGGCAAGAGCGAACCACGAACCAGCGCCATTTCCGCGCGCTGTTGGACCGTCCATATGGTGTCCGGCTTGGGGCGGAACATCTCGCGAACCGCAAACAAGGGTATGATGTAGCGCTCCTCGCCGACTGAAACCACCAGCCCGTCGATGATAGCCAGGGTTAAGGGAAGCTTCAGCAAAAATGTCGCGCCCCGCAGGGGTGTGGAGCGGATCTCGATCCGGCCGCGCAGTTTCTCGATGTGGCGCCGGACTACATCCATGCCGACGCCCCGGCCGGACACGTTGGTCACCTGAGCGGCGGTCGTGAAGCCGGGTTCGAAGATCAGGTCGTATACCTCTCCGTCGGAGAGGCCCTCGGCGGACGAGATCAGGCCGCGCTGCAGTGCCTTGGCTGTGATGGCCTCGCGATCCAACCCGCGTCCGTCATCGGCTATCTCGATGACCACCTGTCCGGCACGATGCTGAGCACGAAGCAGCAGCCGCGCGACTTCCGGTTTCCCTGTCTTCCTGCGTGTCGCGGGAGGTTCGATTCCGTGGTCCAGCGCGTTGCGTACCATGTGCATCAGCGGATCCGCCAGTTCCTCGACGATCGTGCGGTCCAGCTCAATTTCGTCGCCCTGCGTTTCCATCTCGACTTGTTTGCCGAACTGCCGGGAGAGATCGCGAACCAGGCGCGCCATGCGGCGGAAGAGCGGTCCGATCGGCACCAGTCGCATCGCCATCGCAGTCTTCTGCAGTTCGGCGGTGATCCGCGTGAGATGCGCGATTTTGCGCTGCAGCAGCGGGCTGGTGGCCTTCGCCAGATCCGCATCGTGACGAACCAGGGATTCCGCGATAACCATTTCCCCCGCCATATCCACCAGGTAATCGAGCTTGGCGGTATCCACCTTGACTGCCATGATTTCGCCGCGCCGCGCTGGAGCGGGAGGCTGCGGCTCGGCCGTGGGAGCCTGTGCCTGTGCCGTCGGTTGTGCCGGCTGCGGCTTGGGCGGCTCCGCCGCGGCCTCACAATGGATCAGCTCCCGGATGCGCTCCAGCAGCCTTGTATCCGGGCCTGGCGCCGCCGACGGAAGTTGGCTGAGGCAAGATTCGAGATGCGCCAGCCATCTGCGCAAGTAGTCTGCGCTTGCGAGGATGACATCGATCGCCGCCGGCGTAATAGTGAGCTCGGCATTGCGAGCCTGATCCAGTACCGTTTCAACTTCGTGCGCAAGTTTCTGGACGTCCCACAATTCCAGGAAGCCCGCCAGCCCTTTGATGGTATGAAAACCCCGGAATGCTGCGTTCAGGGCTTCCGAATCGCAGGGGTCGCGCTCCAGGATCAGCAACTGGGTTTCAACGGCCGACAAATGCTCGCGGCTCTCCACCAGGAAATCCGACACCAGCTCGGGATCTTGAGCGAGACAGATTGTGGGCGTAGCCGCCGGGGCCTTGTCCCGATCGAGGACCTTCTGCAGGTTGGCGATCCCGTCCTGCAGAACTGAGAGGGCGGGCGCGCCCGCGGTTAGCGCGTTCAACACGCCGGCGGCTGCTCTGGCGACCGGCTGGGCACCGAGGCGGACGGCACAAGCGTGAAGCTTTTGCAAATCCGGCAGCCACGCCCGCGCGTCGCTGCCGCTGGCATCGTCTACGACCAAGCGAAGTGCCAGGTCTTCAATCTGTCGCACCAGTTCCAGAGAGGGGGTCACCTTTCCTCCCGCGACCGTGCGTTTTCGACAGTCTGAATCGAAATGACGGATCGATTCGTCTCCCCGCCTTCTGCAGGCCGTCGAATCGCTTGATGGAGCGCACAGAGGCTATTTTGGAACGCGATTTCGTCCATCACCCGCACCACATGTGCGTCGTTCCTATTAGAATGGCTGAGTTGGATTATCACTTGGCGATTCCCCACGCTTTCCGCCCTGCCCCGCCACGCGCGGCGCCTAGCGCAGCATGACGTTGAGATTCTGAAGATCCTGGCTGGAGAGAACCTTGTCGATGTCGAGCAGGATCTTGACCTTGCCCTTCGCCTTGGCCATGCCAAGCAGGTAGCCCGCGGCAACCTCCTCGCCGAAATTTGGCGTGTCTTCGATCTCGGAGGCGGTCAGATTGATCACTTCGCTGACGCCATCCACTACGATTCCCATGTGCACTACGCCGCTTTCTCCCTGGACCTGGGTCACGATGATGCAGGTTCGCTGCGTGTACTCGGCAGGCGGCAGCCCGAACTTGAGCCGAAGATCGATGACCGGCACCACTTTCCCGCGCAAATTGATAACGCCCTTGATGTGACAAGGGGTCTGGGGCACGGCGGTGATCTCCTGTACCCCCATGATCTCGCGTACCTTCAGAACCCTTATGCCGAACTCTTCATTGGCCAGCTGAAAAGTCAGATATTTTCCAACCCGCAGGTCGGCCTGCGACGCAGGAGCAGGTTGGTTCGCCAGATTGGTCATCGACATAGCAAGCTCCACAGGATCTTCTAGACATCCATCGCGCATGCATGAGTGGGAACGTGAGGCGCGAGCTGCGCGACCCTTTCGCTCGGTGCCAAGCTCACCTTGACCGCGAGTTCTTGGTCGTTCCACGGAAACCGCACCACGATCCACTCGGTGCTGCCCACGCTGCGAGTCTTGAAATTGCGGCCAAAGACCACAGTCGGAATGCTGAGCCCGAGCGAGCCGACATGTCGCTCGAGATCGTTCTTGACTCCGCCAATGATCATGTTGGTCAGCTCGGCTACGGCATCAAGTACCTCTTCGTTCACCGCCGTGGTTTCCGTCATGAGCAGCCGGGAACAAATGGCACAGGCCATGCCCGAAGAGCAGCTCAGGCTGCCGGTACCAGCCCACCGGCCGGCGATGCCGATAAACGACACCACTCCGTCACTGGCCTCCGGCGCACCCAAAGCCACTGAGTCTGTGCCGGGGCCGAGATCTCCTCCTACCATGGTCGAAAAGACATTGCAGACGGCCTCGTTGATCGAGTCGACGATAATTTGGTGAACGTTCATAACGGCAGTGCGAGCTCGAGGATTCCAGCCAGCTTCTCCTTGATCTGATCGGCGGTAAACGGTTTGCGGACGTACCCGGCCGCGCCGAGCCTCACCGCCTCTGCGACCTTCGTCTCTCCCCCCTCGGTCGTAATCATGACTACAGGGATCTCCCTCCATTCTTCCGTTCCTTTGAGCGACTTCAGAAGCTGCAAACCGTCCATGGTGGGCATATTGATGTCGGTCAGGACCAGGTCGATTCGGTTGGCCGCCAGTACCGCCAGCGCCTCCCGTCCGTCGCCGGCCTCATGAATGGCGCGGATTGCCATGCCGGTCTGCCGCAGGACCCGCTGCAGGATCTTGCGGATTGCCGCGGAATCGTCAACCACCAGGACGTCAGATTCCATTCGCCCCCTTACATAGGTATTCATCGGAACAAGAGGGCAAAAGCATTAGTGCGGTGTAGAGAAAACAAGCCGCCGCCGCCCTAACGGTTTTGGTCGAAGAAGCCGATAAGATGGCAAGGAGGCCGGCGCTTGAGTAGACAGCTATCGCAACAGGAAATTGATGCCGTATTTCAGACATTCCACGACAAGAAGCGCGAAGCGCCCGCGGTCAAGTTCGACTTCCGCCGGCCCGACCGCATTCCCAAGTCGCAGGTCCGGGCAATTCATCTGCTGCACGACACCTTCGTCCGGAACCTGGTATCCAGCCTCTCGGCATACCTGCGCTCCTACCTGACCGTCAACCTGGTGAGTGTGGAACAGCTCTCTTACGCGGAGTTCCTGGATGGTCTTCCGTCTCCCACCTGCATCGTTTCGCTCGGCCTGAGCCCTTACGACGGCAACGGTGTGCTGGAGCTAAATCCCTCCCTGGTATTTCCCATCCTGGAGATGCTGCTCGGCGGCACCGGCAAATCGTCCGCCTCCATCCAGCGCGATCTCACAGAAATCGAACAGCGCCTCCTCGATGGCCTGTTTCGCATCATTCTTCAGGACTTGCGTGAGGCGTGGAAGGCCGTCACCGACGTGGATTTCACGATCGAATCCATGGAAACGGAGCCGCAGTTGCTGCACCTGCTCGCTCCCAACGAGGCAGTAGTCTCGATCGGCATCGAGGTCCGCATTGGAGAAACCGTGGGCATGATGAACATCGCCATGCCGTCGATCGTGATTAAGATGATGCGCCAGAAATTCGACCAGCAGTGGTCGGTACGCAAGACCCACGCCAGCGAAAGCGAGCAGGCGCGAGTTGTGCGGGTGCTGCGGCAGGCGGTACTGACTATGGAAGCGCGCCTGGAAGGGCCGGTCCTTACCGTCGAAGACCTTCTGGACCTAAAGGAGGGGCACGTACTCGTCTTCGATTTTCCCGTGGCGCGGCCCGTTGAACTGTCGGTCAACGGAACCTCCAAATTCGCCGCACACATGGTCAGCACCGGCAAGAAGCGGGCTTGTCAGGTGGAGTCGATTCGCCCCGCGGCTCAGGGCAGAACCAGTGAAGATCCGGATCCGGGCGGCGGTGCCGCAGACTCGTAAAATGCGCGCAATGCATCGAGGAACGCGCGGCTCCGCTTGCGGCCGTTATTGCGGTCCAGCTCGAAATGCTGGAGGAAGACCAGGAGCCCAAACACGTCCGCATCGCGCGTGCGCGTCATTCCCAAGCTCTTACTCTCCTCCGTGCGAAACTCCTCAGCGGCTGACTGAACCGCGCCGTAGACCGCGCCTGCGAGCGGATTGGATGGGCGGCTCTCGTAGTAGACGCCGCTTTGCAGGGTGCGATAGGTGCGGATCAGGCACTCGAGCGCCTCCCGCACGTCGAAGTCGGTCGCGCCCGGTGTATCGAGGGCGGTCCTCAGGATCGCCGCGCCGATAAAGGTAAGCAGCGGCTCATGCTCCCTCAGGAGCTTTTCCGTTATCTCGACGTCCCGGTTGGGCAGTTCGACTCCCTCCAGCGAAGGGGGCCTGTCGTGCTTCCGGGCCTCCCGCAGGAATTCGCAATCCAGCGGGCATGCCACGCTGACTTCGCGTTCCGTGCCGCAGCAGATGGGGCAGATATCGCCGCGGACGCCCGGGCAGAAACGGCGGGGGCGCCGCGTCCCGCAAATCGCACACTGCATTTTCTTAGTATAGAGGTAGGACAACGGCGGATGATGCGAACCAATCTATTCTTCAAAGTGGAACTGGAGCACGGCGCGGACGAAATGCCCGAGCGGTTAGGCGAGGAAATCTGCCGCGTGCTTCGCAAGCTCTATGGCGTCCGGGACGCGGAGCTGACCAACTTCACGAAATCGGAAGAGTAGACGCCGGCCCCAGCACCTGCTCGTACGTCCGGTAAAAGAACGCGTCCGTCATGCCCGCGATGTAGTCGCAGACGACGCGGTGAGCCGGCTGGGCGAGCGCCTGTTCCGCGTATGTCTGGGGCAGCCGCGCCGGGTCCTCGACAAAGAAACGGAACAGATTTCCGACCAGCTCTTGTGAATGCCTCCGGCTGCCGTTCATCGCCGGTGTCGCGTAGACCCGATCCAGCAAAAAAGTTTTGAGCGCCCGGCTCGTGCCGGCCGTTTCCGGCGAAAAACTCGCCAGCCGCTCCCCAGTCCCTCGGACGTCCCCAGCGCTTGCGGTGCCGCTCGCCCGTGCCGCGGCGACCGTTCCTTCGATCAAGCCGGAAACCAGGACGTCGATCAACCGCCGCAGAGATTCGTGAAAGCGCTCGCGCGCCGTGGCGCCGGGGAATTGGGTCTCCACGGCTTCGAAAAGCGCGCGATATTGCGGAACCGCTTCCGCTACTTGCTCCGGCGCGAGCAAGCTGGCTGAGTACGCGTCATCGAGATCGGCCGTGTTGTAGGCCACCTCGTCGGCAAGATCGATCAGTTGCGCCTCCAGAACCGGCCGCATCCCGGGCATGTACTCGTCAAGCACGGGGTCTTCGCCTGGGCCGAAATCGCGCGAGTGCTTGACAATGCCCTCCCGCACCTCAAAGGTCAGGTTCAGTCCGGGAAACCGCGCATACCGCTGCTCGAAGCTCTCCACAATCCGGAGGGCGTGCAGATTGTGATCGAACCGCTCGCCAAAGCGCCGCATCTGCCGGTTGAGCTCGTCTTCGCCTGCGTGCGCAAACGGCGGATGACCGATGTCATGTGCAAGAGCCAGCGCCTCGGTGAGATCCTCGTCCAGGCGCAGCACGTTGGCTACGGTGCGCGCGATCTGTGACACCTCGATGGTATGGGTGAGCCGATTGCGGAAGTGATCGGAGAGGCCCGGCGCGAAGACCTGGGTTTTGGCTTCCAGCCTCCGGAATGCTCGCGAATGTATGACGCGATCCCGGTCGCGCTGGAATGCGTTGCGATACGGATGATCCGGCTCCGGGTATTTCCGGCCCCGGCTCTGTTCCACTGGAAATCGCAGATGCCCCAGCATCAACTGGCGGGCCTATTGGGGCGGAAGCTCGCCGATCAGAGTCAGAGCGACCTGGCTCACGGCGCCGGGCTGCGTGCGCAGGGGTTCGAGGAGCTTTCGGGCCTCGACCGGCTTCTTGGGAGCCAGAAAACGCGCCAGCGAGATCGTTGCCTGTTCTTTGGACACGAACTCGGTCGGGTGGTCGATCAACTCGCGCAGAGCCTTTTCCCCCTGGGCGTCGCGGCCGTCGGCAAAATAGATCTGCGCCAGCGAAAGCTTGGCAAGTGATGCGTATTTGGCGTCGCCCCTCTGAGCTACCTCGGCGAACAGCTTCTCGGCTTCGGCCAGCTTGCCCTGGTCGGCTTTGACCGCACCCAGGTAATACTGCGCGATCTCGCCCTCCGTGCTCCCCGAATATTTCGATTGAATGTCGGTGAATACGCGGGTGCTTTCCTGGTCCTTGGCTTCCTGCGTGGGGAAAGCCAGGCCGCCGTTTCCGGAAATGCCGACCGGTGCTTCCTGCACGCGGATCGCAGCCGAGAGAGCCTGTTCGCGGGTCGTATGCTCGTGGCGCGAGTAAATCACGTAACCGAAAATCAACATGACGGCTGCGAGGGCGATGCCGCCATAGCGCGCAATCTCTTTCTGGTGCTCCTCGAAAAGGGTAATGCCGTGCTCGACTTCGAGGGCGAACTTATCGCTTTTTAGCTCTTTACGGGTGATTCTGGACACGAAAACCTCAGGTTAGAAGGAACTTTCATAGTAGCATGCCATGCGGGCCGGCTGCCCCGGCGCTCTCCTGCTATCCTGAACCCAATGTTCCTCAAGATTCTGGGGCACCCCGTTTTTGTCAATTTGAACTTCCATATGCCGATGATGGTGGACCTCTCGCATCCGTTGATTATGCTCCA
>Ga0335080_10007572_pt1 | contig 11258 bp, 9 predicted proteins | sample Lox_Sample_34_FD_206720 | JGI IMG/M metagenome (GOLD analysis project Ga0335080, IMG submission 206720) | Soil microbial communities from Loxahatchee National Wildlife Refuge, Florida, United States - Lox_Sample_3.4 | ecosystem: Environmental > Terrestrial > Soil > Wetlands | place: USA: Florida...
CCGAACGCGTTGGCGAAGACAACTACGTCTTTCATCTGGCGCAGCCTGGGCAATTTTTCATCGACAAAGGCGCGAGCCCCGATGTTCTGCAGGCCGATGGCATTGAGCATGCCCGCAGATGTTTCAAACAAGCGCGGCGGCGGATTACCTGCCATCGGCTCTTTGGATAAGCCTTTGACTACAAGTCCTCCCAGACGGTTCAGGTGGACGACGTCTTCAAATTCAATTCCGTATCCGAAAGTTCCCGAAGCCGCGATGATCGGGTTCTTGAGCTGGATCCCGGCGACGCGGACAGTCAGGTCGGGGACTTTTCCGGCTGGGGGAGCGGGGCTCATTGAGCGCTCCCTAGAACCATCGCGACTGGTTTGATGTCCTCTTTCAGCTTCCCGGGTTGAGGAGACTTGATGCCGGGCGGGCGCAGCATCATCTCTGCGCGACGAGGAGGAACCAGAGCCTCGACCAGCACACGGCCCATGGCTTGACTCGGAGCATCGATACCGAGCAGGGAAGCCAGAGTGACGGCCAGGTCCACTGGTTCGGCGTGAGTTCGATATGTGCCGGGTTGGAACGGGAGGCCGTAAAACGCCAGCGGGACGTGCGTGTCGTAGGTGTAGGGCGATGCGTGGTCCGTCCCACTGCTGACGCCCAACGAGAATGGCGCCGTGGTTCCTATCACATACCACCCGCCCAGCGGCGAATAACTGTGCAGGTATTGCGCTCCGGTTTCGGTGTTGGGCACGTCGCCATCCCGCAGTTGGGAGCGAGTGAAATAGCCGCGTAAGCCGGCCTGCTTCATGGCCTCGCCAACGGCGCGTTCGGCGTCTTCTTCTTTCAACTTGATCGCAGCGAAAGCTTCTTCGTTGAGCCAGGCGACAGGGAAGTCAAGATCTCTCACGTACTCGTTGGGGCGCTGGAGTTTTGCGGAAAGTGCTTGATTGATCTGCGCGCGCAATTTTTCCGCTGGCAGGCTGACGGCAGGGATATGCAGAGCCGTGGCCGTGCTAACCAAAGGCGCGACGCCATGGTCGGCGGAAAGCGCGATCCAAATGTTGGCCAGGCCGACTTCGTGCCCGAGAAAATCGAAGAACCCGGCAAGTTGACGGTCTGTGGCCAACGTCATGGCGCGCACTTCCGGGGAATCAGGGCCCACCTTGTGTCCGAGAATGTCATTGGCGGAGAGACTGATGATCAGCAAATCGGTGGCCGGGCCATTGCCCAGGCGCTCGTTCGTGACCAGCTCGCGCGCGAAGTCAAATTCGTAGTCGTTGGCAAACGGAGTTGTGCCAACCAGTTCGTAGAAAATCGGATCTTTTCCTTCAAGGGGTTTCGTGCTCCGCAAAACGCGGCCATCGCTGTCCTTCCAGTCGAGATTTAAGTATTTCTCTGCCCGCTTGCCGGCGTTGAAGTCCTGCACCCATTTGGGGAGATCGCTACGGTAGTAAGTGGAAGTAATCCACAGGCCGGATTTTTGGTCGATCCAGTAGGCGCCGTCTCCCGCGAATCCTGCGGGCAGAACCGCCGCGCGATCTTTCAGCGCGATGCCAAATACGCGCGCTTTACCCTGAGTGGCCAGTTTGAGTTCGTCACCCAGCGTTCCGGCGAGGAGATTGTGCGGCGAAGAGCCGGGGGAATTCGTAGTGACGCCGAGAATTCTAGTGTCGTCGTCTTCGACCGACGTGACCATGCGCTTCTTTTGCGTGTCCCACCACTCGTTGGCCAGAATGCCGTGGCGGTTGGAGTACGCTCCGGTGAAAAGAGTCGCGTGCCCGGGAGCGGTCCGGGTGTTGGCGTAGTTGTAGTTGCAGTCGGTAAAGTTCGCGCCGTGGTCGAGCAGCAGCCGAAATCCGCCTTCGCCGAATTGATCGCGGTAACGCTCGAGATAGTCGCCCCGAAACTGGTCAATCACGATGACGACAACGAGCTTGGGGTGCCCGTTGTAGGCTGAGGCCCGTGCCCAACTCCTGAAGCAGAGACACACCAGCAGGGCGAGAGCAAGAGAGCGCAGGGGAAGTCGCATGGGCAGGTAGTTTACCGCCACTGCGGCTTGGATGACAGCTTGGAAATTATCCAGGTGCCTGTGGGAACGGTTTGTCGATTTCCGGGCCGCGCTGGCGGCTTGCTCCATGTTATCTTTCCCGGTTGCGTGAGCGTCGAAATAAGGAGGAGCGGAATGAAATTAGCACGTTGGGGCATGGTGCCGGTCGCGCTTGGGACACTTGGAATAGTGCTAGCTTCGTCAGCGGCAACGCCGCAGCCGGCCAAAATCGCGCGCGGAAAATACCTGGTGGAGGGCGTGAGCAAGTGCGGGGACTGCCACAGTCCTCACGATGAAAAAGGAGAGCCCATACCCGGAAAAGAGTTTAAGGGCGCAACGCTGGTCTTCAAGCCGACGATTCCCATGCCGGTGTGGGCCGACAAAGCGCCGAACATCGCCGGCTTGCCGGGATGGACCGACGAGGCGGCGGTGAAATTTCTTATGACCGGCATTGCATACAACGATCTGCCGGCGCGCCCACCCATGCCGCCGTACCGCTTGAACAAGGAAGATGCCGAGGCGGTGGTGGCGTTCTTGAAGTCACTTGCGCCGGCGGACAAATAGGCAAGAATGCGAGCATTGAGGATTGAAGATCAGCCGCACAACCTGGGCGCTGGCAGGATTCGCTCTCATCATGACGGGATTTCGCATTGGTGTTTCCCGCTCGATGATCGCGGTGAATCTTGGGCACAACCTGCCTTTTGCGTTCGCCAGCTTCGCCCTGCTGCTGGCACCGCTGTGGTTCTTCGGATTCGGAGCGGGTGAATGGTTGCATGATGCTTTGCGCTGGCGCGCGGCGCGGATTCTGGGGGCAGCGGCGCTTGGCGTCCCGTATCTTGCTTTCGCTGTTCCGGCGGGAGCGCTCGAAGCACGCTTCGCGATTCCGATGCTGGCCGTGCCGGTGCTGCTGGCGGCGTTGCTGGATTCGTCTGCGACGCCGGGAAAACTTGCCTGGCAAGACGTTGCCGTTCTAGCGGTCATCGCCGCCATCTACATTCTGCGCGTCGTAGACGGCGCGTGGCCTCACGGCCTTGGAGCTTTGCCGAAGCTTTACGCCGCAGATGTGGCGCTCTATTTGTACGCGGTAGTGCGCAAGCAAGAAGGCATGCGTTATTCGTTTGCGCCGGAGCCGTCTGCGTTTCTGGTTGGCCTGCGGGAGTGGGCGTTTTTCACGCCTTTCGGTCTTGGGCTCGGCTTCGCTCTGAAATTCATCCATTTTCATCGCCAGTTGCCCTCGGCGGCTGAGGCGATAGCCGAGATTTTCATTACATTTCTGCTAATCGCGATTCCGGAGGAAATGTTCTTTCGCGGAATCTTACAGAACCTGCTGGAGACTCGATTGGGGCGAACCCGAGCTTTGGCAGTGACCGCTGTCTTGTTCGGGCTGTCGCATTTCAACAAGGGCGCCGTCTTCAATTGGCGTTATGTTTTGTTGGCCTCGATCGCGGGAGTCTTCTACGGGCGGGCGTGGCGCGCGAAACGGCAGATACTCGCTTCAACGGTTACGCACACTGCGGTCGATGTGATCTGGTCGTTGTGGTTCCGGTAGATGCCTAAGAAAAGTCGAACCACAAAGGACACTGAGGTACACGAAGGAAAACCCTAGAACCAAGGCCTTCGTGGAACTTCGTGTCCTTTGTGGTTAATTGTTTTTCGGTTCTATTCTGGAATTGCGCCAGCTGCCCCTCCATACCTTTCCTGCCATTTTTTCGATACAGTAGTGAGTCCCATGCTCGATCTCAACTTTGTTCGCGACAACCTGCCTTTGGTGGAGGAAAAGCTGCGCCAGCGTGGCATGGATCCGGCTGCGGTGCTGAAGGACTTCCGCGAAGTCGACACCAAACGGCGCCTGGCCATCACCGAGGCCGAGACGCTCAAAGCCCAGCGCAACCGGGTTTCCGAAGAGATCGCGAAACTCAAAAAAGCTGGCCAGGACGCCAGCACGCAGATTAACGAGACGAAAGCAGCGCGCGAGCAGATTCAAGAGCGCGAGAAGATCGCTGCGGACCTGGAGACCCAACTGCACGAGATTCTGGCCGGAATTCCTAATATTCCGAACGCAAGCGTGCCGGTTGGCAAAGGTGCCGAAGAGAATGTGGAGGTCCGGCGCTGGGGCACGCTGCCCAAATTCGATTTCGCGCCCAAGCCCCATTGGGAACTGGGCGAGCAGTTGGGAATTCTCGATCTCGAGCGGGCGGCGAAACTCTCCGGAGCCCGGTTCGCCGTCTACTGGGACCTGGGAGCGCGCCTTGAGCGGGCGCTGGCCAACTTCATGCTCGACCAACACACGCGCGAGCACGGCTACACGGAAGTTCTGCCGCCCTATCTCGTGAATTCTGAATCGATGTATGGCACTGGCCAGCTCCCCAAATTTGCCGCTGACTCGTTTCGCGTGCCGCACGGGGAAAAAGACCTGTGGCTCGTGCCCACAGCCGAAGTTCCGGTCACTAATCTCTATCGCGATGAGACTCTCGACGCGGCAGGGTTGCCAATTTCTTTGACGGCCTACACTTCCTGCTTCCGCAGCGAGGCCGGTTCCTATGGCAAGGATGTGCGCGGCATCATCCGGCAGCACCAGTTCCAGAAAGTGGAGCTGGTGAAATTCGCGCGTCCGGAAGAATCCTACGAGCAACTGGAAAAGCTGACGCACGACGCCGAAGAAGTTTTGCAGAAGCTGGGACTGCATTATCGGGTGATGGCACTGTGCACGGCTGACATGGGATTCTCTTCAGCGAAGACATATGACATCGAGGTCTGGCTGCCGGGGCAGCAGTTGTTCCGCGAGATTTCTTCGTGCTCGAATTTTGAGGCCTTTCAGGCCAGGCGGGCGAATATACGCTTCCGGCCGGAGGGAAAAAACAAGACTGAACTGGTGCACACGCTGAACGGCAGCGGCCTGGCTGTCGGACGCACCTGGGTGGCGATTGTCGAAAATTATCAACAGGCCGACGGCAGCGTGCTGATTCCGGAGGCCCTGCGGCCATTCATGGGTACGGACCGGATCACACCGAAGAAGTTTTGACGGTTCTGTCCGTTATGTCGGCAGACCGAGAGAAGTTTGCAAGAAGAAGGGGGCGACACTAGACTTGGACAGGACGGCGATCCATCCGGCGGTTGCGGGCGCATCTCCAGCGCCGATGAACAGGATCTGGCAAACAATCCGCGGCTACATTCTCTGGTCGCACGAGCGCGGCACGCTCCAGTACGACGTGATGGTCACGTTGATTCTGTTGTTCATCTTTCTTTCCCCACGCCTGATTAATTTCAAGGACAAACCGGTTGAACATAATCCGCATCAGACAGGCGTAGTGGTGGTTCCCGATGGGCAGGGCGGGTTCGTTTACCAGGTTGAGGCCCGGGCAGTGCAAGGCAAGGACGATGCTTCTTTGCGGACCGAACTCCTAAGCATCATCGAGCCCATTTCAGGCGAAGTCAGCATTTCCAAGTATGAGACGGTGCGTGACAAATCGGGGCACATCCTTTCGTACAAGGTCTGGGTCAAGAAGTAGGCGGACGGCGAACCCCTGGCGATTCCGCGTCGCCCTGCTGTCTATCTTCTTGTTCGTTTCTTGCTTCGCGTGGCCCCAAGGTGCGGGCTCTGCGCTTGAGCATTTGCTGGATCAAATGGACAAAACCGCCGCCAGCTTCCGCAGCACCGAAGCCACCTTTGTCTGGGATCAATACCAGAAGGTAGTGAATGAAACCGATAGTCAAAAAGGCAAGGTCTACTACCGGAAGAACGGCAAAGATACCCAGATGGTGGCGGATATCACCGAGCCCGATGCCAAATACGTTCTTGTGTCTGACGGCAAGATCCAGATCTACCAGCCGCGCATCGACCAGGTAACGGTTTACGACCCAGGCAAGAATCGCGATACGGTGGAAAGTTTCATGGTGCTGGGCTTCGGCGGCGGTGGACATGACATGCTGAAGTCGTTTGATGTGAAATATCTGGGAACCGAAACCGTCAACGGAGTCGAAACCGCCAAACTCGATCTCACCCCAAAAGCGCAAAATGTGCGCAACAGCATTGCCCACATCCTTCTCTGGATCGATCCCCGGAAGGGGGTTTCGCTCCAACAGCAACTGTTTGAGCCTTCAGGGGATTATCGGCTGGCGAAATATTCTGACATTCAGATCAACCAGAAAATCCCCGATAACGTCTTCAAGCTGAAGACCACGGGAAAGACCAAGTTCGTGTCGCCCCAGGGTTAACTGCTCTGTAACTCTTCGCACGCAGGGTTCGCTGAAAGAACGCCGGCAAGATCAAGCCGTTCCCGAAATAAGATTAAGGCTGAAAATGCCGGAGGCGCGGGTTATACTGCATGGGCGTAACCTCAAAGCACTAGGATTCAGGAATCCACGAGGTCTAGCTCCGGTTTTCATGGCCAAGGTCTTCACGATCCCGGTTCCCCCCAAGATGGACCGCAAGCGGCGGGAACGCACCACCGATCCGCGCTACGTAGACGGCCAGCGGCTTCTGGTCGAGGCCATGAAGTATTTGGCCAAATCTGACCCGGTGGCGAACCGCAGCGCGATCGTTTTACTCTCCGAGCATGTGCGCACGCGTTTCCGCATGAGCGATTCTCCACTGAGCTGAACTCTTCCCACCGAACCACCTTGCCGGTGTTATGTGTGCTTAGCGCGACTGACCGTGAGTCAGATTGGACACATTCGTTTTTTTCCCTTGATAGTTGCGGGCGATGCCTACTAAACTTTCGCGCAACTGCACCTCTTTCCGTTACGGCGTGGAACGTGGGGGGATCATGGAAGGGAACCGGGTTGTGCGTGCGGCACTTCTTCTGTTTCTGCTGGCATCTCTGCTTTCCGCCGTCCCAACTTTCGCCCAAAAAATTACCGGCGACATTACCGGCACAGTGACCGACAGTACAGGCGCCGTCATCAAAGACGCCAAAATCACCGCCACCAACCGGGACACCGGCGAGACACGGTCTGCCACCAGTTCGGATGCCGGTTTCTATCGCATCGTCGAACTGCCGCCCGGCAAGTACAAAGTCACGGTTGTGCTGGAGGGATTCAAGTCAGCCACTCGCGAGGCGGAAGTGGCCATCGCAGCCGTAACCTTGTCCGATTTTAAGCTGGAACCCGGTCAGGTGAACGAGACGGTTCAAGTGGAAGGCGTAGCGCCTCTGGTCGAAACTTCGGAAGACCGGCTGAGCACGATTTTCCAGTCGCAGCAGGTCGCAGATCTCCCCAACAGCGGCCGCGACTTCAATAATCTTCTGGATGGAATACCCGGTGTGCAACGCACCCCAGGCGGTGGGTACGGCAGTCTCAACATTAACGGGCAGCGTGCGACATCGAACAACTTCGCGGTTGACGGCATCCCTAACAATGATCGCTATTATGGGGAAGCCTCGTTTGGCCAAGCGGCCATTACGGGCACTGCATCGGCTTTAATTCCGTTGGATGGAATTTCCGAATTCAACGTGGAGTCGAACCCGAGCGTTGAATTCGGTATCAGCGGTGGGTCGGTCATCAATATTGGACTGAAGAGCGGCACCAATCAGCTTCACGGCAGCGCCTTTTGGGATCGCCACACCGACGTTTTCGACGCGAGGAATTATTTTTCCCCCCAGGTCAACCCCTTTCGCCTGAACCAGTTTGGCGCATCCGGCGGGTTTCCTATCAAGAAGGACAAAGCTTTCGTCTACCTGTCTTACCAGGGCTTCCACCTGAAGAGCGTAGTGCCCTCCCAGGTTACGCTGCCCACGCCGGCAGAAATCTTCGACGCCAAGCAATGCGTTACGACTGCGGTGAATCCGAACACCTCTGGCGAGGGACCATTCGACGGCTCCGGAAATCCGATTTGTTTGAACAATATTCCTGGCCCGGGTAGCGATCAGATTTATGGAACCGCCGACGACGGGACCATCAACTCAATCGGCGCAAACATGCTTTCCTTCATTCCTACATCTCCCACCGGGATCGCAAACATCGCCGCCAATAACGCGCTGGATAACAATAATTTTCACGTGAAGTTCGATTACATCTTCAACCAATCGAACCGTGTGTCAGTGAAGTACCTGTTTGGCGATAGTCTTCAGAACCAGCCGCCCGCCGCTGGGGTCCCTCAGTCCGTGGGCCCGCTGGCATCGAATCCCAACCTGTGGAACTCCGTGGCCCCGGTTCGCGCCCAGCTTGCGGGAGTCAATTACACCTGGACCATCACGCCAACGAAAGTGCTGGAGAGCCGCCTGGGCTACACCCGCTTTTCTGAACGCATCGGCGTCAACAACAGCATCGATCCCAATGCCCTGGGTCTCAACACCGGGCCGCTGGGTGCGAGCCCGAGCGACAAAGAAAACTTTGGTGTTCCGGTCATCTACTACCTGGGATACTTCGGAAACACTTCCGGCTATTCGCTGGTCGGTGGCGTGCAGGGATATCCCATCATCACGCGTCCCGATGCGACCTACGATTGGCAGGAACATTTCACAGCGATCAAGGGCAACCACACGATCAAGCTTGGCGGGCAATATCAGAATGCGTACACGAAGTCACGGCGGGATCGGGCGCGTTCCGACCTGTCATTTTACTCGTATGGTTTTTACTACTGTGCATACGCCACTACCTGCAATCCTGCCTTCGCCAGTGTGGGCCAGAGTAACCACGTGGCCGCTCTAAACGAACTACTGTTGGGGTTGACCGACGGCAGCAGCAGAGTCTTCGGAGTTACGAACCGGCGAATTTCCCAGAAGGCTTTGGGCTTGTACGTTCAGGATAGCTGGAAAGTGAAACCCAGCTTTACCTTGGAACTGGGTGTCCGGTGGGACATCGCGGGTGCGCTCGGCGAAGCCCAGGACTTGGGTTCGAACTTCCTGCCGGATGATCCCAAAGCCGCTACCTCTGGACCCAACGTGGGGTTCGTAACCTTGTCGCAGCAGCCACTCTACAAAAAGGACAAGAACAACTTCGGCCCCAGGGTCGGCTTCGCCTGGGATCTCTACAAGAATGGCAAGGTCGTGCTGCGAGGCGGCTATTCGCTAAACTACGACTTGCCCATTTTTTCCACTCTGCACGCTCCGCAAACGTTTATCTCCGCCTGGAGCGGAGCAAAGTCCGGGTTTTTCACGCAAGTGCCCGAGGGCAATTCTTCGGTCAGCGTTTTTGAGAGCACCCCCGATTCCAACAAGACCATCTTTAACGGGGGAACTCAACCCAACGATTTGTGCAATTTTTTCGTTTGTCTGGCGCCCGGTGTGAATATATATGGCGATCAAACCGCGCTGACGCCCAGCGTGGTACAGGTCGTGCGCAATTTCCAGACCCCGATGAATCATGCGTACAATCTGACGCTGGAAGAGGAATTGAGGCACAACCTTTCTATCAGCATCGCCTACGTGGGCACCGCCGGGCGAGATCTGGTCAACTGGCGTGACCTCAATGCCTGCCCCATCAGTCCCGATGCCTGTACTCCGGACCGGCAGCCCCTCACCGCCGTCTTTCACGACTCGACCGGGGCGCCACTGTATAACCACGTCTTGCAACTCAACAACGACGGCTATTCGAACTACAACAGCCTGCAGACCTCCATGAAGGTTCGGGACCTTCACGGGCTTACCGGACAGGCCAACTTCGTATGGTCTAGAGCTCTCGATACGGGTTCGGCGAACCGGGGCTACGACTTTTTGTCGGAGTACCAAAACCCCTACAGTGTTGCCAAGAACTATGCGCCCTCGGACTTTGACACTCCCTGGAACGTGAATTTCACGGCCGTTTACGCGGTGCCCAGACTTTACAGCCTGCCAAAACTGGTGGGTGATGGCTGGCAGCTCAATTCGATCTTTCGCGCCCAGAAGGGGCGGCCCCTTACCGCTTATGTCAGAGGGGACCCGTCGGGCCAGGGTTTAGCCACCACCTACGCCAACTATGACGGTACTCCCCTGGACTACGATCTGCGGAACCCGAACCGATTGTTCAACGTGGCGGGCTTTTCCTTGCCTGACCCAGGAACCGTCGGGACTGCGGGCCGCAACAGTCTACGGGCGCCCGGCATTTCCCAACTCGATATGTCAGTCTTTAAGAGCTTCAAATTCAGTGAGCGCTACACGGTGATGTTCAAGTGGGAAGTGTTTAACGTCCTGAATCACAGCATGTTCGCGACGGGGACGGGAAAGATAACAACCTGTAGTCTCGACGCCAACAGCCACGCCATCCCGGGTACATGTGCCGGCGGCTTCGGTACGTCCACCGACACCCCCGATGTAGGCAACGCCTTGAACCCGGTCTTGGGCGGAGGCGCGGCTCGCAACATGAATTTCGGAATAGAAGTGAAATTCTAACTAAGGCCGGGCGAATCGCTTCCGGGAGTTTACCTTTGGTAAACTCCCTTTTGTTCTTTATGCGGCGTTTCTGGCTCTTGCTTTTCTCCCTGGTTTGCGGTGTGAGCGTTCTCTCCCGGGCGGAAGCTCCCAACATCATTCTGATCACGGTCGACACCACGCGCGCCGACCGCATGGGCTTTCTTGGCTCGAAGCGTGGAGTCACTCCCAATCTCGACGGCTTGGCTCGCCAGGGTGTGGTGTTTGAGCGGGCATTCTCGCAGGCGCCGCTGACCCCGGTTTCCCACGCCACGATCTTCACTGGCACGTATCCTCAGTTTCATACCGTCACTGATTTTGGCCATCCGCTGCCCGCCTTGCTGCCTTATGTCCCGGAAATCCTGCAAAAGTCTGGATATCACACCGCCGCTTTTATCGGCTCGCTGATTCTTGATCCCAAGGCCAATATGGCGCCCGGCTTTGACCGCGGTTTTGACTTCTTCGATGCTGGTTTTCACGCGAAACACAGCCCGGACGAAGACCGCTACGAAACAATCGAGCGGCGCGGCGGCGTTGTGGTTGCTCATGCCATTGCCTGGATGAACAAGAACCGCACGTCGCAGCCATTTTTTATCTGGATCCATCTTTACGATCCACACGCGCCCTACGACCCGCCGCCTCCCTATGACAAGCGCTTCAAGGACCTCTACGATGGCGAAGTCGCCTACGCCGATGCCTCGCTCGGCAAGCTGTTTCAATACCTCAAGCAACGTGGTCTTTATGATCGGGCTTTGATCGCGGTGATGTCGGATCATGGGGAATCGCTGGGCGCGCACGGCGAGAGCATGCACGGCATCTTTCTGTACGACGAAACCATCCGTGTTCCGCTGCTCTTTAAGTTGCCCGGCGAACTCCTGGCCGGCCACCGTGTCTCGTCG
>Ga0335080_10007573_pt1 | contig 11258 bp, 13 predicted proteins | sample Lox_Sample_34_FD_206720 | JGI IMG/M metagenome (GOLD analysis project Ga0335080, IMG submission 206720) | Soil microbial communities from Loxahatchee National Wildlife Refuge, Florida, United States - Lox_Sample_3.4 | ecosystem: Environmental > Terrestrial > Soil > Wetlands | place: USA...
ATTTCCCAGCCGCAGTCTTATCACCATTTCGCGGATGAGAGGAGTATTTGGGGAATACCCAACTTCAACGATGTCATCTCCAATTTGCCTTTCGCCATCATTGGAATTTGGGGCCTCGTCTTCTTGGTGCGATCTCGTCTCAACATGAAAGCCGAAGACTTCCTCGATAAGCGAGAGATCTGGCCCTACCTGTTTGTCTTCGCGGGATTGCTGCTGACTGCGATCGGCTCCTCCTACTATCACCTTGCTCCCGACAATGCTCGACTCGTCTGGGATCGCCTGTACATGACTATCACCTTCACGTCGATGGTAGCGGCAGTCATCACAGAGCGCATTCAACCGCGGCTCGGACTCTGGCTGCTACCCTTCCTCCTGCTGATCGGCCTGGCAAGTGTGTTGCAGTGGTACTGGAGCGAGACCCGAGGTATGGGAGATCTGCGGTTCTACGCAGCCGTGCAGGTTTATTCTGCGCTCGTTCTTTTGTGGGCACTTTTCCTGCCACACAGGTACACACGCAGCGGAGATTTCGGGCTTGTCCTGGGTGCCTATGTTCTGGCAAAGACTCTCGAGTTCTTTGACATCCCGATCTTCACAGCTCTGCACCTCGTGAGTGGTCATACTCTCAAACATCTTGCTGCGTCGCTCGCCGGTTTCTGCATTTTGCGAATGCTGCAAAAGCGAATGCCGGTCAGCGCGTCCGGTTCTCCCTATTCTGTGCTCTAATGGTGCGCAACAATCATGCCTGACTACGAATCGCTATTGAAACGCTGGCAGTCCGCAAAGGTTCTCGATGCTGAGACGGCCAACCGCATCCGCGCGTGGGAGTCGGCGCAGAATCAACTCACAACTCCGAACGCGGTTGGACCGGAAATGAAATCCACGGCTTCCGACGGGATGGCGTGGCAGGGAAGGGTAGCGCTTATCCTCGGCGGTATCCTTCTCGCCAGCGGCGTGATTCTCTTCGTCTCGGCGCACTGGGATCAGCTTGGCCCTGCCATGCGCTTTTTCCTCGTCATGGCCATGGTGACCGTCTTCCACCTTGGCGGCGCGGCAACGCATGAGAAGTATCCGGCGACGTCAACCGCGCTCCACGCAGTCGGCTCCATGTCCACGGGCGCCGCCATCGCGCTCGTCGGCCAGATCTTCAACATCCAGGAGCATTGGCCGGCCGCTATTCTCCTCTGGACTATCGCCGCGCTCTTCGGCTGGATTCTGCTGCGCGACCAGGCACAGCAGACCCTCACTCTGCTGCTCATCCCGTCGTGGCTGTTCTGCGAGTGGAGCTACGCCGCTGAAAACCACATCGGTGACGACGTCTACATGGGCCGTTCTCTCTTCGTTTGGTCGATTCTCTATCTCACTCTCTTCATCGGAACGGAACGACGCATCGTGCGCGGCATCCTCTTCGGCGTCTCCGCTATCGCTGCTATCGTCGGCGTATTCATCCTTGTTCAGAGTTGGCGTTCCTGGTCTGGCATGCAACCCTATCTGGAATTACACACGCGCTTCTGGGGATGGATCATCATCGCCGGAATTCCGATACTCTTCTCTCTCTTCCGAATGCGGAAAAGCACGCTTCCGGTGGTTGCAGCCATCGTTTTTGTGATCGCCCTGCCGTGGTGCACAAGGCTTTTGCCTGTGCGCTACGGAGGCGCTTACTACGGATCCAATCCTGAACCAAGCCTTGCCGCTCATGCCCTCGTCGGAGCCTTCTGCGTCTTTCTAATCTGGTGGGGAGTCCGTCAGGCAAGCCGCGGTCTTGTCAACCTCGGCGTCATTGCTTTCGGTGCGACTGTCGCCTGGTTCTACTTCAGCGATCTCTTCGACAAGATGGACCGTTCACTCGGACTCATCGGCCTGGGAGTCCTTTTTCTCTCCGGTGGATGGGCGCTTGAGAAGACCCGTCGAGGCCTGCTCGCGCACATTGCACAATTGCCAAGTGTGGAGGCTCGATGAAATTCTCAAAGGTCTCCATCGCACTGGTCGTCATTCAGATTCTGATCGTCTCGTCGGTCGCTCTCAAGTATCTCTACCAGCGTGCCACCTGCCCCCGTGTGTGGACGCGCGCCGCTGCCTACGATCCTTCACTCGTCATGCGCGGGCGCTACCTCAGTCTGCAACTTCTGGTCGACGGTTGTGGAAGCACTCTCCCCAACGCCAGAGCCGCGCAATTCCCACGCACCTCCGATGGGATGCCCCGAGGCAACGCCTTCTCTATTCGCTCTGCTGACACCGTCTGGTTCCAGGCGAAGATCGCAGCCAAAGACAACAAACTCATCGCAATTCGACTTCCGGATTCCGGCACCAGGTCGTTCGCCCAGACCGTTGCCGCACGACCCGGTTCACCCTGCGACGAGATGCGTCTTTCCGTGCCCGTCGACTTCTACATCGCCGAGCATGCCAGTGATCCCACATTCCTCAAGCCGGGTCAGGAACTCTGGATTGAAGTCACCGTTCCGCCCAAGGGCCCACCGCGTCCGCTGCAAATGGCGCTTAAGGACAATGGCCTGTGGAAGCCGCTGGCCTTCGAGTAGCGCTACGACCGGTTCAGATCGGCCAGACCTCCCGGCAGCGCCATCTCCACCCGCTTCGCATCGATATTCACGCTCCGCAGGTATTCCTTTGCAAAAGGGATCAGGATTTCGTCGTCGTCTCCGCCCTGATTCGCGCCGGTCTCATTAGGCGCCGGTCGCACCACCAGCATCGCTACCGGCCCGGCGCCGCGATCCACATCCTCTATCTGGCCAACGACATGCGGCTCGTCTCCAGCCACATCCGCCAGCGCGCACCCGATCAGGTCGCCGATGTACACATCGCCTTCCTCGAGCTGAGCGCGCTCGGCGCGGGGAATCGCAACCACCGTTCCCACCAGGTCCTCCGCAGCCGTGATCGACTCCACCCCGCCGAAGTGAAGAACCACGCCTCCCTTGTGCATCCAGTGGTGCACGAGTTCCAGCCCAAGCGGAGCCGCGGAGCCTGAACTGTCGTCACCCCTGCCGGCAAGGGACGGGGCTCCCCTCAGCAGCCACAATCGCCGCCGTTCGGCAAACTTTTCAGGGAAATCGGTGAGGATTTCGGCGAAGACTTCGCCCTTCCGGCCCTGTGTGCGCTTGACGCGTGCAAGCCACACCCATCCTTCGGGCGCCATTAGCGGCGCCTGGAGCGATGCCTGGCCCTGGGGGGTTCTAACATCCTACGCTTCGTCGTCCTCTTCAAGGATGTCGAGCGTGTAGCGATGATGCAGCTTCATGCTCACGGCACCCAGAATTGTGCGTACTGAGCGGGCTGTGCGCCCCTGCTTCCCAATTACCTTGCCAACGTCCCCGGGAGCCACCCTCAGCCGCAGAACAGTGTTTTCGTCCCGTTCCACTGACAGCACTTCAACAGCTTCCGGTTCGTCCACCAAGGCCCGCGCGATCTCGCGAACCAGCTCGTCTACTGCCACCATGTCAACTTGGGTCATGAACTTGCCTCTGACCGTAAACATCCAAGGAGAAGCGACTTGGATCGGTGCGCCGATAGTATCAGCACACCCTGCGAAAAGTCAGCTAGTAGTATGCGTAGATCGAAAAAATCTCGCCCACACCGGATTTGGTGAAAAGTAAGTTCAGGCGACCGCCGGCTCAGCGGCAGCCCTGGCCGGGTTCTTCTCAACCAACTTGGCCACAATGGGGGAGAGCTGTGCACCCACGCTGCGCCAGTAGGCGATTCGGTCGTGCTTCAGTTCTATCGAAGCTGGGCTGGTGCGGGGATTGTAGGTGCCGACAACCTCGATTGACCGTCCATTGCGGGCACGGTCCTTCTCGATCACAACGACACGATAATAGGGCTGCTTGGGGGCGCCAACGCGCGCCAAACGAATCATCACCACGGCGATAATGGTCCTTTCAAATTCCGATGCTCTGTTGCGGTCTTCTTGGGAGTCTCCGGCCCGCACGGAAGCGTCAGGCCTCTAATCCACCCGGAATTCCTACCTTAGGGCACCGGGGACTCCTTGGACAGGTCTCCGTCCGCGGAGCATAAGACACAACACCTAAGTATCACCGATACTAGCCCTTTCAGGCAAGCAGCTTGCAGCTTTTCTGACCATGTCCAAAGTGCTTTAAAATTCGCCTCGTCCCCTGTCCAAAATGCTTGACTCGGCGCATACTTTCTTCAAATCCTTCAATCAGAACCGAACCAGGAGCAAGCAGCAATGTGGCCGTTCTCCTCGAAAGCGCCCCTCAGCCCTGAAAAACTGCCCGTGGCCGACACGTGGGCGACCCGCAAAGGACACGATCCGATCGGAAAACCCATGGTGGTTCGGGCAAACACTGCCTATGGCAGTTTCAAAGGAGTCGCGGGGTACACCCACTATGTCGCCATTGCTGTCCCTATGATCGACACTGCACGCGATGGGTTTCCTAATCCCGGCGAAACTGAAGAACTTGCGCGCATCGAAAACGACATCTGCGAAGTCTTCGAGCCAAACCGCGAATCCCTCTTCGTGGCCAGCACCACCATTCCCGGTATCCGCGAATTCATCCTCTATACCCGCAATCCTGACTCCGTTCAGCACAAGTTCGACAACGACTTGGCGTCCCGCGTCTTCAGCCACAGGGTTCACATCAAGATCCAGCCTGACAGGGACTGGAACCTCTACCATAAGCTGCCGTAAGTCAAGAAGGTGTTGAGGGCCGGCGGGGCTAGTTCAGTGTGGTCGCGTAGGAAAAACCTGCTTTCACTATCGTCGCCTTCCGGCTCTCGAACAAGTCTTGAGCTTCCAGCCAACTTAAACGCACTTCGTCTTCGAAACCTTTCCACTGAATCTGCTGGGCTGCAGCCGACCACGACGCGTGAATCTCGCGTACTACATAACGAGGGTTCGTGGTATTGCCCAGATCGATCATACGAAGCTCAACCAGTTCATGGTCCTGAACGGCTAGATGGGGTGCGCTCGACTTCCAGAGGATCTCTGTCATGAACCCATCCTCCCCCAATCCTGCAAATCTGGATGTGAGCTAGCTCACTCGATGAACTCACACCTCAGCACGGGTTAAAAGTAGAGGTCGGCGGTGCTTCTCGGAAACAAGAACCGCAACATCGGCCTCACCCGTGCCGCCCAGCTGGCTTCGTCGTGCGTGCCGCCGTGCACCTTCTCGAAGTGCAGGGTCTCGCCCGGCCGCCATCCGTTCGCCTTCAGCCTGCGCGCAAGGTGGTCCACGTCGCGCAGCGTACGCTGACCCTCCCGATCCCCCACATCCAGCCACATCTTCGGCCTCTCCCAAAGCTGCGGAGCATGTTCGTTGAGATACCCCAGGATACTCTTATGGTTCCACCAAACGCTCGGCGATAACACCGCCAGCTTGCCAAAACGCTCCGCGTGGCGCAGCCCCAGAAACAGCGTCACCAATCCGCCAAGCGACGAGCCTCCCATGCCCGTGCTCTCCCGATCCTGCCGCACGCGGTAGTGGTGTGCGACCCACGGCATCAGGTCGTGAATGATCAACCGGCCGTAGGCTTCTGCCTCTCCCCCGCCCATCTGCCAGTTGTATTCGAACGTGTACTCGGCCAGCCTCCGGTCGCCGGTGTTGTAGATTCCCACGATCACCAGCGGTTCCAATTCGCCCGCTTCAATCGCCGCGTCGGTATGTTCGCGCACCTGCCACGTGCGGCCCTTTACAAAAGAAGTTCGACCATCAAAGAGGTTCTGCCCGTCATGCAGATAGAGCACCGGAAATTTCCGCTGCGGCTCCTCTTCGTACCCTGGCGGTAGATAAACAATCACATTGCGATTATCCGGAAGGTACTTGCTTTTAAAAGATTTATGCAGCTTCAGGCGCGGATGCTCCGGCGCTACGTCCATCTGCGCCGTCGATGCATCATCCGCAATGTGTTTTTCCCTCGACTCCGAATTCAATTTGGTGTGTTTCCTCGCGGCGCTGTCTGAGGGTGGTTTCAGTTTCTGGTCCTCACGCCTGTGGCCCTTCTGATCCCATTCCCTGATCGCTCTCTTTTCCCTGTTAAAGTATCAGGAAACCAGCGCTTCTCAAATCGCGTGGACTAGGAGCAAGACTCGAACCATGAACCGCGAGTACCACAAGTGGTATTCCGGCCGCTTAGGCCGGGATATGGAACTGCTCATCTTCGGCCATGCCGGTTTGCCGGTCCTAGTTTTCCCCACCTCGGGCGGACGCTTCTTCGAATTCGAAGACCGCGGCATGATTGGCGCAGTCTCGGATCGTGTCGAGCGCGGCGATCTGCAGTTTTTCTGCGTTGACTCCATCGATATGGAGAGCTGGTACAACCGCAACGTCCCTCCGCGGTGGCGTATCGCCCGTCACGTCCAATACGAGGACTACCTGATCCATGAAGTCATCCCCCTGGTCCGGCAAAAGAACTGGGATTCACACCTCGTCTCGCTTGGCTGCAGCTTTGGCGGATATCACGCAACCAACATCGCCCTCCGCTATCCCAACATCTTCACCGGGCTCCTCACTATGTCCGGGGCCTTCGATCTGACTAACTTCCTTGCCGGCTACTATGACCAGGATTGCTACTTCAATCTCCCCATGCACTACCTGCCCAATCTTGCTGATGCGTGGTACTTTGACCACTACCATCGCAATACCTACATCCTCGCGACCGGGTGGGACGATCAGTGCCTCAGCCAGAATCAGAACCTCGACCGCATCATGAGTTCCAAGGGTATCCCCCACAAGCTCTACACCTGGGAAATCTGGAACTCACACGACTGGCCTACATGGCAGCGCATGATTCAGGAATACTTGTGAGCTGGGAACAGCGTAAAAGAAACCCGGAGATTGGAAACCCTGCTCATTCTTTAACATGACGATGCTAAGCTGCGGATTGCGCGTACCCGAGTCGTCAATTGTCCGTGTGATGCTGGAAGCTTAGAACTGTAGACGAATCGCCGCCGTTGCTTCGTGCCGCGTGATGAAGGCCGATGCTGCGACGGCTTTGGAACTCAAATGAGCGAACTCAATCCTTACGCCAGATTTCTCGATGGCCGCCCTCTCGAGTCGATTCTCTTTTCAACCTCCCACGAGATCGCCAACAAACTTCAGATGATTGGCCCGGATCGCGTCAACGAATCCCCTGCACCGGGCAAGTGGTCGCCAGCCGAGATTGTCTGCCATCTCGCCGATTGCGAAATCGCGTTCGGATTTCGTCTCCGCCAGACGCTCGCTGAGGAACACCACGTCCTCCAGCCTTTCGATCAGGAGAAGTGGGCCGCGCCCTACAAAGGCATCGCTGCCAAAGATGCACTGGTTGCCTTCACTGCGATGCGCAACTGGAACCTGGTGCTGATCGGCAGAACGATGTCCACCTTCGCGTCAAAGCCCGTCACTCATCCTGAACGCGGAACCATGACCTTCCAGACCATTGTCGAAACCATGGCCGGCCACGATCTTAACCATGTCGCCCAACTCAAGCGCATCGCCGCAAGCTAACGCTTCCGCGCGATATCGCACAGCATGTCAGAGTGGATATTCAACCCCAGGTTCGTGACGTTGTAGAAATGCTCGCTCGCTACCAGCCAGACGATCTCGCAGATGGCTCGTTCTGAATAGTGCTTCTTCAAACGTTCAAACGTCTCGGGCGCAACCTTCCTGTCGCGCGTCAATTCACTTACATAATCCAGCGCAATGCGCTCTGCGTCACTGAAGAGAGGACTCGTCCTGTAGCTTGCCAGTTCATCAAACTTGGCTTCATTCATTCGCGCCTTCACCACGAACATCCGGCCAATATCCATGCAGAATTCGCAGACGTTGATGTGCGCCACCTGCTCGCGAATCAGCATCGCCGTCTCCGGCGGCAGTTCCAACTTCTTGTCGAGCTTCGCAATCTTCCCCACGAACATAACGAAAGCCGCCGGCATCCTTGAGTAGACCACCTTCACCGGTGTTGGCACTTTGCCGAAATGCCGCTTTGCCATGGCGTACGCCATGCGCATCACTGCCCCGCCAGGATGCTCAATGGGAGCGAGAAGGTATCCATCGTTTGACCTCATTCGTAGACTCAAGACCAGTCGAACCTCTCTCTAACTGATAACGCTGACAGACCTCGGGATTCGCGAATTCGGGGATACGCAGAATCTCTGCAAGAAAGGCTTGTCATCCCGTTCTACGAGAAATGGGCGGACCACGGGAACCTTTTCTGGCCTCGCGGGGTCCAAACGATTAGCACCTCGAATGCAAGCTGTGTCCGTTGTACCTGAGGAGGATTGATGCGTCTCTGGGTCATCGCACTTTGTGCTGCTTTCAGTGTCTCTACTATCCACTCTCAAACCACCAGACCTCAGCGCCCGTCGCAGGAGGTGCACTCTGCCCCGCCGCCGGCTGCCGGAGTCGTGAAAGACCTGCCCGTTCGCAAGGTTGTGCTTTACAAGAATGGCGTGGGCTACTTTGAACATGCTGGTATGGTCAGTGGCAATCAGCGCGTCGCCATCGACTTCACCTCGCCGCAGCTCAACGATGTCCTGCAATCCCTTACGGTGCTTGACGAAGGCGGCGGACGCATTGCCGGCGTCAACTACAACTCCACCACCCCTCTCGGTGAACAGCTCAAGACCCTCTCTTTGGGTATGACCGAAGACCCAACCTCGACCGAACTCTTCGGGGCCCTGCGCGGTCAGCGCGTCGAAGTCACCGGGGCGCCTGGCGGTCCGATTTCCGGCAGGCTTATGTCCATCGAGTCCCGCATTGAGAACACAGGCTCAGCCGACAATTCCAAATCCATGGAGAAGTTCTTCCTCACCGTGGTCGCCGGCTCGGGTGCAGTCCGGGTCATCGAGCTTACGCCCACGCTCAGCGTGCGTCCTGTTGATCCCACGCTTCAGGGTCAGCTCGATCGATATCTTGAACTGCTCGCCACTACCCACTCCACCGGACTGCGTCATCTCACCCTCGATGCGCTGGGCTCCGGCTCGCGCCAGCTTCGCGTCAGCTATATCAGTGAAGTACCCGTTTGGAAATCGACCTATCGGCTCGTCTTCCCGCGTGACTCCAATGGCACCGCTACAGTGCAGGGCTGGGCCGTGGTCGACAACACCGTCGGCGCCGACTGGGATAACGTTCGGCTTACCCTCGTCGCAGGCGCGCCACAGAGCTTCATTCAGCCCCTCTCCCAACCGCTCTACTCCCGCCGTCCCGAAATTCCCATTTCCACCGCAGTCCAGACAACTCCCCAGACCCACGAAGCGGCGGAAGCCGGCGGCACTGGAGCAATCTCAGGAACCGTAACCGACGCCAGCGGTGCCGCAATCCCGAATGCCGCGGTGGTGGCGACTGCATCCGGCACCAACACCACTACCACCGGCACCACTTCCGGTGATGGCGAGTTTGCTCTGGGTCCGCTCGCGCCTGGCCGATACACCCTGTCCATTACAGCCAATGGCTTCCAGCACTATCTCCAGCGCAATATCTCAGTCAGTGGCGACACCCCGGTCGAGGTGCAACTCAATGTCGGGGCTGCCACAGAGACAGTGATGGTTGAGTCCGAGAACCGGGCCATCGGCGGACCGCGGGCTAAAGCCGCGCTCGCTGCGCCCGTCAGGGCAGACAGGTTCCACGGATCCTCAAGCGGTGTCATGGGAGCCGTATTCGGTTCTGCCGGCGTTGGCGGCGGTGTCTACCGCCCCAGCGATGCCATCTCTGCAGGTGACGTCTCGACCAGCGCCTTCGACGACTTCTTCGAATACTCTCTCGCGCAGCCCGTCACCATCCAAAAGAACGAATCGGCCATGGTCCCGATTCTCCAGCAGGATCTGCCGGCTGAGCACGTCACCCTGTGGAGCCGCAGCGATCCACGCCCGCTCCGCGCCGTCTGGCTTGAAAACAAATCAAAACTCACGCTCGACTCCGGTAGCTTCTCCATCTTCGAAAGCGGTGAATTTGCCGGAGAAGGCCTCCTCGATCCCATCCATCCCGGCGAACGCAGACTACTCAGCTACGCCGCCGATCAGGCCTTGCGGGTGAGGATCAGCGATCAACAATCCCGCCGCACCCTCCATCACCTCCAGATCCACAAAGGCATAGTGATCGAGCGCTACCTGGACGTTGCGTCCATCACCTATTCGGCTATCAACTCCGGCGACGAAGACCGCGTCGTCCTCATCGAGCATGCGCGCCGCACCAATGGATGGTCGCTCGATGATGGTGTGAAAGCCGCTGAAACGACGCCTGATCTCTATCGCTTCCGCGTATCAGTCAAGCCCCATTCAACCGAGAAGTTGGAAGTGAACGAGCACGGCCCTGAATATACCTCCGTCTCCATCGATCCCAACCAGAATACGAATGCCTATCTGATTGAGCTCGCAAAGCGCGTTCCCGACGCCGAAGCCAGGCTCAAGCCCATCATCGAGGCACAGGCAAAACTAGCCGATCTGGATCAGGCCATTGCCGACTCCAGGAAACAGGAAGAAATCGCGGCCGCAGATGAAGCCCGTTGCCGTGAAAACCTGACCGCTCTCAAGGGCAACGAAGCCGCGCGCCGCTTTGTCGATGAGTTGAACCATGCAGAAGATCAGCTTCAGTCCACGCGTAAACTCACGGCCGACCTGGAGCAGCAGAAAGCCGCAGCCGTAGAAAACCTCCGCACCCAGATCAACGCCCTCAACTACGACTGGGACGTGAAAGCTGGCCAGTAGCCCAAAGCAGGTAGCCAGGCTATGAGCTGCGGCTACGAGCCGGGTGTCCCAGGTCTCGCTGTTGAGACCTGGGACATGAAACCTGGAAGCTCGAAGCTACTTTGCCTTCTGCTGCTTCTTCCCGGGCGCCGCCTCTTGCGCATCTGTCTGGTGTCGCTTCTTGTGGTGTGCGACGGCCTTCGCAATCTCTTCCTGCGTCAGCCTGCTGTGCTCTTCATTGTGCAGAACGTCCTTGGCGATCTCCGCATCCGAAATGTTCGGTTCCATTCAGTTCCTCCTCGCGATCAGCGGAAGGCTCCGTCTCAATCTGCTTTCGGCTCGAGGCGAAATTCCGCCGATCCTGTTGCAGGTGGATCCGTTCAATTCACAAACGTTCTTCCCGATCAGGCCGGAACGCGCAGAAACATCGTCCCAGCCTCTTCAACAAAAATATAGTCCTCTTGCCGTCTGACAGCCAGCAAGCCCTGGCACCTCTCCCTAATCCCTAATCCCTAATCCCTGTCCCTAATCCCTGTCCTTTCCCCATCGCAAACTCAATCACTCGCGCAGTCCGCTCTTCGTCATCGCCCGATGAAATCATAAGGTCGTACAAATGGGGATTGTTCCA
>Ga0335080_10007574_pt1 | contig 11258 bp, 9 predicted proteins | sample Lox_Sample_34_FD_206720 | JGI IMG/M metagenome (GOLD analysis project Ga0335080, IMG submission 206720) | Soil microbial communities from Loxahatchee National Wildlife Refuge, Florida, United States - Lox_Sample_3.4 | ecosystem: Environmental > Terrestrial > Soil > Wetlands | place: USA: Florida...
CATCCCGCTGCCCTGGCGAAAACCTGCCGCACCGAATCAGCAAGTCAGCCATCTCCAGGTACTTCTGGATCCAAGGAAGCGGGCTCTTCTGCTTCTCCTGACGCTGTTCCTGATCAAGCAGCCCTTCGTTCTTGCTTGTACTCGCCATCGCCCCCGGCTCGGACCCCGACCCTGTAATTAAGAGTGCTGCGCGCTTTGGCGCGCTCACCACTTAGATGACCTTGGGTTGCTGTAGTTGGCTAGGACAGAGGCTTTGTGTTGCGAGAATCGGTTCCTCGGGTGATACTGCCGACATGGCCGAGGCGGAGAGGGAAGCGCCGCAGCTTCCCAAACACAAGCTAAAATACAAAAAGGCTTTTCAACGCGCCTGCAATGAAAAAGACGAGAAGGGAAAGCTTTGCGGCGGGCACTTAAAGCGTTGGTTTTATATGGCGGATGTGCTCGAGCAGGATTGCGGGGACGTACGCCAGGCCTTCGGCGAGAAGGCGGAAATCTACCGCTGCGAGCACTGCCGTATGCTCTATCTGCCGAGCGAGGAAGAACCAACTGGTCGCAACGTCGCCGGGCTAGGCAAGCCTTCAGTGTTCGGGCTGACGCTGGCGCCGAAGGATGGCAAGGAAAAGCCAGGTTCTTGATGGACTCGGCAATCATCCGATGTGGGGTGTAAATGGTTTCGTCTCTCCGCGTGGGGTAAAACCCGCGATCAGTGATACCAATTCGATCAACGGGGTGAGGGATTGTCTGCCAACGTTTCTGAACTGATATACGACTGGAACACCATCTACGCTCGCTCGATGGTTCCCGCCGGCCGAGTGTTGCTGAACGACGAGTCACTGCGTGATGGCTTGCAATCGCCGTCGGTGCGCGATCCCTCCATCGAAGAGAAGATCGAGATCCTCCACCTGATGGAGGAGGTCGGTATTAACTCTCTGGACATTGGCTTGCCCGGCGCCGGCCCGCGTGCTCGGGCACACTGCGAAGCGCTGGCCCGTGCGATCGGCAGCGCCAAACTGAAGATCAAGCCGAACTGCGCCGCCCGCACACACCAGAACGACATCCGTCCAATTGCCGAGATCGTCGAGAGCACCGGCGTTCCTATCGAGGCTGCGACCTTCATCGGTTCCAGCCCCATTCGCCGCTACACCGAGGACTGGAGCGACGACTTCCTGCTGCGGACGACCGAGAATGCGGTGAAATATGCGGTGTCGCTCGGGCTCGACGTGATGTACGTGACCGAAGACACCACGCGTTGCGATCCGGAGACCATCCAGCGGCTGTACTCGACGGCAATCAGCTACGGCGCAAAGGCCATAGTCATCTGCGACACCTGCGGCCATGCGACCCCGATGGGCGTAGTTGCCCTCATGCACTTCGTCATCAATGAAGTAGTAAAGCCATCGGGTCAGACAATTCGCGTCGAATGGCACGGCCATTGCGATCGCGGACTGGCGGTTGCGAACTCAATAGCCGCACTGGTGGCGGGCGCGGAAGTGGTTCACGCAACGGCGTGCGGCATCGGCGAGCGCGTGGGCAACACGCAGATGGACCAGATGCTGGTAAACCTGAAGCTGATGGGTATCGAGCCGTGGAAGAGCCAGGACCTGACCAAGCTGAAGCAATACTGCGAGGCGGTGTCGAAGGCGACCGGCATTTCGATTCCCAAGAATTATCCCGTCGTGGGCGATGATGCTTTCCGCACGGGCACCGGCGTCCACGCAGCGGCGGTGATCAAGGCATACCGCAAGAACGATGTCATGCTGGCCAACAGCATTTATTCCGGCGTACCGTCACACTATTTCGGCATGGAGCAGGTCATCGAGATCGGACCGATGAGCGGCAAGTCGAACGTGCAGTTCTGGCTGGAGCGGCACGGCATTCCGCTTAACGAAGACCTTGTCGACCGCATCTACCAGCGCGCCAAAGAATCAGACCACACGCTTAGCGATACTGAGATCATGCAGTGCGTGGACGCGTTTAACGGCGTGCAATCAAGCTTGGCGTCGTAATCCGCGCGGCTAGTACTCCGAATCCACAATCTCCGGCGGCTCGCCTTCGTCCGGTTCGATGGGAAGCTCCTGCGGGGGCTCCAGGTGCGGCAGCTCTCCATCCTTCTTCTTCAGGCGGACAACCGTGATCTTCGCGAAACCCTCCTCAAACTTCGGCGGGCGTAGTTTACTGGCCATGCGCTGCATTACGTCTTCGGGAACGTTACGCTCGCGGCGCCGATTGCGCTCCGTGCAGACTTCCGGCGGAACGTCGAAGAACACGGCGTGCGCCTCATAGCCGAAGTCATGCGCCAGCTTGATCCAGGTGCGGCGCTCATGCGGCGACAGGTTGGTGGCGTCCAGGTAGTTCGAGGGACGCCGTGCCAGCAGGCGCGCGCGCAGCATGGAACGCAGTGTGGAGAACACCAGGTCCTGATGGCGCTGCTCGGTGACGTCGTCGAACAGAAGGATGCGCACCATGTCGCTGGAGAGTGGCAGGATGTTGTGGCGTTTGAACCAGGTGCTTTTGCCTGAGCCCGGGAGCCCAATCGAGAGGACCACAGCGCCCTTGGGCTGCTTGGCGGTTTCCGGCGCGGCGAGGGGTTGCGGCTGCTTCTTGGGCGCTTCCGCTTCCGCGGCTTCGCCGGTCGGCCCTCCCGGTGCGGGCAGCGCTGAAGCCGAGGTCGCAGGCTGCGGCCGACTGCCCCGTCCTCGCCGGCCGCGGCGGCGGCTGCGATCGCGTCGGAGCTGCTGTGTTCCCGCCTGCTGCGGAGCTTCCGCCCCGGGTTGCGAATCCGTCAGTTCCGTTTCTTCCGGCTGCGCTTCAAATTCCGGCTGTGGCTCTTCCGCGGCGCCACTGGAAGGCGGCTCGGGAAAAATGGGTTGCAACGGCGCGGGCGCCTCTTGCGGTGGCTTTTCTGCCTGCTTCTTGCGCCAACGGTTGCGGTCGCGTGACCATCTACGCATGTTGCTCTTGTAACACGCGCGGGTCACTGCGAGCAACGCGCCGGTGGTCTGCTGTCTTTCCCGCTTTGGTGCTATGCCACTCATCCGATGACAATCATTGCCTCGGTGGGGCGCGGATGCTAGGATTTTTTGTCCTAATGGGTGTCGTGGCATTTGCCGTAGAGCAGTACAGATCCTGGCTTGCTTAAATCGAGAATTCTGACGAGGTGATATGGCAATCAAAGTAGGCATTAACGGTTTTGGCCGGATTGGCCGCAATATTCTTCGCACTGCTCTCAACGATTCCAACCTCGAGTTTGTCGCCGTCAACGATCTCACCGATCCCAAGACACTGGCGCACTTGCTGAAGTACGACTCCATTCTTGGCAACTTGCACCACAAGATTTCCGCCGAAGGCGACGCCATCAACGTGGATGGCAAGAAGATCAAGGTCTTCGCTGAGAAAGACCCGGCGAAGCTGGACTGGGAATCGGTCGGCGCGCAGGTCGTGATCGAATCGACCGGCAAGTTCACCAAGGGCGAGCTCGCCAAGCAGCATCTGCGCGGTCCGGTGAAGAAGGTCATCATTTCGGCGCCGGCGACCAACGAAGACATCACCATCGTGATGGGCGTCAATGAAGACCAGTACGACCCGGCGAGGCACCACGTCATCTCCAACGCATCGTGTACGACGAATTGTCTTGCACCCGTGGCGAAAGTCGTCAACGACCAGTTCAAGATTGCCAGCGGCACGATGACGACGATTCATTCGTACACCAACGACCAGGTGATTCTCGACTTCCCGCATAAAGACCTGCGCCGCGCCCGCGCCGCCGCACTGTCGATGATTCCGACTTCGACCGGCGCTGCCAAGGCGATTTACCTTGTCATCCCGGATTTGAAGGGCAAGCTCGACGGCTTCGCCATGCGCGTGCCCACGCCGAACGTTTCCGTCGTCGACCTCGTAGTCTTCGTCGAGAAGAAGACCAGCGTGGAAGAGGTAAACAACGCGCTCAGGGCCGCGTCCGAAGCCGGGCCGCTGAAGGGCTATCTGGGATACGAAACGGCGGAGCTGGTTTCGATCGATTATCGCGGTGACGACCGCTCCTCGATCGTCGATGCACCGATGACACGCGTCGTGAATGGCAATTGCGTGAAAGTGATCGCATGGTACGACAATGAATGGGGCTATTCGTGCCGCGTCCGCGATCTGATTCACTATCTGGGCAAGAAAGGACTGTAACGAGGAAGCACTCAGCAGTCAGCACTCAGCATTCAGCCGCGGAGGTGGAACCGATTGGCGCCGTCGATGCTGGGGAATTAGCCGGAAACAATCATTGGCTGAATGCTGACTGCTGAGTGCTGATTGCTGACCGGCGATTGGCTACTGACATGTCCAAACTCTCCATCCGCGACCTTCCGCTGAACAACAAGCGCGTCTTCATGCGCGTCGACTTCAACGTGCCGCTCGACGATGGCCGCGTCATGGACGACACGCGCATCCGCGAGACGCTGCCCACCATCGAGTACGCGCTGCGTCACGGCGCGCGGCTGATCCTCGCCTCGCACCTCGGCCGGCCTAAGGGCAAGCCGAATGCGAAGATGAGCCTCAAGCCGGTGGCCGAACGGCTGCGCATCCTGCTCGACGAAGTCATGCGCCGGGGTGAAAATGTAGGCTTCTCGCCCGACTGCATTGGCGTACAGGCGGAAGAGATGGCGGAGAAGCTGGAGCGCGGCCAGTCGCTATTGCTCGAGAACCTGCGCTTCCACGCAGAAGAAGAAGCCAACGACCCCAACTTCGCCAAGCAACTGGGTCGCCTGTGCGACTACTACGTGAACGATGCGTTCGGTTCGGCGCACCGCGCGCACGCTTCCACCGAAGGCATCACGCACTTTGTCGACAAGAGCGCCGCCGGCCTGCTCATGGAGAAAGAGCTGGAGTATCTCGGCAAAGCGCTCTCGCATCCGCAGAAGCCGTTTGTCGCGATTCTCGGCGGCGCCAAGGTCAGCGACAAAATCGGCGTTATCCAGAACCTGATGGGCAAAGTTGACGCGCTCATCGTTGGCGGCGGCATGGCGTACACCTTCTTGAAATCGGAAGGCCAAGAGATCGGCAAGTCGCTGCTGGAGGCCGACAAAATCGATCTCGCGAAGCAAACGCTCGCCGACGCCAAGGCGCACAATGTCAGGTTCCTGCTCCCAGTCGACCACGTGGTCGCGGACAAGCTCGAGGCGGGCGCGCGCGTTCGCCAGATCGGCGAAGGCGAGTCGATTCCGCCTGACATGATGGCGCTCGATATCGGTCCCAAAACCATCGAGCTGTTCACCGACGAAATCGGGGGCGCGCGCACCATCGTCTGGAACGGACCGATGGGCGTCTTCGAGATCGAGGCCTTCGCCAAGGGCACGAAGAAAGTTGCGCACGCTGTAGCCGACAACGGCGCAGCCGTGTCCATCATCGGCGGCGGCGACAGCGTAGCAGCGGTGAAGGCCGCAGGCGTGGCCGACAAGATCACTCACATCTCTACCGGTGGAGGAGCATCACTGGAATTCCTGGAAGGCAAGAAGCTACCCGGTGTGGAAGCGCTAAGTAACAAGTAGGCGCAAAGCTTCGCTCTCCTGGATCGCACGACGAGCATGACGGACGTAGTGCAGCCGCCTCGTCCCAATTTCGGGGCCAAAAGCTACAATCTAACTATTGACCGCCCATTCAACCGTCAGCGTAACGGCGACCGTCCTCAATGAGGCCGAAGACATTGACGCACTGGTTTCGACGCTGGCGGAACAAAGCTTGCAGCCGGAGCTGATCGTCGTTGACGGCGGATCGACCGACGGCACCTGGGAGCGCTTGCAGGCCGCGCAGACGAAGTATCCCAACCTGGTCGCCATTCGCGACGAGAGCTGCAATTTGAAGGCGTCGCAGGGGCCAATTGCCCGCGGCCGCAATGTCGGCATCGCAGCGGCGCGCTCGGAGGTCATCGCCTGTGCCGACGCCGGCTGCATCTACGATCCCGAGTGGCTGGAGCGGCTGACCGCGCCCATCCGCAACGGCAGCGCGGAGTATGCGCTTGGAGGCTCGTGTGTCGATCCTGACGATCAGACAATTTGGGACCTCGCGTCGGCGCCGTTCTTTGGGATGAAGCAAGGCGCTGACGGAACGACGAAATCGTGTACGGCGCGCTCGATGGCGTTTCGCAAGGAGCTGTGGCAGCGCGTTGGCGGCTTTCCCGAGACCAGCTTCCTTGGCGAGGACACCAGCTTCGACCTGTTGGTTCGCAAGTTCACGTTGCCGGTATATGCCGAGCGCGCGCAGGCCATCTATCGGCCGCGGCATACGCTGAAGAGCGCGCTCAGCATGATGGCGCGTTACGGCGTCGCCGACGGCGTGCTGGGCACGCGGCGCACACGCCTGCTGCGCAATTCGCTGCGTTGCGCGGCGGAAATTGCAGCCATTCTGGCGCTGCCGCGAACTAAAATTCCGTTGATTTGCGTTCTTCTGCTGGAGCTGTACTTCGCGTTTCGACTGGATTGGAACACGTTCAGCAAGCATGCGAACGCGCGTGCCGCGGGCGCACGGCTGCTGTACTCGCTGGCGGTGCCTTGGGTCGCGGCGTGGAACCAGGCGAGCGGGGAGCTGACCAAGACCAACCAGCCGAACCGGCAGAACGCGTAAACAGTGGCCAGTGGTCAGTAGCTAGTGGCCAGTTCAGAATCCTCCGAGGACGAAAACCAGGTCCAGCATGAGCAAGGTTGACAGGCCGACGGATACTCCAGCGACGTGGGCGAAGCATCTGCGTCCCGACGGGAAACGGAACTTCAACAAGAAAGTAAGGCAAAAATCTAAGACTGAGCTTAAGTCGCCTCAGCGAAGCGATTGGAAGCTTCTCCGGCACGCCGTGATGAACAAGCCAGCACTGATTGTGATCGACATGCTCAACGAGTTCCTCGACCGTTGGTCTGCCGCCGATAGGCAACGTCTCATCGCTTCCACACTGGAGCTGCTGGGCACCATGCGTTCCAGGAAATTGCCGGTTATCTGGGTGCGGCAGGAGTTTGAAGCGAACCTGAGTGACGCATTTCTGGAAATGCGACGGAAGGGCATTCGCAGCACTATCCAAGGAACTCCGGGCTGCGAAATTGTGCCGGAGCTCAAGCCGACTGCCAATGATCAAGTGGTCGTAAAAAAGCGTTACAGCGCATTCTTCCGAACCGAGCTTGATGAACTACTTTCAGAACTACAGGCTGACACCCTTATTCTCGCCGGCGTGAATACGCACGCGTGCATACGTACCACGGCCATAGACGCCTATCAGCGCGACTGGCCGGTGATTCTCGCTGTGGACTGCATCGACTCCTACGACAAAGAACACCATGAAGTTTCGCTGCGCTACATGCGAGACAAGATCGCACGCGTGATGACCAACGCACAGATAATCGAGACGATCGGCGACACACCGATCGCGGGGCGCGCCAATGCGATTCATTGATCGCGACGAGGTCGCGGCACGACTCACCTACGAGAAGTGCATCCCCATTGTGCGCCAGGCGATGATCGCGTTTTCGCGCGGCGAAACGAAGCAGCTTCTGCGCTCCATCATCCCGCTCGCAGACGGCCGCATGTTCGGCGTCATGCCGGGCGCCATGGGCGAACGCGCGGTGTTTGGCGCGAAGGTCCTCAGTGTCTTCCCCGACAACTTTGCGAAGGGGATTCAGTCGCACCAGGGCGTGGTCATCATTTTCGATCCGGAAAGTGGCGCGCCGGTGTGTGTGGCGCACGCGGGCGAGATCACGGCGATACGCACCGCGGCGGCCAGTGCGGTTGCAACGGATGCTCTGGCGCAGAAAGACGCCCGCCGCATGGCCTTGCTCGGCTACGGAGAGCAGGCTGAGACCCACGCGAAAGCAATCCAGAAGGTTCGTGAACTCGAATCGATCGCGGTCTGGGGACGCTCGCCCGAGCGCGCCCGCGCCCTCGCCGAGCGCATGAGCCAGCAACTTGGGATTCCCGTCACGGCAAGCGAGAGCGTAGAACAGGCCGTCGCCGATGCCGACATCATCTGCACTCTGACCTCCGCTTACGATCCGATCCTAAAGGGCGAATGGGTTCGCCCGGGAACACATCTGAACGTTGTCGGCTCCGGCTATGCCGGCCCTGCGGAAATCGACAACGACCTCGTAGTGCGCTCGCGCTTCATCGCTGACAGCCGCGAGGGCGTGCTGCAGCAGGGTGGGGAATTTCTGCGTGCCAAAGCTGCCGGCCTGGTCGGCGACGGGCATATCGTCGGAGAGATTGGGCAAGTGCTGGCGGGAGTGATCGAGGGGCGCCGCTTTGCCGAGGAGATCACCGTCTACAAGTCTCTGGGACATGTAGTGCAGGATTTATCGTCGGCTTGGGCGTTGTTTCACGATCCGGAATAGTTAAGCAATCGTATGCGAGCCATCGTCGTATTTCTCCTCGCTGTCTCTACAACAAGCTTCGCCGCAGGGGGCGACGTTGCTGCTCAGAAGGTTGACCAGCTCTTCGCCGCTTATGACAAGCCGGATTCCCCGGGCTGCTCGATCGGCGTTGTTCGCGATGGGAAGTTTGTCTACCGCAAATCGTACGGCGCGGCGAGTCTCGAACTCGGAGTCCCGCTCACCTCGCAATCGGTTTTCTATCTCGCGTCCGTGTCGAAGCAATTTACGGCCGCAAGCGTGGCGCTGGCCGCGGAGCAGGGGCATTTGTCGCTCGACGACAATGTGCGGAAGTGGATTCCCGAGCTTCCTGACTACGGACATCCGATTACTCTTCGGCAAATGCTGCACCACACCAGCGGCCTGCGCGATTTTCTGACTCTGGAGTACATCTCCGGGCGCGAGATCGCCGACCTGTCCTCGCCCGACTATGTCCTCAAGCTGCTCGTGCAACAAAAGGAGCTGAACAATATTCCCGGCGCGGAGTTCGTGTACAGCAATTCCAACTACTTTCTTCTGGGTGTCGTGGTGAAGCGGGCGACCGGCAAGTCGCTGGCCGAATTCGCCGCGCAGAACATCTTCCAGCGGCTGGGGATGATGAACACCCGATACTACGACGACAACAAGCTGGTGATAGCCAACCGCGTTGCTGCCTATGAGCCTGCAAAAACCGGCTTCTCCGTCGACTGGTCTACTGCGTTTGACATCGTGGGCAGCGGCGGGGTCATGAGCAATGTGGATGACCTGCTGCTTTGGAACAACAACTTTTACGCGAACAAGCTCGGCGAAGGAACGCTGGTGAGCGAACTGGAGAGTCAGGGGGTGCTCAACAACGGCAAGAAAATCAATTATGCGCTGGGCCTCTGGCTCGACGAGTATCGCGGTCTGCGCACCATCGACCATGACGGTGCGACCTTCGGCTATCGCACCGCACTGCTGCAGTTTCCCGATCAACATTTCGGCGTAATCGAGTTGTGCAATGTGGCGGACGCCGATGTGAGCGGCCTGGCGCGCAAGATCGCCGATATCTACCTCGAGAGGGAACTGCAGCCCGAAGCCGGGCCCAGCGAATCCTCAGCAACCTTTCGCGATCCTGCGCCCTTTGCCGGTGTGTATCTCGATCGGCGCACTCACGTCGTCTACACCTTCGCGGCCGAGAACGGGAAGCTGATGGCGTGGGGCGTGCCGCTGCGCCGCCTTGGAGCAAACAAGTTTAGCGATCTTGAGGACAACCCCATCACCTTTGAGGAGGCGAACGGGGTCATGACCGCCAGGCTGGATATACAGGGCGAGATGTATTTCTACGGTGACAAAGTGCAAGACATTCATCTCGGGCAGGATGAATTGCGCGCTTTCGCGGGCCAATATCACAGCGACGAACTTGATGCGACTTACCGGTTATCGTTTGAGCACGACAACTTGCTGCTCACTATTGGCGAGCAACAACCGATGAAGCTGCAACCCATCACCACCGTTGAATTTCGGGTAACCGAGATCGGAACCGTTGTCTTCCACCGCAATGCCCATCAGAGAGTCACTGGATTGACGGTGTATTCACAAGCAGCGCGGGGTGTGGACCTCAAGAAGGTACAGTGAGCGGCGGCACGAACTCTAGCCAGTGTCCACACACACTACTCACAGCCTTTATACCAATCGGCGCGCGTCAGGGGCAGGCCGGTTGCGCCATGGTCGGGCTTGCTGAAGAGCACCTGGTAGATGTTGACGCGGCCCCCGGCGAAGGCCCAGGCGCAGCCGGCCATGTAGATTCGCCAGATGCGGTAAACGGTTTCATTGGTGATACGCCGGGCTTCTTCGCGATGCGTTTCCAGGCGGTGCACCCAATGGCGCAACGTGCGAGCGTAATGTTCGCGGAGGCTCTCTACGTCGCGTACCTCGAAGCCGCAGGCCTCACCCAGGCGAATCGTCGTTCCGATCGGCACCAGCCCGCCGTCGGGGAAGACATACCTGTCGATAAACGATGGCCCTTTACGGTGAAATATCGCGGAAGTCGCTATGCCATGGTTGAGGAAGACGCCACCTGTTCGCAGCAGCTTCCAGACGTGCTCGAAGTACTCGGGCAGGCGCGACTCGCCGACGTGCTCGAACATGCCGACGCTGACGATCTTGTCGAAGGATTCCGCCTCCTCGATATCGCGATAGTCGCGCACCTGTACCTCGCAGCGCTGTGCGAGGCCGGCTTCGCGAATCCGCTCGCGCGCCAGGTCGGCCTGGACGTGGCTCAATGTCACGCCCAGCGCGCGGACGCCGAAATGCTGCGCAGCCCACAGGATGAGACCACCCCATCCGCAACCGACATCCAGCAGACGTTCGCCGGGACGAAGCCGCAGCTTGCGGCAGAGATAGTCGAGCTTATTGGCTTGCGCGGCGTCGATGTCCTCGTCGCCGCGCTCGAAGTAGCCGCACGAATACACCATGCGACGGTCGAGCCAGAGCTGATAAAAATCGTTCGACAGATCGTAGTGATAGCTCACCGCTTCGCGATCACGTTGCTTGGAGTGCATTCGCCCGTGCAGATGCGGTTCTAACGTCGGAGGTGTGGCATCACCACTATGGTTAGGAAGCCGCAGCAGCAGCCCGGCGAGGTGTAGCTTCTCCGTCAGTTCCAACTCGTGGGCGGTGAGATAATCGGCAAAATCGAAGGCGGCTTCGAGGTCGCCCTCCACGTCGAAATCGTCGTAGATGTAGGCTTCGCCCAGATTGAGCTGGTTCGTGCCCAGGATCATGCGCCGCAAACTGCCCGGATGCTTCAGCACCAAAGAGAATCGCGGGTTGGCGCGATTGCCCCAGACATCGCCATTCCAGAGGCGAACCGCGACGTCCTGCCGCGGGTAATCGGCAAGACCGGTATCCAGA
>Ga0335080_10007577_pt1 | contig 11255 bp, 14 predicted proteins | sample Lox_Sample_34_FD_206720 | JGI IMG/M metagenome (GOLD analysis project Ga0335080, IMG submission 206720) | Soil microbial communities from Loxahatchee National Wildlife Refuge, Florida, United States - Lox_Sample_3.4 | ecosystem: Environmental > Terrestrial > Soil > Wetlands | place: USA...
CGTTCAGCGTGTGCACGGTCTCGAGCCCGCGCCCGCCCCGGTACCGGATCCCGAGCCTGCGGGCCTGGAAGTCGGTCGTGTTCGAGCAGGACGTGATCTCGCGGTAGCGCTCCTGTGACGGGAACCACGCCTCGATGTCGTACTTCTTCACAGCCGACGCGCCGAGATCGCCAGCGGCGACGTTGACCACGCGGTACGGCAGCCCGAGCTCCTGCACGATCCCCTCCTCGAGCGCGAGCATCCGCTCGTGCTCGGCAGGCGAGTCCTCCGGCTTCGTGAACGCGAACATCTCGACCTTGTTGAACTGGTGGACGCGGAACATCCCGCGCGTGTCGCGGCCGGCAGCCCCCGACTCGCGCCGGAAGCAGGTCGAGAACGCGGCGTAGCGCAGCGGCAGCTCGTCCTCCTCGAGGATCTCGCCCATGTGCAGCCCCGCCAGGGCGACTTCGGACGTGCCCGTCAGGTACAGGTCGTCGCCTTCGAGGGCGTAGATGTTCGAGCGCTCGGTGGGGAAGAAGCCGGTGCCGTACATCGCCTCCTCGCGGACGAGCACGGGGGGCAGCATCGGCGTGAAGCCGGCCTGCGTGAGCCGGTCGAGCGCGAAGCGGTAGAGCGCGAACGCGAGCAGCGCCGTGTCGCCGAGCAGGTAGCCGAAGCGCGAGCCGGACAGCCGCGCGGCGCGCTCCATGTCGAAGCGGCCGACCTCCGTGTGCTCCTTCGGGTCCGCGAGCCGCGGCGGCTCGCCCCAGCGGCGGATCTCCACGGCGTCCTCGTCGGTCGTCCCGTCGGGCGCCGAGGGATCCGGCGGGTTGGGGACGAGCTCGAGCGCCTCGTCGCGGGCGGCTTCCGCGGCCGCGAGCTCCTCCTCGGCCGCCTTCAGCTCGTCCTTGAGGGCCGCGAGCTCCTCGAGCTGCCCCGGCGTCGGCTTCCCCTTCAGCTTCTGGCGGCCGCGCAGCTCGTCGACCCGTGGGACGAGGGCCCGCCAGCGCTCGTCGGCCGCGAGCAGCTCGTCGAAGGCCTCTGCGGCGCCCTTGCGCGCGAGGGCGGCGCGAAACGCGTCCGGATCGCTGCGGGCCGCCCTGAGGTCGATCACACCGGCAAGTCTAGGTAGCTCTCGATCATCTCTGCGACCCCGTCGTTCTCGGGCCCCGGGATCACGAGGTCGGCGCGCTCGTAGAGCGACGGGTGCGACTGCTCGACGCAGACGGCGTACCCGGCCCAGTCGAGGAGCTCGCGGTCGTTCTCGCCGTCCCCGACCCCGACCGTCTGCGCGGCGGTGAACCCGAGCCTCTTCGCGAGGAACGCGAGCCCCGATCCCTTCGACACCTCCGGGCTCGCGAACTCGAGGAAGTACGGGAGCGACTTCGAGATGTACAGGCGGCCGCCGAAGCGCTCCCGCATCCGGGCCTGGAGCCCGTCGATCGCGTCCGGGTCGCCGACGGCGACGAGCTTCGTCGGCGGCTCCGAGAGCCATGTTCGCAGGTCGCCGACCGCCTGGATCGGCAGGTTCTGGAAGTCGGCGTAGGCGCGCGCCCACTCGGTCACCTCCGCCACGTACAGGTCGTCGTGGACGTAGCAGTTGAGGCCGAAGCCGGCCTCCTCGACCGCCTCGATCGTCTCTCGCGCGAGGTCGAGCGGGATCGGGACGTGCAGCAGGAAGCGGCCGCTCTCCGGGTCCGCGACGACGGCGCCCTGGTAGCAGATCACGGGCTCGTCGAGCCCTGCCGCCTGCACGTAGGGCCGCACCGAGCGGAACATCCGGCCCGTGACGACGATCACGTGGAGTCCGCGCGCGCGTGCGCGCGCGATCGCCGCGACCGCGCGGGGGCGCAGCTCGGCGTCCTGCCCGATCAGGGTGCGGTCGAGGTCGCAGGCGAAGGCCCGGACGTCGCGTGGGAAGTCGTCCGGGAGGATCAGCCGGACGTCGCCTGGACGACGTAGGCGGCCACGTCGGCGATCTGCTGCGGAGTGAGCGTGCCCTTGAAGGAGGGCATCGGCGACTTTCCGTAGGTCACGCGCTGCAGCACCAGGGGGAGCGGCGGCTTCGCCTCGTCGAGGTTGGGGCCGATCGTGCCGGTGCTGCCCGCGTCCTTGAGCGTGTGGCAGCTCGCGCAGCCGGCGGTCATGAACACCTTCTTCCCCGCCACCGGGTCTCCCTTGAGGTTCGTGACCGGCTGGGCCGGGGGCGCCGCGACCTTGCCGATCACCGTCTGCGGCGTCGCGCTCACCGTGCCCTCGTAGCCGCAACCCGCGGCGAGGAGCAGAAGCGGAAAGGCGATCAGGAGGCCGACGCGCTTCATCGCTGCGCGAGTCTACCCCAGGTCCAGACGACGGCGCAGCCGAGCGCCCCGAAGCCGAACACGTCCACCGGCGAGTCGTTCACGACCAGCGAGAGGGCCAGCGCCACGAGCAGCGCGTCGAGCGCCGCGACGCGTGGGCGCAGGAAGGCGAACATCACGCAGGCGGCTCCGGTGAGCCCTGCGATCAGGGCCGAATACCACGTCCTCGAGACTCCGTCCCAGGAGACGCGCAGGCGGTGGCCGAGCTGGCCTAGCACGTGGACAGGGCCGCCGCCGACGGCACGGTCGACGTGGCTCGAGCCGCCGAGCGCCGCGTCGATGCCCACGAGCGCGAGCCCGAGCACGACCGCGAAGACGACGACGACGGCCACGCGCCGCACCGTCAATGCGCGCCCCGCGAGGCGCAGGCGGAGGGTCGCGAGGCCGACCGCGAAGACGAGGATGCCGCCGCCGTCGGCTCCGGCCTTGCTCCAGGCGACGTTCGTGAGCGCGAGCGCGGCGACCGGCCAGAACCAGGCGGTCGCCGCGACGAGCACCGGCGCGAGCAGCAGCGTCTCGACCTCGTTCGTGATCCCGTAGTAGCGGCCGCCCCCGTCGGGATGCGGGCCGACGATCGCGAGCGCGTTCACCTCGGGCCAGGCTGCGAGCACGACGAGGTAGAGGGCGAGGAAGCCGACCACCACCGCGGGCAGGGGGAGGCGCGCGAGGCCGAGCGCCCCGGCCACGGTCAGCACGGCGAGCGCGGTGATCGTCGCGGCCGGCCGCGAGCCGCCGAGCGCGGAGATCAGGAGCGCCGCCGAGAGCGCCGCGGGGATCGAGAGGACGCCTGCCCGTGCGAGCCACGCCGACCGGAGCAGGAGCGCGAGACCGGCGAGCACCAGCCCGGAGAACATCACGACGAGGATTCCGCCGTTCCTCGCGTCGTGGGCCTGGTGGAGGCGCCGGTCGAGGCGCCGCAGGGTGGCCCGCGGATCCGGGTCGGGCTGCGAGGAGAGGCGGTCGAGGTCGCGGATCGAGACGAGGCCGGGGACCCGGGTCGCGCTCGAGGTCAGGAGGCCCGTGAAGCCCGGCCCGACGACCGCGATCGGGTAGCGGCGGATGTTGTGCGTCCGGCCCGGCGGGGGCAGCGCGAGGTAGACGTCGACCCCGGCGGGCGGCCGCTGCTTCGCGAGCTCGGCGAGCGCGCCGGCGCGCGTGACGGTCACTCCGTGGCCGGGCACGAGCAGCCCGAGCGCGCCTCCGTGGGCCCAGGGATCGGCGACGACGTGCACCTGCCCGAAAGCCGCGGGCACCAGCACCAGCGCGGCCATTGCCACCGCGCTAGCTACCATGATCCTGTCCCTCGACGCCTCCAAGGAGGCTTGATTCTCGATGAAACGCAAGTCCTACGGTCGGGATGCCGGGCTCACGAGCAGGATGGTCTTCACCACGTTCCTGCTCGGACTGCTCTACGTCGTCTTCGCCGTCGTGCTCTTCAACGTCCTGAACGTGGCCCTGGTGCCGATGATCCTGATCGTCGTCGGCCTCGCCTTCTTCCAGTACTTCACCTCGGACAAGCTTGCCCTCGCCGCCTCCGGCGCGCGGATCGTGACCCCGGAGCAGGCGCCGGAGCTGCACGCGATGGTCGAGCGCCTCTGTGCGATGGCCGACCTGCCCAAGCCGAAGGTCGCGATCATCGACACCGACATGCCGAACGCGTTCGCGACCGGGCGCAGCCCCAAGCACGCCGCGGTCGCGGTCACGAGCGGGCTGATGCGCAGGCTCGACCCGGAGGAGGTCGAGGGGGTGCTCGCACACGAGCTCTCGCACGTCGCCAACCGCGACGTGCTCGTGATGACCCTCGCCAGCTTCTTCGCGATGCTCGCAGGTCTCCTGACCCGCTTCGGCCTCTATGCGGGCATGTTCGGCGGCGGCTTCGGCAGCAACCGCTCGAGCAACAACAACCAGAACGGCGTCCCGGTCTGGCTGGCCGTGCTCGTGATCTCGATCGTCGTGTACGCGATCAGCTGGGTGCTGATCCGCACGCTCTCGCGCTACCGCGAGTTCGCGGCCGACCGCGGCTCGGCGCTGATCACCGGCGCGCCCGAGCACCTGATGAGCGCGTTGCAGAAGATCACGGGCCAGATCGCGGTGATCCCGCAGCAGGACCTGCGCGAGGTCTCGGCCATGAACGCGTTCTTCATCATCCCGACGACCGTCAGGCAGAAGACCGCGGTGCTCTTCATGGACCACCCGCCGCTCGAGCAGCGCCTCGCCAAGCTGGCGGAGATCGCGCGCGAGATGGGACGGCCGGTCGCCTGAGGTGGGACTGTTCGGCCGGACGAAGCTGAAGGAGCCGGCCGACGAGCGCCTGTTCGCACTCACGACGGCGGCGGTGACGCTGCAGGTCGAGCTCGGCCTCGCCTATGCGGGCAAGGGCGCGCTCGTCTTCAAGCCGCTCTCGGCGAGCGCGTTCGACGACGTCGTGAAGGCCGCGGACGAGCTGCTCGACTCGGTCGCGCACGACTCGGGCTCGAAGGTGACGCGCGAGACGGACAGCTTCGGCTACGAGTGGGTGATCCTCGGCGACCCGCAGCTCGAGGACGCCGTGGCGGGCGTGCACCTGATCGCGCAGGAGCTCGAGGACCAGGGCTTCGGCGACCGGCTGCTCGCGGCGGTGTTCCGCTTCAAGGGCTACGACCATCCCGTGTACTGGGTCTACGGCTACAAGAGCGGCCTGTTCTGGCCGTTCGTCCCCGCAGGCGGGCAGGAGCGAGACAACGCAGAGGAGCTGGAGCTGAAGGCGAAGCTCGAGCAGGAGCTGCCGATCGAAGGCGACCTGTCGAAATGGTTCGGCATGTTCGACGCGCCGCTCTAACGGCGCTCGCCGCCGGCGCCGCGATCGCCGCGGTGGCCGTCGCCGCCGGCGGGACGCGCGCGACGGGGACGATCTCCTACGGCTCGCTGCCCTCGAAGGCGCTCGCCGGCCGCCTCCAGTTCGCGGTCTACCTCCCGGCCGACTACGCGACGAGCGGTCAGAGCTATCCGGTCGTCTACTTCCTCCACGGCCTGCCCGCCTCGCCCTATGCCTACCGCGGGATCGGCTTCGTCGCCCGGGCGCTCGAGCAGACGGGCAAGGAGGCCATCGTGGTCGCGCCCCAGGGCGCCCGGGACGGCGACACAGACCCCGAGTGGCTCGACTGGGGCCCGGGCCGCAACTGGGAGACGGCGGTGGCCAAAGAGCTCGTCGCCTACGTCGACGCGCACTACCGCACGATCACCACGAGGGGCGGGCGGGCGCTCGTCGGCATCTCGGCGGGCGGCTACGGCGCCGTCCTGCTCGCGCTCCATCACCTCGAGACCTTCTCGGTGATCGAGTCCTGGAGCGGCTACTTCCATCCCACCGACCCGACGGGCCGCTCGCCGCTCGACATCGGCTCGCCGCAGGCGAACGCCCACGCGAGCGCGCACACCTTCGTGCCGAGGCTGAGGCGCGCGTTCCAGCAGGACCCGACGTTCTTCGCGTTCTACGTCGGCACGAGCGACGCGCGCTTCCGTGCCGAGAACGAGCAGCTCGACCGCGAGCTGACGTCGGCGCGCGTGCCGCACGTCTTCGAGCTGTATCCGGGCTCGCACGAGCAGAGCTTCTGGAACGCGCACGCCGTGACGTGGCTCCGGCTCGCGCTCGACCGGCTCTCGGCTCCGCGCTGAGGCTCAGCCGGGCAGGTCGGGGATCAGCCCCTCGCCGGTGAGCAGCTCCTGCGCCTCCTCGAGCGAGAGATCGGCCGGCGGGACGATCACGTCGGAGCCCGGGGTCAGCTCGTCGGCCGGGAGCGCCTCGCCGTTCGCGCGCACGAGCGCCCACATCTCCTCGATGCTCGCGTTGAGCGCCTCGATGTCGCCGTCGGCCAGCGCCGTCAGCGCGCGGTCGTCCGCCGCGTTCAGCTCGGCCTGCAGCGAGTCGGGCACCTCGTACTGCCCCTCGTGCATGAGCCGGACGATCACGACGACAGCTCCTTCGGCTTGTCGTCGCCCTTCCCGACCTCTGCCTTGATCTTCGCCAGCTCGTCGTCGACCTGCGTCTGCGAGGAGAGCGCAGCGAGCTGGCGGTCGATGTCGTCGCCCGTGGCGGTGACGTCCTCGAGCGCCCCGGAGTCGATCAGCTCGTCCATCGCGCCCGCCCGCGCCTGCATCTGCTCGGTCTTGTCCTTCGCGCGCTGGATCGCGAGCCCCGTGTCGGCCATCTGCTCGCCGATCCCGGTCGCCGCCTCGCCGATCTTCACCTGGGCCTCGGCGGCGGAGTACTGGGCCTTGATCACTTCCTTCTGCGAGCGGAACGCCTCGACCTTCGCCTGGAGCTGCTCCTGCGAGGCGACGAGCTTGTCCTGCTGCGCCTGGAGCTGCTGCACCTGCGCGTCGAGGCCCTGCAGCTGCTGCTGGATCGCCGACTTGCGCTCGAGCGCCGTCCGCGCCAGATCCTCGCGGTTCGCAGCGACCGCCTGGTGCGCCTGGCCGTCGAGCTTGACGACGCTCTGCTCGAGCTGGGTCTGCTGGAGCTGGAGGCGCTTCTTCGCGGTGACGACGTCGGCGAGGCCGCGCTTGACGTTCTGGAGCAGCTCGAGCTGCTTCTCGTACGAGTAGTCGAGAGTCTCGCCGGGATCCTCCGCCCGGTCGAGCAGCTTCGAGACCTTCGCCTTGGTGATCGCCGAGGCGCGCGAGATCAAGCCGGCCATCCTTCCTCCTTCTCGGGTTCCGGAGTAGCGTACCGCTCGTGCTGATCGTGAGGAGCATGGACCCGGGCTGGCTCTCGAACGCGTATCTCGTCGCCGACGAGCCGGGCGGGACGGCAGTGTTCGTGGACTCCGGCGCGCCGCTCGAGCCGCTTCACGCGGCGGTCGAGGAGGAGGGCCTGAACGTCACGCATCTCCTGACGACCCACGGCCACGGCGACCACGTCGCCGGCGACGACGAGCTCGTCACGCGGTACGGCCTCGCGATCGTGAAGGGCCCGCTCGAGACGGGCGGCCTCGTCTTCGAGGCGCTCGAGACGCCCGGCCACTCGCCCGACGGGCTCTCGTTCCTCGTGAACGGGACCGCCTGCTTCACCGGCGACACGCTCTTCCGCGACGCGGTCGGCGGCGGCACCGACGTGGCTGCGATCCGGCGCTCGGTGATGGACGTCCTCATGACGCTCCCGCCCGAGACACGCGTGCTCCCGGGGCACACCGACGAGACGACGGTCGGTCGCGAGTGGGAGGAGAACCCGTTCGTCCGCGTCTGGCGCGGGGTCGAGCCCGAGGGCACCGAGGCGGTCCGCGTGGGCGGGGAGGCCGCGACGCTGATCGTGTGGTCGCCCGACTACGACGGCAAGGGCAAGGCGCTCGTGCGCTTCGACGGCGGCCGCGAGGCGATCGTCGGCGGCTCACGCGTCGAGCGCGGCTGAGAACCGTCCGGAAAGGACAGTACGGTTCGGTCCGTGCGTCTGATCGTGCCCGTTTGGGGGCCTGCTGCAAACCGAGGACCGTGGGACTGAGCGACTGGGGCGACTTCGCTGTCGTGATCGGTGCTGCGACCGCGGCGCTGCTCGGCTTGCTGTTCGTCGCAGTGTCGATTCGAGTCGACCCGATCGCGCGGTCTGCCGAGCTGCGAAACCGAGCGGCGCAGACCCTGACACTCTTGCTCACAGGGCTTCTCGTCGCCGCCCTGCTGGTTGTTCCCGACCAGCGCAAGTGGTCTCTCGGCGCCGAGTACCTGGTGCTCGCGCTCGTCGTCGTCGGCGTCGCGTTCGTGCTCGACCGGCGGGCGGGCAATCGGCGTGGCAGCCCGTTCGGGCGGCGCCTGGACGCCGTCAACCCGACGGTCGTCACGTGCTCACTCCTGTTCATCGCCGCAGTGATCCTGCTCCTCGGCCGCGAGGACGGCGTCTACCTGCTCGTTCCGGCGCTGATCGCGGTGCTGGTGGGAGGAGTCGTGAACGCCTGGCTGATCCTTGTCCGACTGACCGGCTAAGCCCTGTCCGAAAGAGACGATACGGTCCTGTGACCGTGCGCCTGCTCGTCGCCCGCTGCGAGGTTCGTTACACCGGCCGCCTGACCGCGGTCCTGCCCGAGTCGACCCGGCTCCTGATGTTGAAGGAGGACGGCTCGGTGCTCGTCCACGCCGACGCCGGCGGGTACAAGCCGCTCAACTGGATGACGCCGCCGACGGTCGTCGAGGAGGGCGACGGCGTGATCGTCGTCCGCAAGCGCGCCGGCCGCTCCGAGGACCGCCTCGAGATCCGTCTCGTCGAGGTGTTGAGCGACGTCGTCCACGACATGGGCGAGGCGGCGCCGCTCGAGAAGGACGGCGTCGAGCGCGACCTGCAGGAGGCGCTGGCCGAGCAGCCCGAGGCGCTCGGCGCGGGGCTCCGGCTGGTGCGCCGGGAGTGGCCCACCGACCTCGGCCCGGTCGACCTGATGTGCCGTGACGTGGACGACGGCTGGGTCGCGGTCGAGATCAAGCGCCTCGGCACGATCGACGCGGTCGAGCAGCTCGCGCGCTACCTCGAGCGGATCCGGCTCGACCCGGCGAAGGAGGCATGCCGCGGGATCCTGGCGGCGCAGCGCTTCAAGCCGCAGGCGGTGACGCTGGCGGAGGCGCGGGGGATCGAGTGCGTCGAGGTCGACCTCGAGGTGCTCCGCGGCGAGCGCGAGCCCGACCTCACGCTCTTCGGCTAGGGCCGGACCGCCGCCTTCAGGTAGCCGTGCGGCGGATCGGCGTACAGGCCGGCGACTCCCTCCAGCCCGACCTCGTGCGTGACGAGCCGCGGCCACGGGTAGGCGCCGCTCGCGAGGAACGCGAGCGCGGCGCGAACCGTGCGCGGCGTGTGGTGGAAGGCACCGCGCAGCGTGAGCTCCTCGTAGTGGAGGCGGTAGGCGTCGAGCGGCGGCGCGGCCCCGCGCGGGAGCCCGCCGAACAGCAGGACGGTCCCGCCCGGGCGGGCGAGCCTCACGGCGGCGAGCCACGCCTCCTCGCTCCCGACCGCCTCGATCACGACGTCGGCTCCCTCGCCGTCGCCGGGCTCCGCGCCGAACGCGGGCGCGAGTGCCCGCCGCTCGGGGCGGCCGCCGACCGAGACCGGCCGGCCGCCCGCGTCGGCGACGCAGGCGCAGAGCATCAGCCCGATCGGCCCGGGGCCGAGCACGGCGACCGTGTCGCCCGCCCGGACGCCGGCCGCCTCGACGCCGTGGAGGCAGCAGGCCAGCGGCTCGAGCAGCGCCGCCGTCTCGGGCGCGAGCGTGGGCGGGACCTGAAGCAGGTTCACGCGCGCGATCCGCTCCGGCACGAGCAGGAACTCTGCGTACGCCCCGTTCAGCAGCGGGAAGAGCCGCTCGCAGAGCGACTCCTGGCCGCGCCGGCAGGGCGCGCACTCGCCGCACGGGGCCGAGTTGGCGGCCACGACGCGACGGCCGGTCTCGACGTCGACCCCGCAGAACTCGTGCCCGAACGGGCTCGGCGGCTCTCCCAGCAGGACGGGATGGCCACGGTCGAACGCCTTCGCGTCGGTGCCGTCCGTGAGCGCGACCTCGACCCGCACGAGCACGTCGCCGGGGCCGGGCTCCGGCCGGGACACCTCCTCCAGCCGCACGTCTCGGGGCCCGTAAAACACGAGCGCCCTCACGGGACGAAGACCACCTTGGGCGCCCGGCGACGGCGGTGGAGCTCGAGCCCTTCCGCAAAGCGCGCGAGTGGCAGCACGGTCGGCTCGGGGAGCTCGAGCCCGGGCAAGATCGACACGGCCTCCCGCATCGTCTCCGGCGTCGCGGAACGGGAGCCGACGAGCGTGAGCTCGCGCCGGTAGACGGGCGCGGCGGGGATCGCGCCGGCATCCGCGAAGACGAGGATCGTGCCGCCCGGCTCGACCGCCTCCAAGGCAGATCCGGCTCCACCCTGCGCGCAGATCACCGCCGCCCCGACGGGGCCGTCGGGAGGCGGCCCGCTCCGGCCCGGGTCGCTGTCGACCGCGAAGACCTCGTCGCCGCGGCGGGCGAGCACCGCGGCGAAGAGCCGGCCGACGAAGCCGTGCCCGACGACGAGCACGCGGCCCGGCGGCACGCTCTCGACTCCGCGCAGCACGCAGGCGAGCGGCTCGACCGCCGTCCAGCGCACGTCGTCGAGCCGGTCCGGAAGCTCGACCCATTCGTCGGCGCGTGCGCGCTCGGCGAAGCCGCCGGGCCGGATGGTCGCCGCCTCGAATGCCGTGCAGGTCGACTCGTGGCCGGCGAGGCAGCGCTCGCACTCGCCGCACGGCAGGTGGTGGACCAGCGCGACGCGCCGGCCGTCGGCGGTCGCGGCGACGACCTCGTGCCCGAGCACGGTCCCGGGTGGGGCGAGGCCGAGCTTCTCGACGTCCGAGCCGCACAACCCGCACGCGAGGACGGTCACGAGCTCGCCCGTCCCGTCGGGCTCGGGCACCTCGGCGAGCGCCGGCTGCCCGGCGGCGTCTAGCACGACAGCGCGCACCGGAGGAGTATCGTAGGTCCCTCACTTCGAGGGAGGACAGTGATGGCAGTGAAGCTCCACAAGCCCGGCGGGCTCAAGCTCTTCGGCGATCCCAGCAAGCAGGTGCAGCAGGCGCTCGACGCCCAGGGCATCGAGTACGAGGTCGTGAAGAGCAGCCGCCAGGAGCTGATCGAGCACACACACCAGGACAAGTTCCCCGCGATCGAGCTCGAGGACGGGACGTGGTACTGGGAGGAGCCCGGCGACATGGCGCTGCGGATCAACAAGGGCGAGCTGGTCGAGGCCGCCCACGAGCCGGTGCCCGAGAGCGAGTGGGAGAAGCCAGCGGAGCAGACGCTCGAGGAGCAGATGGCGCTGCAGGCGCAGATGGAGGCGGAGGCGGAGAAGCTCCAGAGCGCGCGCGGGAGCGAGCAGTGGCAGGGGTAGATCTTGCTCGCTGAGGCTCGCTACACTGTGCCGTGCACGGGGCTATAG